>ENA-OYVZ01000462-OYVZ01000462.1-human-gut-metagenome-genome-assembly--contig:-NODE-462-length-11440-cov-5.646552_pt1 | contig 11440 bp, 12 predicted proteins | sample MGYA00244162_ERZ653381 | MGnify/ENA primary metagenome ERZ653381 (study PRJEB26926, sample SAMN06165033) | human gut metagenome | biome: ENVO:00009003; feature: ENVO:2100002; material: ENVO:00002003...
AAAGCTTTTGCTTGTGGCAAAGTGGAGCTTGCCGCCGCAATCGGCACAAAACAGATGCTACCCACTTTGTCCCCGTGAAAACCGGTGATACCAAGGGCCGAATCCTCATTAAGGGGTTGGAGGACGATACCTATACCATGACCGAAGTCCGCACTGACAACGGCTATGTGCTGCTGAAACAGGATATTGAGGTGGTCATCTCCCAGAAGGAGGGCTCCGAAAACTGCACCATCTATGCCTCCGACGCTCTGGGCCTGATCCAGAACGATCCCCGCTATGCCCAGGTCATTCAGAGTGACGCTGATCTGAAGAACATCCCCCAGAAGCATCTGGAACACAAGCTACTGACCGCTTCCACTACCGTCAGCGGCAAAAATGTCAACATGACCGAGGACAACGGCAGCACCAACGCCGGGGCTCCTTTGACCGTGGTCAACACCCGTGGCTTTGACCTGCCCAAGACCGGTGACAATGGCACTATGATGTTTACCATCGTGGGTATCCTGCTTATGGTCGGCGCTGCTGCGGCGCTGTATGCGGTGTCCAGCAAGAAGTCTGCGTAACACGCAAGCCTTGCCTCTGCATCCCTAAAATGGGAAAGTTGTACCATGTCGTAAAAAGTCGCTTGAAAAAGTTGATACTTTACAGATAAAGTCCCTTGAAAAAGTTTCTCCCTTGTGCTATGCTGTGTGTAGACTGGCAGCTGATTGGAGGAATACACAATGCTGAAGCGCAAAATTGAGCGACAACTGACTGAATGGAAGAACACTTCCAGCCACAAGCCGCTGATCGTCAAAGGGTGCAGACAGTGCGGTAAGACGTTTTCTGTACTGGATTTCGCAAAAAAGAACTACAAGCACGTTGTCTACCTGAATTTCTTTGAAAATCCGGATTACGCATCTGTTTTTGCGGGATCACTGGAAATTGGTAATATTGTGATGCTGCTTTCCGCATTGCTGGGCAAGGATGCCATTTTTGAGGCCGGAGAAACGGTTTTGGTTCTGGATGAAATTCAGGATTGCCCTGAGGCAAGGACCGCACTGAAATTCTTCCGGATTGATGGTCGGTACGATGTGATCGGCACCGGCTCCCTGCTGGGGGTAAAAGGCTACGGCAAGGAGCCAAAGTCGGTCCCCGTGGGTTCGGAAACTGTGATCGATATGTACCCTTTGGATTTTGAGGAATTCCTGTGGGCCAATGGCATTTCGGAGCCGGTAGTTGCAATGCTGCAAAAGGCACTGGACGCTGAAACGCCGGTGCCGGAAGCGCTCCACAGCCGGATGAAGCAGCTCCTGTTGCAATACGCCGTCGTTGGCGGGATGCCCGATGCGGTGCAGACATTTGTGGACAGCAAGCAGATGGATGAGGTCCTCCGTATCCAGCGTGACATTGTGCGCTCCTACGAGGATGACATGGTGAAGTACGCAGATAAGCAGGATAAGTCCCGCATCAAGGAATGCTTTCAATCCATTCCCCGACAGCTCGCCAAGGAGAACAAGAAATTTCAGTATTCCGTTGTCCGAAAAGGCTCCACAGCCGCCAAATATGCCGGAAGCCTGCAATGGATCGAGGACGCAGGGATCATTGCCCGCTGCTATAACCTTTCCATCACCGAACTTCCTCTGGATGGCAATGCCGAGGAGGACACATTCAAGGTGTATATGCGGGATATGGGACTATTTGTCAGTATGCTGGAGGACGGCACCCAATACGACATTCTTCAAGGCAATCTCTACGGCTACAAGGGCGCTATCTTTGAAAATCTGATTGCGGATATTTTCTCCAAAATGGGACGAAAGCTCTACTATTTCCACAAGGATTCTGGGCTGGAAGTGGACTTTGTGATTCGCTATAAAGGCGAGTGTACACTTGTAGAGGTAAAGGCGGCAACCGGAAATATCAAGAGTACAAAGACAATTCTGAACCATCCGGAGAAGTACCATGTAAACAGCGCAATCAAGCTGGGAGATTACAATGTTGGGCGTATGGGGCAAGTTCTGACGCTTCCACTGTATATGGCGTTCTTACTGAGAACACTATAAAAAATAACACAATCTGATGATATAAGGCAGCAGGCTGTTTCGTCCTGCTGCCTTGTTTTATCCCCAATGACAAGAACATCAGGGCATTGTTCCGCCAGGTGTCGGAACAAATTACTGCCAATCATCGGAAAAATATTTTGCCAATCGTCGGTTTTTTCTTGATTCTGAGAAATCATAAGAGTATAATACCGGTAGACGAATGGAAACGAGGTGTACCCAATGAAGGTTTATCGAAAAAGAATCGCCGATGATATTCTGAAACGGAAGCTGGAAGGCAAAGGGGCAGTTCTGATTGAAGGTCCAAAGTGGTGCGGGAAAACCACCACAGCAGAGCAGGTTGCAGCTAGTATTCTCTACATGGACGACCCGGAAAAAAAGGAACAGAATATCACCATGTCGGAATTAAACCCCAAACGGCTTTTGCGAGGGGAAACGCCCAGGCTGATTGACGAATGGCAGCTGGCTCCCAAGCTGTGGGATGCAATCCGGTTTGAAGTAGATCACCGGGGGGAATTGGGCCAGTTTGTGCTGACAGGTTCTGCGGTGCCGCCGGACACAAAGGAAATCACCCATTCGGGTACGGGGCGTTTCACATGGCTTACCATGCGGCCTATGAGTTTGTTTGAATCCGGGGAATCCACCGGAGAGGTCAGCCTGAAAGCGCTGTTTTCCCAGCCGGAGGAAATCGATGGGGAATCAAAACTGACCTTTGACCAACTTGCGTTTTTGGTATGCCGGGGCGGCTGGCCCCAGGCAGTGGGGATGCGGGACGAAATCGCGCTGGATCAGGCAATCGACTATTATGATGCCGTTGTTCATGCAGACATTAACCGTGTGGATAATGTCCAGAAAAATCCGGAGCGCGTCAAAAGGCTCATGCGTTCTTACGCCAGAAATCAGGGCAGCCAGATTCCGAATACTGTGATTGCCCAGGATATTACCGCCAACGATGAAAGCTCCATGGATGCGGAAACTGTTGCCTCCTACCTGAATGCTCTGCGCAAGATTTTCGTGGTGGAGGATATGCCTGCCTGGAATCCGAATCTGCGCTCCAAAACCGCAATCCGTTCTTCTGATACCCGGTATTATATTGATCCTTCTATTGCTGCGGCAGCATTGGGAATTGGCCCGCAGGATTTGGTTTCGGATTTGAAAACCTTTGGATTCCTGTTTGAAACCATGTGTGTCCGTGACCTTCGCGTTTTTGCCGATGCTCTGAATGGAGAAGTTTACCATTACCGGGACAAAGAGGGGCTGGAATGTGATGCGGTTGTTCATCTGCGGAACGGCTCCTATGGGCTGGTGGAAATCAAGCTGGGCGGAGATCGACTGATTGAAGAAGGCGCTGCCAACCTGAAAACTCTGGGAGGAAAAATCGATACCGACAAAATGAAAAAGCCGTCTTTCCTGATGGTTCTGACAGGCACGGGGGATTACGCATACCGACGCCAGGATGGCGTTTATGTTGTCCCTCTTGGCTGCCTGAAAGATTAAAATTTTATAGGCATGAGCGAGCGCTTGGTTTTGACCAGGCGCTCGTTTTTTGTGGAAGGAGGATATACCAAACGAAATCAAAACGCATTGTCACTGTTGTTGCCGTAGCGCTCTTCCTGCTGGCATTTGGCCTGACACTGTACCCACTCATTTCAAGTTATGTCAACCAAAAGTGCGCTTCCGAAATCCAGACAGTCTATCAGGAGCTTATCCGGCAGACAGATGATTCTGTTTTACAGGAGGCAAAGCAGCAGGCCATTGCCTATAATCTGGCAATTACCCCCGGTACAGCGAATGCTTACAGCGAAGATGCTTTGTTATCTGCTGCCGAGAATTACAATAGCCAGCTGGACATCGCCGGGAACGGGATAATAGGCTATGTCATAATTCCCAAAATCCAGGTAAATTTGCCTATCTACCACGGCACGGACGCGGAGGTGCTGGATCGTGGCGTGGGGCATCTGCTGGGCAGCTCCCTACCGGTAGGCGGCAAAAACACCCACACCATTCTCTCCGGCCACAGCGGCATGGCAAGTCAGAAGATGTTTACCGATCTGGAGCAGCTGGCCCAGGGTGATGTGTTCTACCTGAATGTACTGAACGAAACCCTGGCATATCAGGTAATACAGATCAGCACAGTGCTGCCCTATGAAACGGAGCTTCTGAGCATTGTCCCCGGCGCGGATCTATGTACCCTCGTCACCTGTACCCCCTACGGTGTCAACACCCACCGACTACTGGTGCGTGGCTCCCGGATTCCCTACGAGGAAGCTGCGGCAATGGAAGAAGAAACTGCTAGTGTGGAACCGGCTGCATCCACCTGGGAAGCCAAGTATCTGCAAGGGTTGTTGGTCGGGGGTGGTGCCGCTGGAATTGCCGGGTTGCTTATGCTTGCTGCCACACGAATTTGGAAGAAGCACCCCCGGCACCGCAACGGAGGCCGCTATGCGAAACGGTAAACTGCGGGGGCTGCTCATTACGGTTATGCTGCTGGTGTTCCTCGCTGGGTTAGCCTCCATTCTGTACCCCTATATCTGGGGTGCCGCCGTGGACAGCTCTATTGCCAGCACCGCAAAAGACTTTCTTGAACGGGAGGAACCGGAACTGCCCGCTACCACCGTCATTATCGATTCTATTAAGCCGGAGAAAGTCAAGCCCTATCCAGAGCTTTGGGAAGATATGGTGCGGTACAACCAGAACATTGCGGCCCAAGGACAGTCCGGATTATCCTGCGCCTACGATTATCAGAAAGCCAGTTTTCAGCTTGCAGACTACGGCCTCCCGGATGAAATTTTCGGTGTCCTGAGTATCCCCGCCATCGATCTGGAAATGCCCATCTATCTGGGAGCCACGGAACAGCATATGGCAAATGGAGCTGCCCATTTAAGCCAGACAAGCCTACCCATTGGCGGCATGGATACCAACTGCGTCATTGCGGGCCACCGGGGCTACAGCGGAGCCAGCTACTTCCGCTATCTGGACAAGCTCCACGTTGGGGATACGGTTTCCGTGACCAATCTCTGGGAAACGCTGACCTACCGGGTCTGTAAAATCAGGATCATCGACCCCAGTGATGTGGAGGAGATTCTGATTCAGCCAGGGCGGGAGCTTCTGACACTGCTCACCTGTCACCCCTATGCCTCCGGGGGACGACAGCGATATGTGGTCTACTGTGAGCGCACCGAACTGACCACATTTCCCACATCCTAATCGATTGGAGGGTACTCTATGGATTTTATCTGGGAAAGTATCACGGATTGGCTGAAAGAAATCCTCATCAGCGGCATTGTCAACAACCTGTCCGGCCTGTTCGATTCCACCAATGAACAGGTGGGCAACATCATCGGTCAGGTGGGCATGACACCCCAGAGCTGGAACAGTGGTATCTTCACCATGATCCAGAATTTGTCCAATACCGTGATCCTTCCTATCGCCGGGGCAATCCTGGCCATCGTTATGACCCTGGAGCTGATCCAGCTGGTCACAGACCGCAACAACCTGAACGATGTGGATACCTGGATGTTCTTCAAATGGGTATTCAAATCCGCCTGTGCTGTGGTCATCGTCACCCACACCTGGGATATTGTCATGGGCATTTTTGAGGCTTCCCAAAGCGTTGTCAGCAGCGCTGCCGGAGTAATCGTCGGACAGACCAACATCGACATTTCCTCTGTGGTCGGCGGACTGGAAAGCAGACTGAATGAAATGGAATTGGAACCGCTGTTTGGACTTTGGTTCCAATCTTTGTTCGTGGGACTATGCACCTGGGCCATCACCATCTGCATTTTTATTATTACCTATGGACGAATGATTGAAGTGTTCCTCGTCACCTCCGTAGCGCCCATTCCAATGGCAACCATGGTCAACCGGGAATGGGGACAGATGGGGCAGAACTATCTGCGCACCCTCTTTTCCCTGGGCTTCCAGGCATTTCTCATTGTGGTCTGCGTGGCGATCTACTCGGTGCTGGTGCAGAATATCTCCGTGTCCGGCGACATCAGCGCCGCCATCTGGACCTGCATGTGTTCGACGTCTCCCAGACAGACGGAAGGCCGCTGCCGCAGATCAGCTCTACCCTAACCGGGGATGTAGCTAAATACGAGGTATTTCTGGAAGCCCTGCACCGCACCTCCCCCGTGCCGATCTCTTTTCAGGCTATGGAGCCGGGGATGGACGGTTATTTTGCCCCCAAGAAGCAGAAAATCTTTCTGCGAGAGGGAATGAGCCAGGTACAGACCATTTGTGCCGCCGTCCATGAAATTGCCCACTCCAAGCTCCACGATTATGAACACATGACAGAGCTTGCGGACGATGGGGAGACGATTCTTGTTCCGGGGGAAAAGAGCCGGAATACCGAAGAAGTGGAAGCGGAGAGCATTTCCTATGCCGTCTGCCAGTATTTCGGCATTGAAACCGCCGACAACAGCTTTGGCTACATCGCCACATGGTCTCAGGGCAAAGAGCTGAAAGAACTCCGTGCCAGTCTGGAAACCATAAACAAGACTTCCTCTGAGCTGATTACCGGGATTGAAAAGCATTACCGGGAAATCTGCAAGGAACGGGGTATCCAGACAGAAACACAGGAGCAAGATACCAGCCCAGAGGTTTTATCCCCGGAATCCGTACCGGAAGCTGTACCACCTCTGGCACCGCCGAAAGAGCAGGAGCCGGATTATAGGCTTCCACTTCCTGATCCGACCATCACCCCAGACATGGCGGAACAGTGCGGGTATACCATCCCGGATATGTACCCGCTATCCAAAGACCGGGCCATGGAGCTGCTGGAAAAGGATGTGGTGATTTTCACTCTGTACCCGGACAAACCGGCTGAAATGGTATTTGATGCCGAGGACATTGTGAACCATGACGGTATTTTCGGCATTACCTGTGAGGATTGGCAAAATATCCATGACACCATTCCCACCCGTGATGTTCACCGGCGTTTTCTGGAAACTCCCGGAGATGCCTATGCCGTGATGCAATTGAAAGGCAGTGCGCCTGCCGAGCTGCGTTATACAGGACTGAAATATCTTTCCCAGCCCCCTTCTCCCGGCAACTACGATATCCTATACACCGGCCCGATTGCCTGCGCTCAGAACCAGTCGGCTACTTTGGAGAACCTGTTTGAGATCTTCAACATAAACCGCCCTGGGGATTTTACCGGCCACAGCCTGTCCGTCAGTGACATCATTGCGCTGAAACAGGACGGTGTGGTATCCTACCACTACTGCGACAACGTTGGCTTCCAGGAGCTTCCCGATTTCATGTCGGAAAACTATCTGAAGGCGGCTGAAATATCCACAGAAGATGATTACGGCATGATCGACGGTATTATCAACAACGGGCAAAAGCCTACAGTATCTGATTTGGAGCAACAGGTGAAAAATGAGCAATCCATTTCCCTTATGGATTTGGCCGAGGCAGTCCAGCGGGAGAAGAAGCCCTCTGTCCTGAAAAAACTGAAAGAGCAGCCACCGCAGTCGGCAAGCGAACGAAAACCACGAAAAACCAAAGAAAAGGAGATTTGACTATGGATTTTACCTTTGAAGAACAGGAGCTTATGGCAATCTACAACCCTGGCACCCGCCTGGGTCTGATTCAGGCGCTCAATGAAATGCGTACCTATCTGGATGAAGATGAGCAGGAACTTAGAACGCTCACGGATAGTGCTGTCTACAAGCTCAGTCGGATTACAGATGATGCCTTTGAAAAACTGGATTTGATCCCGGAGTTTTGAAATGTGATAAACCTGCGTATTATCGTAAATTCCTACCACTATAAATCTGCGTATTGTCGAAACTTCTTACAATTCTAATATTGCGTATTGCTGGAACCTGTGTTAAAATACCCGTAGAGGTGAACGGTATGCTATTCAAACGAAAGATTTACGACAAGTTCCTGGCCTGGAAAACAGAGTGTGCCGGTAAAAAAGCACTGCTGATCGAGGGAGCGCGGCGAATCGGAAAGTCTACGGTTGTAGAGGAGTTCGCAAAGAACGAGTACAAAAGCTATATTCTGATCGACTTTGCGAAAGCATCCAGTGATGTAAAGGAATACTTCCGGCTGTATTTGAATGACCTGGACACATTCTTCATGCTGCTGTCCGTCCAGTATGGTGTCCAGCTGCATGAGCGGGACAGTGTTATCATCTTCGATGAGGTGCAGCTGTTCCCCAAAGCCAGAGAGGCCATTAAGTACCTGGTTGCCGATGGGCGCTATGACTATATGGAAACCGGTTCCCTCATTTCCATCAAAGAAAACGTGAAGGACATTGTAATTCCTTCCGAGGAACGGCAGATGAAAATGTATCCCCTGGACTTTGAGGAATTCTGCTGGGCATTGGGGGAAAAACCTATGGTCACTTATATCAGAACTTGCTTTGATAAGCGGGAGCCTTTGGAGCGAACGCTTCACAATAAGGCCATGCTTCTGTTCAAGCAATATATGCTTGTGGGTGGGATGCCCATGAGCATTGTTGCGTTCCTGGAAGGGCGGAAGGACTTTGGCAAGGCTGACCTGGAAAAAAGGGACATTCTGGCACTGTATCGGAACGACATTATGAAGATTCAGGCGCAATACCGCTCCAAGGCGCTGGCGATTTTTGACCAGATTCCCGGCCTGCTCTCCCGGCACGAAAAGCGAGTCGTGTTCAATCGGATCGCCGCCGGTTCTTCTGCGGATCAGTATGAGGAAACCTTCTTCTGGTTGACCGATTCCATGGTCGCCAATGAATGCCGCCGTGCAAATGACCCCAATGTGGGGCTGTCTCTGACAGAATCGGACACCTATATCAAGTGCTATCTGGGGGACACGGGGCTGCTTGTCAGCCACGCTTTCGACGAAAACGAGCTGTTGGAGGATGAAGTCTACAAGCAGATTCTGGATGGCAAACTGGGGCTGAACGAGGGAATGCTCTACGAAAATGTCATTGCGCAAATGTTGACAGCCAATGGTCACAGGCTGTTCTTCTACACCCATTACAGCGAGGAGAAAAAGCGCAATGACATTGAAATCGACTTCATTATCTCCAACAACAGCAAGACAAAATATAAAATGTACCCCATTGAGGTCAAATCCGGCACACGCTACACAACGGACTCTCTGCTGAAATTCAGGGAGAAATACAAAACCAGAATCGGCGGCTGCTATATCATCCATCCCAGAAATCTGATTGTAAATGATGATATTCTCTGCATTCCACCGTATATGACGATTTGTCTGTAGTTTTTTCTTCCAACACCACTTGCGAGTTTTCTGATTTTGTGCTGCAAATCGCTATACATTTGGAAATAATAGGATGTAAAAGGTGGTATCATCTATGGCAGCAAAAGCCGCAAATGTAATAGACCGTAAGGAGTCCAATATCAAGGAGCAGGCTGAGGAAATCATGGATATGCACGGTATACCTGTGTCGCTCTCTGGTTCTGGCGCACCCGCTGCACGGGATGAATTGGACGATGCCGCTTTTTACGCCATGATGAAACATGGTCTTAAAGAAGCTAAGGCGAATCAGTCCCGTCTCGCCTCTGATGTATTTACGGATCTAAAACGGAAGATGCAGTAAATGCCGGGAAGGAAGTTTAAGTGACCAGAGTTATCTATGGTTGCAGAGACCAGCGCCATCAGCTGTCCAATCTTGATATGTTCTGACAAACACGCCCTGGACCACACAATGTCCAGGGCGCATTTCTTTGACCGCAATACTTCCCATTTTAGACGGCCTTTCGGTCGTCTTTTTTTATTTTCTCAGAAAGGAGAACCACAATGGCATCCGTATTGCAACAATACCACCAGCTGGCGGACCGCATGGCTGCCCAGATAACTGGCAGCTACCAGAGCTGGACAGATTTTCTGACCACTGCCGCCCGCCTATACAAGTACCCCTACCATGAACAGCTTATGATCTACGCCCAGCGCCCGGAAGCCACCGCCTGCGCGGATTATGAACTGTGGAACAAGCGAATGGGGCGCTATGTTCGCCGGGGCGCGAAAGGCATCGCTCTTATCGACCACTCCGGGGACACCCCGAAGCTGAAATATGTGTTCGATGTGGCAGACACCCGCACCACGGAGCGTTCCCGCAGCCCCTACTTCTGGGAATTCCGCCCGGAACATGAACAAGTCGTTTCCGATTCTTTGGAACTGCAATACGATATTCGTTATCCGGGCAGCTTTTCTGACCTCTTGGAACAGATTTCTTCTGTGAAAGTCACAGAATACTTTCTCGCCCATGAGCAGGATCTTCTCGACATCGTTGACGGTTCGTATCTGGAGCAGTATCATGACTATGACAAAGGCGTGGCATTCCTCAACGCAGCCACCGTCAGCACCACCTATATGCTGCTGTCCCGGTGTGGTCTGGCAGAAAATGCCCACTTTGGCCTGGAGGACTTCATGCCGGTGTTCGACTTCAACACATCCCAGACCGTTGATGCTCTGGGTAGTGCCATCAGCGGCATCAGCGAAGAAATCCTCCGCAATATTGAAGTCACCATCAAGAAATATGAACGTGAAAAGCTGTCTGAAAGGAGCCAAGAAAATGAACGAACTGACCTACATTCGCAGCGGGGACTACTGGATTCCCAATCTGAGCCTGTCCCAGCAGGAGAGCAAGCCCCTGGGCAAGTACGGGAGGATGCGGAAGAAGTATCTAGCAAAGACCACACCCCGGTTTCCGGTGAGTTCATCCATGTAGCGGCACTTGCCGAACATATCGCTGGATTTTTGAGCATCGGTGGTGGAAAGCCCGGCGACATTGCGCATTTTTGTGTATAAGAACAAATTCTTGTAATTGTGCGCTTCGTCTACAAACATACGGTCAACACCCAGCTGCTCAAGGAAAACTGTTCTCCCTGGGTGGGAGGTTCATCTGTCAGGCGTAAATCAACTCCGTCAGGATCACTTCCTCTGCTTGGGCTTTCAGGTTGTTCATCAGCCCCACCCATTTCATGGGGTCGCTGGCTTTCAGAGCTTCCGTCACCCCCGCCGACTGCATCAGTGTGGGCATCATCCGCTCCAACCGCCGGTTCGCCGTCTCGTCGATCTCCCGCAGATGGGGATACAGCTGCTCCGACAGGATCAGTCGGTTCCACAGCACGGGGCGATGCTCCTGTACAGGTACGCCGGTCAGCAACAGTATGACGGAACTCTACACCATGCAGCGGTATTTGCAGTATGCCCGTCTGGAAGAAATGCACATGACCCACTTCGACTGCTGGGCGTCCCGTTTCGGAGAAACCGTCACCGCTTTGGAGCTGGCACCCGAGGGCAAGGGCTACCGCCCCCGGACACGGTTCAGCCGGTTCTTCAATCTGCCGGAGCTGATGAATCTGTTCAAGGAAGTTGCAGACATTAAGCTGTCTCTTATACACATCTGACGCTGCCGACGATATGCAGTGTGTAGA
>ENA-OYVZ01000470-OYVZ01000470.1-human-gut-metagenome-genome-assembly--contig:-NODE-470-length-11386-cov-6.397405_pt1 | contig 11386 bp, 7 predicted proteins | sample MGYA00244162_ERZ653381 | MGnify/ENA primary metagenome ERZ653381 (study PRJEB26926, sample SAMN06165033) | human gut metagenome | biome: ENVO:00009003; feature: ENVO:2100002; material: ENVO:00002003...
TTTGTTTGTGTTTACAGAGTAAACTTGCCATTATGCGATAGACTGAAGTGACTAAGTGATTCTGTTTGTAAGAATGTATTCGATGCTAATCTATTTGGTTTCCGGTAATTTAGAAAAAACTTTGTGACTCGTGGGTTTTGAGTACGTCAGTAGGTGGCACTGGTAGTTTCAGTGCCCCTACTGTTACGCACTCAACGAGCGAAAGCGCCCACGAGACGCAAAGTTTTTTCAAAATTAGCGGATCCCCAAAAGATTTCTCATCGATTACTTCTACGCCATATATGCATCTTCTCAGCTTCTTTAATCAATTCATCACGGAAATCCGGATGAGCGATGCCGATTAATGCTTCAGCTCTCTGCCAGCCGGAGAGTCCTTTTAAGTTTACCATACCGTATTCGGTTACGACATACATTGTGTTTGCACGGGTATCGGTAACGATGGAACCGTTTGCTAAAGTTGGGCGGATACGGGACTGTACTTCGCCCTGCTTATTTTTAAAGGTAGAAGAGAGGCAGATAAAACTCTTTCCGCCTTTTGATTTATAAGCACCTAACACGAAATCAAGCTGGCCGCCTGCTCCACTGATATTTTTTATGCCGGCGGATTCGGCATTAACCTGTCCAAACAAATCAATGTCAACAGCATTGTTAATTGAAATGAAGTTATCATGTGCGGAAATGACATCAATTTCATTGGCATAATCGACAGGAACACTCATACATTCCGGATTGTTATCCAAATAGTCATACAATTTCTTTGTGCCGGCAGCAAAAGCGTATACCTGACGGCCTTTGTTTAAGTTTTTCTTAGAACCATTGATTTTTCCGGCTTTTGCAATGTCAACAAAAGCATCGACATACATTTCGGTGTGAACACCAAGATCTTTTAAATCGGATTCAGCAATCAGTGAGCCGACAGCGTTTGGCATACCGCCAATTCCCAACTGAAGGCAGGCACCGTCTGGAATCTGAGCAACGATCTGTCTTGCTACTGCGTGGTCAACTTCTGTTGCTGCAGCACCGCCGCCCATTTCTGCGATTGGTGAGTTTGAGCCTTCAATAATCATATCTACTTTAGAAATATGAATTCCATTTTCAAATCCGCCAAGACAGCGTGGCATGTTTTTATTTACCTCAACAATAATGGTTTTCGCACGCTCGCAGGCAGCTCCCAAATGGGAAGCACTTGGTCCAAAGTTAAAGTATCCGTGTTCATCCATCGGTGCTACCTGCATAACAGCAATATCTACAGGATTTTCCAAATCACGGTAATAACGTGGCAGTTCCGAATAGCGGATTGGAGAGTAGAAAGAAAATCCTTTCGCAACAGCTTTTCGTTCGATTCCGCTCATGTGCCAGGAGTTCCATGTCATGTGTGCAGCCGGATCTTCAATTTTGAAAATCTCCGGTTCCCACATCAGGATACCGCCACGAAAGTTCACATCGTGAAGCTCCGGCAGACGTTTGGCAAGTTCTTTGTCAAAATCCACAGGTGTTGTTACGGTCCAGCCGTAATCCACCCAGTTTCCTGACTTAACCACTTCGGCTGCCTCTTTGGCAGTCACAAGTTTACTCTTATATAATTCGTTCATATCTGGTAAAACCTCCATTCTGGTAACTATATTTGCAATACGTTTATTTTAGCATTATCGCATGGTGCGGTCAAGTAGCCAGTCGGTTCACAAAATGTTCATGGAAAAAGTTTGTTAAATTGTTGACAATATCGTTTTCGTTTGTTATTATGAGTAAGGATTGAATCATAAAAAGTGGTAAATTGTAGTTTGATTTACAGATAGGAAAAAGATATGATAAAAGCAATATATCCGGGTAGTTTTGATCCCGTTACATATGGGCACTTAGATGTTATTAAGAGAGCATCCAAAGTAGTGGATGAATTGATTATCGGAGTGCTTGTGAATCAGGAAAAAACGCCTCTATTTACAAGGGAAGAGCGTGTAGAACTGTTAAAGCAGACCACGAAAGAATTTCCAAATGTGAGGGTTTTAACATTTACCGGATTGACAATTGATTTTGCCAAACAAAATGATGCAAAGCTGATTATCCGCGGTCTCCGTGCCGTGACGGATTTTGAATCCGAGATGCAGATTGCACAGACTAATCACAGCATTGAGCCGGAGATTGATACGATGTTTTTTACTACGAGTCTTGAGTATGCTTTCCTAAGTTCCACCATTGCGAAAGAAGTTGCTTTTTATGGCTCGGATGTATCGAAACTGGTGCCGGAAGTTGTTCAGAAGGCATTCAGAGAAAAGTATGATCAGAAACTGCGAAAGCAGTGATGATAAATTAAGTAGTATTAGTAAAAAATTTATAAGGAGGATATATTCATGTCTAAGAAAGTTGTATTAGCAGGTGCTTGCCGTACGGCAATTGGTAAAATGGGTGGTGCATTAAGCACAACTCCAGCACCAAAATTAGGTTCTATCGTTATTGAGGAGGCTCTTAAGAGAGCAGGCGTGCCAAAGGATGCCGTTGACCATGTTTACATGGGATGTGTAATCCAGGCAGGTCTTGGTCAGAACGTAGCTCGTCAGGCATCCATCGGTGCTGGTCTTCCAATCGAGACAACAGCAGTTACCGTAAACGTTGTTTGTGGTTCCGGTTTGAACTGTGTAAATATGGCAGCTCAGATGATTCAGACAGGAGATGCTGATATCGTTGTTGCCGGTGGTATGGAGAACATGTCCATGGCTCCTTACGCAGCTATGAATGCTCGTTTTGGTTACCGTATGAACAATGGTAAACTTGTGGATACCATGGTAAACGATGCATTGTGGGATGCTTTCAATCAGTATCACATGATGATTACTGCTGAGAACGTAGCAGAGAAGTACGGAATTACTCGTGAAGAGTTGGATGAGTTCTCTGCTAACAGCCAGCAGAAATGTGAAGCTGCTATCGCTGCAGGTAAATTCAAAGATGAGATTGTTCCTGTTGAAGTCAAATCTAAAAAGAAAACAATCGTATTTGATACCGATGAGGGACCACGTCCTGGTACAACAGCTGAGAGCCTTAGCGGTCTTAGATGCTGCTCCGGTAAAGAAGGCGGTGTGGTAACAGCTGGTAACGCTTCCGGTATTAATGATGGTGCAGCTGCGATTGTAGTAATGAGCGAAGAAAAAGCAAAAGAGCTTGGTGTAACACCAATGGCAACATTTGTAGCCGGTGCTCTTGGCGGTGTGGATCCAAAAATCATGGGTATTGGACCGGTCGCTTCTACAAAGAAGGTTCTTGCTAAAACAGGCATGAGCATTGATGACTTTGATTTGATTGAGGCAAACGAGGCATTTGCAGCACAGTCTGTAGCAGTAGGTCGTGACCTTGGATTTGACCTTAGCAAATTGAATGTAAACGGTGGTGCAATTGCACTTGGACATCCGGTTGGAGCAAGTGGATGCCGTATCCTTGTTACATTGCTTCATGAGATGCAGAAACGCGATGCAAAGAAAGGTCTTGCAACACTTTGTATCGGTGGTGGAATGGGATGTTCCACAATTGTTGAGAGAGACTAATTTTACTTTTGGGACGATCCGGTATTCTATCGGTTCGTTCCTGTGATGTAAAAAAGAAATTTTAAATGGAGGATACTTTCAATGGAATTTGTAACATATGAAGTAGAAGGTGCAGTTGGTATTATTACCATCAACCGCCCAAAAGCATTGAATGCGTTAAACAGTGCTGTTTTGGATGAACTGAATCAGACTTTGGATGCAGTTGACCAGAACGAAATCCGCTGCCTGATTTTGACAGGTGCCGGAGAGAAATCTTTTGTTGCAGGTGCAGACATCGGAGAGATGAGCACATTGACAAAAGCAGAAGGCGAAGCCTTTGGTAAAAAAGGAAACGATGTATTCCGTAAGTTAGAGACATTCCCGATTCCTGTAATTGCTGCAGTAAACGGATTTGCTCTTGGTGGTGGATGCGAGATTTCCATGAGCTGTGATATCCGTATCTGCTCTGACAATGCCGTATTTGGCCAGCCGGAAGCAGGTCTTGGTATTACTCCTGGATTTGGCGGTACACAGAGACTTGCTCGTTTAGTAAGCCCTGGTATGGCAAAACAGATGATTTATACAGCAAGAAATATTAAAGCAGACGAAGCTTACCGCATTGGTCTTGTAAATGCTGTATATCCACAGGAAGAACTGATGGATGCAGCAAAGAAGATGGCATCCGGTATTGCTAAGAATGCACCGATTGCTGTCCGCAACTGCAAAAAGGCAATTAACGAAGGTCTTCAGGTAAATATGGATGAGGCAATTGTAATCGAAGAGAAATTGTTCGGTGACTGCTTCGAGACAGAAGACCAGAAAGCCGGAATGGGTAACTTCTTAGAGAAAGATAAAGAGAAAAAATTAAAAGTGGTACCATTCAAAAACTGTTAATTCGTGACGACATCCCGTCTGGGATTTGAATCAAATACAATGGAGGTAAATACAATGAAAGTTGGTATTATTGGAGCTGGAACAATGGGTTCCGGAATTGCGCAGGCATTTGCGCAGACAGAAGGTTATGAAGTATATTTGTGTGACATCAATGAAGAGTTTGCTGCAAACGGTAAAAACAAGATTGCAAAAGGTCTTCAGAGACTGGTTACAAAAGGAAAGAAAACACAGGAAGATGTTGATGCAATCTTAGCTAAGATTACAACTGGCGTAAAAGACATTTGTACTGATTGTGATTTGATTGTTGAGGCAGCTTTGGAAGTTATGGATGTTAAAAAACAGACATTCAAAGAACTGCAGGATATCGTAAAGAAAGAAGACTGCATTTTCGCTACGAATACTTCTTCTTTGTCCATTACAGAAATCGGTGCAGGCATTTCTCATCCGGTTATCGGAATGCACTTCTTTAACCCGGCTCCTGTTATGAAGCTTGTTGAAGTTATCCGCGGCGAGAACACAACAGATGAAGTAAACGATAAAGTAGTTGCTATCGCAAAAGAAATTGGTAAAACACCGGTTGAAGTAAAAGAAGCTGCCGGATTTGTTGTAAACCGTATTTTGATTCCTATGATTAACGAAGCAGTTGGCATCCTTGCTGATGGTGTTGCTTCTGCTGAGGGTATCGATGCTGCTATGCAGCTTGGTGCAAACCACCCAATGGGACCTCTTGCACTTGGTGATTTGGTTGGTCTTGATATCTGCCTTGCTATTATGGAAGTTCTTCAGGCAGAGACTGGTGACCCGAAATACCGTCCACATCCATTGCTTCGTAAAATGGTACGTGCCGGCAAACTCGGACGTAAAACTGGTGTTGGATTCTTTGATTATTCCAAATAATATTATAGAAAGGAGTTCATGTTATCATGGATTTTAAATTAGACAAACAGCATGAAATGGCGAGACAGTTGTTCAAAGATTTTGCTGAGAACGAAGTAAAGCCACTTGCGCAGGAAACCGATGAAACAGAAGTATTCCCTCGTGAGACTGTTGACAAAATGATGAAACTTGGTTTCATGGGAATTGCGATTCCTAAAGAGTACGGCGGACAGGGCTGTGACCCATTGATGTACACAATGTGCGTTGAGGAGTTAGCTAAAGTTTGTGGTACAACAAGCGTTATTGTATCCGCTCATTCTTCTCTTGGTGCTGACCCAATTATGATGTACGGTACAGAAGAGCAGAAAAAGAAATATCTTGTACCACTTGCAAGTGGTGAGAAATTAGGTGCTTTCGGTTTGACTGAGCCGGGTGCAGGTACAGATGCACAGGGACAGCAGACAAAGGCTGTTTTAGATGGTGACGAATGGGTACTCAATGGTTCTAAATGCTTCATCACAAATGGTAAAGAAGCAGATATTTATATTATCATTGCTGTAACCGGTATCATCGAAAAACGTGGTAGAAAAGTAAAAGAAATTTCTGCTTTCATCGTTGAGAAAGATACTCCTGGATTTACTTTTGGTACAAAGGAGAAGAAGATGGGTATCCGTGGTTCATCCACATACGAGTTAATCTTCGAGGACTGCCGTATTCCAAAAGAAAATCTTCTTGGTGCACAGGGCAAAGGTTTCGGAATTGCCATGCATACACTGGATGGTGGACGTATTGGTATCGCTGCTCAGGCACTTGGTCTGGCAGAAGGTGCTTTGCAGGCAACAATCGATTATGTAAAAGAAAGAAAACAGTTCGGTCGTTCGATTGCACAGTTCCAGAATACACAGTTCCAGCTTGCTGATATGGCAACAAAAGTGGAAGCTGCTAAGATGCTTGTGTATCGTGCGGCAATGGCAAAAGCTACGCAGAAAGTTTACAGCGTAGAAGCTGCTATGGCAAAATTGTACGCAGCAGAAGTTGCTATGGAAGTAACAACAAAAGCAGTTCAGTTACACGGTGGTTATGGCTACATCAGAGAATATGACGTTGAGCGTATGATGCGTGATGCAAAAATCACAGAAATCTACGAAGGAACTTCAGAAGTTCAGCGTATGGTTATCTCTGGCAGCTTATTGAAATAGGAGGTGCTCTCGTGAAAATAGTAGTATGTATTAAACAGGTGCCGGATACTAAGGGCGGTGTTGTATTTAACCCGGACGGTACATTGAATAGAGGTGCGATGCTTACCATCATGAACCCGGATGATAAAGCCGGTTTGGAAGCAGCACTGAGAATTAAAGAAGAAACAGGTGCAGAAGTTACTGTTCTTACCATGGGACTTCCAAAAGCAGAAGAAGTTCTTCGTGAGGCAATGGCAATGGGCGCTGACAATGGTATCCTTGTAACAGACCGTGTACTCGGTGGTGCTGATACTTGGGCTACTTCTACAACAATTGCCGGTGCACTTCGTAACATTGATTACGATTTGATTATCACAGGCCGTCAGGCTATCGATGGTGATACTGCGCAGGTTGGTCCACAGATTTCCGAGCACTTGGATATTCCGGTTATCTCTTATGCACAGAATATCAAAGTGGAAGGTGACAGCGTAATCGTTGAGCGTCAGTATGAGGACCGTTACCATGTAGTAAAGGCTAAAATGCCTTGCTTGATCACTGCTCTTTCTGAGTTGAATGAGCCACGTTATATGACTCCGGGCGGAATCATGGACGCATTTGACAAAGAGATTACCGTTTGGGGACGTGCAGACCTTAAAGATGTAGATGATTCTAACCTCGGTCTGAAAGGTTCTCCGACAAAAATTGCAAAAGCTTCCGATAAGGTTCGTAAAGGTGCTGGCGAAGTCGTTACCCTTGACCCGGCAGAAGCTGCTCAGTATATTGTAGATAAGTTTAAAGAGAAACATGTAATCTAATTATTATAAAGGAAAAGTGGTGAAAAAAATGAGTTTAGAAGAATATAAAGGTGTATATGTCTTTGCACAGCAGGTTGACGGAGAAGTAAGTGGAATCGCTTACGAACTGCTTGGCAAAGCAAAAGATCTGGCAAAAGATTTGAACGCAGAAGTTACCGCTGTTTTGCTTGGTTACGGTGTTAAGGGCCTTGCGGATTCTTTGGCTGAGTATGGTGCAGACAAAGTAATCGTAGTGGATGACAAAGAACTTGAAGTATATCGTACAGAGCCATATGCTCATGCACTTGCTTCTGTAATCAATGAGTACAAACCTGAAATTATGCTGGTTGGTGCAACAGCAATTGGCCGTGACTTAGGTCCTCGTGTATCCGCACGTGTAGCAACTGGTCTGACTGCTGACTGTACAGTACTTGAGATTGGTGATTTCACCGATAACATGACAAAGGAGACCATTCCAAATCAGCTTCTTATGACACGTCCTGCATTTGGTGGTAATACAATCGCTACGATTGCATGTCCATACAACCGTCCACAGATGGCTACCGTTCGTGCCGGTGTTATGCAGAAGATTGACCCAATTAAGGGTGCAAAAGCTGAAGTAATCGAGTACAATCCGGGATTCACTCCGGACAATAAATATGTTGAGATTCTTGATGTTGTGAAATCTGTAGCTGACACAGTAGATATCGCAGATGCTAAGATTTTGGTATCCGGCGGTCGTGGTGTTGGAAGCGAAGAAAACTTCAAACTTCTTCAGAATTTGGCAGATGTACTTGGCGGAACAGTAAGCTGTTCCCGTGCCGTTGTTGAGAATGGCTGGCTTCCGGTTGAGCGTCAGGTAGGACAGACCGGTAAAACCGTTCGGCCTAATGTATACTTTGCAATCGGTATTTCCGGTGCTATTCAGCACGTTGCAGGTATGGAAGAATCTGACATTATCGTTGCTATTAACAAAGACGAGACAGCTCCAATCTTTGATGTAGCTGACTATGGTTTGGTAGGCGATTTGAATAAGATTGTTCCTCAGTTGACAGAAATGCTGAAAGCAGAATTGGCTGAGAAAAACTAATCTTTAGGCGAGAAATCATTTGATAAAAAAGAAAACAATAAATTACAGTTTGTGGTTTATTGTTTTCTTTTCATTTGAGGGTGTTTAGGTGATGAAGAAAAAAAGTATATCAAAAACACTATGCGTTTATTGTAGAAAACCCGGAAGATGAATTTTGGGAAAAGTGTATGTCTTAGGACAGGATGGTACAAATCAAGTAGATTCGTATTTTTTTGTGTCGATTTAACAGAATAACAAAAATGTGTTTTTTATCATAAAGCACTGCTAGTTTGTCTGTTGGCAGTTATCATGACATTTTTATTAACTGCCTGCGGTGTAAGTGGCGACCAGATTGCTGTAAACAAGCCGTAGCATAAAGGCTCAAACGCCAAAAAACGAATTGCCGGTGTCTTGATTTGTGCAGGGTTTATCGCTTCCGTGATTTGGAAACGAATCAAAGCAAAGAAAAATGGTTATCAGCAGAGTAACCTTTACGGTGATATTGCAAAATGTGTTATCATTACCGCAGTAGCAACCATTGCCTTTGATGTAATTTCTAAGAAAAAACAGAGTAATAAATAACAACAAAGAAACACCTCGTGTGAGACGGGATAACGCAGAGCGTTATAGTCTCCCACGGGGTGTTTTTTTGTTGTTTTGTAATGTTCGAGGGGGAGGCTCATAGAGTGTAAAATTGCGTCAAAGGTTTGGATTTTTTTGGGTGGACATACTTTTTTGGCAAAATGAGATGAAACGTATGACCGAAATATGTTGTTGGGGGAAAATAGAATAATTTTACTGCGTTAAATTTTAGGAAAATGATTTAAGCGGTTGAATGATATAATCGGTATCAGGTACTTTTGTTGCCGATGAAACCACAAACTTCTTTGGGATTATTGTATTTATTTTCTATTTTTATCGGCAACATAACAAGTTCTTTTCTAGGAGTAAGGAGAACTTAAAATTTCAAAAAAGAAGAGGAGGGTTTTCTATGAAGAAAACACACAAAAAGCAACTAGCTTTATTAACAATGTTAGCAATGGTTGTTTGTACAATGTTTTGTACAAACACAGTTAAGGCAGATACTGACTTACCATGGGATGAATCCGAAGTAGTAGAAACATCCACATGTGTAGTTAATGGTGTAGAACGGAGTTTGACTGTTCTTAAAAACACATTCGTATATCTAAAAATAGGAGATGCTTCTCCTAAACTTGTGTATTTAGATGCAATTTCGATCAAATTTGACCAATACGGAACAATTTGGGCAATCGATTCTGATACTTCTATAAGATGGTGGAATTATGATTTAGCACCTAATGATACATCATTCAAAGCCATTTTAAACCCTACTGCCGACAATCCAAACGGCTTTATCGATGATGTTGAATCATTCATACTTGATGAAAACAATCAATTTGTTGTAGGTTACAAAACCTTGTCGGGTCAAACCTATCCAATATTGACATTGGATGAAATGAAAGAAATTTTAAAAGATTCATCATCGACACCAACACCTACACCATCAAACATTCCTACCCCTACTCCAACTATTCCTGCAACTACTCCTAATGTTCCTACTCCTCCTGCGCCAACAGTTAGCCCTGTTGCTACTCCCCCAACCACAAGTACTCCTGCTGTTACCCCAAAAACAACCGTAGCACCAAAAGTATCTGTGAAGAAGAAAGCCGGTTATAACTGTCTTTCTCTGGGAAGTAAAATTACAAGTAAGTATAAACTTACTAAAGGAAAACTAACTTGGAAAGGAAGCAGTAAGAGTAAGAAGTATTCTGGAATCAAATCAGCTGCTTTTATAAAGAAGAGTGGTAACCTTGTCTTCTTAACTAAAAAAGGTAAAGTATACACCTTATCTCCTAAAGGGAAGAAAAAGTGTATCGTTAAGAAGAAGGCCAAAAAACTTATCTTAAAAAATAAGTTTGCAGTAAAGGTTCAAGTAGGTAAGAAGTTTATTAATCTAGCTAATAAGTAATGCTAACCGCTAAATTTTGATAAGCAGATAAAATCGAGAATGATGATAAAAAGGAGGAAGAGTTGTATGAAAAAAAGTGTAAGTATTAATTCGGATGAAAAGGATGAAAGCCGTTTGTTAGATATGGTGGAACGGAAAGAATAAAGTATGGAGGAAAAAATATGGCGAATGAATTAGCAACATCAAAAGGCATAACGAATTACCTTAAGCATGTATTTGATTTAGAAAAAATGTTATACCAACAGAATGAGATTTTAGAACACTTACGAGATTCTATTGGTAGTGTGAATTATCAAATGAAGTTGGAACCAGAAATTTATCAAGAAAAAAGACCAAGTGTGGTGGGAGGAATTATAACAGCAATTGCATGTGCTTTTTTTGCAATTTTAGTTTATTTTGGTTATGTTTTTTTGAAATCACCAGAAGGTGGAGCTCCAGGATGGTTTTTAAACATTATGCTTGGAATTATTGGTATATTTGTTTGTTTTGTGGTAGGTGGAATTATTTTGGTTGTGTCTAATGTGGTTCAGACGCAATCATATAATCAGCAGGTGCGTATTACAAATCAGGAAAATATTGAGGAAATTCAGCGTTATAGAAAAAATTTACTGGAAAAGGGAAAGACACTAAACGATGAATATGCTCTTTTGGCAGATGAAAGAAAGAAGACAAAAGCAGTACTTAATAAATTTTATTCCACCAATGTAATATATCCCAAATATCGTTCTTTACCAGCTATAGCATCGTTGTTTGAATATATGCTATCGGAAAGGTGTTATGGGTTGACAGGACATGAGGGGGCATACAATTTATATGAAAATGAACTTCGTTTGGGACATATTATTAGCACATTAGATTCCATTTCGAGTGACATAAAAGAAATAAAACAGAATCAAAGAATGTTGTATGATGTTGTGTCAGAATCTCAAAAAATGACTAAAAGTATGTTTGAGCAGCAAGTTATGAATGGTCAGGTTTTATGTGATATACGAAAAAGCAATCAGATTATGCAGTACAATCAAAGTCAAATTGCGAATCGCATGGAACATATGCACTGGCTGGAAGAACAAAAA
>ENA-OYVZ01000479-OYVZ01000479.1-human-gut-metagenome-genome-assembly--contig:-NODE-479-length-11290-cov-5.159324_pt1 | contig 11290 bp, 10 predicted proteins | sample MGYA00244162_ERZ653381 | MGnify/ENA primary metagenome ERZ653381 (study PRJEB26926, sample SAMN06165033) | human gut metagenome | biome: ENVO:00009003; feature: ENVO:2100002; material: ENVO:00002003...
TCTACACACTGCATATCGTCGGCAGCGTCAGATGTGTATAAGAGACAGAAAAAGCCCAGCTTTTGCTGGACTTTTTCGACAGACTGAGCTCCCTCGTCAGAGGGAGCCTTTGTTTAGTTACATATTTGCGCTTTATTTACTCTCATTCTTCCCGCTTACAATAGCGAAATATGAATTGGAGGTAAACTTATATATAAGCGCGTAAAGCACGCCGAAAACCAGCACCGCGCCCGCTAAAACTATCAGCATAAGGGGAACATTGTTAAGGTTAAAGAGTGTGAGCAGCCTGCGTATCATGGGGAAAGCAAAGCACAAATGCAGCGCCGCGGTTATAAGCGGCAGCAAAAATACCGTGAGCATTTGCGAATTTATGCTTTTTTGTATATCGCGCTTGGTCATTCCCACCTTTTGCATAATTTCAAAGCGCGATTCATCCTCGTAGCCCTCGGTTATCTGCTTATAATAGATAATTAAAACCGTGGCAAGCAGGAAAACCGTGGATAAGATTATTCCCAGGTAGAAAAGCCCGCCGTAGGTGCCGTAAAAATCGGCGCGATCAGCCTCTCTGCATTCAACGCTTCTTGAGTAATACCCGCCAGTGCCGGCGTTATCCATATCGCGCAGTCTTTCGCTTATTTTATCTGCGAGCTCAATATCGCGCTCGGCGGAAAGCCCCGTATCAAAGCTGTAATAAAGGCGCGGGCGGCAGAAATATGTGTCGCTTTTAAACTGACTGTTCACCTCGTCATAAGCCTTTTCGGGGTTATTCATTACAACAAACACGCTCGGCACCATTTCAGAAGCCGCCCTGCCGTTGTTTATCATATCCCCCAACTGCTTTTTAACGGTGTATTTAAGCTCGCCTATCGTAAGGGTTTTATTGTTATATTTCCGCCTTACACAGTGAATAAAAATTTCACCGTCTTTCAGTGTTTCGTTTTTATTCATACAGCGGTTGTATTCGTCAAGAGATATAAAAATGACATTGCAAACATTCTTTATGGTAGACGCGTCCGCCGCGTTTACAAGCTCGGGGTTTGCCGTAAGCGTTCCGCCCGATAACAAACAGGCAACGGTAGCAGAGGTATACCTCTCGGTGTTTTTCAGCGCTGCGCCGAAATCGTTTACAACATTATCCACCTCGCGCACTATCATATCGGCTTTTTCGGCGGAGTATACCGTTTTTTCATCATACGGATTATAGTCCGTAGTAACCGATATGCTTTTCGGGTAGCGTGCGCGCAGGCTGTCCTCTGCGCCGAAGTAAAGGCTGCCCGCGCCTAAAATCATTACCAGCACCATAGTGCTTAAGACGCAGATAGAAGCCAGCCCCGCGCCGTTGCGTTTCATACGGTATACCATTGAAGAAACCGAAACAAAATGATTTTTGCGGTAGTAATAACGCTTGTTTTTCTGCAAAATGCGGCACAGCATAACAGAGCCCGAAATAAAAATCATATAAGTGCCCGCTATAACCGCCAGAACCGCAATGAAAAACCAGCCTATTGCAAGCAGCGGACTTTTAATCGATACCGCCATATAGTAAGCCGCCGCCAGTAAGATTATGCCGCCTATTCCCAAAACATAGTTGGCGCGGGGCGGTTTTTCGCCCGTGTTTTCGCTTTTAATAAGCGAAATTGCGTTAAGCCGCCAAATGCTTACAAGCGATTTTAAGTAAAGCAGCAAAAATATTCCGCCGAAAATAAGCAGGGTATCAAGCACGGCGTTAACATTTACGGTAAATTTATAAGAGACCTTGCCGTTCACCATATAAACAAGCCCCGATTCGGCAAGCTTTGAAAGCGCTATGCCCGCCGCTATGCCCGAAAGCACCGATATTGCCGCTACGGTAAGCGTTTCAAACAAAAGCACAAGGCTTAAATTCTTCTTGCCCATACCGAGTATATTGTAAAGCCCGAATTCCTTTTTGCGGCGGCGCATAAGAAACGAATTGGTATACACCAAGAAAATCAGCGAAAAAAACGCCACCACCCAAACGCCGAGCCCCAGTATCATAACGGTGCTGTCACCGCCCGGCATACTTTTAAGCGCGGGCATAGCCGCCAAATGGTGAATTATATAAAACATTGTAACCGTTCCTATACAGGTGAGAATATAGGGCAGGTAAAGGCGTTTGTTTTTTCTTATGCCGTCAAACGCAAGGCGCGGATAAATTGCTTTCATTCCTGCTCACCGCCTGTCGTAAGCAAAGTAAGGGTATCGGTTATCATCTGGTACATCTGCGTGTCGTTCCTGCCGCCGCGGTAAAGCTGGTGGAAAACCTCGCCGTCCTTTATAAACAGCACGCGTGAGGCGCGGCTCGCCGCCTTTACAGAGTGGGTAACCATTAAAATGGTCTGCCCGTCCGAATTTATCTGCTCAAATAAATCAAGCAGCTCGTCGGTAGATTTTGAATCAAGCGCGCCCGTAGGTTCGTCCGCTAAAATTATGCGCGGGTCGGTTATAATGGCGCGCGCCACGGCGGCGCGCTGCTTTTGCCCGCCCGAGACCTCATACGGGTACTTTTTCAGCAGCCCCTCAATTCCCAGCCGCTTTGCTATGGGTATAAGCCTGCGCACCATTTCATTATAATGCCTGCCGCTTAAAACAAGGGGCAAGTATATGTTATCCTCTAATGTAAATGTATCAAGCAGATTGAACTCCTGAAAAACAAAGCCTAAATTATCGCGGCGAAAGGACGCTAAGCGCGATTCCTTTATTTTCGATAAATCGTTGCCGTCAATTTTAACCGTGCCCTCGGTGGGCTTATCGAGCGACGCCAAAATATTAAGCAGCGTGGTTTTACCCGAGCCCGATTCGCCCATTATGGCGACATACTCGCCCTCCTCTACGCCGAATGATACATTTTTAAGCGCGGTAACGCGGTTGCCGCCGAAACGTGAGGTATATATTTTTTTAACTCCGTTTACCTCTAAAATACTCACAACAAAAATCCTCCTTTGTGATTTCTGCCATAATTATAACAAAAGGGAGATATGTAACGCCATAACTTCGGCTTACAAATCCCCCTTAAATTCTAACGGTTTTGTAAGATTTACGCGTTCAACTTCGGCTCCCTCTGACGAGGGAGCCTTTGGGTTGTAAAAAACAAATTATTCTATAACCGTCTTTTTTCTTGAAACGTCGATTAAAACGGTCGTACCCTCGCCCACCGCCGACTCGGCGCTTATTTTATGCCCCAAATTTTCGCAGATTTGCCTGCATAAATAAAGCCCCAGCCCGCTTGCCTGCCTATCACGCCTGCCGTTGCAGCCCGTGTAGCCGTTTTCAAAAATGCGGGGCAGATCTTCGGGTGCTATGCCTATTCCCGTATCCTTTATTACAATTTTGCCGTTTTCAAAATATACCGATATTTCGCCCGACGGGGTGTATTTAAGCGCGTTTGAAAGCACCTGCTCTATAACGAATGAAAGCCACTTTTCATCGGTTATTACCTGCGCGTCGGCGGGGGTGTAGCTAAGGGTCAGCTTGCGCTCTATAAACTCGCCCGCAAATTTTTTCACCGAGCGGCGTATTATTTTATCAAGGTCATATTCCTTTATTAAATAATCGGTGCTGTCTGCATTAAGGCGCAGGTAAGTCAGCACCATTTCAACATATTGCTCAATTCTGAAAAGCTCGTTTGAAAGCCTGCGGGCGGCGGGCGCGTCCTCATTTTGCAACGCCAGCTTCATTGCGGCTATGGGCGTTTTAATTTGGTGCACCCAAACGGTGTAGTAGCTTACCGTATCGGCAAGCCGCCTGTTGTTTTCGGCAGAAAGCCCTGTATAGCCCCGTTTTAAAATATCAATAAGATTTTGGTAGTCCTCTTCGGTTACGCCGTCGGGCAGGGGCAGGTCTTCAAGCAAAATCGACTCGGGGGTTTTAAGCCCCGATAAGGCTATGTGCAATTTACGCACGCGCAAAAAATCAATAATCACAAAAATTACCGCCAGCAAAGCGCAAAGCGCGGCGGGGTAAAGCACCGCCCCGGGCGGCAAACGGTAAAAATAAAACGAAAGCGCAAAAACAGCGCAAAAAGCAGCGCCCGCGGCTATGTACCGTCTGCGCTGCTTTAAGTATTTCAAGAAAAGCCCCATAGCAATTCCTCAATTCTCAATAATATACCCCACGCCGAATTTCGTGGTTATAAAGCCCTCAAGCCCAGCCGCCTCAAGCCTTTTTCTAAGGCGGTTCACGTTTACCGAGAGCGTGTTTTCATCCACAAAGCTGTCAGTTTCCCACAGCTGCTCCATAAGCCTTTCGCGGCTGACTGTTTTTCCCTTATTTTTCATAAGTGTAAGCAAAATGCGGTATTCGTTCTTTGAAAGAGGTATTTTTTCGTTTTTATATAAAAAGCTGCCGTCGCCCGTGTTAAGCATAGCGCCCTTATGCTCCAAAACGGGAACGGAGGGTGCAAAATCGTAGGTTCTGCGCAGCAGCGCCTGTATTTTGGCAATAAGCACGCTGCCGTCAAACGGCTTTGCTATAAAATCATCCGCACCCATATTCATTGCCATTATCATATTCATATTATCCGCCGCAGAGGAAATAAAAATAACGGGCACATTTGAAACGCGGCGAATTTCACCGCACCAGTGGTAGCCGTTGAAAAAGGGCAGAGAAATATCCAAAAGCACTATATGCGGGTCAAAGCGCGAAAACTCCGCCATAGCGTTATGAAAATCCGTTACTATGCGCGCGGTTATATCCCACGCTTCCGCCTGTTCGCGCACGCTCCGGGCAATTCCGCGGTCATCTTCAACTATAAGCAGCCGATACATATATTATCACCCTATTTAATAAACGAAAAGCCGAGCACCGCCACGCCTAATACCACCAGAATAACGCCTGTGGCGATATTGAGCGAACGTGGGCTTGCTTTGTTTGCTATTTTCGCCGCTATGCGGGCAAATATAAGCGTGAACACAACGCAAAGCACAAAGGGCAGCATATCGGGCAAGCCGCCTATTGCAAAGTGCGAAACAGAGCCTGTAAGGGCGGTAAAGGTCATTATAAAAACGCTTGTTCCCACGGCGGTTTTAAGCTCGTAGCCCATAACGCTTGTAAGCAGCAGGAGCATCATCATTCCGCCGCCCGCGCCCACAAAGCCGCAAATAAAGCCGACCGCCGCCCCGCAAAGAGCGGATTTTATAATCCGGGTTTTAAGCGGTATTGCCGCCATATCCTCTTTTGTGGTCATAACCGGCTTTACTATAAACTTTATTCCGAGCAGCAGAGTCATAAATACCGAAAAATTGCCCATTGCGGCAGAGGGCACAAGGCTTGATACATAGCTGCCCACAACCGTGAAAAGCAGCACGCTTGCCATCATAACAACGCCGTTTTTAATATCAAGATTTTTATTTTTGCCGTATGTATAGGCGGAAACGGCGCTTGCCAGTACGTCAGACGCGAGCGCGATTCCCACCGCGGTATACGGTTCAATCCCCAAAAAGGTTACAAGCATAGGAGTTATTACCGCCGCGGCGCTCATTCCGGCAAAGCCGGTGCCGAGACCTGCACCCATACCCGCAAGTAAACAAATTAAAATCGTTTTAAATATTATCATCCTTTTTTTCCTCCGCAGCTTCGGCACGGTCAGCCCTTATATCCCGTATGAGCGTATAAACTATATATGCGCCGAACAGCGCAAAAATCACGGTGAGTGCCATAAAAATATAGCCGTAAGGCTTTTTCTCTGTCTTTTTCGCAGCGCCCTCTCCGAAGGAAAGGGTAGAAAAAACCTTTTCGGCGTAATCGGTATTTTCGCCCGACGCGGTATAAAATGAAAGGGTATACTCCTTTTTTGAGGTCACGGTTATATACTGAATAAGGGTGAATTTTCCGCCGCTGTCCTCAGATAGGGCGGTAGCCTTAATAAATTTTATGCCGTTTTGCGCCACCGTTTCGGTGTGAAAGCCATCGCCCGCTATTTCGGGGGCTAAGGCGGCAATTTTATCATCCGAAAGGCTTGTAAGCTCGCCCACGCTTTCGGAAAAAGCGGTTGAGTTTTCATAAAGCCTTATCTGCTTTGTGTTTTTTTCGTTGAGAGCAAGATAAATTATGCCGTTGTTATAGCAGTAGTTATCAAGTGAATCGGCTGTTTCTTCCAATATTTCCGCAATTTTTTCATTTGATTGCTTATCGCCGTAGACCAAAAACTCCTTGCCTGGTTTTTCGGTAATTTCGGCGGCGGAAAGTGTGAGAGAAAGCGTTAAAACCGCAAATACAAGCGCCGACAGACGCTTTATGCCCGCCCTAAACATTATTCTGCCTTTTTGCGGCGGTAAGCGTGTTTTGCATAAGCATTGCAATGGTCATAGGTCCTACGCCGCCGGGCACGGGAGTTATGGCAGAAGCCTTTTCCTTTACCGAGTCAAAATCCACATCGCCGCAGAGCTTGCCGTTTTCACGGTTCATACCCACGTCTATCACCACAGCGCCGGGCTTTACCATATCCTCGGTTACAAATTTTGCCTTGCCTACCGCAGCCACCAAAATATCCGCGTTTCGGCATATTTCTTTAAGGTTTTTAGTTTTTGAGTGACATACCGTAACCGTGCCGTTTGCGTGCAGCAAAAGCATTGCCATAGGCTTGCCCACAATGTTTGAGCGGCCTATTACCACGCAGCTTTTACCCGCAATTTCTATGCCCTCGTATTTAAGCATTTCCATTATGCCCGCGGGCGTGCAGGGTACAAAATCATAATCGCCTATCATTATGCGCCCTACGCTGTAGGGATTGAATGCGTCAACATCCTTTTCGGGTGCTATGCTGTTGATTATCAGCTTTTCATCAAGGTGGGGCGGCAGCGGCAGCTGGCAGAGTATGCCGTTAATGCTTTTCTTGTTATTAAGCGTATTTATAAGCTCTAAAAGCTCCTGCTCGGTAGTGCCTTCGGGCAGAGCGTATTCCTCTGAAACAATGCCGAGCGCCTCGCACGCCTTTTTCTTATTTGCAACATATATTTTTGAGGCGGGGTTTTCGCCAACTATTATAACCGCAAGTCCTACCGTAATACCGCGCGCGCTCAACGCCGATACTTCGCTCTGTATGCGCGCCTTTACGGCTGCGGATATTGCCTTTCCGTCAATTATCCTGCTCATGGGTTTCCTCCTGTATTTCCTCGGTCGGCTCGTCCGCGTTATCGGCAAAAACTGCCTCATAATCATCAGGCTCTGCCTTTTCCGCCGCGCGGCGGCTGAAAACAACCAATAAAACCGCACCCGCAATGCAAATTGCAAACGAAAGCAGGCAGGAGACCTTTATATTGCCGATCATAAGGCTGTCGGTTCTCAACAGCTCTATTATACCCCTGCCGAAGCCGTACCACACGCAGTACATAAGGGATATTTCGCCGCTGAATTTACGCTTTTTACTGAAATGATTAAGTACGAAAAAGCCCGCCAAGCACCATATGGATTCATAGAGAAAGCAGGGGTGAACAAGCCCCTCGCCCATTTCGGATATTGTTTTATCGCTCTGCATGCCCCACCAGCTGCTGCCGGTGAACGCGCCGTATGCCTCTTGATTTACAAAGTTGCCCCAGCGGCCTATACCCTGACCGATAAGAAACCCGGCGGACGCCACGTCGAACATATTGAGTATGTTTACCTTGCGTATATAGCACATAATTCCGCCCGATACAAACGCGCCTATAACCCCGCCGTAAATGGCAAGCCCCGCAAAACCCGAGGAATTACCGAAGCCGAAAAAGTCCTTAATGCCGTCTAATTTCTCGCCGTCAAATATAACGTAATACGCGCGGGCGGAAAGTATTGCAACAGGTGTTGCAACCAGTATAACATCAAGCATTTTATCGGGGTTAAGCCCGTAGCGGCCGGCTTTTTTAAGCCCGTAAATAAGCGCCAGCAAAAAGCCCGCGGCTATAATTATGCCGTACCAGTATATATCCCAGTGCTTTGAGCCCAGCGGTATTGTGAAAGCAACGGGCGAAAGGGTAAATTTAAGTCCGAAAAGCGTTACGTTATAGCTCATATAAATTACCTCTGTTCCTCTGTCGGTTCAATTACCGAAAGCACCGATTTATCCGCGTCTAACAGCTGCAGGCGCTTTAAAACGTCCTCGGTGGTAATGTTTTTAAGATATTTAAGTTCATCAAACAGGCCGCACCCGAACATAGCGCAGTTTACAAGATTCATTGTAATGCTTTCCACGCTGTTGAAGGAGCGCACCGCGTCGCCGTACATTCCGCAGCGAACGGCGGAAAACAGCTTTTTATCAATTCCGTCGGTCTTAATTCTTTCAATTTCCGACTTAATTTCGGCGGCTACTTTTTCGGGGTCTGACGATTCACCCTCAAACATCGCCGCCGCATAGCCGTGGCCAGTGAAATATTCAAAGCCGAACTCATCGTTTATAAGCCCCGCGTTTATCAACCTTTTATAAAGGGGAGAAGCGTCGCCCGCTATTATTTCAAGCAGCAGTGCGGTGGCAACCTTTTCCTTTACGGTGCGCTCGGGCGCGCTTACGGGCTCTTTAAAGCCTAAGCAGAACATAGGGTAGGCGACCGCCATTTTCTGCGATACGAAATTTTTCTGCACGGTATCGGGCTCATCACAGCCTATGCGCGTAATTTCCACAGGCTCAGAGGGCTTTAAAGCGCCGTTTATCTGCGCTAAAACCTTTTCGGTGTTCACATTGCCCGCAATGCAGATAAACATATTTGAAAGGTTGTAAAACGTGTTGTAGCAGCTGTATAAAAGTTTATCGTCTATTTGCGCTATCGACTCCACCGTGCCGGCAATATCAATTTTAACCGGGTGGTTTTTATACATAGCACCCAGCATATTAAAGGTGACGCGCCAGTCGGGGCTGTCGTCGTACATTCTTATTTCCTGCCCTATTATTCCCTGCTCCTTGCTTACGGTCTGCGCCGTGAAATACGGCGACTGAACAAAATCAAGCAAAATCGCGAGATTATCGTAAAATCTATCCGAGCAGGCGAAAAGATAGCAGGTGCGGTCAAACGAGGTAAAGGCGTTTGCCGAAGCGCCCGTTTCGGCGTATTTTGTAAAGGCGTCGCCGTCCTCGCTTTCAAAAAGCTTATGCTCCAAAAAGTGCGCTATTCCCTCGGGAACGCTTACCTTCTCGCCGTTTACCGCAAAGCAGGTATCAATCGAGCCGTATTTTGTGCCGAATATGGCATAAGACGAATTATACTGCGGCTTTTCAAGAATATATATTTTAAGCCCGGACGGATGCACCGCCTTAACATAGCTTTCGCCTATATCGCTTTCAAAAACCTCTTTTTGCATTACTTTTCCTCCTTCGGCAAAAGCTTGTATACCGTGTGCAGCTTTACTCCGTTTGCCGCGGCGATTATTTCATCGCGCGTTACGGCGCTTATTTTCTCCGCAATATCCTCGGGTGAATAAAGATTTTTATTAACGGCTTTCAGCGCGTACCATAAATCCAACAGCGGCTGACTGTCATTATAGGAATTAAGCGAATCGCGTAGACTTTTAACCGATGACGAAAACTCAAAATCGGTAAACTCGCCTTTTTTCATTATTTCAAGCTGTTCCGAAATTGCCTTTTCCGCCTTTTCGGCGTTTTGCTCCTCAACGCCCGATTCAACGGTTATAAGCCCCTTGACCCGAGAAGAGGAAGCCGAGCAATAGTAGCAAAGGCTCATTTTTTCGCGCACGTTATCAAAAAGCCTTGAATACGGTCCGCCGCCGAAAATATCGGTCATAACCATAAGCGGCATGGTGTTGTCGTCGTCCCCCGCCGTATCGGAAGAAAAGCCCATAACAAGCTTGCCCTGCTGTATGGCCTGCCGCTCGGTAACGGTGCGCGGCTTGTCGGCAGCGGCTGTCGGCTGGCTTTTTGTGCAATCCGTAATATCATTCCTGTCGGTATTTTCAAAGTGACGGCCAATTTCTTCAAAAAGCCCCTGCGGCACTGCCGCGCCTATAACCTGAACGCGTATATATGCGGTGGCAAGCATTTTTTGCCACATTTCATAAAGCGAGGCTTCGGTTATCGTCTCAATATCCTCCACCGTTCCGCACTTAGGTGTGCCGTAGCAGCTGCCCTTATACATTTCTTCAATAAGGCGGTTTTTAGCGTATACGCGCTTTTCGCTCATCTCGCCCTTTACGTGCTCTATCGCCTTGCGCTTTTCTCTTGCTAAATCCTCGGCACAAAAGGCGCCGTTTTCCGCCTTGGGCTCGAAAATAAGGCTTAAAAGCATATCGCAGGCGCGCTTTATAAGCGACTCGCTCTCAAAGGTGTACTTATCGTTTATAACCGACATTCTCAGCTTTAAAAGCTGATAATCTCCGAGCTTTTCCGCAGCTGCGTCAAGCTGAGCGCCGTAAAGCCGCTCAAGGCGGTAGTTAAGCACCGAAAAATCGGGGTATTTTTCGCCGCAGGTGGTAAGCACAAAGGGCAGCAGCGCGTAAGACGCGGCAGTCTCTTTTTCCAGCGGCAAATAAAAGTTAAAGGATATTGACGTAGTGTTGAACCTTTCGTTTTTAACGAAAAGCCCCTCTACGCCCTCTGAAATACGATATACTTTAGCAGCCATTTTTTCCTCCTCAAAAATCAGTTAAAATCAGTTCCGAGGTTATCGGAGCTGTCGTCTCCCTTATAGGAATTTACATAGATTGTAACCGCGCTGTCCGGGCTTATCTGCGTGCCGTATTTCGGCTCCTGCTCCAGCACCGCGCCCGGCTTTTTGTTTTCATCGTACTTTTCAAGCACCTCTATATTATCGTACAAAAAGCCCTGTTTTAAAAGCTCGAGCTTTGCGTTGATTTCTTCAAGCCCCACAACGTTTGCAATTTTTACCTCTTTTGGTCCCAGACTTATTGTAACCTCAATTTTGGTGTCTCTTGCAACCTGTGTGCCCTCTGCAAGCGATTGGGCGCAAATTTGCCCCTTGGCGTATTTATCGTTAAATTCCTTGCCCTTTATAACAAAGCTGAATTTTTCATAATCCTCATTATCAGCAAGCTCGGCGTAATATTTACCGGTAAGCGACGGCACCGAGAAAAGCACCGCACTTTCTGCAGCCCCGCTGTCGATAGTGCCTATAGAATCAACGCTGGGTGCTGCGGTGGATACGCTGCCGCTTTGATCCGACGCATTTTTATTTCCGAAAATATCCTTTTTAAACACCGTAAAAACAAGTATTGCCACAATTCCGATAAACACTGCGGCAGTGCAGGCTGCGGAAAGTATAACATATTTTGCCGTGCTTCCCTTTTTCCTGTCTCTTATACACATCTGACGCTGCCGACGATATGCAGTGTGTAG
>ENA-OYVZ01000482-OYVZ01000482.1-human-gut-metagenome-genome-assembly--contig:-NODE-482-length-11270-cov-4.518056_pt1 | contig 11270 bp, 8 predicted proteins | sample MGYA00244162_ERZ653381 | MGnify/ENA primary metagenome ERZ653381 (study PRJEB26926, sample SAMN06165033) | human gut metagenome | biome: ENVO:00009003; feature: ENVO:2100002; material: ENVO:00002003...
TTCACCGATGAGTACAACCTGCTTTCCGTCCGCAACAAGCTGCCTTGTGATTTCCTGATTGCGTTTGACGTATGGACAGGTTGCGTCCATTAGGGCTAGATTTTTGCACTTAAGTGTATTATAACACGAAGGGCCCACTCCGTGCGAGCGAATTATAACAATCTCATCTTTGACTTCATCCAGTTCATTAACTGCAGGAACGCCTGCTTCGGCTAGTCTTCCGACTACCTGCGGATTATGGATAATAGGGCCGTACGTTACGGCTTTTACTCCGTCTTTTGCGGCTTTTTCAGCAATTTTCATTGCCCTTTTGACGCCGTAGCAGAATCCCATGACATCAGCTCTATAAATTTCCATATGTTTTTTCTTCATTCCTCGCTTTCGCTATAGATTGAAATCGATGTTATGTATAAAAAAGTTCGATATGATTAATGACCAAAATTAATGTTTCTGGAATCTTGCCTTGTATTCTTCGGCCATAGTTAGAATTTCTTTTTTGACCAGTTCATTCAGCACATCCGCGCCCTTTTCCTTCGTCACCGCCGCGACCCCGACGCCCGCCAGAATCAGCTTGCGCAGATTTTCGCCCAAATCCAACATAGTCAGCGCTCCCTTCACATTCGCCAAATCGGCGGATTGCTTGCATTTTGATTTTCGCGGCAGACAGCTGCCGTTTCTATGTTGATTCGCCGCGGAGGGGGCGCATTCCTGCAAGGAGGGGGATTTTTTCCGTGTACAATTGAGGGGATTTGTAAGGTTGGGATGAAAATGCGCCGTCGGTAAGTGTGCCGACGGCGCAAGGGGGATTGATTAGTCCTCGATGTAGGTGTATTTGATGTTGTTGGATTTGGCGTAGTCCTCGGCGTAGGAGTTAAGCAAGACGCAGAGGGTGAGGGCGGAGCAGTTGTAGAAGGCAGCGCCGCCGATTTCGGTAACACTGCGCAGGTCGCCGATGCTTGCAAGCGAACTGCAGCCATAGAACGCCCATTCCCCGATGCTCGTCACGTTGCTCAGGTCGCCCACGCTTGCAAGCGAACTGCAGCCATAGAATGCTCTTACACCAATTGTTTCCAGCTTTGGCATATCGCCAATCGATTTCAACGAAACACACGGTTTGCATTCATTCGTCTGAGAGAATGCACTGTCACCTAATGCGGTTAAGTTTGGCATATCTCCTATTTCAATAAGTGACGTGCAGCCTGTAAAGGCACAATTTCCAATTGTCTCAACATTTGTCAGGTCGCCCGCACTCATTAGCGCACTGCAGCCCCAGAAGGCACTTCCACCAATGCTCGTCACGTTGCTCAGGTCGCCCACACTCGTTAGCGCACTGCAGCCATAGAACGCCCACCCCCCGATGCTCGTCACGCTACTCAGGTCACCCACGCTCTCAAGCGAACTGCAGCCATAGAACGCACTTCCACCAATGCTCGTCACGCTGCTCAGGTCGCCCACGCTTGCAAGCGAACTGCAGCCATAGAACGCACTTGCACCGATTGTTTCCAGCTTTGGCATATCGCCAATCGATTTCAGCGACGTACAATAAATAGTCTGATACTTATCATTTTCATCGTAATAGCCGTACAAACCAAACGCGCTCTCCCCAATACTCTTTACATTTTGCAAGTTTCCTATGCTTTCCAAAGAGGCGCATCCAGCGAACGCGCTATCCCCGATGCTCGTCACGTTGCTCAGGTCACCCACGCTCGTTAGCGCACTGCAGCCATAGAACGCACTTTCCCCGATGCTCGTCACGCTGCTCAGGTCGCCCACGCTCGTTAGCGTACTGCAGCCGTTAAACGTTCCGTTTTCAATTTTTTGTAGTTTGGGCATATTGCCAATCGATTTCAACGAAACACACGGTTTGCATTCATTCATCTGAGAGAATGCATCGTCACCTAATGCGGTTAAGTTCGGCATATCTCCTATTTCAATCAGTGACGTGCAGCCTGTAAAGGCACAATCTCCAATTGTCTCAACATTTGTCAGGTCGCCCACACTCGTTAGCGCACTGCAGCCCCAGAAGGCACTTCCACCAATGCTCGTCACGTTGCTCAGGTTGCTCACGCTTGCAAGCGCCTTGCAGCCACGGAATGCGTCATCCCCGATGCTCGTCACGTTGCTCAGGTTGCTCACGCTTGCAAGCGCACTGCAGCCATCGAACGCACTTGCACCGATGCTCGTCACGTTGCTCAGGTCGCCCACGCTTGCAAGCGAACTGCAGCCATAGAACGCACTTTTCCCAATTGTCTCCAGTTTCGGCATATCTCCAATTTGTTTCAGTGCTGTACAATAAGCAGTCTTATACTTATTATTTTCATCGTAATAGCCGTATGAACCGAACGCGCTGTTCCCGATACTCTTTACATTTTTCAGTTCGCCCACGCTTTCCAAAGAAGCGCAACCTGCAAAGGCGCTATTTCCAATGTTTGTCACTTTCGGCAGGTTTCCAGCACTCTTTAAGGAGACACACCCTGCAAAAGCTCTGTCCTCGATGCTCGTCACGTTGCTCAGGTCGCCCACGCTCGCAAGCGAACTGCAGCCATAGAACGCACTATCGCCAATTGTTTCCAGTTTAGGCATATCTCCAATTTGCTTCAACGACGTACAATAAGCATTTTTATACTTATTATTTTCATCGTAATAGCTGTATGAACCGAACGCGCTGTTCCCGATGCTCTTTACATTTTTCAGTTCGCCCACGCTTTCCAAAGAAGCGCAACCTGCAAAGGCGCTATTCCCGATGCTCGTCACCTTCGGCAGATTTCCAATACTCTTCAGCGACGTGCAACCCTCAAACGTATTCCTGTTAATCGCCGTCAGCTTTTCCAATCCGCCAATGCGCTCCAAGGCACTGCACTTGTAGAATGCGCTGTAGGCAATGCGCGTTACGTTCGTCAAATCGCCAATCTGCTTTAATGCTGTACAATTAGAGAACGCATTCGACGCAATATAATTCACATTGCTTAAATCGCCGATGCTTTCCAGCGAACTGCACGCATAGGTTTCAGAGCGCCCCTCATCTTCCAGCCAAACGCTGTACGTTCCGAAGACATCACTTCCGATAGTTTCCAGCTTCGGCATATCGCCCAGCCGTTTCAGCGACGCACAGCCCTGAAAAGCACTACCTCCAATCGTTTTCAGGCTGCTTAAATCGCCGACGCTTTCCAAATCAATCATACCAGAAAACAGAGCGCTCGGAATTTCTGTCAAGCTGCTTAAGTCGCCAATACGCTCCAATCCTTTTGCACGGGAAAATGCACTGCTGGATATGGTTGTCAGGCTCTTCATATCTCCCAGCTGTACCAGAGAAGAACAGCCCGAAAAAACGCCATACGGGATGGTCTGCAAGCTGTTCATATCCCCAATACTCTCCAGCACCTCGCACCCGCTGAACGCATACTCCCCGATGCTCTCCAGCTGGTTCATGTCCCCCAGCCACACCAGCGCTGTGCACCCGTCAAACGCATGCGCGCCAATCTTCGTCAAGCCATCCGGCAGCACAATCTCCTGCAAATTCGTGCAGCCCGAAAAGGCGTAATCGCCGATTTCCGTCACGCCGTCGGGAATCTTCACGCGCTCCAGCGTCGTGTCGCCCGCAAAGGCGTAGTCCTCAATCCGCTTCACCCTCGCCGGAATCGTGTATGTCGCCGGATTCCCGCTGCTCTGCCCGTCCGCATCCTCCGCCAGCGCGGGAACCATCAGGCAGCCGCCCGCCAAAAGCCCGGTCAGCGCAAGGGTCAACAGTTTCTTAGCCTCCATAATTGTCAGCTCCTTTCTGTATTTCCATTATACAACACTTGTGTCATTTGTCAATCATTTTTCATACTTTCTGCGCGCTTCTCCCGCGTTTTTTCTCCCCCGAAGCCCTTGCACAAATTCCCCGCGTGATGTACAATAAAGCCGAAGCGTGATTCACGCAAGAGTAGGAGGAGGAAACACTATGGCGATTACCACCCGCGCGTTCGGCACGACCCAAGACGGTCAGAACGTGACGATGTATACCTTGACGAACCAGTCCGGCGCGTCCGTGTCCATGCTTGACCTCGGCGCGATTGTGACCAATATCCTCGTGCCGGACAAGAGCGGCAAGCTGGCGGACGTTGCCCTCGGCTTCGATACGCTGGCGCATTATGAGGGCGGCCACGGCGCGATGGGCGATACCATCGGGCGCTTCGCGAACCGCATCGGCGGCGGCGGCTTCACCCTTGACGGCACGGAATATCACCTCTACCAGAACGACGGCGAAAATACCCTGCATGGCGGCAAAGCCGGCTTCCAGAAGAAGGTCTGGCAGGCGACGCCCGTCGCGGGGGATACGGTGGATTCCGTCAAGTTCCACTACGTTTCCGCCGATATGGAGGAGAACTTCCCCGGCAATCTGACGGCGGATGTGACCATCTCGTGGGACGACGACTGCAACCTGACGTTCCACTATCAGGCGACGACCGACAAGGCGACCATCATCAACATGACGAATCACACCTATTTCAACCTCGCCGGATACGACCACGGCACCGTGCGCGACCACGCCATCTACATCGACAGCGACGTGGTGACGGCGGTGGACAGCGGCCTGATTCCGACGGGCGGCTACATGCCTGTCAGCCAAACGCCGCTTGACCTGCGCGAGGAGATGCTCATCGGCGACGGGCTTGACTGCATGAACGAGTGCGTGCCGATGCGCTACGCCAAGGGCTACGACTGCAACTACGTCCTGCGCAAGGGCAGCGCAATGGGGCTGTGCGCGTGCGTGCACCACGAGGAATCCGGCCGGACGATGGAGGTCATCACCGACCAGCCCGGCGTGCAGTTCTACACCGCCTGCACCACCGATTACGCGGATGGCAAGGGCGGAATGCACTATCTGCCCTACTCCGGTCTGTGCCTGGAAACGCAGCACTACCCGGACTCCCCGAATCACCCGAATTTCCCGACGACGACGCTGCGTCCCGGCGAAATCTACGACACGACGACCATCTACGCCTTCCGCGTGGATGCGTAATCCAAAGTGAACTGATGGCGGAGCGGCTTTTGCGGCTGCTCCGTTTTTTTTGCACCCCAAGTCGCCTTTTCGCATAGGCTGAATCGGGGTGAAAACATGACCATCGACGAATTTCTGACGAATGTACGGCGGATTCAGGCGGCTGATCCGCGCTACCGATTGGGGCGCGACGGCTCGGACGGCTACTGCGACTGCATCGGGCTGGTCATCGGCGCGATTCGCCGCAGCGGCGGGCAGTGGCGCGGCATCCACGGCACAAACTGGACGGCGCGCAACGCCATGCACGACTTGAATCCCCTGCGCGGCGCGGGGCAGCTCCGGCGCGGCGAACTCGTTTTCCGCGCGCATGAACCGGGCGCAAAGGGATACGCCCTGCCGAGCCGATACGCCTCCTCCGCCGACCGCCGCGACTACTACCATGTCGGCGTTGTCATGCAGACGAACCCGCTGCGGATTCTGCACTGCTCCGGCGGCGGCGTGAAAGCGGACACAAGCGCGAGCCGCTGGCAGTTTCACGGGATGCTGACGATGTTCGCGGGGCGAATAGGGCTGATGCAAATCGGCGATTCCGGCGACGCGGTGAAAGGGCTGCAAAGCGCGCTGATGGCGGCGGGCTTCCCCCTGCCCCTGCACGGCGCGGACGGCGATTTCGGCGCGGAAACCGAACAGGCGCTCCGCCAATTCCAGCAGAAAAGCGGTTTGAGCGCATCTGGCGCGGCAGACGCGGAAACGCTGGCGGCGCTTCGGCTTTTGAACGGATAAACAAGCAGGGCAGTCCGCTTTTTATGCCGACCGCCCTGTGTTTTGATGCAATTTTGCTGATTATGCCAGCTTGTCCGCCGCCGCACGGCACGCCGCCAGCGCGTCGTCATCCGGCGCATCCTGACAAATCACCGTATCGACGATATTCAGCCCCGCGTTATCACGCTTCCAGATGTCCATCCACTCGCCGCCGCCCCAGCCGTAGCTGCCGAACAGCACCACCTTCTTGCTGCCCAGCACGGGCGCAACCGCGTTCCACATCGGCTCGAACTCGTCCTCTTCCAGCTGCTCCGCGCCCATCGCGCTGCATCCGAAAGCGAACGCATCGTAGTTCGCCGCTTTTTCGGGGGAGAACTCGCTCGCAGCGAAGAGATCCGCGTGCGCCTGATTTGCAATGGCTTCCGCCATCTGCTGCGTGTTGCCCGTGCCCGACCAGTAAATAACCGCAATCTTGCTCATGAGAATTTCCTTCCTTTCATGTTATGCGCGGACGGTCAGCCGTTCAAGCGGCCATCCGGCGCGGAAAAGCGTCTGGTATGCCGCGCGGCACGCCTTGTAGCGCTGGAAAACGCGCATCGCTTCGCACTCGTTCGTGTACGCCTTCCAGCATCCGCTGCTTCGGCAGCCGCGCCCGCCGTCGCGCATGAACGCGATGACGTCGCTCAAGGGGTAGCCGAGGAAGACGCCGATTTCGTGCGGAAAGCAGGGCGATTCCGCCAAGCGCTGCCGCAGGAACGCCAATGCGCCATCGGGTGATGTGTCCCCGTAGCCCATTGCCCGCAGGAACGCCTGAACATCCGCCTGTGCAAGCAGCGCCGCGAGCGCCTCCTGCCGGTAGACGTACACCAGCGCGCGCTCCTGCTGCACTCGCAGGATGGTCAGCGACACGCCGCGCGATTCAAGCGCTGCCTGCACGCGCTGAAATTCCGCGCGGAAGCCCGTCGCATCCGCGCAGGACGAGGTGAACAGGCTGCCGACCTTCATATTCGCCAGCGTCGGGGAGCCGTGGTCAATCAGCGCGCGTTCCAGCATGATGGTGTCCTCCTGTGTGTTAGTTTTGGCTAACACGGATATTTTACAGGATAATGGGTGGTTTGTCAAGTGGAAAAGTTAGCGAAAGCTAACTTTTTGACGAAAAAGTGCGCGATGGGCGGAATTCGCGACATTGAGCGGAAAAGGAAGACGAAAAAGTAAAGAAAAAGCTGCCTCCGATGCGTTCAGAGGCAGCCTGCTTATTTTTTTTGGGGGGGATTACACCGTCCCGCACGCATCCGCGTAGAACGCGTTCATCGCGTCCTCCGTCGGGAAGTTCGCGACGTACATCATGTTGCCCATCGCACCCGACAAGGCGTCCGGCACACGGCCGACCATCTTCATCTGCGCGGCGTACTTCGTCATCAGCTGCTCGTGGGACAGACGGAAGTGCTTGCCGTCGCGGCGGCCCGCAAATGCGCAGAAGGCGTGCTCACCCTGCGGCATCAGCGTGCTGTCATAGGCAATCATATCCGCCCAAATCTTGTATACGTCGGTCGAGTTGGCAAAATTCATCATGTCCGGCGAGAAACCGCCGCACGGCCGCATGTTGACCTCCAGCGCAACCACGTCGCCCTTCTTGCCCATCGACGGCTGATCCTCTGTCAGGCGGAAGAACTCGAAGTGCACGAACCGGCTGCGCACGCCGAAGGACTTCACCGTCGCGCGACCCGCCTTGCGGACATCATCGTGCAAATCCTTGACGATGTAGTACACGGAGTTGTCGTCGTTGTTCACAATGTCCATGATAGAGACGGGACTGACGTTGCCCGTCTCGAAAATCGGTTCGCCCTTGCTGTTGATGATGGCGTCGTAGCTGTTGACTTCGGCGTGGATAAACTCCTCCATAATATAGGAAACTTCCAGCTCTTTGACGACGAGGAAGTGGCGGAGGTCATCGTCGCTGGACAGCTTGTAGGTGTGGGACGCGCCCACGCCGTTATCCGGCTTGACAATGACGGGATAGCCAACTTCGCTGATGAACGATTTGCAGCCATCGAAATTATCCACCATATGGTAGCGCGCCGTCGCGATGCCGACCTTCTGATAGTATTCCTTCATCTTGGACTTGAACTTGATGCGCGGCATATCGCTGACTTGGAAGCCGCTGGTGATGTGGAAATCGGTACGGAGCATGGCATCGTGCTCCAGCCAGTATTCGTTGTTGCTCTCCAGCCAGTCGATACGGCCGTATTTGCTGATGAAGAACGCGACGGCGCGGTACACCTCGTCGTAATTCTCCAAGCTGCCGACCTTGTAGTATTCATGCAGGGCGCTCTTGAGTTCGGGCAGGAGGGTATCATAGGGCTGATCGCCGATGCCGAGGACGCGCAGTCCGTTATTGCGCAGCTGACGGCAGAATTGCCAGTAGTTGACGGGGAAATTGGGGGAAATGAAAACGAAATTTTTCATGGTTTGATTCATCCTTTTGTTTTTACTGAACCGAAGGTTCATTGGATAAACACGCGGGCATTGCCTGAAAGTGTTACCAACTCAATCGCGAAATGGGTGTCGAGAGGGTCGAAGACCCTTCGTGGGTGCAGGGCAAATGAAACGGGACGAAGTCCCCCTGCCGGAGTCCCGAGGCAGAGCCTCTGGCGCCTCCCCACTTACAGGATATGCGGAACATGATAAGCCACTTGCTGATACCACCAGTCCCAGTCGTGCTTCACATCGTAGCCCCAAATGTCGAACCAGACGTGAATGTCCTTCTGCGCACAGATGTCGCGCAGGCGGAATGTGCTCTCCGGCACTTCCCAAGCGCCCTGCCCGACGACAACCACCGCCTTGTGGTCGTTGTACAGGCGGATAAACGGGTGGTCGGGCGAAATTCCGGCGAGATAATCCACCGGGGAATTGGCGTACACCAGCTCATCCATGTAGCCGGGGAAGCCGTATTCGCTGGTGTAAATGCCGCTGAGCGCCAGCAGCCCGTCGAACGTCTCCGGGAAGCGGAAATACAGGTTTGCCGCGTGCGTCGCGCCCAGGGAGCAGCCGAACGCAATGATGCCCGGCGTGCCGTCCCAGCCATTGCGGTCGTTCGTCATGGACTGGATGAACGGCGCAACCTCGCGCACGATGTAGTTCATCCACGCTTCATGGCGGCGGATGCGGTCGTGCGGGTCGTAGGTCGCGGAGTACGTCTCCTTATCCAGCGTGTCGATGGAAAAGACCATGCACTGCCCGGATTCAATCCACGGTGCCCATGCGTCGGTCATGCGGTAGTTCTCGAAGTCGAAAAAGCGCCCGTCTTGGCAGGGGATGAACAGCACCGGACGGCCGGCGTGACCGTACACCTTGATTTCCATCTCTCGCCCGACGGATGGGCTGTACCATTTTGTGTAATATGTCTGCATGGGTTGCGCCTCCTATTATTCGCGATTGTAGAACAGAATGTGCATGAAGAAGGGAATCTGCTCTTCCCAGCAGGCTTCGCAGTGGTCACCGTTGGGGACGATGCGGCTCGTCAGCAGCACCTGCCTTTCCAGCAGACGGCTTGTTACGGCGGCGTACTGCTTGCGCATGTTGTCGTGGTGCGCCATCTCGCGCGAACCGTAGTCCATATAAATCACGGTGTCCGGGGCAAATTGCGCGTCGCGAATCAGGCGGTCAAGGCTGCGCGTGGCAAACCAGATGCTCGGCGAAAGGCACGCCGCGCGCGAATACACGTCGTTAAACGCAGTCACCGCGTACAGGCTCATCAGCCCGCCCATGCTCGACCCTGCAATCCACGTCGTTTCGCGCCCCGGCAGCGTCGGGTACTTTTCGTCAATCATGCCTTTCAGCGTATGCGCGAACCAGTCCATCGTCGTGCGCCCGCGCCCGCGGATGTAGCCGAGCTTCGGGTCTTCAAACGTGAAGGGGGAATATTCGCTCAGCCGCCCGTTATTCGGCGAATGGTTGCAGTCCACCGCAACGACAATCAGCGGCGTGTTTGTCGATTCAAGATATTCCTTCATTCCCCAGCACTTCCCGTAGGTCGCGTCGGAATCGAAGAAAACGTTATGACCGTCGAACATGTACAGCACAGGATAGCGCGCTTCGGGGTTCTCCTGCGCTTCATCGGGGACGTACACATAGACGGGTCGTCCCTCGCGCCCGCTCAGCTTCGGGATGGGAGTTGTCCATTTTTCAATCATGATGCTTATTCCTCGGTGTTGGTGTCGGGAAAAGAAATTTTCCCAACGATAGTGTAGCACAGCGCGAAACAGAACTCAACCGTTTACACCGGAAAAAACAAAAAAAGGGCATCTTCGGCGGACGCAAACGGGGCAACAGGCAGTTGCTTGCGCAGGAAAAGCGAATGTGATATAGTAAAGGCGAGGTGATGACACATGCCGTTTGATTCCCAGCAGTTTTTGCAGGAATTGCAGGCGATAATGCAGCAGCAGCGCCCGCCGCGCCCGGATACATACAGCGCCGCAGACAGCGCAGTGCAAATCCACCCCTATATGGAGGGCAAAGAGCCGCGCCACGCTTTCCCTACCTTCCTCGACGACCATCAGGTCATCCTGTTCGGCGGCGGCATCAGGATTTTTGATACACAAAAGGGCAAATTCGTGCAGACCATCAGCCGCCTTCGCAATGCGGAAATCGCGCTTTCGCCCACGAAAAGCAAGATTTTTCTTGCCAACGCAACCGCCAAAGACGTGGTTGTGTGTGTCCTCTACGAGCGAATCGACGGCGTTTTCACCGAAAAGCATCGGACAAGTATCAAGGGTGTCAACACGGACGGCGGCACGCCGTGTTTCAGCAGCGACGAAAAATACGCGTATTTCTGCACGGAGTTCCACCGCGTGTGGCGCTATTCGGTTGAAGACGGGACGTGCGCGTGCATCTACGAGCGCGAATATGCCGACCAGTTTCTCAATCTGGATGTGTACGCCGACCAGCTGCTCATCATGGTAGGCGCTTCCCGCGCTATCGACCATCGCGGGATTGACGTGCTGGACAAAGACGGGCATTGCCTGAAGTCCCTGCGCTATCCCGATGGTCAGGAGGCGCGCAGAACGGTTGAGTATGCCAAATGGCTGAATGCGGATGAAATTCTGATGATTTTCACGCGTTCTTACACGGAACCGTACGATGATTATCAGGTGCTTTCGTGGCGCACCGCCGCGTCGATGGAAGGGACTGCCGCGGATGACTGGAAGGTTGAGCGCACCGGAAGCAACTTTTCCGAGATTTTCCTCTCGCCGAAACGGAACTATGTTGCGTATGTATGGTTCTACATGGGCAACGACAAGCCCCGGTACACCATCAGCGTGCACCGCATGAAGTCACGGCAGAAGGTGTGCGAATTTAACGTGAAGCATCTTTATTATTATATGGATTTTGCTTTTTCGGATGACGACCGGCACTGCTTCCTCTGCGCGGGTACTTGCTATCTGGTGGATTTGCCCGCGTCGGATGAAATTTAAGGTAACACCGCACAAATGAGGTGGTCGGCTGGCGAATGGATTTTTCGTCA
>ENA-OYVZ01000483-OYVZ01000483.1-human-gut-metagenome-genome-assembly--contig:-NODE-483-length-11267-cov-4.889137_pt1 | contig 11267 bp, 14 predicted proteins | sample MGYA00244162_ERZ653381 | MGnify/ENA primary metagenome ERZ653381 (study PRJEB26926, sample SAMN06165033) | human gut metagenome | biome: ENVO:00009003; feature: ENVO:2100002; material: ENVO:00002003...
TACACACTGCATATCGTCGGCAGCGTCAGATGTGTATAAGAGACAGGTCTTTTTTAAATGCTTCGATGCAGCGCTCGGCTGTTGCTAACGCGTCTACCCGCCCACCGCCAAAATTATCTCTTGCAGGTCCGTATTTGTAAAAAGACATCTCTACACGGTTTCGTCGCAGGCGGTCAAATTCTTCGTTGTAGTCGCTCAATTCAATCCCTCCCGTTAGCGCTCAGTATTGCACATACGCCGTAGCCGACTATCGCGCCTATTATTAGTCCTATCGTAAAATTTATCATATAAACCTCTCCCTTAATTCCGCATTACGCATTCCGAATTCTGAATTATTTTCCGATTTCGTCAAGCCGTTTTTTCATAATATCCAATGCGCCGTAACAGGCGTTTTTAAACTTTGCGGCAGTTTCGGGGTTTTCTTCAAACTGCTTTTTAAGGCTTTCGGTTATCTTTTTGAATTACCCGTCGAGCGCGTCGAAATAAAACTTAAATTTGACCGTTTCCGCCGAGGATGAGACCGCAAGCTGCTTTTCAAGCTGCTTTGCCCGTTCTAAAGCTTTGGCTTTTTCGCTGTCTATATCGGCGAGCTTCTGTTCGTATTCGGAAAGAGTCTTTTCGGCGGCGGCTTTTGCTTTTTCGGCAGCTTCGGCAAGCTCCTTTTTATGCTTTTCTTCAAGCTCTTTTTTGGCGGCTCTTAATTCCTTATCAGCTGCTTTTTTGGCGCTTTCGGCAGCTTTGTCCTTTATTTTCTGCATTTCGGTGGGGTCGGGTTCGGCAACGGCTACGGGTATAGGCTTGTTTCTCTCGGCTTCAAGCTCTTTTTCAAGCTCGGCTATACGCTTTTCGGCTTTTTCGGCGTCCTGTATAGCTTCGTCGCGCTCTTCCTTGGCGGCGTTGCGCTCATCCACAAGAAGCTCCAATTGTTCTCCCTTGGCATCGTTTTCCTTTACAAGCTGTTTTACCTGCTCTACCGTCATTCCGGCAAGGTCGTTATTCTCGGTAAATTCCTCGCGGTCTACGCTCGGCAGCTGCGCTATAAGGGCCAGCTTTGTTATGCCGAGGTTTGCATTTGACTGCAAAAACCGTTCTCCAAGTTCCTCGTAAGGCTTTATATATGTATATGCCTGCCTTTCGTGGATGCCAAGCTCGGCTACGGTATAATCTTCAAAATTTTCGTAGCCCATTTCGATATACAGCTTCGTGTCTCTCATTTCCTTTAAAAGCTTTGCCGATTCCATAAGGCTCGCATACGCCGCATTGGCGCAGGCTAATATCCTGCTGTTAAGCTCGTAAGCTTTGTCTTTATTTGTTTTTGTTATTTCGTTCATAATGCGTTCTCCTTTAAGCTAATTTTTCTGCTTCCATAAGATCTTTTTCCAACGCCTCAACAAGCAGTGTACCCTGCAGCTTTCCGTAATTGATTTTTTTCTTTGTTCGGCGTAATTCTTCAAAGCCTTCGGTGCGCAGTATTTTGGATTTTTGAGCTTTAATGCGGTCGGATTTGTTAAGCCGCCCCGCAACAACACTCTGCCATTTAAATAAAAACGGCATTGCCTCGTCGAGATCGCCGAGCTGATCGTCACCGAATGTGCGCTTTTGCCTTATGGTTCCGCCCGGTTCTATTTCAAGCGTGTACCACGGCATTTCTGTATCAGAAGTCTTGCGAAGAAAAACTATATACGATTCGTTCGTGCTTATACGGTCGTAATATCTGTCCGTCCGATAGGTGCAATGACCGAGCAGCATACCGTCGAGTACTATATCCGTAATTCCGTCAGGCACTATAATCGCGTATTTATCGTTTGAATACGAATACTTATTTTTAATGCTTTTATAGATTTTTTCTACTTTCGGGAATTTTTTGATTATCGGCGCCGCAGTCGCAACAGCTTCGCGCTTTAACTTTTCTAAATTCTTTTTTTCTTTCGCATAATTTGCGGCGATTAAAAAACTGTCGTGTGCGGCTTTAAGATTTGACGGAAATACCGAAACCGTTTTAATACTTCCTGCCGATTTAGCCATATCAAGATAATCGAGCCACATTTCAAATGCTTCCCGTGTATAGTCTCGAAAATAACGGGTATTTTTCTTTTTGGCAAGGCGTTCACCGCTCTTTATACAATATTTAATTGCGTCTTTTACATTGAAATTCAATTTGCGTGACAGCGATATTAGTTTCTTGGCCTCCTTTAATCTCCGCTTTGTATGTTCTAATACATCAGCTGATAATATAAAATCTTTTGCCGAGGTACCGCGGAGCGCCTTGAAAATCTTTAATACATCCATCTCACCGTAATGCTCGCTTCTCCAAATATCGTAAAGCTGCTTCGGCAGTCCGAAAAGCTCCCACGGCTTTTTTGCTTGCCAGTTCAAAATCGATTTATCGTCCGTGTTTCTGAATATCATTTCGTTTAATACATCAAATAATCCGAGCTTTGAAAGCATTTCTATTTGCGGATGTATGGCATACCAGCACAAATATTTAATTGCCGGTAAATTTGCGGCATAAACTCCTTCGTAATATTTAAACGAGTGATATTTCAAAAAAGTATCTTCAAGCGTAAAATTGTCGCCGTAAACTTCATAATCATGACTTTCATGGTAATATCCAAAATTCCAAGTAAAAGCTTCCCTGAAATTTCCTTTGCTCCATCCGCCGTTATACAACTCCCAAAATTCCGCTTTGCCGGGGCGCAAACGGTATCTCATCCATTCCCGAAAACTGTAAGCATATTTTGCACCTTCGTAAGTTCTGAGACGGACAAAGCACCTTATCCACACATCGTCGCGACCGTTTTTAAGAAAAATACAGGTGCATTTTTCCTCTTCAAGATTTCGAGTGTTCAATATTCGGGAATTTATTGCTGTAGCTTCGACACCGCAGTACGGGCATTTATACAGTTCCTTGTGTTTTGCGGACCATAATGCACGCATTTCAGGTGTTATAGTTCTTTCTTTCACGGCGCTGCCGTTTTTAAAGGCTTTGCCGCAGGTCGTACAGGTAAATCTTTTTGCCTTGCCGGCGCCTTCAACCGATTTATATATAAGATAAGGACGGAAGTCTTTCTCCATATATTCGTGCGCTTCATCCGAAAGCGGCGGCATATCTTTAAATTCGTTTTGTTCATTCATTTTTACACACTTCTTCCCCATAGGCGTTATATAAAACTCCATCTTTGTATTTTCGTCCGTCAATTCGGAATATGCTTAATCGGATATCGTTTTTGCACTTAACTGCAAAAGCGAGAAATTGACCTTTATTGCCGCTGAGTTCGGGACTGCTGCCATATGCCGCTTTAAACCATTTGCACGAAAACTCTTTTCGATGTGTGCGCTGCGGGTGTTTTTTTATATACAGTAATGCGGCGGCGGCAATCTCTTCGGGCTTAAGCCTTCTGACAGGCGTAAGCTCCGTGCAGGCTATCTTACTGTCCCTGCCGTCTTCGTGCATATCACCGCCAAGCTTTACGATCCAATATTCAGAGGTTTCTGTATTCGGATAATATGTGAACATATCTAACGGATCTTCGGCGGCGTGAAAACCGTTTTTAATACAGTTAGCTTCTTCGGTCACCGACTTCGTTCCGGCTTTGAATTTATACCCTCTGCAAATAAGCCCTTTGTTGAAAGCTTTATATGCCAACATTCCGCTCACCCCAGTAAATCAAGCAATGAAATACTTTCCGATTCGCCGTAACCCTCTGTCTTTATGCTCATATTAAATTCTATAACCGCAGCAGGACAATAAAACTTTACGGCCCGACCGTATGCGTCAAAATCCGATATATACCGTGTCGATTTGGTGTCTTTGAGTATGTCCTTGCAACAATCGTAAAACTTTTTATCCGAAGATATTATTTGCTCTGCGAGTTTTTTGCTCTGCTTGCAAAAGTAAACCAAAGCTTCACACACCTTTTTCTGTATCATTGTCGCGGGGTCGTTCGGATCTTCAGATTTAAATTCTTTCTTTAACTTTTCCTCTGCATTGTGTATAAGTAAATCGTTCATATCGTTACGCTCCCTCTCTTATATCAAAATCAAACATAGTCATTTGCTCGTTTGTTTCTTCGTATTGCTTAAGGTAGCCCACGCCGTCGCGGAAATAATCGGGGTTGAGCTCTATGCCGTAACCCTTTCGCCCAAGCTTAATTGCCGTGAGCGGCACCGTCATAAGCCCGCCGAACGGGTCAAGCACAAGCTCACCGGGGTTTGAGTATCGGTTTATAATCCGCTCTACTATATCTATCTGCAAGGGGCAAACGTGTAAAACCTGCTGCCGGTGCGATTGTGTTGTGTTAAGCGTCTTCATTCGGTTTATATCATCCCACACCTTATCCGACCAAGAAGCGGGCGGCATAAGTGCAAAGGTTGCGGGCAGTCTGCCGTCCTTATCAAGCTGCTTTGCCTGCTCAACGTGTTCTTCGTAATCGTATACGTGAGAAACGGAAAATTTCTTGTAAGCCTTTTGCAACTGAGAAATGGAAAGATTTTTAATTTCATCCTTACTTAAAAATCTGTTGCCGCTCGAACGGTAAAAAGCGTTAGCGTCGAGCTGCCATTGCGCCCGGGTATATTCTTCCTTTGATTTACTCACAGGGTTGTCCGCATATGCTTTGGTGGTATCTGTCGGCAGCTTTCTGAAAAGCAAAACATACTCGGGGCAGCCTACTCCCATCTTCGAGCCGTCCTTACACTGTTCAGACCACCCAAGGCGGTATGTCTGATTGTTTTCCCTTACAACGTCGGTTAAAACCACAATGCGCCCCATATACCTGAAACCGTGCTTCATAAAGTGCATTACAGTCATATCCGAAAAGGGGTCGAGCGTCGGCATACCGTCGCCGGTTGCGTTGCCGAACAATATTCTGTCCTTAACGTGTATCGCCGCTATGCGCCCGGGCTTTAATATTCTTAAAAGCTCCGGCGTTAAAAAGTCCATTTGTTCAAAAAATCGGTCGTTGTTATCGTTATGACCGAAATCGTTATATGACGGCGTATATTCGTAATGATTCGAAAACGGTATCGAGGTATGTATTAAGTCAACCGAATCAGCCGGCATATTTTTTGTTTCTTCGCAGCAGTCGTTTAATACCGCTGTGAAATTCTTTCCTTTAACTTCCGTGCGTCTCACTCCTATGCTCCGCTCCATTTGAGCGATTATTTGTCTGTTGCCGAGACCGTATTCCTTAACGATAGCCTGCATTTTTGCGGCTTGATGCTTGTAGCGCTCCCACTTCGCAAGTAGTTCGTCAAGTACCGATTGTTCGCTTTCGGTGTAAATAATATCTATTACAACTTCTTTGGTTTGCAAAAATCGGTATATACGGTGCACCGCCTGAATAAAATCGTTGAATTTGTAATCTATGCCGCAGAATATAGCCCTGTGGCAGTATCGCTGAAAATTGCACCCGCTGCCGGATATTTCTTTCTTCGTCGCAAAAAGACGTATTTTACCCTCGGAAAAGTCTATTGTGCGCTGCTCGCGCAAATCTAAGTCCTGCGAACCGTATATTTCCACAGCCTCGGGCATTTGGTGCTTTATCTCGTGGCGCTCAGCCTCAAGGTCGTGCCAAAGTATGAAATTATCTTCGGGGTGCGCGTCCACTATTTCCTTTGCTTTTGCAATGCGCTCCTGTATGCTTTCCCGCTTTTCTCTTGCAGCTTCGGTCAAGCCTTCGGCGGCGTCGTTTATAAGCTTTACCTGACCTGTTTTGCGGTCAACCGTAAGCTCGGCAGGTGCGGGCAGCTCGTGGTAATTTATCTTCATAGGCGGCAGGTCATAACCCGTAGCGTCGTAACCTAAATCTGCCGGAGAGGATAAAAATAACGCCCAGCTTGAGACCCATAACCAAAATTCATTTTCTTTGTGGGGATAGAGCGTTAAATTATTTGCCTTTGTGCTGTCGCGCTTGAAGAAGCGGGTCAACCCCTGCCCTGTGTCCATTACTTCAAGATAACCCGCATAATGGATTATTTCTTTATATTTGTTCGGGTCGGGCGTTGCAGTCGCGACAAGTTTGTATTTTATACCTTTAAATTTAGGCAAAAACGTTTGGTATGTTTTACTGCCGAATGACCTTAAAACCGAAGCTTCATCAAGACAAACGGCGGTAAAGCTTTTCGGGTCTATATTGCCGTCGCGCACTCTTTCATAATTGGTGAGAAGTATATCGCTTTCAGCATTCGCCGCTTCTTCCATATTGCGTATGTACTCCGGCTTTTTCATTCCGAGCAGTTCAACCGCGTCTCTTGCAAATTCCTGTTTAACGCCGAGGGGGAGAACTATAAGCGCCTGACCGCCCTCGTGCTTTATAACCTGTCTGCAAAATTCAAGCTCCTGCACCGTCTTGCCGAGACCGAAAGACTCAAACAGTGCGCGCCTGCCGCCTTTGAGCGCCCATATTACCGCGTCGCGCTGGTGCGGTTTTAACGCGGGGTGTATATCTTCTTTTGATATTTCAAAGCCGCTGTCAGGTGCTACGCAAACCTTTGAATTTAAGAACTCCGTATATGTCATTTTTTTAACCTCACAGGCATCAGCATTTGCTGCATATTTCCGGAATTAACAATAATAGCGCCCTTTTCGCCCGAGCAATTCATAATCACGCTGTCAACTGCAATTTTCAGTATATCGGCGAGAAAAGAGGTTTTAACTCCCACCGTAAACGGGTCGCCTTCAAGCTCACATTCCACCTCATCGCTATATGTGCCGCTGCCGAAATTGTAGGAAAGCATAATGCTTTCGGAAACATCTAATCTCAGCGGATAATCCGAGCTTTGATTCGGCAGCGCCGCAACTCTGGCCAAAGCCGATTTTAACTGTGTTGCTTTAAGCGTGATATGCTGTGCAACACCGTTCAGGTTCTTTTGAATTTGTCCTTTTACATTCGGGTATTCGTCCGCGCATAAATTGACCTTGCACACCGAATCCGCACCCACAAATTCAAGGGCTTTGGTGTTGTACCTCAGCTCGAGGTTTTCACCGGATAACACAGCCATAGCGGTTTTTATATCGTTTTTAAAAATATTGAACATCCCTTTGCCGGTTGCCGAAACATCCTTTTCAACTGTTGCGGCACGGTAGCCGTCACAGGCGGTTATAGTCAGCTTTTTGTTGCTTATCTCAATATTAAGACATTGCAGCGCTATTTTTGCTGAACGCTCGGCACAGGCGTATAACACCGACTTTGCCGCCGCGAAAAACTCATCTCTGTTTATAGTCGCAGAGGACCCGTCAGAGCCCAGTCGCTCAATCTGTGGGTAATCTTCCGGGTCTGCGCAAACAAAGCTTGTTTTTGCACGCCCGCATTTTATTGTCAGCTTGTTGTCCTCTGCAATAACAGTCACGGCGTGGTCGCTGCACTTTTCTAAAAACGATGCCACAGCCGCGCCCGGTATGCAGGCGGCGTTCGGGTTTTCTATTGCGGCGGGCACCGATGTGAAAACTGCCGTTGAAAGGTTGTACCCCAATATTTCGACCGTGCCTTTTTTGGGGGTTATATATACATTCCCGAGAATTGCCATTTGCTTCGGCGAGGTTGCCTTGCTCGCAAGAACGAGCGCCTCAATTAAAGCGTCTCTGTTTGAAGTGAAAATCATTCTGCTGCTTCCTCCTTCACGTGCCTTGCCGGGTCGGCAGTATTGCGTTTCATATTCCGCTCAAATGCTGCGCGGTATGTTTCACGTCGGGCTGCTCTTGCTGCGGTAATTGCTTCGTCGACTGCGTGAAGAATTTCGTTCTTTTCTTGCAGCAGCTTGCGGTTTTCACGGCGCAATTCTTTGCACTCTTTGTTTGTTTCATAAAGAAAGGCAAGCTCTGCAAAAATTATCATTATTAAAGCTACCGCAAGTAAGACTAATAGCTTTGTTGTGGTTTCATCTAAATACATATTTATTTCCCCTTCATTCAATCCAATTTCTTTAAAACATCACGCGCCAGGGCAAGTAAGCTGTCCGCCGTTACGCAAACGGTTGTTACCCCGCCTGTTGTGGCGTAAAGAATATGCACATATTCCTCGCCGTTGTCGCATAGCTCATACTCTGCCTTTTCAATATCGCGGTCAACGGCTTTTAAAAGTGCTGTCAATTCTCTTCTGCAAAATGCGCTTTTGCGCATGCGCTCCATACTCACCATAATGTTATATCTTTCCTTTCTAAATCTTGACAATCGGGATTCGCCGTGCTATAATTTAAGCAAATCCTTTCTTGATTTTGTGTACCGCTCCCGTTAGTCGTGTTTCGGGGGCGGTAATTTTTTTTGCTTTGCAGGCTTGTCCGCAATTATGCTTTCAAAGCCTGTCAAAAGCCTCTCGGTCATTTGCATAGTAATTTGACATAGTGCGGGAAAGCCGTTCAGCCATTTTCTTACTGCAATATTCTCTTTCCTCCGGTGTCAATTCCTCAATCGGCACCGTTCGGTCACTCTCTGTGAAGTGCATAAAGCAATTAACCTTTATCGGCTTGCCCTTCGCCATCTTTATCATCTCCTTTTCTCTTTTATGTTGCTTTGAATTTGTCCTATGACCGTACTTTCGTTTTGTTGAGCTTTGCGGGCATTACAATTTTTGCAACAACCCACTTATTGCTTTTAATTTTCGCTTGATTTTTCCTATAAAATACGATACGATTTAATCATATCTAATAAGAAAGGAGTATCCCGCTATGACAAAATCCGAATGCTATAATTACGATTGGTTTCTTGACTGGCTGAAACGAAGCATTATACCGAACTTTATACCGCAGTTGACTTTATCTGCTGAACACATTGCAAAAAACTTTACAAGATTGTATTTTACTGTTGATGAAGAACTTGTTGCTTTAGCTCTTCAAGAACTCGGCTACGATTGCAAATATATCGATGGTGAAAAACGTTACAGCATTTCGCTTACGGATAAAGCAAAAGCCGAATTTGAGACTAATTGGAAGTGAGTTTGTTTAAATCAATCCTCAAATATGCGGTATTGTATTCCCTGAACTCCGCTACCGTGTCCGGTATCAGTATCGCGTTATTTGCTTTAAGCTCGCAGCGCAGCTTTTCCCGCACCTCACAGCCGCTACCGGTATTATCGACTATCATTATCGGTATTCCGTCGCGAACGGCTTTTTTAATTTCTTCGGCTTGCTTCGGTATAAGTTCATTTAAGATTTTGTCAAGCATTCCCTCACCTCCACAATTTATTTTTCGAGTTCTGTCACATAATGCTTGATTTTTTCAGCAAAATTCAGTATAGTTTAATTATCCTGAATATGGAAAGGGGATGATGTGTCATGACAAAACTATTTAAGTTGTTAGCTGATTTAGCCGATATCTACAATAGTTTTAACATGATGTACCCCTGCCCCGTTTCCGCCCTGCCATAAGCGGAGCAATGTTGTCAGGGTGCGCGGCGTTCGCTACGCATTGCCGAGCCTGTAAAACAAGGTGCATTTTGGCGGCCGCGGGCGGAGCACCATATCCGCCCGCATATAGGCTGACAGGTTTGCAACGGGATTACGCCCCTTAAAACAGCCCGATGCACAGGGCTGTTTTATTGTTTTTAATATTACGCGTTACGCGTAATATTAGCTAAAAAATCAAGCTCATCATAAGAAATCCCGTATACGGCTTCGATTTGTTTAAACTTTCCTACGCTGGGTGATGTTTTACCGTTTTCCCAATTAGCTATTGTGTCTCGTGACACGCCGATTTTTTTAGCCGCTTCAGCCTGTGTAAGATTTGCGTTCGAGCGTGCCGCTCTTAGGGTTATTTTTTTCAATCCTCTCACCTCCTAATACGCTTAAAGCGTAATTATATTGTAATAATATCACGCTTAACGCGTTTTGTCAACCCTTTATGCGTATTTTTTTTATTTTTATGTTGACTTTTTTACGCTCATAGCGTACAATATTAGCTGTTGGAGGTGTTTTTTTGGATACACGCGAAATTTTCAAGAAAAATCTTAATCGGTTTATAGAACAAAGCGGAAAAAACAAAAGAATGATAAGTGATGAAATGAAAATTCCATACACCACACTTGCAGAATGGGCCAACGGCAATAAATTTCCGCGTGCTGACGGTATTGAAAAGCTTGCAAACTATTTTAAAATTCTTAAATCTGATTTATTGGAAGAAAGTGAAGATGTATATATATACGACAACATATCCCCAATAAGATTGAAAAAATTCCCAATGCTCGGAAATATAGCTTGCGGGGAACCCATATGGGCTGACGAGGACAAGGAAAGTTATGTAATGGCAGATATGGATATAAGTGCCGATTTTTGTCTGACCGCTAAAGGCGACAGTATGATAAACGCCCGTATATATGACGGGGACATTGTTTTTATTCGTAAAATGCCGATTGTAAATAACGGAGAAATTGCAGCAGTTATTATCGATGATGAGGCGACATTAAAACGCTGGTATTATTATAAAGATGATAATAAGCTAATGCTTGTGGCTGAAAATCCTAAATATCCGCCGCTTGTTTATATTAACGAGGAACTCAATAACATTCGTTGTCTCGGTAAAGCTGTATATTTTATGAGTGCTTTATAAAAGCCGACTAAATAATAAAAGGAATGATATGATTGTTAATATTTATTCTTACGCTTTTGTTGCACGCATTTTGTTATTTTTTAATTCTTTATGCAACTGATGAACCGAAAACCCTAACCCAAATGTGCGACGGTACATTTCCGATTTATTTTAAGCAACCATCTCTCGACGATTTAAAAAATGATACTGAAAAATTATATGTCGACAAATATATTCGCGATGTCATTCTTCCGTCGGAACATTATTACTGCATAAAAAACAATATTTCAAACTATTTAAAGTGGAACGGTGATCTCACGCTCGCAATGATAACATTGCCGATTTCGACCTTTTTACTTATATTACAGTCTTTCCGGAGGGCTTTTCCAATAGAATCGAAACCGTTGAGTTTCTTTTTTTCTTTGGCGATAGCTATACTTCTTTCTGTTGTTGCAGGACTTATATATTATAAAACAACTTCTTACAAAATTCCTTATTTCAGGCCGTATGAATACAGTCACACCATTTCTGATTTAAAAGAAAAGTACGAGAGAGAAATCCAAAACAAATACGATTATTTTGAACTCTCCGAAGATAATCGATTCAACAACTTTCTTGTGAGTGAATTAACCTCATATATGGAGAGTATTGCGCATACAATGCACATTCGTTGCGCCTTAAGGAAAGCCTTAATATATATTGGCGGAGCGGTATATATCATATTCTCTGTCTCTTATACACATCTCCG
>ENA-OYVZ01000486-OYVZ01000486.1-human-gut-metagenome-genome-assembly--contig:-NODE-486-length-11244-cov-7.767361_pt1 | contig 11244 bp, 7 predicted proteins | sample MGYA00244162_ERZ653381 | MGnify/ENA primary metagenome ERZ653381 (study PRJEB26926, sample SAMN06165033) | human gut metagenome | biome: ENVO:00009003; feature: ENVO:2100002; material: ENVO:00002003...
CACACATTGTTTCGTGATATTGTTCCGGCAGGACATTCTTTCGATGCTTTTACGCAACAAGATGTTAATTTGATTTTTTCGCACATAAATGCTGTAAAGCGAAAACAATTCGGCGGTAAAAGTGCTTATGATTTGTTTACATTTTTCAATTCAGTAGAATTAGCACAAATTTTAGGCATTTCTTATATTTCTCCAAACGATGTAATTCAATCTCCGTTATTGCTCAAAAAGCTTTGATTTTATTCTCATAGTAAATGCATCTATTGTTGCAGTTAGTCTGAGAAATTTGTTTCTCGGGCTTATTTGGGTTGCACTTTTTTGCCCTTTTAAGGCTTTTTAGCCTGTTTTCCCCGCTTTTTCTCACACTTAACTCCTTTATTTTTCACGATAAATGCAACCTTTTCGTACTGTTGCATTTACTTTGAGAATTTACGGTTTTATTTTCACAGCACCGGCTTTTGGGAGATTTTTATTCCCGCACCCGAAAAAGCCCGGGATTAGGTGTATACCGAAACTATTAAGGCTCTTTACCTCGACTATTGACAAAGAGCCTTAAAAATGACATAGGGGCGGTGTTGAGTTTTGTGTATTTATCTGTTCTTTGCCCAGGAAACCGGAGCGAGGGCTATTATAATCGGGAAAATTTCGAGTCTGCCGAGCAGCATTCCGAAGGAGAGCGCGATTTTTGCAAACGCCGAGTAGCCTCCGAAGCCACCGGCAGGACCTACCGCGCCGAAGCCCGGGCCTACATTATTAAAGCAGGTGACCGCGGCGGTGAGGTTGGTTTCAAAATCAAATGGCTCAAAGCTTAAAGCCAAAAATATCACAAACAGGCAGACAAAGTATATTAGAAAATAATTGCTGACGCCCTTACGGGTGTGACCGTCCACAGTTTTGCCCTCAAAGCTTAAGGAGGATACCGAGCGCGGATGGAGCATTCGCTTGACCTCGTTGCTTATAAGCTTGAAAAGCAGGACTATTCGAGATACCTTAATGCCGCCTGCGGTAGATCCCGCGCATCCGCCTATAAACATAAGAATAAAAAGAATATTTTTTGAAAAATTCGGCCAGAGGTTGAAGTCTGCCGTGGCATAGCCGGTGGTTGAAATAACCGAAGCCACCTGAAATGCAGCGGTACGAACCGTTTGCTCAAGCCCGCCGAACAAATGCCTTATATTCCATGCTATAAGAGCGGCGGAGGAGAGGATTATTCCGAAATATGCCCAAAGCTCGGTACTTGTAACTACTGCCTTGAATTTCTTTAAAAGCATTAAATAATAAAGGTTAAAGTTTACGCCGAACAGTATCATAAAGGCGGTTATTACCCACTGAATGTAGGGAGAGTAGCTTGCAAGACTGTCCCGCTTTAAACCGAAGCCGCCCGTACCCGCCGTTCCGAAGGTATGCAGCAGGCTTTCAAAAAAGCTCATACCGCCGAACAGCAGCATAACCGTTTCAATAACGGTCATAACAATGTAAATAAGGTAAAGGATAAGCGCGGTGTCCTTTATTCGCGGCACCAATTTACCTACCGTGGGGCCCGGAATTTCCGCCCTTAAAATGTGTATGGGGCGTTCGGAAACATTCGGCAGTATTGCCATAACGAAAACGATTATTCCCATACCGCCGACCCAGTGGGTAAAGCTGCGCCAAAAAAGTGCTCCGTGGGAAAGCACCTCAACATCGGGTATAACAGACGAGCCGGTGGTGGTAAAGCCGCTGACGATTTCAAAAAATGCGTCGGCATAGGAGGTGACGGCACCGGCGAGCACAAGCGGCACGGCACCGACCAAGGACAGCATTATCCAGGTAAAGGCTACTATTATAAAGCCTTCCTTGGCATAAATAACATGGGTTTTCGGCTTTAAAAAAAGCTTCGGCAGCAGTCCGAGTAAAAGGCTTATCGCTGCCGATATCAAAAAAGCAATCAGGGTTTGTTTTTCGCCGTAAAGCATACCTACTGCCGCCGGTAAAAGCAGCAGCGCCGCCTCAACACGCAGCACAAGCCCCACTGAGTTAATAATCATTCTGCGATTCATGGGCGGTTACCTTTGCCTTTCCACGATTTCGGAAAGCTCATTTAAGCGCCTTCCCGCAGAGATAATAACCACCCGGTCACCGGGGCGAATCATATCGTCACCTGTCGGGATTATCGATTTTCTGCCGCGGATTATTCCCGCAACCAGTATATTCGGCTTGGTGGGAAGCTCCTTAAACGGAATATTTATTATGCTGCAATCGGCGCTCACCTTGAATTCAAGCGCTTCGGCATTGCCGTTCATAAGCTTGTAAAGCGTTTCCACCTTACTGCCGAGCGAGTTTTCAAGTGCCCTTGCATACTGCACAGCAACATTTGCTATCGTTTTCATCGGGGAAGCAATAGTGTCTATTCCGAGTCTGGTAGCCGTGCCCGTAAATTCGGGGCGGTTTATTTTGGCAATTACCTTCGGTACATTCTGCTGCAGTGCAAAATACGAAAGCAGTATGTTTTCTTCATCAAGACCCGTAAGCGCCGCAAAGGCGTCAACACTGCGAATGCCCTCTTCAAGCAGTAACTCCTGGTGCGCCGCGTCGCCGTTTATAATGACCGCCTCGGGCAGAATTTCGCTGAATTCCTTGCACCTTTCTCTGTCGGAGTCGATAATTTTGACCGCGTTGCCTCCCGCAATCAGCAGCCTTGAAAGGTAATAGGAGGTTCGTGTGGCACCGAGCATCATAACCGTGCGCGCCTGCTTTTGCAGAAGCCCCAGCTTTTTGAGAAGCCGCGGTATGTCTGTCGATGCGGCGGTTATGCCGATCTTATCCCCGCTTTTAAGCACAAAATTACCATCGGGTATATAAAGCTCGCCTCCGCGTTCAACAGCGCAGATAAGAAAATTGTCGGGATGTTTTTTGCGGAGCTCCGTAAGACTCACGCCGTCAAGCGGTGTGTTTTCCTTTAAAACCAACTCCACCATTTCAAAGTTTCCGCGGGAAAAGGTCTCAACCTTAACGGCAGACGGCAGCTTTAAAACATTGAAAAGCTCCCTTGCGACAAACTGCTCGGGATTTATGGTCATTGAAATATCAAGCTCTTTTTTTATAAAGGCAAGGCTTTTATCGTTATATTCGGGACCGCGGATACGCGCAATTGTGTGCGCTGTTCCCATACGCTTTGCAAGAAAGCAGCTTAACATGTTGAATTCGTCAGAGCCTGTGACCGCTATCATAAGCTCGCATTTATTCGCCCCGGCCTCAAGCAGCGCATCTGAATCTGTTCCGTTGCCGCAGAGGGTCATAACATCGTAAATATTTGAAAGCTCCGAAACCACATCGGGGTCATTATCCATAGCAATGATTTCGTGCCCCTCGGATAAAAACGATTCTATTATGGTGCAGCCCACCTTGCCGCAGCCGACAACAATAATTCTCATAATCAATCCCTTAAAAACAATAATTTATCGGCAAAGCTCTTTTGCTAAAGCGTCTATTTTTGCGCAGCTGTCATCATTAAGAGCTGATGTTACGGTGACGGTCGTGTCGGTAAAGGTTATATTTCTGCTTTTTTCAAATGCGGCGCGCATTTTTTTTGCGGCTATGGGCGCCCACGAGCCGTTTTCAATAAGTCCTATTGTGCGGTTCTGATAATTGCGTTCACATAGGGCGTCGATAAAATGCTTCATAAATGGAAAAACATCGCCGTTATATGTGGGGGACGCCAGCACCAGCTTGCCGTAACGGAAGGCGTCCTCAACCGCCTCCGCCGGATCGCACAGCGCAAGGTTATTCATTGCAATCTTTGGGCAGCCGAGAGCCTTCAGCTGCTCTGCCAGCCGCTCTGTAGCCTTTTCGGTGTTGCCGTAAACCGAGGTATAGGCAATGCAAACGCCCTCGCTTTCCACCCCGTAGGAAGACCATGTGTTATAAAGCCCTATATAATAGCCTAAATTTTCATTCAGCACAGGTCCGTGCAGAGGGCAGATCCTTTCAATGTCAAGCGCGGCAGCCTTTTTAAGCAGCGCCTGTACCTGCGCGCCGTATTTGCCGACTATGCCGAAGTAATATCTTCTCGCCTCGCACGCCCAGTCCTCATCGGTGTCAAGCGTGCCGAATTTGCCGAAGCCGTCGGCTGAAAACAGTGTCTTATCCTTATCAACATAGGTGACCGTGACCTCGGGCCAGTGCACCATGGGCGCAAAAATAAATTTCAATTCGCGTTCGCCGAGCTTTAAGGTGTCGCCGTCATTTATCACGAGCTTGTTTTTGCAAAGATCCTTGCCGAAAAAGTTATCCATCATGGTAAATGCCTTGGAATTTGCAACAACGGCAGTCTCGGGGTATTCGGCTAAAAAATCTGCAAGGCAGGCGGAATGATCGGGCTCCATATGCTGAACCACAATATAATCGGGCTTTTTGTCCCCGAGCAGCTTTTTTATGTTTGCAAGCCATTCGGCGGAAAAATGCTTATCGACCGAATCCATAACCGCTGTTTTTTCGTCGGCTATTATATATGAGTTGTACGCCATGCCGTTCGGCACATGGTATTGCCCCTCAAAAAGCCGTATGTCATAATCGTTTACGCCTATATAATGTATTCCGTGTTCAAGTGTCATTTTAAAACGCTTCCTTTCTTATTTGGTGATTTTTTCGGTATTTTCCTCTTCTTCTGTACCGGTGCTTCCGTCCTCTACGGTGACACTGTCAAAGCCGCCGGTAAACATATCGCGGTCATAAGCGTCGTCGTCGCTGTAATCGCCGAGCTTCACAACGCGGCGTATAAGCATAATCACAAGCATCACCGCGCCGATGATCAGCACTGCTATGCCTATAACTATTATTTTGGCGTTTGAGGAAAGCGAGCCGAACCGCGATATGAAGCCGCCGCTTTTTGGCTCCTCTGCATTTGTATCGGTGAGCTTGAATTCGGGGCTGCGCTGCAGCACGCCCTCGGCACTGTCATAGCGGTAAAAGCCGAAGCCCTTATCAAAAAAGCAGTAGGTGTAGTAAAAATCCGAAAGGCTTTCATCCGGACTTTTGTAGGCAGTAATATCAAAATCGCCTATTTTTACGCTTGAAGGGTAAAAGCCGTCGGGAATGGATTTATCTTCGGGTATATCGGCAAATATATATGTATTATTGCCGAAGGTTGCATATTTTAATTTTTTGAAAGTTTCTCCGTCAGCCTCTAAAATATAGGGCAGGTAGCTTTCACTGTTTTCACCCTTCAGGTAGTAAATGGTGTAATTTGCGTCCGTATCCTGCGCAACGGCAACCTCTGCTCCGCCGCGCGAAGCGGTGGTCGCCTTAAAGCCGTTCGGCAGCTTAAAGCCGGAAAGGTCGGTGGCAATGGAATATTTGACACCGTCTATAACGGCGCTGTTATCGGTGCTTGCCGTATTGTCCTCAGGTTTGCTTTCTTCCCCTGTTTTTTCGCCCTCCGCCATGCGGGTTATAACTATTGTGTAGGTCTTCTGTGTGCCGTTTTGCGCCGTAACCGTTACGGTGCGGGTGTTTTTACCTACCGCAAGCGCCTCCTTACCGCCTACGGCAACGGTCGCCTTGCCGTCGGTTGCGGTTGCAAATACTTTGCAGGAGGTAACCTCATATTTAACCTTGGCGGTGTAGCTTGTTCTGCCGGAGGAGAAAGCCGGACTCAGCGTTCCCTCACTTAAGGATAACGATTTCAGCGTTGCAACGCCGGGCTTTGCCGCATCGGAAACCGTAAGGGTGGCGGAAGCTCCGATATTGTATTCACTGTCTCCGTATGCGCCTCCGCTTACATTTATCGGTGAAGAGCCTGCTGTTTTTGCGGTAAATGTAAATTTGTAAGTACCCTTTGTCTCACCGCTGTGAGCTGGCGCTGCCTTTACTACGCCGCCTCCGCCGTTTGCTGCGCAATCGGCGCTTTTATATTCCAGCACACTTTGATTATAGGAAACGGAAAAATCCGCTCCGTACATTTTAAAGTCTGCATTAACCGTTACGGTAATTGTTACATTTTGTCCTACCGTCGGTTTTTGCGGATTGAAGGATATAACCGTGCTTGCGGCTGATGAGGGAATAGCTGCCGCCGATATAATGAGCGTTATTGCCGCAATCAACAAAGCCGCTTTTTTAAATAATTTTTTCATATTCAGTCTCCGTTCTTATAATATTGCGAAAAACAGTAATCAGGCAAGCGTCTTGATTCCCAAAATGTGCATCTGCACATTCGCAAGGTCTCTGCCGTTTATTTTACCGTCAGAGTTTGTATCGGCTCTAGTAAAGGCTTCGCCCGAAAGAGCCTTTATACCCAAAATATGCATCTGCACATTCGCAAGGTCTCTGCCGTTTACAATTCCGTCGCCGTTTGTATCTCCGGGTATGGTTTTTACGGGCGGCGCGCTGCCGCCGATCGTCAGCGTGCAGTCGGTCGTTGCTTCAATGAAAATTTTGTAATTATTTATGTAGCCGGACTGTGATTTAACAGGCAGAACGACCGTGTTCGCGCCCTTTTTAAGCTTGAATGACGCCGCACCCGCATATGAAGCGCCCGAGGGAACGGCATAGTCGATATTGGTGTTGCCCGTAACCCTTAAGCTGTATTCATATACAAAGTCAGTCATGGAATAGGTGGGAGTGAGCCCGGGGGCGGAAAGCGTTTTGAAATAATAGTTGTTCAGGTTGTTGTTTTCCTTCGGCATAACTGTCGCGCTGCCTGTGTTCTTATAAACCGGAATCGAAAAGCTTACAACGGATGATTTGTCCGAGGTGTATGCCGATGACAATATTTTACCCTTTGAAGACGCGTCGTGTATCGCGCCTGCGTATTCATGCCATATTCTGTTCGGATTTTTAATGTTGAAATCCATATAGTAATATGTATTTTGTCCGGCTTTTATGTATCCGTCGCTGCAGAACTCCGCACCGCCTATGATTGCTTTTTCACGCGTGTCCCAGCCGTGTTCCTTGGCATAGGTCAGCGCTTTTACTATTTTTTCCGTGTCGTTATTGCCGGTCGCGTTTATATTGAAATAATTGTAATAGCCTTCAAAGCCGGGGTATTTGCCTGATATAAAGGATGAATTCCCGTTATTCCTGCCTATTTCCTGCAATATTTTTGAAGCCATAACATAGGGGCTGTAAGAGGTCTCCCGTGCCGCCTTCATTATGTAAGACACATATTCGTTTGTATCAAGGAAGGTGCCCTTTACGATCTTGCGGACTCCCGCTTCCGTTTGCTTTGACGGGTCGTAGCCCTGCAGCATAAAGGAAAACACAGTATCCGAGCCTAAAAAGTTGCGCGGATCCATATAATATTTTATTACCTCGCGTGACGCGACATACCAGTTTCCGTCATGTGCGACCCATGTGTTTTTTGTGTAATCATATGCGCCGAGACCCATCGAAAGCAGGGACTTATAATTTGTTCTTATAAGCTTTCTCGTGATTTCAAGCTGCACCGCCTCATCAAGCGTTAAATTCACATTGTCGGCATGGAACGACCAGTTCGGGTAAACCGTGTGCAGCGCCTTCAGCGCATTATGATAGCTTGACGGGAAAGCCTTAAGCTGCGCGTCAAAATCACTGTCTGCGGTCTGTTCAATTATCTGCACATATTCGGCGTATATATATCCCGTAACTCCGTTGTATGTTACATTATACCATAAATCGCCGTCGGGGTCGCGCTTTTCGCCGTTTACGGTTACCGTGGCATATGATATGCCGCTCATAAGTATTTCGCTCTGCGTTCCCGCGTCCGCACGCATTCGTACGCCCGTCGCGTTGACATATCCGATTCTGGTTTCCGAAGCTGATATTTTAAAACAATTGCTTGAAAATAAAATCACTATAGATAAAACTATAGATACATATTTGCTTAATTTACTCGCCATACCGCGCCTCAACAATAATATTTTTTACGGACGATTAGTATACATAATAAAACTAACCTTCGAAATTATTATTTGCAGATTTAAAAAAATCAGACACATCAAAGTGAGTAGTTCAAAATAATGCGTCTGACTTTATCTTTATCTTTTTAAAGTGTTTCTTACTTATTAAGCGCCTGCTGAACGGCAACCGCGCATGCAACGGTCATACCTACCATCGGGTTGTTGCCCGCGCCTATAAGACCCATCATCTCAACGTGAGCCGGAACGGAAGAAGAACCGGCAAACTGAGCGTCGGAGTGCATACGGCCCATGGTATCTGTCATACCGTAGGAAGAGGGGCCTGCCGCCATGTTATCCGGGTGAAGTGTACGGCCTGTACCGCCGCCGGAGGCAACGGAGAAATAGTTCACGCCGTTTTCAACGCACCATTTCTTATAGGTGCCTGCAACCGGGTGCTGGAAGCGGGTCGGGTTGGTGGAGTTGCCGGTAATGGAAACGCCTACCTTTTCAAGCTTCATTATAGCAACGCCCTCGGGAACATTATCCGCACCGTAGCACTTAACGGCTGCGCGCGCGCCCTTTGAGAACGGCTTTTCATAAACAACCTTGACCTCTTCTGCGTAGGGGTCAAACTCGGTTTCAACATAGGTGAAACCGTTAATGCGGGAGATTATATAAGCCGCGTCCTTGCCGAGACCGTTAAGAATAACGCGCAGGGGCTTAACTCTTACCTTATTTGCGTTAAGAGCAATTTTAATAGCGCCCTCAGCCGCTGCGAAGGATTCGTGACCTGCCAAGAAGCAGAAGCACTCGGTTTCTTCCGAAAGGAGCATTTTACCGAGGTTGCCGTGACCGAGACCGACCTTGCGGTTTTCGGCAACGGAGCCGGGAATACAGAAGGACTGAAGACCGATACCGATATTTGCGGCAGCGGTAGCGGCGGATTTATCGCCTGTGCGCTCAGCCTCTTTGAAAGCGATGGCCGAGCCTACGGTGTAAGCCCACTTTGCGTTTTCAAAGCAGATAGGTTGTGTTTCCTGAACGGTGGTGTAGGGGTCAACGCCGTATTTTGCGCATATATCCTTGCACTCATCAATAGAAGAGATACCGTAATTTTTAAGAACGCCGAGAATCTTTGCCTCGCGTCTCTCATAACCTTCAAACTGTGCCATTATACCGTACCTCCTTATTCTTCACGCGGGTCAATGTATTTGACCGCACCGTCTTCTTTATTGAAGCGTCCGTAGTGACCCATGGACTGCTTGTAAGCCTCGTTCGGCTCCATACCCTTTTTAATAAGGTCGGTCATTTTGCCGAGGGAGACAAACTCGTAGCCTATAACCTCGTCATTTTCGTCAAGAGCCATTCTTGTGCAGTAGCCCTCGGTCATTTCAAGGTATCTTACACCCTTTGACTTGGTACCGTACATGGTACCTACCATTGAGCGCGCGCCCTTACCGAGGTCTTCCATTCCTGCGCCGATTACAAGGCCGCCCTCTGAAAAAGCGGACTGGCTGCGGCCGTAAACTATCTGTAAAAACAGCTCGCGCATAGCGGTGTTTATAGCGTCGCAAACGAGGTCGGTGTTAAGAGCCTCTAAAACAGTCTTACCGGGAAGAATTTCGGCAGCCATGGCGGCGGAGTGGGTCATACCCGAACATCCTACGGTTTCAACCAGAGCTTCTTCAATTATGCCGTCTTTAACATTAAGCGACAGCTTACATGCGCCCTGCTGCGGTGCGCACCAGCCCACGCCGTGGGTGTAAGCGGAAATGTCCTTAATCTCTTTCGCCTGTATCCACTTGCCTTCCTCCGGAATCGGAGCGGGACCGTGGTGCGGGCCCTTGGCGACAGGACACATATTTTCTACTTCCTTTGAATAAATCATATATGTACTCCTTTCGTGCGGGACTTTTAAATCCACACAAGTATGCTCTTATTATATCAAACGCCGAGTAAAAAAACAAGGGGTTATATCAAAAAAATAAGACCGACAGCTCCCGGCGCGGATAAGGAGCACAGGGAGCTGAAAATATAATGTTACCTTTCGGCAATCGGCAGGCTGACGGTTATCTCCGTACCATAGCCCGGTTTACTTTCAGTCGATATTTTACCGCCGAGACTGAGCGCTATATGCTTTACTATTGAAAGCCCCAGCCCCGTGCCGCCGCTTTGCTTTGAACGGCTTTTATCCACACGGTAAAAACGCTCGAAAATGCGGTCTATATGCTCGGGCGCTATGCCTATGCCCGTGTCGCTCACCCGAATAAAGGCGCTACCGCCCGCAGAGCCTACGGTCACCTTAACGCTGCCGTTCTCGCGGTTGTATTTTACCGCGTTATCGCAAAGGTTGTATATCATTTCAAAAATAAGCGATTTTCCGCCGTTTACAAGGGTGCTCTCGCCCTCTGCCGTTACGGTTATTTCCGCTTTCTTTGCTACGCCCGAAATGCTCTTTACCGCGTCGTTTGCAACCTCAAGTATATCGGTTGTTTCTGCTTTTTCGGTATCCTCCGCGCCCTCGTCCAGCTCGGAAAGCCTTATAATATCATTCACAAGGGCAAGCAGGCGCGCAGCCTCGCGGTTAATATCCCCGCCGAAGCCCTTAACATCCTCAGGCTTTACAATGCCGTTCATAAGCATATCGGATATTCCGCAAATTGAGGTGAGCGGGGTTTTAAGCTCGTGCGATACGTTCGCCGTAAATTCGCGGCGCAGCTTTTCGCGCTTTTCCTTTTCGGTTATATCAACCAGCAGTATAACCGCGCCGCAGGGCTCGCCGTTTTCATCGTAAACCGGGTTTGCGGTTATGTTGAAGTATTTTCCGTCAAGCGGCAAAACATCGTCGCCCGAGCACCTTTCCTTAATATCGTCAAATATTTTTCTGAAAACTTCGCTGCGGTTGAGTGTTAAAATATTACTGCCGTTTATATCGCCCTGCGTTCCGAAGAATTTTTCAGTGCCCTTGTTGTGGGTCAAAATATTACCGTTAATATCGGTAAGCACCAGCCCCTCGCTCATATTCTCGGCAATAGCCTCAAATTCGCGGCGGCTGCGCATGAGCTTTGCTATCTGGCGGTCAATTTTTCGGTTTTGCGCGTTTATTTTTGAAATAAGCGGCGAAAGCTCACTGTATGCCGAGTCGGTCACGGGTCTGTCAAGGTCAATTTCGTTTATCGGCTTTACTATTTTTTTAGCTATAACCGACGCTAAAATATTGGCAAGCACAAACACCATAATCGCAATGGCGCAAATAGGCGGCAAAAGCTCCAGCACTACCGCCCAAACGGTAAGCGAAGCGCCCGCAACGCGCAAAATATTGCCGTTTTTAAGCTTTTTTGCGTAATAGCAGGTCTTTTGCCCTAAGGTTTCCGAGCGCCGCGTATCATAC
>ENA-OYVZ01000513-OYVZ01000513.1-human-gut-metagenome-genome-assembly--contig:-NODE-513-length-11024-cov-6.405233_pt1 | contig 11024 bp, 9 predicted proteins | sample MGYA00244162_ERZ653381 | MGnify/ENA primary metagenome ERZ653381 (study PRJEB26926, sample SAMN06165033) | human gut metagenome | biome: ENVO:00009003; feature: ENVO:2100002; material: ENVO:00002003...
GAGATTCATGAGCGTCTCGTGGGCTCGGAGATGTGTATAAGAGACAGTCTGTAAATGTGTTATACTATTGGTATGCTTAATTAGGAGGACTTTTTATATGATAACCATACCACTTGACAATACCGACTTAAAACCTTTTTATATACAGATTTATGAATACATCCGCAAAGAGATATTGAACGGAAATATTGCTGCAGAAGAAAAACTGCCATCGGCGCGTAATTTAGCCGCGAACCTAAATGTGAGCCGGAGCACGGTGGATACCGCCTACGACCAGTTGGTTGCCGAAGGATATCTGGACGCCCGCCCAAGACAGGGATATTTTGCAAACCATGTTACGCATTTAAAGCAAATCCCGACTTCTGCTCCACAAAAAGAAAATAATGAAAAAAACACAAAGGAAGCACCACCGGTACGCTTTGATCTTAACCCGGATTCCATTGATTTAGACCATTTTCCTTATTCGATTTGGAAATCCATCGGAAAAAACCAGCTGGATTTACCATCCAATTTCAGTGCCGGTGATGCCAAAGGGGATTTGCCGCTTCGTCAGGCAATTGCGAATTATCTTCGTGGCTCCCGTGGGGTTATATGCCGCCCGGAACAAATTATCATCGGTGCCGGACTTTCCAATCTTCTTCAGATGCTCTGCATCCTTTTTTCCGGGGAAACCATATTTGCCATGGAAGACCCCGGATATTTGAGTGCACGTCAGGTTCTCTCGACCAATGGTTATTCCATTTTGGATATTCCGCTAAAGGAAAACACCATGGATGTTTTGGCACTTGCAAAAACAAACGCGGACATCTGCTATGTAACGCCAAGTCATCAGTTTCCTCTCGGCAGTGTTATGCCGGTTTCCACCAGACAAAAGCTTCTGCACTGGGCAGAAAAGAAAGAAAACCGCTATATTTTGGAGGATGACCACGACAGCGAATTCCGCTATAAAGGAAAACCGATTCCCGCGCTGCAAAGTTTAGACAAAGCAGGAAAGGTCATCTATATCGGAACATTTTCCAAAGCCATTTCACCTGCTATAAGAACCGGTTACATGGTGTTACCGATGGCATTGCTGCCACGTTTTGAACGTCTGATTGACAATTACTCCTGCCCGGTTTCACGTATTGAGCAGGCAATTTTAACCGATTTTATTAAACAGGGATACTTTGAAAAACACTTAAACCGCATGAGAAAAATATACAAAGGGAAACACGACTGCATGATGGAACAACTGCAGAAGTATTTCCCTGAAAAAATTCTTGAAATATCCGGCGACAATGCCGGGTTATATGTGCTTATCCGTTATTTGGGACCACAGACTGAAGAAGAAATATTACGCAGGGCCAAAACACTTGGTATGCCGTTAAAATCATTAAAGGGATATTACCAGAATCTTCCTTTCCACTATCTTCCAACTTTTCTTCTCGGTTTTGCAAACCTCAGTGAAGAAACGATTCCGGATGCCATTCGCTCTCTTTCTGAGAAAGTATTTGCTTCGCCAAAACCGTATCTCTTGTAATCTGTTCTTTTAATTGCGTAAGAGAAGCAAACTTTCTCTCTTCCCGCAAAAATGAGACAAAGTATGCTGTTAATTCTTTGTCATATAAATCACCGGAGAAATTAAACAGCCAAACCTCAAAGCCGACTTCATTCTCACCGGGGATGGTCGGCTTTACTCCAAGGTTACAAATTCCTCTATATCTTTTTCCTTCAACATCAACGAAAACCGCGTACACACCATATGGTGGCAGCACTTTATGAGCATCCGGGTATATATTTGCCGTTGGTGTTTCCATCGTCCGTCCCAGCTGATTTCCCTTTCGTACTACACCGGTAAGAAAATAAGGCGTCCCCAAAAGTTCATTTGCCTGTTCCATCTTACCGGTTCCAATCAACGAGCGGATTCTGGTACTGCTCACAACTTCACCGCCTAATTCCAATTTAGAAAGAACCGTTACCGAAAAACCAAGTTTTTCTCCTAACTGCTGCAGTGTATTTGTATCGCCGCTTCTGCCGGCGCCAAAGCGAAAATCACTGCCAACGATGACCGATGCAGCATCGCAGGTATCGCACAATAATTTTTTTGCAAACTCCTCCGGTGTCTGGCTGCAAAATTCCTTTGTCAAAGGAATCTCAAGCAGACAGTCGATTCCTAAATATTCTGCTAATTTTTCTTTTTCATAAGGCGTATACAAAACCTTCGCTTCATCCACGGAAAACGAAATCATAACAATCGGTTTGTTTTCTTTTTTTGCCTGTTCAATCAGCAGACGGTGTCCTCTATGAATCCCGTCAAATTTGCCGATACAAACCGCTGTCTGTTTTCCCTGAAACTCTAAATTTCGTATTATTTTCATACGTCATTCCTCTATTCTAAAACATCTTCACTACGAAATACTTATCCTCCTTTTGGCGGTATTCGTAAATCGCATAAAATTCATTCTCCATGGAATACATTCTTACCTGCTCTTTGTCTTTTGGGGTCTGATATGAAGTATCTTTTCTTGCAATGCAGTTTCCATTAAGTAAAAGGCGCAGTGCTTCATCCGATACCACACAGTCTTTTAAATCTGAAAACATGGCATCAATCGGAATCAGATAATCCTGTATCTTTCCCTCTTTTACTGCCTGCTCTATCTGTCCTAACGTAAGTGCCTGCTCTAAAAAAAACTCAGAAACACGGGTGCGCACAAGAGTTTTCATCGCCGCACCGCACCCAAGGAACTCCCCAATATCTTTGCAGAGTGTACGGATATACGTTCCTTTGGAACAGCTTACTTCCATCGTAAATTCATTTTCCGAAAAATCAATCGACAACACTTTAATTTCGTAAATTGTCACCTTGCGGGCTTTCCGCTCAACTTCTTTCCCCTGTCTTGCCAATTCATAAAGTTTCTTGCCATTTATTTTTATGGCAGAATACATCGGCGGAACCTGTTCGATTTCACCCACAAACTTAGAAACTGCCCTTTCAATTTGCTCTTTCGTAACCGACACCGGATGTTTGGCAAGGATTTCTCCTGTCATATCCTCAGTATTTGTCATGACACCTAATTTTACAACTGCACGATAAGTCTTATCCTTATCCGTGAGAAGCCCGCAAACTTTCGTTGCCTTCCCTATGCATACAGGAAGCACACCGGTCGCATCAGGGTCGAGCGTTCCGGTATGCCCTATTTTTTTCATATGAAGAATGCCGCGCAGTTTTGCCACCACATCGTGAGAAGTAAAACCACGCTCTTTATACACATTAATAATTCCATTCATGTTTGACTACCCCAGCTGTTTTTCAATATGCCCAGTCAGATTATTGATTACATCAAATGCAGAGCCTTTAATGGCACAGCCTGCCGCTCTTACGTGACCGCCGCCACCAAAATAGCGGGCGATAACACTGACATCGACAATCTCATTCGAGCGCATGCTTACCTTAAACTCGCCCGGTTCTCTCTCATCAAGTAAAATTGCCACCTCGACACCCTCTGTCGTTCGCATTTCATCAATAATTCCATCCAGATCCGATGGCTTTGCCTCATACAATTTCATCACATTCTGACGCACAATAGAAAACAAACAGCGCCCATCCATAATGCGGACACTTTCCATCAGACAGCGTCCCATAATTTGAAGCTGTTTATACGTTTTTCGGTAAAAACTGTCATCGATAATCTTGCCAAACGGGATTCCAAAAGCAATCAGCTTTCCGGCAATTTCCATAGTCTCTTTTGTTGTGTTTGAATGTTTAAACACACCGGTATCATGGACGATTCCGGTATAGAGTGCACCGGCAATGCCGGCATCTAACTTTTCTTCCTCCATCAAACCATACAAAATCTCACAGGTTGAACTTGCTTCTTTTACAACATTTTCATTACCAAACTTTGTATTTGTAATGTGGTGATCAATATTTAACACATACGGCGTTTTTTCCATCACCTTTTGTGCATCACCAAGACGCTCCTCATCTCCGCAGTCAAGGGAAATAAACAGGTCATAGGAAGGCTTTTCACAAAAAGCATCTTCCTCCTTTAGGTAATCAAAAGCATCCGGTATCTCTTCCACATAAACACAGACCTGTTTGTCCGGATAATTCTTTTTTATGTACCGGAACAATCCCATACAGGAACCGATACAATCGCCATCCGGGCGCACATGCCCGCCAATGGCAATCGTTTCTGCTTTTTCTATTGCTGACAGCAATTGACTCATTCGCTGTCACCCCCGTCCTCATCACGGTGATTCAACTCGCGGATTTTCTTCGACATCTCCACACCATACTCAATGGAAGTATCCAGAATAAATGTTAATTCCGGTGTATTCCTGAGATTCATACGGTGCGCTAACTGATGTCTGGCGTAAGCGGCACTCTTTTTGAGTCCCTCCATCGTCTTTTCCTTCGCCTCATCATCGCCGAGAACGCTCACATAAATTTTAGCGAATTTCAAATCCGGCGTTACTTCACAAGCCATCACCGAAGTCATCGGATGAATTCGCGGATCCTTAATGTCTTCGCGGATAATCTGGCTCATTTCACGCTGTACTTCGCTGTTAATACGAATATTTTTTACACTGTTTTTTCTCATTTTCCATCTCCGTTCCTAACGATTTGACTATCTCGGAACCTCAACCATCTTGTAGCATTCAATCTGGTCTTCTTCCTGCAAATCATTAAATCCATCAAATACAAGACCACATTCATAACCGGCAGCCACTTCTTTGACATCGTCTTTGAAACGCTTCAAGCTTGACAAATCGCCCTCGAAAATCTGCTCGCCCTCACGCGTAATACGTGCACGACATCCGCGCTCAATCTTACCGTCCAAAACGTAAGAACCGGCAATCGTACCAACACCGGAAGCCTTGAATGTCTGACGGACTTCTGCATGAGCAATGACTTTTTCCTCATAAATCGGCTCAAGCATACCTTTCATCGCTGCCTCAATATCTTCGATTGCATCATAAATGACACGATACAAGCGCACATCTACATTTTCTCTGTCTGCTGTCTCTTTTGCTGCATTATCAAGTCGAATGTTAAATCCAATGATAATCGCGTTGGATGCACTTGCCAAACTTACATCGGACTCATTAATCGCACCAACGCCGCCATGAATCACACGTACAGCAACTTCTTCGTTACTTAATTTCACAAGACTCTGTTTTACAGCCTCAACAGAGCCCTGCACATCAGCTTTGATAATTAAGTTCAATTCTTTGACATTACCTGCCTGAATCTGACTAAACAGTCCATCCAAAGAAAGTTTCTTCGCTTTTGTTTCCTCCAAAAGTTTATCTTTACCCTGGTCTACATAAGCCTGTGCAATCTGTTTTGCTTCTTTATCATTTTCTGTAGCAACAAAAATTTCTCCGGCACTTGGCACGCCATTCAGACCAAGAATCTCAACCGGTGTCGAAGGTGTTGCCTGTTTTACACGCTCTCCCTTGTGGTCAAGCATCGCACGGACTTTACCATAAGCAGTTCCTACGGCAATATGGTCACCAACGTTTAATGTACCTTTCTGTACCAAAACAGTTGCAACCGGTCCACGTCCTTTATCCAGCTGCGCTTCAATTACAATACCTCTTGCACGGCGTTTTGGATTTGCTTTGAGTTCCAAAACTTCCGCTGTCAGAATAATCATTTCCAAAAGATTTGAAATACCTTCTTTTGTATGTGCCGATACCGGGCAGAAAATCGTACTTCCGCCCCACTCTTCCGGAATCAGTTCATATTCTGACAACTCTTGTTTTACTCGCTCAATGTTTGCGCCTTCTTTATCAATTTTGTTAATTGCTACAATAATTTCTACACCGGCTGCTTTGGCATGATTAATCGCTTCTACCGTCTGCGGCATAACACCATCATCCGCTGCGACAACAAGCACTGCCACGTCTGTTGACTGTGCACCACGCATACGCATAGAAGTAAATGCCTCATGTCCCGGTGTATCCAAAAATGTAATTTTTTCACCATTAATACGGACAACATAAGCACCGATATGCTGTGTAATACCACCAGCCTCATGCTCTGTCACATCGGTTTCACGAATGGCATCCAAAAGGGAAGTCTTACCATGGTCAACGTGACCCATTACGCAGACAACCGGTGGACGTTTTTTCATCTTGCTTTCATCCTCTTCTTCCTCTTTGAGAAGTTCCGCCACCATATCTACTTTTTCTTCCATTTCAGCAATAATATCGAAAGAAAGAGCAATTTCTTCTGCTTCATCAAAAGTGATTTCCTGATTCAGAGAAACCATCTGACCCTGCATAAATAATTTCTTAACCAAAGCTGCCGCCGGCATCTTCATCTTATCTGCCAATTCGCGGATGGTTAAAGATTCCGGAATTGTAATCTGCTTAATATCTTCTTCCGGCTCCTGTTTTACCGGTTCCGGCTTAATGAATGCACCTTTACGGTTCGGATCTTTCTTAGAGCGGATTCTGCTCATTTCTTCTTTTGTACTCTTGCGGTATCCGCCAGTCTTATTATTTCTATCATCTTTCTTACGGTTTCTCTGGCGGGAGTTTTTCTGCTCCTGCTTAATTCCGTCAAAACCACTCTGTGCCTTCTCGAAACGTTCAAATACGCGGTTATTATTGCCATTACCGTTTCCGTTTCGGCGGTTATCTCCGCGCGAATTTTGTCCATTGTTATTGCCGCGGCGGTCTCTGTCATTTCTGTCGTTTCGGCGGCCGTTGTTATTGCCATTATTCCCGCGGTTATCCGGACGGGAACCATTACCGTTTCCATTTCGGCGGTCTCTATCGTTTCTGTCATTTCTATCGTTACGTCCCTGACCGTTATTGTTTGGCTTACGGTAATTATCGTTTTTCTTTGGCTGCTGAGGTTTCTGTGAAGAAACTTTTTTCTCTTCCGGCTTCTTCTCTACCGGTTTCTTTTCTTCTGGTTTCTTTTCTTCCGGCTTTTTCTCCTCCGGCTTCTTTTCTACCTTAGGTTCTTCTTTCTTTTCTTCCACTTTCTTCTCAACCTTCGGCTCTTCTTTTTTCTCGACCTTTGGCTCCTCTTTAACCGGTGTTTTTACTTCCTCTTTTGGCTCTGCCTTTGCTGCCGCTTTTTTCTTCTTGAAATAATTCATCAAAAATCCAATTGCTTCGTCTTCGATATTGCTGTTTACACCTTTTACTTCGAATCCGTTCTCATTTAAAAGTGTTACCAAATCGCCACTTTTTATATTTTTGTCCTGCTGCTGTATGCTTCGGGCAATCTCATATATTTTCATTTTTGCCATACTTTGTTACCTCCAAATCTAAATTCTTGCCAATTGCTTTTGCAAATCCACTATTTGTCACCGCTACAGACGCCCGGAATTCCTTTCCGATTGCCTTACCTAGCATTTCTTTGTCCCCAAACTCCACATAAGGAACATGGTAAAAATGACACGAATCTGCAAATTTCTTTTTGGTATTACCGGATGCATCTTTGGCAACTATAACGAGTCTTGCAATCCCCTCACGAATCGATTTCTCCGTCATAAATTCTCCGCTGACCACATCGCCGGCCTTCATCGCCAGTCCTAAAGAACCAAGGACCTTTCTAATCTGTACCATCTTTTAACTGCCTTTCTAACAATAGATACGTTTCTTCTTTTACATTCATTCGGAATGACCGGCTTAGGGCGTTGCTTTTCCATGCTTTTTTCAAACACTCCTCATTCGCACAAAGATACGCTCCTCTGCCATTTTTTCGTCCCGTACGGTCAAGCATAATTTCGCCTTCCTTTGTTTTCACGACACGAATTAAATCCTGTTTATCCCTGCACGCTCTGCAGGCAATACACTGTCTTTGTGGTTTTTTACGCTCCTGCATGCCGCATTCCTCCTTTCCATATCATAAAAGAACTTACGATAAACTTTGTGTTTCGCTCTTAATATCGATTTTGTATCCTGTCAATCGGGCAGCCAGTCTTGCATTCTGACCCTCTTTACCAATGGCAAGAGACAACTGATAATCCGGAACAATGACCTCTGCACTCTTTTCGCTAGGATCAACCGTAACCGATACGACTTTGGATGGGCTGAGAGCATGCTCAATGAAAATGGCCGGATCTTCGTTCCACTCTACAATGTCAATTTTTTCTCCATATAACTCATCAACTACAGCATTGACACGCGCACCGTTCATACCAACACAGGCACCTACGGCATCCACATCAGGATTGTTGCTGTAAACCGCAATCTTAGAACGGGAACCTGCTTCACGGGATACATTTTTAATTTCCACAACACCACTCTGAATTTCAGCAACTTCGGATTCAAACAAACGTTTTACCAGTTCCGGATGTGTACGTGAAATCACAATTCTCGGTCCTCTTGGTGTATCTTTTACTTCTGTTACATAAAGTTTAATTCTGTCATGTGCCTCAAAGTGCTCACTTGGAACCTGCTCCTGTTTGGTAAGCACGGCATCAATTTTTCCAATATTTACATTATAATTTCCATTGTTATAACGCTGTACCATACCGGTTACAATATCATGCTCTTTTTCATAATACTGTTCAAACAACACTTTTCTTTCTTCTTCACGAATTTTCTGAACAACAACCTGTTTTGCTTTCTGGGCTGCGATACGTCCAAAGTTTTTCGGTGTCACCTCAATACTGACGGTCTCACCAAGTCCGGTTCCCGGATATTTCACCTCTGCCTCTGTCTGAGACATCTCAAGCATGGCATCCTCTACTTCTTCTACGACAACCTTATCCTGATATACATGGAACTCGCCTGTCTCACGGTCTAAATTCACACGGATGTTATCCGCTTTTCCATACTCATTTTTGCATGCTGCCACAAGTGAATTTTCAATAGCCTCAAGCAAAATCTCTTTGCTGATATCCTTTTCTTTCTCAATGGCATTTAATGCCTCAATTAATTCCGGATTTCCTTTCTTTGCTGCTGTCTTTTTCATTTTTTCTATTATCCTCCTATTCAATCATTCTATCGTATGTCTGTAACGACTTAAAAAGTTATATATTTGCGAATCAGCGCAATTTCTTTGACCGGCGTTTCCATCTCTCTGTCATCCATTGAAAGAACAATCGTCTCCGTATCTTCCCGATATTCCTTCAATACACCAACAAATTCTTTGGCTGAATATTTTTTACCTTTTTCTTCCCATGTAACCGGTGAAAATAATTTCATCTCCACATCCTCACCGATGTTTCTCATAAAGTCTTTCGGCTTCTTAAACGGACGCAGTAATCCCGGCGAACTGACTTCCAAAATATAAGATTCCTCAATGAAATCGTCTTTGTCCATCTCATCACTCAGCTCGTGATTTACAAGGGTAAGGTCATCAATTGTAATACCGCCTTCCTTATCAATATAAACCCGAAGATGCCAGCTTCCCGCTTCCTTGACAAATTCCACATCTACCAGTTCAAATTGGTATTTTTGCAGAATCGGCTCTACTATAGCCTCTGTCTTTTGTACATAGTCCTGATGTTTACTCAATTCAAAACCTCTTTTCTTTAGCCGGAATGACTTCCGTCTGTATTTGAATCTACACGAAAAGAATGAGTGGACCAAAGTCCACTCATATCAATTAACAGTATCTTCATATAATAAAGTAACACAATTTCCTATGTTTGGCAAGAACTTTTTTATTTTAATGCTTCAATCATTGCCTCATAAGACTTCTTTGGCACATAAGTATATACCGGTTTGTACTTACCGGTTGTCTCGTCCTTAACTCTACCAACGTTCTTTCTTGTAAAGAACAATGGCCTACAACTGCCGCGCCAGGATGTCTGGTCGCTGATACCCCATACCGTAATGCCGGTAATTCCTTTCAGGCTTTTGTTCTTGTCACGGTTTTTCTGAAGGTTTTTCTGAATATCAACAATCTGCTTAATAAAATCTTTTGTAAAGGCAGCCTGGTCAGCATCGGTTTCCTTTTCATTTTTATAACCATATGACGGCGTTCTTCCATCGGTATCGTCCGTATCAAAATTAATCGTAATATCAAGCTCCGTAATCTGAACTTCGAGTCCTGCATTAATAAATGCTTTTAATGCATTTCCATATTCTTCGAGAGTCGGACGCTTAATATCCACGTGGCTCTGCATACCGATACCGCCACAGATTTTCGCTTTCTCCCCTTCATTAATATAGGAAATAAGGGCAAGTTCATCGTCTACACTAAAATATGTGTCATAATCATTGTAGAACAAGGTTACTTTATCCTGAACATTTTCTCTTTTCAATTCGTCGTAAGCATATTCAAATGCTGCTTTTACATATGTAGGCTTCAATCCCATATCGCCGTATACACTAACCCATGTTGTCGCTGCGGCAGCATTCGAACGATGAATGTACTCATTTAACACATCCCATGCATACACGATTGAACCAACTTCTCCGGTCAATTCTTTTTCTTTCTGCATCGTATATCGCATTACTGTTCGAACGAAGAACTCAAGACGGGCATTCATCGTTGCTTCATCTACAACCGCCTCTTCATCATCGTAATTCTTCTTAAAAAACCATGTTGGTGTCTGCTGATGCCACATCAGAGTATGTGCACGCATACGGATGTTATGCTGTTTGGCAATTGCAAGTACACCATCAATCGTTTCCAATGTAAGTTCCGGAACTGTGGATTCCTTGTAATCGTCACTAATCACATATCCTTTTGCCTTGGCATCTGCAACAGAAATTGTAGTCTTTTTATTCAGCATGTTATCCGGCTTCATTTCATTTTCCAATGTGAAGCTGTTAAAATTTTTGTCAACAAATTCCATGGTACTTGCATCCTGCATTTCCTTACGATTATTCCATGTCTGGTTATATGTCAGACATGTTCCGACATTGTCAATCACACCTTTAAAAATTTCTTTCATTGCCGGTGTCGTATCCTGTGGTTTGGCAGTTGCGGTTGCCGTCGGTACTGCTGTCGTCTTTGGCACATTGGAAGGTGATGTTGTCGGCGTATTCACCGGGGTCTTAGTCACTTTAGGTGCTGTCTCTTATACACATCTCCGAGCCCACGAGACGCTCATGAATCT
>ENA-OYVZ01000515-OYVZ01000515.1-human-gut-metagenome-genome-assembly--contig:-NODE-515-length-11013-cov-7.964410_pt1 | contig 11013 bp, 13 predicted proteins | sample MGYA00244162_ERZ653381 | MGnify/ENA primary metagenome ERZ653381 (study PRJEB26926, sample SAMN06165033) | human gut metagenome | biome: ENVO:00009003; feature: ENVO:2100002; material: ENVO:00002003...
GGAACAAAACATATTTTTCCTGTATCGCCCGACTGACTGTGGACGGGTTTACACCAAGGGCTCCCGCAACGTCTTGTATCGTCATGGGCTGCAAGGACTCTCCGCAGAAAAAGTCGTACTGGCGCTGTATGATCTCGGTCAGCAGACGGGTCAGCGTTCTCTTGCGGTTTTGCAGGCAGTCGATCAGTTCCTCCGCCCGCCGAAGCTTTTCTTTTAAGTATTCCGCCGCTGCCGCATCCTCTGTTTGCTGCAGCATAGCGCGGTATTGTTTGTCCATCGAAACACAAGGCATTGCCTGATGGTTGAGCTCCAGTGTGATGTTTCCGTCCTGAACCGTGATCACTGCGTCCGGCAAAATACAGCCGCCGCTTTCCCCAGTACCATAGCCCTGCGCTGGGATCGGGTTCAGTGCGGTGATGGCGGCAACAGCCTCCATCAGCGTTTTTTTGTCCACGCCCAGCCGTCTGGCCAGTTCTGGATAACGTCGCGCTGCCAGCAGTTCCAGACCGTTTTGTGCCACACCCAGCGTTACGGCATTGAAATTCTGTCCCTGTGCCAACTGCAAAACGAGACATTCGGACAGAGTGCGTGCGCCGACTCCGGTCGGCTCCAGCATTTGCACCGCGAACAGTGCCTGCTCCAGCAGTGAAACGGGAACCGCGAGTTCCTCCGCCAGCACCTCCAACGGGCAATCCAGATACCCGCGGCTGTCAAGGCAGTCGATCAAATAGCTACCCAGGCGGCGTGTCTGAGGATCCACCCATTTTGATTGCCCCAGCTGTTCGTGCAGATGCTCCTGCAAACTTTGGCCATGACTGTAGTCCTGCGCGGCAAAGGGGACCTGCATGGAGTGAGCGCCGCGGCAAAAAGGCACAGCATCTTCTACAGCTAACGTCACGGCATCTTTATCGCCAGCGGCTGTATCCGACAATAAATCAATGGACGACATGTCCACATCCAGCATGGGATTCTCCATCGCCTCGTCCTGCACATGAAGGAACAGATCATAAGCGGACATCTGCAGGCATTGCAGGGAATGCCGCATGACAGGTGCCAATACGGCTTGCTGCTTCTGCGACTGCTCAAAGCGCATATCGACACCTCCACCTTAATCACTGTTATCGCTACTCACTCGCATTATAACAAACCGGCTTTTGAAATGCAAGCGCAACAAAACACAGCCGTGTCAGGTGCCGCAGCATCGGGCAGAGAGAACCAATGTCTTCGATCTGACCGCAGATTAGTAGTCAAATAGTAGTCTGCGCGCCTCGCGGGTCATGTAATCGGATGCAGCGGCTCCCATTTTCAGCATACACGAACCGCATACTTCACACGATTCCCGTGCTGTGTCGATTTGAGCAACCCCAGCTTTTCAAGCTTCTTCTTTTCTGCCGCATAATTAAATCCCATATATGGTTCCTCCGTATTCTGAAATTTGGTTGGCTGCAAATCTTAGAAACGGGTGGCGGGCCGCGGCAGCAGGGCATCCTATTTGCGTTTTTGTTCTGAGCGTAGCTTTTATTAAGAACTAATGCGTCATACTTGAGATATGCTCCGCTATCTGCGTTTGGAAGGTGATTTAAAACCCAATGTCTACTTCCAACCTGCAGGATGGCTGTCTCATATTGACGCGCTCAAAATGAGCGGTGTTCTTACACACAGAGAGTGCATAAGACCTCCTTTCCGGACGGAAAGGAGATCCCTGTTGTAAGCATGACAAGTTTCCCGCCAATCCAGCCGTTTTTTTATATGGCCGGATTACCGGAACATATGGCACCATTAGTTCCAAAATATAACTACGAATACGACATTCTCTGTTTTGGCGTCTCCCGATAGAATATAGCTGGAGGTGAACTGAGAGTGTTCGAAAAAGATGAAGCAAAAATAACGGACAAGATGGGCCTGATCTTAAAAGGAATCCGGTTGCAGAAAGGTTTTTCCCGTGAAATCATCGCAGAACGCGCCAAAATTGGCGTGCGGCACTTGGCGGCAATCGAAAATGAACAACGTGCGCCAAGTATCGAGGTGTTCTGTCGGATCATGCGGGCTTTGGGAATCTCCGCTGACCGAGTGGTTTATCCAGAAGATGAGGTAGAAGAATCAGAAGAGGTCCAGCTTGTCTGGCTTATTCGCGCCTGCGATGTGCGAGATCGCGCCGCGATTAAAGCCATGGTGGAGGCTCTGCTGTACAGCAGAGAGGAGACTTCTCGGGCAGGTGAGACGAATGCCTGTGCTGTCTGATTGGTCAATTTACAAAAAATGAAGCAGCGGCAGGATGTATGATCCGACCGCTGCTTCGCTGCATTCATAGGGACACAGCGGAGGGCGCAAAGGACGATATTGTTGACCTCCCTTTGCACGATCCGCTGCCTTCTGCAGAGACATACCGGCAAACAAACGAACAGGTGGCTCCTCTTTTCCTGATCACACTGCGTCCTGTGCATCATGCGCTTTTGATGGACTTCTTGAACAGAGTTCCTCGACTAATCAATAAAATATGTGAGGAGGATTCATTCTGTTAAGGAGAGGCCGAGTGCTCTGTCAAGCGGTGATCGCGCTGCCGCCGCACAGGATCGTTTTACCGGTTCGGTGTATGGATCGCTCTTTTCTCTACATTCAGCGCGGCCTCCCGCAGCGTTTCGGTGACGGTGGGATGACTATGAATGGTAGAGATCAGTTCATCCACCGTGGCCTCCAGTCGGATGGCCAGCGCGCCCTCGGAAATGAGGTCTGTGGCTCGTGGTCCTATGATATGCATACCCAGAATTTCGCCGTATTTCGCTCCGGCGATGAGCTTTACCAGACCCTCTCCGCCATTGAGGATCAGTGCCTTTCCGTTGGCACTCATGGGGAACTTACCCACCTTGTATGCGATACCCTTGGCCTTGCACTGCTCCTCCGTGAGTCCCACAGAGGCAGCCTCCGGCTCAATATAGACGCAGGTGGGGTTGGTGGATTCATCATAGTGCACCTCATGGCCGCAGATGTTCTCTGCCGCCACCTCGCCCATGGCGGAGGCAGTGTGCGCCAGCTGGGCATAGCCCATGACACAGTCGCCGATGGCATACACGCCGGGGACGCTAGTCTCCATCTTGTCATTGACCTTGATGCGGCCGCGGTCGTTGTCGAGTTTACCGGCATCGAGGTCGAGCATGGCGGTATTGGCTTTGCGGCCGATGGCCACCAGCACCTTCTCCGCCTCAAAGCTGACAGTTTCACCAGCCTTGTTTTTGCAGATGACCTTGGCACCCACAGAGCTACTTTCCACCGCCTGCACCGGGCATTCCAGATGGAACTCCATACCCATCTTCTTCATGTGCTCTACGCCGATTTTGGTGAGGTCGCCGTCCAGCATGGGCAGCATGTGATCCATGGCCTCCACCACGGTGATCTTGGTACCGAAGGCGGCATAGGCGCAGGCCAGCTCAAGGCCGATGACGCCGCCGCCGATGACCACCATGGACTTCGGCAGAACCTTGAGACTCAATGCGCCGGTGGAGTCGATGCAGTTGGGGTTTTCCTTCAGACCGGGGATGGGAGGCGTGGAGTTGACGGAGCCGGTGGAGATAATAATGGCATCCGCTGTCATTTCCTCGTGGGAGCCGTCCGCCTTTTTGACGCTCAGCTTTTTGGGAGCGGTAAAAGCGGCCTTTCCATCGATGACGGTGACCTTGTTCATTTTCAGCAGGCTTCTGACACCGCCCGTGAGCTTTTTGGAGATGTCGTTCTTATGGGCGATGACTTGGGGGAAATCCACCTCCACGCCGGTGACCTTCACGCCGATGTCCTTGCCCTGATTTTTGATGTCCTCCACCAGCTCGGCACTATGGAGCAGGCACTTGGTTGGGATGCAGCCGATATTCAGGCAGGTGCCGCCCAAATGCTCTTTCTCAATGAGGGTGACCATCCTTCAGCTCGAAAAGCTCCAGCTTGTGTGCCATTGCCTGAAACTGTGCGGCCTCGCCGGTGTCGAAGCTGTCCAGCCGTTTGGCGAGGTAATTCAGCTCCTCCACATTGACCGTGAGCATCTCCGTGCGCTTGAGGACAGTATAGAAGCTGTCGATCTTTTCCACCTTGCAGTCCGCCTTGACCGCGTCGCCGATCTCCAACGCCGCCAGCAGCTCCAGGCAACGCGCGTACTGGTCGTTGGGGATAGGGAACGGGATGGTCGCCACACCATATTCCGGGTGGCTGGGATTACTGAGAACCGCTTGAATCATATTTGCTTCTCCTTTCTATTTCTTCCATATCTGTGCGCAGACAGCCTCCACCCCGGTGCCAACAGACAATACCGTGGGCGGGATACGGGCATCCACGGCATCGCTCGTTCTCCGTGCAAAACACCGGCTCCGGCGGCATCGGCACAAATGCCGTGCAGGTGCGTTTGTCTACGCTGCGTCTGATCCCATCGCTCATGTGTTCCTCCTTTCGGGTCACGCCCGATTATTTGTCCTGAAAATGCAAAAGAGCGCTGGTTCGATGGTTCTACGAAACCAACAAACCGACGCGCTAAACTTTGTGAAACTTTTTATGAAAAAAGCCCCCTTTTGCGTGGGACTTCCTCGTACAAAAGGGGGCTTCATCCGATTATTTCGCCAGAAAACAGGAAAAGAGAGGTTCAAATCACGTTGAACCCCTCTCAGACGGCGCTGACATCCATGCTTGAAACCGTTGAAAATGGGGTGTGAAAAAACCGGAAAGGCTTGATGCCACGCGGTTTTCACCACAGAGTCGGAGTTATCAGGCCGTCAAGCCGGAAAGCCCTGCGGCGCAAGGGCTTGGTTGAGATTGCACAAATTTCCGCTATTTTGAAGAAAAGCCACAGAATCCTTGTGGGGCAGGGCTTCCGAGATTTTTCGCGGTAGTAGTCAAATAGCAGTCTGGTCAACAAAGAATTGACATGTTCATGTCGGCTATATGGCTCCGTTTACTTTCGGTACTCAATCGGATTATCCTCAGTTTCGTGAATCTTTCGGGCATATTCCAGGATCTCCGCTTCAAAGGTACGGCATATTTCCAAATCCTGCGTACTGCTTCTCAAGCTGCGCAGCAGGTAGACGCACCACGCCCGCGTTCTCCAGCAGGTACTCACACATTTGGGTGGAGTCCATGCCGCCGATATCGAAGAATACCCATGCGTAGAAGGCCCCCTCCGGCTTCAGGCAGCGGACGCCGGGGATCTTGTTCAGCGCGCCGGTGAACATATCGCGGCGATAGGCGTAGGTCTTGCGCATCTGCTCGGTCTCATACTCGCAGCTAAATGCCTCTACGGCGCCCTTCTGCAAAAAACCGCTCATGCAGGACAGGCTGTGCTGATACAGCTTATAGGCCACGTCGTAAATCGCCTTGGGTGCCGCCAAATAGCCCATGCGCCAGCCGGTCATGGCTGCGCTCTTGGAAAAGCCGTTCATGGTGGCGACACGGTCATGGATAGAGGGATAGGCGCCCATGCTGATGCTCTTTGCCCCATCGTAGACCAGCTTCTCATACACCTCGTCGCTGAGCATGTACACCTGCGGATGGCGCAGCATAAAGGCCTCCAGAATATCGGCCTCGTCCTTGTGAAGAATACGTCCGGTGGGGTTGTTGGGGTAGTTGATGATGATAAGGCGGGTCTTGTCGGTGCAGGCAGCCTCCAAAGCCTCGGCGGTGATGCGGTAATCCTGCTGATAATCCAGCTTTACCTTGACGGTTACGCCACCGGCAGCCTGAATGATCGGCTCGTAGGACACCCATGCGGGATCCAGCACCATCACCTCGTCTCCCTCGTTGAGAATGGCCTGCACCGCCAGATAGATGGCATTCTTGCCGCCGGGCGTTACTATGATGCAGTTGACGTCATAGTCCAGATCGTTTTCCTCTCGCAGCTTCTTCTGAATGGCCTGACGCAGCTCCGGCAGGCCGGGGCCCACCACATAGTGGGTATAGCCCTCCGTCAGACTGCGGATGGCTGCCATAGAGATGCGGTCAGGTGTGGCAAAGTCCGGCTCGCCTCCCGCCAGGCCGATAACGGTGGGATCGGTTTTCTGCATCTCCTTGGCGCGTGCCATCAGTACCATGGAGGCAGAGGGCTTCATGCTTTCAATACGATGGTTCATGGCGATCTCCTCCTTCTTATTTCAGCTTCTTCGCCACGTCCCGCAGCAGACTCTCAGAAGGGGCCTTGCGGTCAATGGTGGACGCTTCAGCGATAAGTTTCAGCAGGGACACACCCTCCTCCTGCGCCACCTTGCGAAACATGGGCAGGAACGAGGAGTGACATCCGGATAATCCCAGCATCAGCTCAACTGGAGCGATGGCTACGTGGTAGTGATATGGCTCCATGGTGAGGATCAAGTCGTCCTCCAGATAGTGCAGCAGTCCGAACAGATCCACCTCTGGCAGGTAGCCCTCCCTCTTCAATGTGGCGGCGGCCAACTCAGTGGCGCAGTTGCCTGCGCTGCGGGCCATACCCAGCAGACCGCAGTCGATTTCGTCAGCACCGGCTGCCACGGCAGCCAGCGCGTTGGCCTGAGACAGCCCCAGATTGCTGTGACCATGAAAGCCGACAGGAATCGTCACAGAGTCCTTCAGCGCCTTGACATATTCCGTGGTCTGGTCGGGGAACATGGTTCCGGCAGAGTCCATGATGGTAATGCGGTCTACACCGGCGTCCTGCAGGAGTTTTGCCTCCTTTGCCAGCTCCGCCGCCGGAAGAACGTAACCCTTCATCAGCGAGTAGCGACAGGTAAGTCCCGCTTCCTTTACAGCTGCCACCGCCTTGACAGAGCCTGCGCCGTCACCGGCATCAGCGCCCACCCGCAGGAAATACAGACCTGCGTCGGCAGCGCCGCGAACCAGTTCTTTATCCGCCAGCTTTGCCAGCATAAACATACCGATACGTCCACGAGACAGGTAGGGCTGCACCGCCTCGAAATACTCCTCGTCACTGGGTGCTTGCTTAGCATCCGCCTTGGCGTAAGCGCCAAGACCCTTGCAGTTACCGCATTCAATATCCGGAATACCTGCCTCCAGCAGCGCACCGATGATGCTTTGGGTCAGCGAAATAGGAAAACCATGGCCCACCACATTGCCACCGTCGCGCAGGGTATTGTCAAAAAGCCTGACCATAACAATGCCTCCTCGTTTTTATCTGTTGTTGATAAATGCATGCGTGTTTTACTGATTTACTTATAGCATAATTTCAAATATATTTAAAGTTTTAATTTCCGGCAAATAATATCACGTATTTTGATATTATCCTTTGGATATGAGATAGTAGCCGGAGTTATCAAGCCGTCAAGCCGGAAAGCCCTGCAGGGCAAGGGTTTGGTTGGTGTTGCACAAATTTCCGCCATTTTGGAGAAAAACCTCGGAAGCCTTACAGGGCAAGACTTCTGAGGTTTTTTGCGGTAGTAGTCAAATAGTAGTCTGCGCAGGACACAGGTTACGCAGCTCGATTCAACTGAGCGACCCTATCGATAAACTCCTTCATGTCTTCAATGTAGGTGTATGGCGCATATTCAGAATAAATCCCGGGAGAATCCAGAATAACAATTTGAACTCCATCCGCCCTCAACGCCTCCAGTGTTCCAGGCAGGCAGCGGGCCTCGTTGGGCGTCTTGCAGAGGTAGGCGAGGCAGCCATGCTGATCAAAGATTTTTGCAACGATATATATCTTTTTATCGCCCATTGTCACACTCCTCCAATCTCTTTTGAAAGTCCTGCTCGGTTTTAATCACATCGGCAGTATACTCCTGATAAAGCCTTTTCCCGATTTCCGGGCTTTTGTACTTGTAGACATATTGATGGCTCCAGAGGTTGAAGTAATAATCTTTACCACACCACAACTGCACCTCTATCGGGTATGCTAAACTATCTCTCTGATAATAAAGGTGAATCGCACGATAACCATCGTCTACCTGTTTTCCGTTCCGCAAATCAACGACTCTAAAATAGTCTGGGAAGTCGTTAGGATACTCGTCGAAGCGAAGCCGGAATCCAAGCACATCATTACCAAGGCCTGTGACATATTGGGTCGCCTCAATCGCCACGGACATTACAAACGGAACCAGCAGCACCCACTTCTTCCGAAACTCTCGATAATAATACTTTCAGCATCATATCTTTTTGATTATCTGTGAAAAGACTATCGCATCTTTGATTTTCGGTTCAGTCTTTGCATTCAGAAGTTGCACTGCTTTTTGTCCAAAATTCATTCTTGCGACTATCCCCCTGTCAGCCTTTTAAGTAGGGCCTTAGCTTTTCAATCAATTCAAATACCTTTGTTCCCGGTGCAGACATTGCTGGTGTTCTTCCCTGATTGATTGCATCCAGTTTTTTTGCATTCCGAATTGCACTATCCATGTATGGCTCCAAGATACTATACATATCTTCTCGCCCTTTCGAGTATATTCCAAAGCCGTACATTGTCATGCATTCACTAAGTTTCGGCCAATATTCTTTTCTATGAATGTCTGACTGAAAATAGCTGAAATGCAGCAGAAACCATAGTTCAATGCACTGATTCGACCAGATTGCATGATATTCCGTTTCTTCCGTGCTGCTTTGTACACACAGTTCTGCCGTCCGGTTAATATAATCCTGGGGAAAGTCATCCGTATCATACACAATCCAAACGTGTTTGTACACATTGGAACTGCGTTGCACATGACTTCTGGCTCTATCAAATAAGCTCAGGGTGTTCTGCCCTTCGCCATAGATATCCAGTTGAACTCTGCCTCGATATTGCTGATTGATGATGTCACGGATCGCTCGAAAATACTGTGGTTCCGTTGACGTTCCTTCCGTAACGATCAGCTGATATTCTGGTTGGATTTTGATAGGTTTATCTCGGCGTTTCTTCATCCAGTCCTTATTAAGGTCGCTCTTCTTGTCTGGCTTGAGACTCATTCCCAGTCGCCTCCAGTCAGCATATTCCTTAAATAAGGATCCGCACCGTATCTACCCTCCAGATACTGTTTATCGTATGCCGCTGTGTTATTCACTCTTTCGTTGTCTTCACGGCGTATCTCATAGAGAGAGTAAATCTCGCTTTCGTGATTATCATTTTCTGCTGCAAACCATATCTCATCTCGGCGAAAAACAGTATTTCGCATTGTAGTCACATCATGTGACGTAAAAATCAACTGCGCTCCATTTTGGTTGATTTTCGGATTCTTGAACATTGCAATCACATAACGCAACAGCTTAGGATGCAACTTCGCATCCAGTTCATCAATGATGACCAGCCTTCCTTCTCTTAATGCCATCAGCAATACCGGAAGAACCGCTATCAACTTCTGCGTACCATCAGATTCATCCATAAACCTAAGTTCGTAGCTCTTTCCATTAACCGTCCGCTGCGTGTAGAGTTGCTTTTCATTTTCATCAAATCGATAGCCCGTCAAATCGATTCCCATGTCATTCAACGCCTGTACGATTCGTCTTTTAACATCGTCATTCTTAGAAATTATAACGGTACTGTCCACGACCGGATTGGCGTAATTTCGGATCACACAGGACTCAAACCACTTTTGTACTTCTGCTATGGCAGGAATATCATAGTTGATTGCAAGGAAGGATAAATACGGCATTTTGGGGTTTACCGACGTGTTGATGCTTGCTTTATTGATGCTAGCACCAAGCGTAATATTCGATTCTTCTCGCTCAAAAACAGTACCTGTCTTTTTCCCTCCAATAGCTCGCCAATAGAGCGCCTCCGAAACCACTTCATCCTCTTTCAGTGCCAAATAATAACGGTACTCGTTTTTCCCCTGACGGAAATACACTTGAAACTCCGTAGGCTTGTCACGTGAGATGTCATCGAATAAAAACGGCTCGCACTCTGCTTTCTGCTGGATGACAATATTTTCTCTTGTCTTTTCCAAATCGTGGATAGGCTTGACCACCGTGGTAATAAGGCAAGAAAGTGCCTGAAGAAGGTTACTCTTTCCTCCTCCGTTTGGACCATAAACCACTCCCACCGGCAACAGCCTTCCACCTTCTTCCTCTCCTAAAAGAGATGCACTAAATTCCGGAATAGCCGCCGCCTGAAAGTCAAAAGTAGTCTCTTCTTTATAGGACTTAAAATTCTGGAATGAAAACTGGCATAGCATAATCTGTCCCTCCTTTCATTACCATTATACAAGTATATTGTATCAATTTCAAGTTTATATCCTTAATTTCAGAAATTTATTTTTTGTATTCCGTTTTATAAGTCAAATCCTGTCGTCTTTGATCGCACTCCGCCCACTCTTCCAGTGTCATCGGCGTGTAATCCGAATTCATTCATAGGGATACTATAATGCAACTTATCAGTTTAGGTCTAACAGTTCTTTTATTTCATCCGGAGCAAGCGAATTGGCACAAGCTATTGGGCAAGCAGAAAAGGGTGCTTCTGGTGATATAGCATCCCTTAGCTGACGAATACAGCTATGCTTGCTAATATCTCCGGAGGTATACTCTGCAAGCAGTTTTTCAATGCTCGCCCAAATTCTTCCTCTTTCGTTGCTTATGTAAGCATCGGTCAGATTAATATCATCTCTCGGTACTCATCTACAAACAAATATCCCCCGGCCTAGCCGGGGGTATTTCTTGTGCGGGCGAAGCCCTATGTTACCAGCCACGCCTCATGCGGCGTTGGTACGGTCTGACATCTGCATAGGCTTGTTACCAGCAGCCCGTAAACGGGCTTAGAAGTTGCCCATTGTCAGCTGTTCGCCCATCCTATCTTCCTCTAACTGATTTCGGATATACTCCTCTATTTTCTTCGCATTCTTTCCCACGGTATCTACATAGTACCCTCGACACCAAAATTCGCGGTTTCTGTACTTGTACTTGAGATTTTGGAACTGTTCGTAGATCATCAGCGAGCTTTTGCCTTTCAGGTATCCCACAAAGCTCGAAACCGCGATTTTGGGCGGGATCTCAAGGAGCATGTGAATATGATCCGGACATACTTCCGCCTCTACGATATTCACCTTTTTCCATTCGCACAACTGCCGCAGAATTTTTCCTATCTCTCTGCGTTTT
>ENA-OYVZ01000522-OYVZ01000522.1-human-gut-metagenome-genome-assembly--contig:-NODE-522-length-10967-cov-7.545271_pt1 | contig 10967 bp, 10 predicted proteins | sample MGYA00244162_ERZ653381 | MGnify/ENA primary metagenome ERZ653381 (study PRJEB26926, sample SAMN06165033) | human gut metagenome | biome: ENVO:00009003; feature: ENVO:2100002; material: ENVO:00002003...
AAATCCTCCATCCACCACTGGCTGAGGCAGCTTTTTGTCAGCTGGCCGTCCTCGGATAGCTGATGGCCCCAGAACAGGCACAGCTCCCGCTTCCGCCCGGCGGCAAACTCCTGCTGGAGCCACTGGCGGGTGTACTTTGGCTGGCCTTCCGGCTGCCACGCATCCACCAAGAAGTCACCATGCTCCAGTACCTCGCTGCTGTCCTCGTCATCCCACCAGCCCTTCCAGGTCACCGGCTCGGGAAAGAGAGTGCGGTATTCCGTCCGCTCATCCGGGGAGAGGGTGTCCAGCCAATCGCCAAATCGGTCTATGTAATCCTCCCCATAGCCCATGCGCCAGCCAATGGAGTATCGCTCGATCTCCCGGTGGGCCAGCCAAGGGGGAGGCATGATTTTCTTATCTTGTAGTGCCATATTGTTTTCCTCATTTCTCTTGCAGCTTCTTCAGCAGCTTCACGATCCGCTCCCGGTTCTTTGCGGTTTTCATGAAGGTGGGGAGATGGTCGGCCTGAGTCTTTTTCTGGCTACCCGATGGCTTTTCCCGCAGGTCGGCGCTGAGATAGTCGATCAGATAGGCAAGGTGTTCCCGGTTTAGGGCCCAGACTGGTTTACCCTGGAATGAGGTCAAAAACCACAGTTCCAGGCCGAACCAAGGGTCCTTGCCGCCCTGAATCTCCGCGCCATAGGAGAAAGCCTCCGCCGTTTTGTGTACCGCGCCCGGCATGGTTGCCCCGCAATAGGGACAGGCCACATGGAGGACGGGAAACTGCTGCTTTGCCTCGTCTTCAATATCCACCCGATAGTACCTGCCGCAGTTTTTGCACTGGTTATGGACATCATAGCGGTAGATCGTCCGGTCGCGTGTCTCCTGATGGCCGCAGCTTAGGCAGCGGAAATAGGCGTTGTCATCGTCCGCTGTCACCACACCCGTGCCATGGCATTTGGGGCATTTTACCTGGATGCCAGTGGTGAAGGCGCTGTAGGCACTGTGGGTGAAATAGGGTTCATCAACGATTCGGCTCATGCGACCACACATTCCTTTCTCTACGACTGAACTAAAGATGCACAACGATTTCTTCCTCGTCCTTCCTGCCGAAATAGACGAGATATTCTTCTGCAATCATTGCTTTTTCTTTCCATTTTAACTGGGCAGCGATGGACCACCCATATTGGCTGTGCATCGTAGACCTCTTTCCATGCAAAACATTTTATTGGTTTTGCTGTTAAAGTTTATTATATCATACTCCTGAGCAGATGTGGAGAGTCCAAAACTGATTTTGTTATGGTTCAGACCATGTTCGAATGCAATCTTTCCTCAATTCGGGAAGAGCTTTAGTCGGTCAACTCTCAAACAGATGACCTATATTTGTCACCACAAGATTGCCCTGCTCCTCATCGTCAGCCATAGCCACTGTATAAATACGGATGGGATACTCCGCACTATCCTCCACAGGATAGACCTGGATCGCATCTAAGTCATATAGGTCCAGCAACACATAGCCCTGAGTAGCTACTTTCGTCAGCTTGGCCCGGCAGTCCCGGCAATAGTAAAAGGGGTCTATCTCTCCGCCTGCCTTCTCTGGGAGATAGGCAACGCAACGCTGGATCTCCTCCATCCGATCAATGAACAGGGGCAGGCCGCTCCCGCCGAAAGTCATCACATTATAGTCCATATCCTGGTCCGGGGCCAGTTCACCGGAATATCGGTGACAGGGCTCGTAAATCTCCAGCTCTGTCAATCCTCCGGTAGAGAGTTCCAGCAAACAGGGCGCATGAAAGCGGGGTCCTTGTAGATTGTCACAGACCACACACTCCTCCGGCTCCGGGGCAATCAGGATATACTCCCAAAAGGCTGTTTCTGTTTGCCTGCACCTAATCCAGCCGAGTCCTATCCCGGCAAGAAAAAGGAAAACGCCTCCGATGCATAAAAGAACGTTCTGGAGCCATTTGCTTTTTCTCATATCGGATACCACCCCGCAAGATTTGTCACGTGAATCAGGCCGTGTTTTTGCCGCCGCAGGGCCGCCTCCAGCACTTCTCGGGAGCCGCTGGACGGATGGCTGACATAGGCAATCAGGTAGGAGCTGTGTTCGAGCATATATCGGTTTGCCCGGACAATAGCCGCCCGCTTGGGTACGGTCTCCATGCCCGGCGGATAAAAGGTGCCGTCAAAGCCCTCTGGGACAGGAATGAACTGGTCGTGTGGATGATAGGGCAGGAGCAGGGTCAACGTGATCTCCGGGTGACGCTTTTTCGCCTCCCTGACCGCACTGGCAGCCAGACGGTCAAAGCCGCCGTAGTGTCCCACCACAAATTCAGTGACACCGTGCTCAGTGATATGGCGCTCTACCTCTTGGGCCAGCACTGGCAACATCCTTTCTCCGCACTCCCGGTGTCCGATGAAAAAGCAGGCTGACACAAAGCCTCACCCCATTCTGCGAGTTAATAGTCCTAAAATTCATTTGGCCCCATTTTTAATGATTATATCATCAATCTATTGATTTATAAAGAGAAAACTAATGGTAAGAATACGAACTCTGCCCGTCCGCTAATATTAAAATATTAACTGACGAGAGGAGTGGTCGAATGGAGGAGTCACAGCGGTACGAAACTTTTCTGCGTAGCCGGATCACGGAACTGCGGGTGCGGAAGGATGTATCGGAGCACCGCATGAGCCTTGATCTGGGCAAGAGCGGCTCTTACATCCGCAGCATCACAAACGGGATGAGTCTCCCATCCTTGCGGGAACTGTTCAACATCATCAGCTATTTTGGCCTGACTCCAGCAGAGTTCTTCGTTGGATCAGATAATGATGATTCCTTGCGGTCTCAACTTCATAAGGAAATTATGAGCCTTAGTGAAGAGGATTTGAAAAAAGTATCCACCTTCATCGAATGGATCAAGAAATAGATTTGTAAAATTTGTTTCTTTCTCTGTCTTAGAAAAATCTTAGAGTGGGCACTTCTGGTTGGCTCACCATGAACCAGACCCCAGTTCACTAAATTGGCAGACTCTCCCCCTGGCGGGGGAGAGTCTGTTTTTGTCAGGAGAGCCGGTAGAGATTCGAGGTACGCCCGCCGTTCTCCCGCCATCTGCTCTCTTTGGTCAGCAGACCGGCCTGACACAGCTCGTCCAGCGCCCGCTTGACAGTGGAGCTTGAGAGGCCCAGCTCCTTTGCTATGGTCTTGATGGCCGGCCAGCACTTGTCATCCTTGTCGGCCCGGTCTTTCAGGTACATATAGACCGATCTGGCCCGGTGGCTCAGGTCGGAGGAGTAGATGTTACGGAAGTTTGTCACAGATATCACCCCCTCAGCGCCGGATCCTGGGCCTGCGCCCATCTTTGGGCGAGTCATCCGCCTGCACGACTTGGACCTCGCCGCCTGATGCTGGCGGCTCCGCCTGGGGGATCTCTCCATCCTCAACGGCAGGCGCGTAGTGCTTGCGGAGGATCGCTGCCTCCAATTCCTGCTTGCTGGCGTAGGCCACCGGCCGCTGGGCGCGCTCGGGTACCTCGTAGGACTTGTCGAACTTGATGCCCCAATCCAGGAACAGGCGAAGCCGCACCTGCATAGGATGGACGCCGGTCTTGGCCACGATAAAGCTGCCCTTTGGCATGGACTTCAGCTCGTCGGGAGTCATGAGGGGCCGCTCGATCATCTGCAGGCTCTGGGATGGGTCGTTCTTTCCCCGGCTGATGGAGCCGCTCATCACCGTGCGGCTCCCCAAGGCTTTAGACAGTTCCACCGCCGTCTGGCTGGCTGGGGCAAATCCTCCGGAAATCAGCACCTGGCAGTTGTCCACAATGACCTCCGAACCCTCCCTGCCGTAGTTCTTCTGGAGCTGGCCCGTGATGCTCTGCACGATAGGCACCAGCATCAGGCCGCGGGAGCGTGAGGCGGAGAACATCAGCTCCAGGGACTGGATGGGCGGGCAGGTACCCAGCTCATCCGCGAAAAAGACCACTCGGTTTTTCAACCGTCCGCCGTTCTCATCCGCCACGGTGAGAATCTCCCGGTACAGGTTTTGGAGGATCAGGCTGACCATGAAATACTTGGTCTGGTCTTCCTCCGGAAGTACGATGAAAATGGCGGACTTCTTATTGCAGAAGGTCTCCGCGTCGATAGCGGTGTCGAAACACAGGATCTGCTCCATCTCGCTGTCCAGAAAAGCGTTCAACCGGGACAGCACTGTGGAGATTACCGACATCATGGCCTGCTCCGAGGTATTCAGAGCGGCGCCGGCGAACCACTTGGCTTTATGGTCTGGCGGAAGTTTCGTCAGCAGGAGCTGGAACTGGTTCTTGCCCTTCACACCACTGGGGGCCAGGAGCTCCTGTACCAGCTTGAAGACCGAGACGATGTGGCGCTCCTCGATAGGCTTGCCTTCCGCATCCTCGGTGGGCAGGTATTCCGCCACCAGCAGGAGCATGGAGGTCAGCAGGCCCTCGGCCGCGTCGTAGAAGTAGGCGTTCTGCCCGTATTGGGAGCTGTCCCCGGTGGTGTTGATCAGGGTCTTGGAAAGGATCTTGGCATACTTCTCCGCCTTGGCCTTGGCCGGCAGATTTTTGGGGTCAGCCTTGTAGATGTCCATATACTTGTTGATCAGGTGGAGCAGATTATTGCCGTCCGAGCGGGTAGGGTTGCGAAGATCCAGCACGGCGATTTGAAAGCCATAGCACTCCTTGGCGATCCCCGCATAGTTGCGGAACAGGTCGCCCTTGGTATCCGTGCAGAGGAAGGACATCCCAGTGGCCAGAGCGTATTCGATATTGGGATAAAGAAAATAGGCCGTCTTGCCCGCGCCGCTGGCGGCGGTGACCAGGGCGTGGATATCGTCTGTGTCCACGATGGCGATCACATGGTCCTTGCGCCCCTCACACCCCAAGATTAGCCCCTGCTTTTTGGGGAGGTGCTCACCTTTTCGCCACTCCTCTGGCCGGAAGGGGACGTGGGCATAGGTCTGCTGGATCTCTTTCTTGGTGGCCCAGCGCGCGGTTCCATGCTGGCCGTCTCCTACAGTCTTGGACTTGATGTTGTTCAGGGAACCTTGTCCGGAAAAGTGGGTCACCGCGGCAAGGAGAAGAAGGGCGCCTCCTGCCAGTGCCAGCAGGAGGATCGTCTGCATATCCACGCACTCACCCCATCTCCATTCCCAGCGCCTGTTTCTGCTTTTCCATCGCTTTCAGTTCATCCGCATCATTCTTAACAGAGACCTTGGCGCAGGAGAGGGCCAGCTCCAGCCACGCACTGGCGATCTCACGTTTCTCCGCCTCACCGCGCACGCCCGGAGCACTGCTCTTGGCCAGCGCGGTTTGGAGCTGGGCAGAGATCTCCTCCGTCCGGTTCCGGATGGCCATCCGATTCTGATGGGGCAGGATATGGCTTTGCAGATACTGACTTCCCTGAGCGGGAGTCAGGGCAGTCCCCAGCTGGCGGCATTCCCGCAGGGTCACCAGCAGAGACAGGGCGGCTATCCCCTCCATGCAGTCCATGGCCGTTTCCAGTTTCTTTTCTTTCAGGCATTTGCGGTAACATTGAAACAGAGCCGGCACCTGCTGTACCGCCTCGTCCGGTTTCAAATCCATGCATTTTGCCGCGATGCGGGCGCAGACAAGCTCCGCCGCCTGGAGTTGAGGATGCTGCTCCGCGGGCTGGGCAGGCCGGCCGTTGAGGGCTTTCAGATCTTCGTCCCAGTCCTTGTATTCCGGCCGCAGTACAGAGACCTGTGTATGTCCGTGTTCCCTCAAGATATCCGTGAGACGGCCTGTTGCCTCGATCCCTGCGGCATCGTGATCCAGGCAGAGCACAACTCTCTGGAGCCTGGGATCCTTCTCCAGCATCCAGAGCATGGTCTGCTCCGAAGTGCCGCAGAGGGCTACATAGCTGTGTTCCCGCCAAGCCTCCGGATAGAGGGTCAGGAAGGCCAGCAGGTCAATGGGTGCCTCGAACACATAGAGTCGGCCGCTGTTTCCGAACCAGTGAAAACTGCACCGGGGATCGCCGCCCTCCACATTCCTGCGGAAGCTGTTTCCCTGGGTGTAGAGGCCCCGCTTATGGGCGTGGCGGGCAGCGCCGTATTCGTCACTCCCAACGAATACGGCGTTGTGATATTCCTTCGTCCCATCCCTGGACTTCTCACAGCTTTCGTAGATCATTCCGCGTTTTGTGAAGACGTCAAGGACGTCCCGGTCAATGAACCTCTGCTGGAGCAGGTAGGCATAGAGCCGCCGCATAGTCGGGCTGGCCGGTGGGAGGGAGAACTCCTTCGGTTTCTCCGGCTCAGACGGCTCCACCTGGGGATATGCGATCCCCTCGCCGTCCAGCAGGCGCTTCACCGCCTCTGGGTAAGTCAAGCCGTAATACGTTTGGACAAAGGAAATGGCGTGGCCTCCCTCCTTCGACTCATGATCGTACCACTCATTGCCCCGCACAGTGATGCTGTGGTCTGAGGACAGGCGCTTGTCCCGGCCGGAAGGGATGAGTTTCTCTCCCTGTCGGCGCAGGAACTCCACCAGATTCACATTGTTGGCTCGGAGCTTTTGCTCCTCCGTAAAAGGGATATAGGGCATTTCACACCTCCTGGTAAAAAGCCGGGGGGCCGCGTCCTGCGGCCCCCGAATGAGAGATCATCTTCGACGCTGCCGGGTCTTCCGGTGATAGGGGACCTGCCGCACGGTGGCGCATCTCCGCCACGATTCAAGGCGGCGTGCAGACCGGCCCGCTTTGCTGGGAGCTGTAGCTGTGCTGTTATATTTTTTCTTCACATTAAAACCTCCGTTACATCGTGATGGTCGGTTCTTCATGATCGTCGGGCTTATGCCCCATAGCGATCTTCTTTTCCCGGATCTTCCGCCAGAGCTTTTTGTCCACGGTCAGCCTCAAACCTCTGGGGTGGGAAGGCTGGCTCTGCTCCCGGAAGATGCCGGCCAGGTGGTGGAGCAGCCGGGCGGCTGACTGCACAACGGGAAAAAGATCCCGGTGATCCATACGCTCCACAAAATACTGGGCGTACTGATCTCCCTGCTCCGCTGCTTTCTGGAACCACTGCCAGGCGGCCTTCCGATCCTCTGGAACATCCTTTCCCAGCAGGAAGAGCTTTCCAAGGGCATACTGGGCATATCGGCTTCCCTGCTCCGCGGACGCGGTCAGCCAGCGGACGGCCCCGTCTGCATCCTTGGGAACCTCATCTCCCTGGAGGAGCAATTTCCCAAGGCGATATTGAGCGTGCTGATCTCCACCCAGGGCCGCACGTTCCAGCCATCGGACAGCGGCGGCGGGATCGTGGGGCAGTGTTGTCCCCGAGAGATACAACCTTCCCAACGTAAAAGCGGCGGAGCAACTTCCATGCTCCGCCGCCTTGGTCAGCAGCTCCACCGCCTGGGCCGTCTGTTCCGGCGGTGCTTTCGAATCTTCGAGGATGGCCCTCGCACGCCGGTATATCTGCTCCCATGAGTTGTGCGGTTCTCCGCTGTCATTAGAACGTTCATCCCAAACGGACTCTGGCCCCGGCTGGGGGCCGTCTGCTCCTTTCTGTTCTGGTAGTGTGTCCTCTGCCTGATCCTCCGGATGGAACACTTGCCGCAGTTCTCCCAGCCGTATCGCCTCCTGAATGACCATGTTTTTGATCCGCTTGAATTCCTTCTGCCGGGAGAGGGGCAGGCGTTCCGGCAGATCGTTTTTGTAGGTGCGCAGCACCTCCTCCCGCATCTCATACCACAGGTCGTAGGCTTTGGCCACACGGGGATCCCTGGCCAGCTCGTCCACGATCTCGTCCACCACGGCCTTCAGCGGCGCTTTCAGATAGCCGTATTGCTTTTTCCCGGAGAGGAACTGCAGGCGATCCGCCAGATGGGTCATAAGCTCCTCGATACGTGGATTGTCAACCGTTCCCTCCTCCATGCGGAGGAGCAGCTCCCGCATCACCTCTTGGGCGTCCCGGTTCAGCGTATCCCGCCGCTGGGTCTGCTGCTGATAAAGTTCGGTCAGGTCGTTCTGGAAGATTTCTTTGGCCAGACCGGACTTGATGTCCGCGATCCCCTGCTTGGTGAGGTAGCCGGACGTTCCATCCGCGCTGTAGCAGACCATATGGACGTGAGGATGGTGGGACTCGTCGTGGAAGGCGGCATACCAGCGGAACTGATCCCAGGGGATCTTCATGGCCTGGGCAATCTCCATGGCGTATCCGGTGAGCAGGCTTTTCCACCGCTCCGCGTCGTCGTAGCCCAGCCGGGAGGCGTCCTCCCGGCGAAGAGAAATGATTGGGAGCCACACATTGCCGGGGTGGTGTGCGATCTCCTCCGCCACCTTGGACAGGGGCGGTGCCTCATCCGAGCCGGTGAAAAGGGCATGGGAGCCCGTGCACTGGGCGCGGGGACGGCTGGCGATGTAACTGATGTAGTTTTCTTTTTTCGCCGCCGCATCGTAGTTGTCCTCCAGCGCCCGTGTGATGAAGTCTGCGGCGTTGCCCCGAGTGGGTGCGGCGGCGTAGTCCTCGTACTCGAAGGTTCCACGGCTGAGAGGAAAATCCCGGAGGAGCTGCTCCACCATCTGCTGCTGTTTTTTTGTAGCGGGCAGTTGGGCTTTGTCAGCGGCGATTCGCTGAGCGCCCTCCCGAGTCGCCATGTATCGGACATAGTTGCTCAGATGGGCGGCAACTTTTTTCGAGCCGCCCCGAATGTAGGGACACTTGAAAATCAGGCGGGGCAAGGATCATCGCCTCCCTATGGGGTTTCTCGGCCGCCCTTCTGATACTCCCAGGCGTCCTCGAAGGAGATCCTGCCTCGGGTCTCCTTGACCTCGCGGACGCACCTCCCCCGGAGTTCCCGGAGATCCCCGTCCGTGAGCTCCATACCTGCCGCCAGGATATTCATCATCATATCCATCTCCACCGCCAGTTTGAACAGCAGGCGGCAGATCCGATCCTCGCTGGCCTGCACGGTAGCGCGAATGGCGGAGAGCAGTACAGGCGGCAGGGCGGAGAAGGTATCCTGGGCGGTCAGGTGTTCACAGTAGAACTGGAGCGCTTTTTCCACGAATTCATTTTGACTTCTGCAGTTGGAGAGGGGCATAGCCGCAGCAATTTTCTGCTCCGTCTCCGGTGAGATCCGGGTGTGGATTCGTGTCTTTTCTTCTGTCATAGTCAAACCTCCAAAAATCTCGATTTCAAGGTGAAGGAGCCACATCTGAGCCAGCCAAAACGCCGGAACAACGGTGGATTCCGGCTGGATTGGAGCCGGAACAGGAGCCTTCTCCCCAAAAGAGGAGCCACGTCATATTTCGCAAACGTGCTGAAAAGTGGTGGTCTTTGCTTGAAAACCGTATCCCCGGCCCGCATTGCGGGACGGTGTGAAAGGCGGTGGAGCCACCGCTTTATCCAGCACCTTTTTCGTCCCCCCGGTTCACGTCGTTGTAGGCTCCATATCTCTCACTTCGCCGCAGGCGGCAAAGCCCGTTCCTTGCGCCGCACCGTCTCTCCACCCCTGAGCACTTCGCTGGGTCAGAGGGCGGTTTTGCGAAACAGCGGGCACACGGCCTCAACACGCCTCTGCAGAGGGCGGGGAGGGGTACGGATGCCACCCCGCCATCAAAAGGGCGACACGGGGCGGCACAGGGGCAACAACGGGGAGAAACGCAGGAGCCGCCCATCGAGGGCGACTCCCACCAGCTACATCTGAGGCCCCTGTTCCATGGACGACTCCTCTGAGCACAGCTCCTGTCGGTAGTTATCCAGGGACATCCCGGCCTGCGATTGGCAGTAGCCCTCCATCTTCTCCCGGAGCTGTTCCCGATCCGAGGCGGTCAAGGGATAGGAAAACTCGAACTCGTTCCCGTCACCGCAGACAAGCACGACGGTCAGTGACTGCTCCGGCCCGCCCGTCTCCAGGTCATAGTTGGCGTAGACGTTGAGCCAGTCGCCATTGGAATCTGAGGTCACATTGGTCCCAAACACTGCGTCCGGGTCGAAGGTGACCGGCATGTAGAAGGACAGCGTTCCGTCGTACTCGGAGATGTCGCCTTCGAAGGAGACCTGACGCAGATCCAACCGCTGGCTCCCGCCATCCAGCTTGGGCGGCGTCCCGGCCTCCTGCCGATACCGTTCCGCATAGAGATCGTTCAGCGCTTTCCTGTACTGTTTCTGGCAATGCTCCTCCAGCTCGGTCCTCAAAAGTTCCCGCTCCGACGGAGAAAGAACGTAGGTGAAAGACTTCTCCCATGCGCCGTCTTTTCGGTGCAGCGTGAGATCCAAGTGATCCCGCACCTCCTGCCGGGCCACGTCGTAGCTGACGTAGATGTCGAGCCAGCTGCCGGTCTTGGCGCATTTTACCTCTGGACCGAACACCTCCATCTGCACCATGTCGCTGGAGCAGTCCACCTGAAAATCCAGCAGCCGCCCCATACGGTTGGCTGGCTCTGTGAACAGAAGGTCTCCCGGCTGGAGGTCCCGCAGAGCCTTCAGAGGGACGCCGAGATCCCGGTCAGTCAGCTCTTTTCCCTCCAGCCGGGACACAAATTTCCGCCAACGCTCCTCCTGAGAGCTGTGCTCCTTGCGGAACGCTTGGTAGGCAGCGGCGCTCACATCCTGGAACCGATAGCTTTTCCAGCCGTCCAGAATGTGGACGGCTGAGAACACTTTTTTGTCAAAGTCCAGCTCGAATACGCCGGCGACACGCCCTGTGTTCTCCAGCCGCTCCTGTGTCAGCTCATTAAACCGCTCCAGAGAAATGTCATAACCTCCATAGATTTTTCGGGCAAAGGCGTCGGTGCCACCATCTCCCTCCTGCAGGCACTTACGCAGGAGCCGGGCCATATCCAGAAACTCTTTCGGATATTCGGTTGCCAGACAGCGGCTTTTCCCTCCATCCCATAGGCGGAATACAGAGAAAACTTTCCGTGCCTCGGCCTCTCGCAGCTCCTCCTGCCGCTCCTGTTTGATGCAGGACTCGATCTCCCGAACTTGGTCTGCTGGC
>ENA-OYVZ01000551-OYVZ01000551.1-human-gut-metagenome-genome-assembly--contig:-NODE-551-length-10776-cov-4.856916_pt1 | contig 10776 bp, 9 predicted proteins | sample MGYA00244162_ERZ653381 | MGnify/ENA primary metagenome ERZ653381 (study PRJEB26926, sample SAMN06165033) | human gut metagenome | biome: ENVO:00009003; feature: ENVO:2100002; material: ENVO:00002003...
AGATTCATGAGCGTCTCGTGGGCTCGGAGATGTGTATAAGAGACAGGCCCAGCAGGGCGAACACCAGCGCCAGCGCGCAGATACGAAGCCCCATGCGGTTTTTCTTTTCCCGCTTCTTCGGCGTGGGGGGCGTGTAAACGGGAATTTCCTGAGAAGGGGTTTCGTAAGGGTTATTGCAATTGTTGGAATCGTAGAATTGTTCATCCATAATGGTTTGCTTCCTTTCATGTTTCATTGCCCACAGAATAGCACTTGATCCTGAATAGAATCTGAAAAAATCGGTAGGAGGTTGTAAAAGAACTGTTAACAAACAGGATTTCAGTTCCAATTCAGGATTATCTGGTATTATAATGAAAACGGAATTTATGGAGGCATGTAATATGAAAATTCTGGTAATCGAAGACGAAAAGCTGCTGGCCGATTCCATCAAGACCCTTCTGGAAGGGAAGGGCTTTGAGGTGGAGGTGGCCTACGACGGCGAGACCGGCGCGGAATATGCCGAGCTGGGAATTTACGATCTGCTGATTCTGGACGTGATGATGCCCAAAATGGACGGCTATCAGGTCGCCCGGGAGGTGCGCGCCAAGCGCTGCACCACGTCCATCCTCATGCTGACGGCAAAGTCCGCCGTGGAAGACCGGATCTACGGCCTGAATTCCGGCGCGGACTATTATCTGACCAAGCCCTTCGACACCCGGGAGCTGCTGGCCTGCATCAACGCCCTTCTGCGCCGTCAGGGCAAGCAGGTGGACGAGCTGGTGTTCGGCAATACTTCCCTTGACTTAGACACCTGTACACTGGTCTGCGGCGGGAAAAGTGTGCGGCTGTCCGCCCGGGAGTTTGACGTGATGCGGTTTCTGCTTCAGGCACAGGATCGGATACTGTCGAAGGAAATGATCCTCGCCCGGGTGTGGGGCTACGATTCCAACGCAGTGGAAAACCATGTGGAGGTCTATGTGGGCTTCCTGAGAAAGAAGCTCAGCGCCATCAATTCCAATGTGCGCATTGAGGCCGTCCGGCGTCTGGGGTATCGTCTGGAGGTGGCGGAAGGATGATTCGCCGACTGAGAGTCAAATTCATCTGCATCAATATGGCCATCGTCACCGTTATGATGCTGGCGATTCTCGGTATGCTGCTCCACTTTACCCGCAATGATCTGGAACAGCAGAGCATCCGGGTGATGCAGAGCGTCATGGAGGATCGCGCCTATCCCAGCCGTCCGGGGGAATTTCCCAGACAGGCGAAGCTTCCCTATTTCTATGTAAGTGTCAACACCATGGGCGAGCTGTCCGCCAGCTTTGGCGGCTACTATGACCTGACGAACACGGAGGCCATTCAGGAGATCATCACCCTCGCGCTGAATTCCGACGACCAGACCGGCATCCTGAAGGACTACAGCCTGCGCTTTCAGAAGCGCACCACGCCCTTCGGGCAGACCATCGTCTTTGTGGATATGTCCAGCGAGCTTACCACCATGCGCAGCCTGACGAACACTTGCGTGATCATCGGCGTGCTGAGCTTCGCCGTGTTTCTGGGGCTGTCCTTCCTGCTGGCAAGGTGGGCGGTGAAGCCGGTGGAGACGGCGTGGAACCAGCAGCGACAGTTCGTGGCGGATGCTTCCCACGAGCTGAAAACGCCCCTGACGGTGATCCTGACCAACGCGGAACTTTTGCAGGAGCCGGAGTATGACGAACAGGCGCGCAGCCGGTTCGTGGACAGCATCATGACCATGTCCCACCAGATGCGGGGACTGGTGGAAAGTCTGCTGGAGCTGGCGCGGGTGGATAACGGCGGGCAGAACATGGCTTTTTCCCGCCTGAATTTCAGCGAGCTGGTGAGCGACGCCCTGCTGCCTTTCGAGCCGGTGTATTTTGAGAAGGGGTTGACGCTGGAAAGCAATGTGGAGGAAAACCTCTTTGTCAAGGGCAGCCAGCAGCACCTGAAGCAGGTGGCGGACATTCTGCTGGACAACGCATCCAAGTACGCTTCCGCCGATTCCACGGTGCGGGTTATCCTGCGGCGGCAGGGGAGCCACTGCCTGCTCTCCGTGGCAAGCGCCGGGGACGCCATATCCAAAGAGGATTTGAAGAATATTTTCAAGCGGTTTTACCGCATGGACAAGGCCAGAAGCATGAACCACAGCTACGGTCTGGGGCTGTCCATTGCGGACAGCATCGTTTCCAAACACAGCGGCAAGACCTGGGCGGAAAGCGCGGACGGGGTCAATACCTTCTTTGTCCAGCTGCCTGCGGCGTAAATCTTAGCCGGGACGGCACCGCCGTCCCGGCTTCGTTTATTCACAGATACGTAACAATTTTTTAAGAGTCCTTTCAGCTTCCGGTACTATAATCGGGTGTGAGTATGGGCAGTGCCCACCGGATGAAGCTCATCAATAGAAGGAGGAACCGCGTTGATTGAAGTAAAGCATCTGACCAAGCGCTACGGCAGTCATACTGCCGTGTCCGACCTGTCCTTCACCGTGGAGAAGGGGCAGATCTACGGCTTTCTTGGGCCGAACGGCGCCGGAAAATCCACGACCATGAATATTATGACGGGCTGTCTTGCCGCTACCTCCGGCGAGGTGGTCATCGGCGGCTACGACATTTTTCAGGACGCCGCCCAGGCCAAAAGGCTCATCGGGTATCTGCCCGAGCAGCCGCCGCTGTATCTGGACAGAACGCCCCGGGAATATCTGCGCTTCGTGGCGCGGGCAAAGGGCATCCCAGAGAAGCGCATTCCCGGGGAGCTGGACAGGGTCATGACCGTCACCGGCACACTGGATGTTGCCGACCGGCTGATGAAGAATCTGTCCAAAGGCTACCGCCAGCGGGTGGGCATTGCGCAGGCGGTGCTGGGCGACCCGGAGGTCATCATTCTGGACGAGCCTACCGTGGGGCTTGACCCCCGGCAGATCACGGAGATACGGGAGCTGATCCGCCAGCTGGGGAAGGAGCACACCGTCATCCTTTCCAGTCACATTCTGTCGGAGGTGCAGCAGGTCTGCACCACTATCCTGATTCTGTCCAAAGGCAAGCTGGTGGCCTGCGACACTCCGGAAAATCTGGAACGGCTGTTCGCGGGAAAGAGCACCGTGGAGCTGACCGTGGAGGCGGCGGAGAAAGAAATTCCCGGCATTCTCTCCGATGTTTCCCACATTGTGAACCGGACGGCAAGACGTCGGCAGGACGGTGCCTGCGACGTGACGCTGGAGCTGGACGTTCCGGCGGAAAATGAAGTTTGCCGGGAGATTTTCTTCGCATTCAGCAAGGCGGGCAAGGCCATCCTGCGCATGACCGCCGGGAAGGCGAGTCTTGAGGATATTTTCATGGAGCTGACCGATTCCGGGAAGGGGGAGGAAACCAAATGAGAGCGGTATTCCGGCACGAGCTTTCGTCCTATTTTACGGGGGTGACGGGGTACGTGTTCAGCGCGTTTCTGCTGCTGTTTACGGGCATTTACACCATGGTCTACAATTTGCAGTCCGCCTCCGTGCATTTTGAATATGTGCTTGGGAGCATGAGCTTCGTGTTCCTGATCATTGTTCCCATCCTGACCATGCGGGTGCTGGCGGAGGAGCGGCGGCAGAAGACCGACCAGCTGCTCTATTCCCTGCCCCTGACCATGACGCAGGTGGTGTTGGGTAAATTCGCCGCCATGCTGGTGGTGTTTGCCGTACCTATGGCGGTCATCTGCCTGTATCCGGTGGTGCTATCCGCCTACGGCAATGTGTATCTGCCCGCGGCCTACGGCGCTATTGTGGGATTCTTCTTTTTAGGAATGGCGCTGCTGGCCATCGGCATGTATATTTCCTCCGTGACGGAAAGTCAGGCCGTGGCGGCGGGGCTGTGCTTCGTGGTGATGCTGGTCAACTATTTCCTGTCCGATCTGGCAGGATTCGCGTCCGCCACGGCCTATTCGTCCCTGGCGGCGCTGGCGGTGACGGCACTGATCGTCTGCGGCATTGTGTACCTGATGACGAAAAACGGCTTCGTGTCTCTGATTCTGGCGGCGGTGCTGGAAGCGGGACTCATCGGGGGCTATCTTTGGGATTCCAGCCGGTTCGAGGGGCTGTTCCCGCAGATCATCTCCCAGCTGAGCCTGTTTGCCCGGTTCTATACCATCGTCAACGGCGTGTTCGACGTGACCGCCATTGTGTATTACCTGTCGGTGACGGGATTTTTCCTGTTTTTGAGCGTGCAGTCTCTGGAGAAGCGGAGGTGGAGTGAATGAAAAAGCCCAATTTCAGCTGGAAGCGGGTGGCGGATTCCTTCTCCACCCGGTCGTTCCGGGCCGGCGGCTACAGCGTGGCCGCGGCGGCCATTGTGCTGGCCATCGCCGTGATGGTCAATGTGTTCGCCGCCGCCCTCCCGGCCAGCGTGACAAAATTTGACACCACGGCCAATCAGCTGTTCACCCTGTCGGAGCAGACGGAAAAGCTGGTGGGCGGCCTGACGGATGAGGTGACGGTTTACTGGATCGTCCGCAGCGGGCGGGAGGAAAGCTACCTGGAATCCCTGCTGAGCCGCTACCAGTCCCTCAGCGACAAGATCCGCGTGGTGAAGAAGGACCCGGACGTGTTCCCCACCTTCACCCAGCAGTATACCGACAGCTTCACGGAAAACAGCCTGATCGTGGAGGCCGGGGAGCGGTACCGGTACGTGGACTATAACGACATTTTCGTGATGGACTACACCAGCTATTACTACTACGGTACGGAAAACTGGAGCTTCTGCGGAGAAAGCGAGCTGACCAGCGCCATCGACTACGTGGTGAGCGAGAACCTCCCGAAGGTGTACCTGCTCACCGGCCACGGGGAGAGCAGCCTGAGCGACAGCTTTACCTCGGCCGTGAAGCAGCAGAATATTGAGACGGCAGAGCTGTCCCTGCTGACGCTGGAATCCGTCCCCGCAGACGCGGACTGCATTCTCATCAACGCCCCCCAGAGCGACATTTCCTTAGACGAGCAGAGCAAGCTGCGGGAATATCTGGGCAACGGCGGCAATCTGTTTCTCATCACCGACCCGCCGAAAAACGAAAAGCTTTCCAATCTGGAAGCACTGATGGCCGATTACGGCGTTACCACCGTGGACGGCATCGTGGTGGAGAGCGACCAGAGCCATTATGTCTGGGGCACGCCCTATTTCCTGCTGCCGGACATTGCGTCCCACGCCATCACCACGCCCCTGACCGAGGGCGGCTACCGCGTGCTGCTGCCCATCGCTCAGGGCCTGACGGTGGCGGATGACCTGCGGGACACGCTGTCCGTTACCAAACTGCTGACCACATCCGCTTCCGCCTTCGCCAAGGCGGCGGGGTATGACCTGACCACCTACGAGAAGGAGGAGGGGGACGTGAACGGCCCCTTCGCTCTGGCGGTCGCCATCAGCGATACCGTGGACGACGGCATCACCAGCGACATTGTGTGGGTATCCTCCGCGGCGCTGGTGGACGACCAGACCAACACGCAGGTCTCCGGCGGCAATCAGGACTTCTTCCTGAATGCGCTGGGATACCTGTGTCAGGCGGAGCAGAGCAGTCTGTCCATCCACGCAAAATCCCTGAGCAGTGACACGCTGACCATGGACAGCGCGGCGGTATCTGCCCTCACCGTTGCGGTGGTGGGTGTGATTCCTGCGGCAGTCATCACGCTGGGCATTGTCATCTGGATAAGGAGGAAGCGCAGATGAAAAACGGAAAAAAGCTGCTGCTTCTGCTGCTGGTGCTGGCAGTGCTGGTGGGCGCGACCGCAATAGTGGGAACCATCAGCAAAAATGCCGCCGATCAGGAGGACGAAACGCAGACAGTGTTTTCTCTCGACCCGGAAAACGTGACGAACCTCGGCTGGGACTACAGCGAAAAGGTCTCCTTCACCGCCGGGGAAGACGGCTGGGTGTGCGATCAGGACGCGGCGTTCCCTGTGGACGAAACCTGTCTTGACAAGATGCTGGAAGTCCTCACGGATGTGGAATCCACCAAAACCATTGAAAACCCGGAGAATTTAGACCAGTACGGTCTGGAGATCCCCGTGTGCGTCATCACGGTGGAGGATGGCCATAGCCACACCCTTTCCATTGGGCTGGAAACCGCCGTGGGCGGCCAGCGGTACTTCTCCAACGGCGATGGAAACGTCTATCTGGTGGACAAAGACATTATCGAAAATTTCCAATATGGCCTGTATGATGTCCTGAAGCACCAGACCCTGCCGGAAGTCGCCCAGCTTACCGGCATAAAAGTGGAGCTTCCGGACGGCGGTTATGAAATTACCCGTCAGGAGAACAGCGGCCTTGCCTATTCCGACGATTACGTCTGGTTCATGGATGGCAAGGCGCTGGATAACGACCTGACCCAGACGCTTCTCGATATGGTGACGAACCTGAACCTGAGCGAGTGCGTGGACTACAACGCGTCCGACCTGTCCCTGTACGATCTGGATGCCCCGGCGGTGACGGCGACGGTTCTGGACGGGGGCAAGGCGGCCTATACGCTGGAGATCAGCGCTTCGGAGAACGGCGAGTGCTACGTGCGCCTGAGCGATTCCAAGATGATCTACCAGCGGGACGCCGCTCTCAGCGATACCCTGCGCTACACCACCTACGCCGATTTACAGCCCGACGACGTGATTCTGATGGACTGGGATACGGTGCAGAGCGTCGCCGTCACGGTGGACGGTGAGGAATCCGTGCTGACGAGAACCACCGAAGAGAAGACGGATGATGAAGGCATCGTCACGGAGGAAACGGTCTGGAAGCTGGATGGGCAGGAAGTGAAGTTCGCTCCCGTCCTGAGCAGCCTGTCGGGCATGACCTCCAGCGGCTATGCCACCGGCATCACCCCGGAGGGAGAACCGAAGATCACCTTCCGTATCCTGAGAGACCGGGAGAACTTCTCCGAAGTAACCCTGTGCTTCTACGCCTACAATTCCACCTCCTGTCTGGTGACACTGGACGGCGTGTCCACCGTCACCGTCAAGCGGGAGACCGCGGCGGAACTGGTTTCGTCGGTTGAGAAATTGCTGAAATAAAAGTGGCCGGGAACAGGGCAAAACCCTGTTCCCGGCTTCTTGTGTACATGATTGGATGGAAAATCTTTTTACGTCTCCCCAGTGCTAGGCCGGCAGCTTCCGGTAGCAGCGGAAAAAGTACCAGTTTTCAAAGGCGGCGGTGATCGACCAGGAGAAAATGTAAACGAGATACAGCGACGGAATGGTCTTGAACCATGCGAACACGGTCAGAACCCAGATGATCCGGAAAATACAGGAACCGGAAATGACGATAATCATGGGCACAAGGCTCTTTCCCAGCCCCCGGCAGCCGGCGATGGCATTGTCCATGAAGGCGGAGACACAGTAGGAGAAGCCCATGATGGTCAGCCGCTTCATGCCTGCCTCGATGACGGCGGCGTCGGTGGTGAACAGCGTCAGGAACGCGGGGCCGAAGGCCACCAGAGAGAAGCCCAGAATGGCGCCCGCGCCGAAGGAATACCCCAGACAGATCAGATAGCTGCGCCGGATCTCCCTGCGCCGTCCGGCGCCGTAGTTCAGGCCGATGAAGCTGCTGCACGCGGTGTAAAAGGCCGCCATCACGTCGTAAACCAGGCCGTCGGCATTGGCGGCGGCGGAATTGCCTGCCACCATAACGGTGTCAAAGCTGTTGACGCCCGCCTGAATGAACATATTGGCAATGTAGAAAATGGCGTTTTGCAGGCCCGCGGGAATGCCCAGCGTCAGAATCTCCCGGCAATTTTTCCGGTGCAGGCGTAATAGCTTTGGGGAAAGACCGTAGGCTTCCCGGCTCCGGAACAGCGCGGCCGTGAGGAAAATGGCGGAGAGGTACTGGGAAATAATGCTGGCGAGGGCCACGCCGGCCACGTCCAGATCGCACACAATGACAAACACCAGATTCAGCACCACATTGACGATGCCGGAAAACAGAAGGTAGTACAGCGGCTTTTTGGTGTTGCCGATGGCGCTGTACACGGCGTTTCCGAAGTTATACAGGGCGAGGGCGGGCATACCGCAGAAGTAGATCTGCATGTAAAGCGTGGCCTTGTCCAGCAGCTCCGGCTTGGTGTTCAGCAGCCGCAGCAGCGGCCGGGAGCCGAAGAAGCCGAAAATCAGCAGCAGAATGCCGCAGATCAGACAGAGGATGGCCGAGGAATGGACAGTCCTTTGCAGCTCCTGTCGATCTCTGGCGCCGTAATACCGGGCGACCAGCGCATTGATGCCGCCGCCGACACCGATGAGAATACCGGTAAACAGCGTTACGGCGGTGGCGGTGGAGCCGACGGCCGCCATGGACAGCGAGCCGGCAAACCGGCCGATGACGGCGATATCCGCCATATTAAACAGAACCTGAAGCACGTTGGAGGCCATCAGCGGCAGACTGAACAGCAGAATCTGCCAGGGAAGCCGCTCCGACGTGCCAGGGGCGATTTTGGATTTCATGGAATTCTCCTTTTGGGCCAGGCGTTCATCACAGTGTTTCCCCAAACCGTTTTTCTTGGGGGGGAAAGGCGGAGCCATTGTAGCACATCCTGGGGATGAATGCAATGCTTCCCGCCGCCTTTTGAAAAAAGAAAATTTCCTGCAAAAAATTGTTGATTTTCCACAGGACAGGGATTATAATTTCAGCGAAAACGTTGATTTTCCGGGGCTTCCTCCGAAGGGTCGGCGGGTTTTCAGGGACATATTGAAGCAAGGAGCCAAAGGAAATGAAAAGATACGCAGGTGTACTGCTGCCTGTTACCAGCTTGCCGTCCAAATACGGCATCGGCTGTTTTGACCAGGCGGCCTATGATTTCGTGGATTGGCTGCAAAAGGCCGGTCAGCGCTACTGGCAGATTCTGCCTCTGGGGGCTACCAGCTATGGCAGCTCCGACGATTCTCCTTATCAGGCGTATTCCGCCTTTGCGGGAAACCCTTATCTCATCAGTCTGGACGCGCTGGTGGAGGAGGGCGTGCTGACCCGGGAGGAATGCGACGGCGTGAGCTTCGGCGACAACCCCGCCAAGGTGGACTTTGACAAGCTCCACGAGCACCGCTTTGCCCTGCTGCGCAAGGCCTACGAGCGCAGCGGCATAAGCGCAAACCCGGACTATCAGAACTTCATCCGGGACAACGGCTGGTGGCTGAACGACTACGCTCTGTTCATGGCGCTGAAAACCTTCTTCCACGACCAGCCTTTCCGCGCCTGGCCGGAGGACATCCGGATGCACTGGGGCTTTGCTCTGGAGCATTACAACCGGGAGCTGTACTTTGACATAGAGTTCCAGAAGTACATGCAGTTCAAATTCAACCAGCAGTGGAGCCGCCTGAAGGCCTACGCCAACGGCAAGCATATCCAGATCGTGGGGGACATTCCCATCTACGTTTCCCCCGACGGCGCGGACGTCTGGGCACACCCGGAGCTGTTCCAGCTGGACGCGCACAATGCCCCCACTGCCATTGCGGGCTGTCCGCCGGACGCCTTTGCCAAGGACGGTCAGGCCTGGGGAAATCCCCTGTACAACTGGAATTTCCACCGCGGCACGGACTTTGCATGGTGGGTCAGCCGGATGTGGTACAGCTTCAAGCTCTACGACGTGGTGCGTATTGACCACTTCCGGGGCTTTGACGAATATTTCTCCATCCCCGCGGACGCAAAAACCGCCAGAGACGGGCATTGGGAGAAGGGCCCCGGCATGGAGCTGTTCAACTCCATCCGCCGTCACTTGGGGAACGTCAGCGTCATCGCCGAGGATCTGGGACTCATGACCGACGGCGTCCGCGCTCTGGTGCGGGACAGCGGTTATCCCAATATGAAGGTGCTGCAATTCGCCGTTGACCCGGCGGACGTGGGCGCGGCGAACGACTATTGGCCCCACAATTACAATTCCAACTGTGTGGTCTACACCGGCACCCACGACAACGAGACGCTGGCCGGTTGGTACGCGGGCCTCAGCATCGAAGCAAAGACGCAGGTCCGCAACTACCTGAGCGATTACTACACCCCGGATGACCGGATGTACAAGGTTCTCATCAATCTGGCCATGACTGCGGTGGCGAAGGACTGCATCATCCCCATTCAGGATCATCTGGGACTGGGCAACGAAGCCCGGATGAACCAGCCCGGCACCGTCGGCTTCAACTGGCGCTGGCGCCTGCTGCCGGGGCAGCTCACCGACGCTCTGGCGCAAGAGCTTCTGGCAATGGCAAAGCGCACCGGCCGCGCCAACTGGGACACCCTTCCCAAGAAGAAGGACACCGACGCGGACAAAACGGAAAAATGACAAAAAACCGGCCCAGCTGCTTAGCAGCTGGGCCGGTTTTGGCGACGCGGGTCTATAAGCCGGGTTCTGTCTTGACAGCCATCTATCTAGTCCCGGGGTTGCTCCCGGGATCAAGCCGCCTCCTCGGAACGGTCGGGCAGACCATGTGTTCCTCCACGGCGTTGCTCCGGATAGAGTTTACATCGTAAAACCTGTGTTTCCACAGGCCGGGTGGGCTCTTACCCCACCTTTTCACCCTTACGTTCTGCACCCTGAGGACGCGGAACGCGGTATCTCTCTGTTGCACTTGTCCTGAGATCACTCTCGGCGGGCGTTACCCGTTATCCTTGCCCTATGGAGCCCGGACTTTCCTCATCCGCTGCCTTTCGGCATGCGTCCGCGGCTGTCCGACCCGGTCGTGAAAACATTGTACCCCATCGGGAACGAATTGTCAAATACCTTGCAAATTCTTTTCGGATACTGTCTCTTATACACATCTCCGAGCCCACGAGACGCTCATGAATATCGTAT
>ENA-OYVZ01000555-OYVZ01000555.1-human-gut-metagenome-genome-assembly--contig:-NODE-555-length-10733-cov-4.676812_pt1 | contig 10733 bp, 8 predicted proteins | sample MGYA00244162_ERZ653381 | MGnify/ENA primary metagenome ERZ653381 (study PRJEB26926, sample SAMN06165033) | human gut metagenome | biome: ENVO:00009003; feature: ENVO:2100002; material: ENVO:00002003...
ATATAATTTATGGAATTTTATATTATTTTTTCTCAAGAACCTTAAATGTAATCTCTTTCTTATTCATTCCAGCCGCAACGGTATCGCCTTTTTTCACTTCTCCGTTCAGGATGGCTTCTGCGAGCGGATCCTCAATTTTGCTCTGGATCGCGCGTTTTAACGGGCGGGCACCGTACTTGCTGTCGAAGCTGTTTTCCACGAGATATTCTTTCACGGTGTCACGGACTTTCAATTCAATGTCCATCTGCTCCTTGCAGCGGCGCTCCAGATCTTTGAGCAGAATCTGCAGAATCTTCTTCATATCCGCCTTGGTAAGCTGATGGAATACAATAATCTCGTCGATTCGGTTCAGGAATTCCGGCTTAAACATCCGTTTGACTTCTTCCATCACCTGGCCCTTCATGTATTCGTAGTCTTTCCGCTCATCTTCTGTCGAAAGGAATCCAAGGCGTTTCGGCGCTACAATGTTCTGTGCTCCGGCATTGGATGTCATGATAATGCAGGTCTGTTTGAAATCAACTTTTCTGCCCTGCGCGTCGGTGATATGGCCATCATCAAGCACCTGCAGCAGAATGTTGAAGACATCCGGGTGCGCTTTTTCGATCTCGTCAAACAGGATCACACTGTACGGGTTGCGGCGCACTTTTTCGGAGAGCTGGCCGCCTTCCTCGTAGCCGACGTATCCCGGAGGGGATCCGATCAGTTTGGAGACGCTGTGTTTCTCCATGTACTCCGACATGTCGACGCGGATCAGGGCCTGCTCTGTACCGAAAACTGCCTCGGCGAGTGCTTTGGAAAGTTCTGTTTTTCCGACACCGGTCGGTCCAAGAAACAGGAAGGATCCTGTCGGACGGTTCGGGTCTTTTAATCCGACTCTGCCTCGTTTTACGGCTTTTGCCACAGCTGTCACGGCTTCTTCCTGGCCGACAACGCGTTTATGGAGTGTCTGCTCCAGTCTTGCCAGACGTTTCGATTCTCCTTCCGCGAGACGCTGTACCGGAATTTTCGTCCAGGTGGATACGGTTTTTGCGATTTCTTCTTCTGTTACCTGCAGTTTTTTGTTTTTGCAACGGCGTTCAAAGCGTTTTCGGATCTGCTCCAGATCTTTTTCGAGCTCCTGCTGGCGCGCCTGCAGTTCTTTTGCCTGCTCAAAATCGCCGGCACTGATCGCGGATTCTTTTTCTTTCTGTACTTCGAACAGTGTCTGCTCCTCTTTTGCCATGTTGTCCGGCACCTGGTAGCCGGCGAGCTGTACGCCTGCGGATGCCTCATCGATCAGATCGATGGCTTTATCCGGCAGGAAACGGTCGTTGATGTAGCGGACGCTCATTTTTACGGCTGCTTCCAGTGCTTCATCGGTGATTTCCACGCCGTGGTGGCGTTCGTAGTATGGGCGCAGGCCTTTTAAGATATCAAGTGCTTCGCTTTCCGTCGGTTCTTCTACTTTGACCGGCTGGAAACGGCGCTCCAATGCGGCATCTTTTTCGATGTATTTACGGTATTCTTCGAGCGTGGTTGCACCGATGAGCTGAATTTCTCCGCGGGAAAGGGACGGTTTTAAGATATTGGATGCATCGAGTGCTCCCTCTGCACCGCCGGCCCCGATGATGGTGTGAAGTTCATCGATGAACAGCAGAATATTTTCATTGTCCGTCACTTCTTTGACGACACGTTTGATACGCTCTTCGAACTCACCGCGGTATTTGCTTCCGGCTACCATTCCGGAAAGGTCAAGGACAACAACTCGCTTATCGCGGATCGTTTCCGGCACAATGCCAAGGGCAATCCGCTGCGCCAGACCTTCCGCAATCGCCGTTTTTCCGACACCCGGCTCTCCGATCAGACACGGGTTGTTTTTTGTCCGGCGACTTAAGATCTGAATGACACGCTCAATTTCCTGCCCACGGCCGACAACCGGATCGAGTTTTCCTTCGCGCGCAAGCTCAGTCAGATCCCGGCTGTACTGGTCCAGTGCCGGCGTTTCGCTGGTCTGCGCTCCACCTCTTGTCTGCGGTCCGCGGCCGGTATTTGCATTTCCGCTTGCACCGCCCTGCAGCGGTGCCTCGCCCATGGCAGTAAGGATTGCTCCATATAGTTTCTGAATGTTGATCCCCATGGTAAAAAGCAAACGGGTAGCAACACAGTCACTTTCTTTTAAGATTGCGATCAGCAAATGCTCGGTTCCCACAGCTCTGCTCTTAAAACGCGCTGCCTCCGCTTCTGCATTTTCAAGCACTCTGCGTACCCGCGGAGTATAGCCCGGTCGGGATTCGGTCACGGTGTTTCCGCCTGGTGCAATCAGACGGTCAATCAGTTCGGTAAGCTGTCCGGCATCTACGTGAAACTCAGAAAGCACCATGCCTGCTGTGCCATCCTCCACGTTCAGAAGTCCGATCAGAAGGTGTTCGGTTCCTACGTAATTATGTCCACATTTTTCAGCTGTCCTAACCGCATATGCCAGTGCTTTTTTTGCCTGACTGGTATATCCTTCTCTCATAATACTATTGTCTCCTTCATGTTTCGTCTGCGTAATTGCTGTAAATTTCATCTACAAGCTGATGTACTTCTTCTTTTGATATATTTTTGCAGACGGCTTTTGCAAGAATCACCTGCAGATCTTCGCGCAGTTCCTGCATGGCATACAGTTTATCCGCATCGATAGAGATAACGGCTCCTTTTCTTCGGTCAATCGAAAGAAGCCCCTCCTGCCGGAGTACGCTGTAGGCCTTATTTACGGTATGCATGTTGATTCCGATATTGTCTGCGAGCTGTCTTACCGAAGGTAGAGTATCTCCTTCCTGAATTCTGGAAGTGGCAATACCCAGAATAATCTGATTTCTCAGCTGGATATAGATCGCTTCATCGCTGTTGAAATCGATCTGTATTGTCTCATAATACATAGTTACACCCTGCTTTCTCGTATCGTTTTGTTATACATATGTTATAACAATTCGCAAACTTTGTCAACAAACGGTTTCCCTACCTGTTTTTCTCGTAGATGATCTGAAGACCTTTCAGGAGCAGATTCTCATCGATGATGATGTCATGTCTGCAGTGCGGAATCACAGCTTTCGCCAGACCTCCGGTAGCCACAATCGTGCATTTGCAGCCAAGTTCTTCTTCCATCCGTTCGATCATGCCGTCGATGCTGGCAGCGTTTCCATAAATCATACCGCCTTTCATACAGTCCAGCGTATTTTTGCCAATGACTTTTTTCGGTGCTGTCAGACTGGTCTGGCTAAGCTGCGCGGCATTTGATACGAGAGCATCCAGCGAAGTACGAAGTCCCGGAAGAATCACGCCTCCGATGAAGCTTCCTTTCTGATCAAGTACACTCATCGTCGTGGCAGTTCCCATATCGATAACAATCTGCGGACATGTGTATTCATTCAGCGCTGCTACTGCTACAACAACAAGATCGCTTCCTGCCGTTGCGGGGTCGTCCAGTTTGATATTAAGTCCGGTCTTCACACCGGGGCCGACAACTTTGACCGGCTTTTTAATCACTTTTTCTGCCGCACTCCGGCAGAGCTCTGTCACCTGCGGAACAACGGAAGAGATGATACCTCCTTCGATCTGCTCCACCGGAATCTCATACAGTTCCAGTACATTTTTCAGGCTGACTGCGTATTCCAGCTCTGTTTTTGCCTTGTCCGTGGAGAGTCTTTCGATAAAGTATGTTTTTTTCCCTTCCACACACCCAAGGACGATGTTCGTGTTGCCGATGTCTATTGCAAGGATCATGATTCAGGTTCCTCCTGTAAAAACTATGAAATGAAATTCTTGTGGTTTTATTATACATGGTGCGGCGCTTTGAGACAAGGAAAAAGACAGCAAGAAAAAGACAATTAAGTCGATTTCATACTGTCTTCTGAATATTTCATTTTGAATTATCTATTCTTGTTGTTCACAAAAATAAATTTTACATCATTCTCAAACGTACGATTTAGCAGAATTTGCCCTGAAAATGTTTGAGTACTATACATTTTTACATCATTCTCAAACCATTACTTACAGATTTAGGGGAGGTGGAAAGTTTGAGTACCATACATTTTTACATCATTCTCAAACAGGCGGTGATGGATAGTGAGCAGCGAGCGGTTTGAGTACCATACATTTTTACATCATTCTCAAACTAGAAGCTGTCATTTACGCGCTCAAATCGTGTTTGAGTACCATACATTTTTACATCATTCTCAAACGTCTTTTACGCCGTCATATGACGTTTTCAGGTTTGAGTACCATACATTTTTACATCATTCTCAAACAAGGCTGCCGATCACATTGAGGACATCGCCGTTTGAGTACCATACATTTTTACATCATTCTCAAACTTAAAACCATCATTCGCACCATATACAGTAGTTTGAGTACCATACATTTTTACATCATTCTCAAACTGGTTTTCGACTTTCACGTTTGTTCCTGATGTTTGAGTACCATACATTTTTACATCATTCTCAAACATCGTCGATGAAGGCTTTTCTGGACAGGGTGTTTGAGTACCATACATTTTTACATCATTCTCAAACTTCATGCCTGCAGAATAGAAATCGTCCTCAGTTTGAGTACCATACATTTTTACATCATTCTCAAACTTTCCTGCAAGTGGAATAATATTAGAACCTGTTTGAGTACCATACATTTTTACATCATTCTCAAACCATGGAGGTATTAGGTATGGCAATCTATCAGTTTGAGTACCATACATTTTTACATCATTCTCAAACGTGGGTCTTGAAGTCCGGGAGACTTCCTTTGTTTGAGTACCATACATTTTTACATCATTCTCAAACCTCAAATTTAAAAATGAACTGCTTTCATCTGCACAAAACAGGTACTCAAACATCCGATGGATATTAATAGACATCACATCCATCTTTGTCAATTATATAATATTCTCTCTGATTCGAAAAGTCCCTTTGTATATTTTCTATGAAAAGCAAGGATATTTCATAGTAGCATGCCATTTGGGAGAGTTTGTTTATTTGTGTTTCGTTCAGATAGGATCGAATATTGACCAAAATCACCAGTTCTTTTTGGAGAAGTTCGGCCATAACTTTGATATATTGCGTTAATTTTTCCAGAAGCCCCATCTCTTTTTCGGTTTCTGTCTGAACTCCCATCAATTTTAGGAGTGCGCTCAAATCGATTTCCTCATTTTGTTCCAATTCGTACCCACTGACAGCTTCCAATTGATAGATGTATTTCTTCAGTTCCGCAATAATTCTCTGCGTTTCCAGAAACATTTCTTCATTTTGCGCACTTTTGACCAGCTCTGTAAATAACCGTTTTTGTATTCTGTGATCCGCAAAATCAAGAGAAAAGGGCGTTAATACCAATTCCACATCTCTTTTCATATTCAGCTCTGTGTCAGCTTTAGAAAGTACGAAATTTCCCTTCTCTCCCTGATTTTGTTTTTGCAGCTGCTCCACATATTTTAAAAACAGCTCCGGTGATTCTATAATCCATTCCGTGGGACAGTTCCGATGAATCGCAATAGGTTTTTCCAAGTCCACATGTACCAGTTTCATAAAATCACCAGCCTTTCATCCGTATTCAACACTTCACTCTTTACGTTCCCAACAATCAGATCCATTTTCGCATACTGCTTCTCAGTCACCGTTAAAAGCTGTATCAGACCTTCTTCCGGCTTATTTTTATGAATCTGATCCACGATTCCATTCACTACAGTTGTATTTAACGCAAGCTTACAGTATACGGATTCCTGGAGCATCAGGAATCCGCTTTTCAATAAAAACTTTCGAAATCTCGCATATTCTCTTCTCTGATCGCCCGTCAGCACCGGAAGATCAAACAGTACCAATACTCTCATAAAACGATAACTCATAGGCCATAAAACCGGATCAATGCACTGTCATTCTCATTTAAGGCATCAAATACACTTTTACAGTAAATTTTTATGGCATTATTCACATACTGTGTTTTCCCGTCTATCATGACTTCGTTGTTTAATACATTGACCAACTGTATTTTTTCCTCATGCGTAAATTCTTTCCTCTGCATTTGGATTACTTCCCGGTCAATCAGAACACGGAACGGTTCCATCAAATCGGACGCCAGATTAAACTGATTAAACATATTATCATGAAAGAGTCCGAGCTGTGTAATATAACCGCTCGCTACAATTTCTCTCGCAAACGCAGACAACAAAATGCTATATCCGTAATTCAGCGCTGCATTTTCCGGACAATCCGCAGTTCTGGTAAATGTCATACCGAACAATGCATTAAAATATACCTTTGCCGCATGCCCTTCCCGGTTTGTCTCATCGTTCCAGCCAATCTCCTGTAAATATGATTCTAACAGACCCGCTTCTTCCTTTCCCATATTTTTTAACAGTTCCTTCTGTTTTCGTATTTTTTCCGTCACAATTTCTGTCCAGATCGCTTCTTTACTGTGCCGGCTCCACTGAATCTGCTTTCTGATTTTATTGCTGGTATCATGACTTCCGTAATACCCAACCAGTTCCGACGATGGATTTCTCTTTTCATCGCAAAAAATCACTTTTATTTTCTTTTTTGTCAGCTCTGCCAGCAGACTTGTTGTGACTGTTGCTGCTGTTGACTCAATCAGAATGGTTGATATTTCACTTAAATGTATTTTTGTTACTTCCTCATTTCGCACCACAAGGTAACCAAGCTGATAGTCCAGCTTTGCCCGTTTGGAAATAACCACAATCCGCCAGCTCATAATGCATTCAGGTCTACTGTCTGCTCGTAGATACCGGTTGGCGATTGATGAATCATTTCGATTCGACTGCAATCGGTTATATTTTTGTTGAGACACAAAATTCCTGCTCTTCCAGATCCTCCAATTAATTTCAAATCAGCGGCAGCACTCTGGCACTGGAAAAAATGTAAAACTTCATACAAAACGATACACTTTTCTTCTATGCATAATTCTTTAAATTTTTCTCTTTTTTCCGTTAATGTCTTTGCCTGTGCTCCAAGTTTTTTTGCATATACCGTATTTGTTAATTTATTTAAAAAGGTTTCATACAGCATCACCACCTTCTTTTCTTCTAAATGGTCGGAATCGTAAATTTTCAGTTCTTTATTCTGTTTTTTACGTTCCACGTACTGTACTATTTTTTTCAGTATTTCTGTTTCTTCCTGGGAAAGTACCAGCTGATTTGCACCTTGCATCAATAGCTGATCCCCTGATCTTCCGGAAACCCACATATAAAATCCGTCCACACAAAACAGAGTATCTATTTTGATTTCCGGCACCAGCACTCGCGGATTCTTTAACTGTCTTTCCTCTTCCAGATACCGAATTATATTTTCTTCTGACTTCTGAATTTCCTTTTTCAGACGAATCGGCACATACTCGATTGTTCGTATTTTCTTTCCCTTTTTGCCCTCCGATTCTGCCAGTACAAAGTAAGCTCCCGCCTCTTTGTTATATCCTCCATACTTCTGTATATCACAAAGCCGTTCATCACTGCTCTTGATCGGAACCTGACCTTTTCCTTTTTTGACAATCTGCTGGTCAAACAATGCACCTGTTGCCTCATACGATCTTCGCGTCACAAGAATGTTGTTCTTTTCCATAAACTTTCGGACTGTCACAATGGTTCCGTTCCCGCCTTCCCAGGCAATTTCTCCGTTTCGTTCAATTCTTTCCTGTTCAAACATCTTCTTCAGATTATAACTTCTTCCCGGATTTTCCTTAATGAAGTGAATCGGATTTGATGTGAATTTTACAAAATATGCGTTGCCAACGACAATATTCAAATAAGCATCCTTCGCATGATGATAATCATTCATCTCCCGTACCTTCAGAAATTTAAAATCCTTACGGAACTTTGAAACGGTTGGCGCTTTTACATAAACAATCTGTGTATCCGGGATCACCTGCTGCAGAATACTTGCTGCCGCTTTTGTACTCTGACGAGTTTCCACCAGCTGCCTGGAAATAAATCCAGCCAATTCAGACGGTTCAAATCCATTTCCTCTTATCAGCCGTTTATATTTTTCTTCACTGATCAATCCGGCATCCACTAAAGATTTCCAGAATGGCTGCATTTTTTTCCGAACTGTTTCATTGATCGGATATTTATCCTCTTTCATCTGATTACACTTTTTCTTTACAAGTACCCGGTTATCCAGGCTATCATCCATCACTTTGGACTGTGGAAAAATATGATCAATGTCATACTTCTGATTATCCCACAATTCCTCCAGTTCAATTGTTTCACCGGAATACATGCATTTTCCTTTTTGCGTATAATACAAATACAGCTTGTCTCTTCTCATTTCCGCATCGGAACGCTTTTCAATCTCATCTATCCAGTCTTTTTCTTCCGCTTTACATTTTTTATAAAGTTCCAGCAGTTTCTTTTTTCTTGAAGAGGTTCTTCCCTGATCGGTTTTTTCTCTTGCCATTTCTATAAAAACACGTTTCGGTGGGTTTCCCATCACTTTACAGATTTCCTTTACAATCAAAAGGCTCTGCCAAATCTGCCGCTTCACTGCCGGTGATACGTAAAGCTCCTCGACTAATTCATACGAAATATCCCGTTTTTTCTGTTCGTTTCCATTCTTTTCTTCGATTGCCGATGCAAACAAATATTTTTCGCTAAGCAGTTGCATCAGATTGTCATTCGTCTCCCACAAAGCCCGAATAATAGACCATGCCTCTCCCGTTTCCGGTGCCGGTGCTTCCATCTCTTCCAAAAACACTTTTGAGAGTCTTCCCCAACCACGATACGGCAGTTTACTTATGCTGTCTCTTTGTTTTTCTGTCAACTCCGGAAACAGTTTCTTTAATCTCTGTTTCAGTATCGCTTTATCATCTCCAAACAGCGTTACGTTCAGGATGATGCATTCTTTTTCCGCCTGGTTCAGTGACAGATTTGTTAATTTCTCTTTAAAGTCATGGTATGCCGTAAGAGAACTCTTGAAATCACCATCAATTCCGGTAATTTCAACTTCTTTTCCGGTAATTCCTTCTTTCACTAAATAGTTTTTCAGTTTTTTCTGTGTAACCTTTCTGCTTTTCTGGAATACTTCTTCATATATTTTCTGTTTCTGCTCTACAGATATCTTTTCTCCATCCAAACGCAGATTATTTAATTCATTTAAAACTTCGTATTTGCTGTACAGCAGAGAATACTTTGGTAAAACATCTTCACTTGGCAGATAAGTACATTTATTCGTCATTCTTCGAATAAACTGCTCTGCACTTGCTTCCAAATCTACCATCTCATCGAAGTTCCATGGATATATTTTGCCTTCTTTTCGTACCGCCCAGTTACTCTTCTCCCCTTTTTTTCGAATTCCGTTTAAGGGTCCTACGTAGTACGGAATGCGGAATGTGAAAATCTTTTGAATCTTCTCTCCATTCTCTTTCAGTAGCGGAACTTTATCTTCCAGATTTTTCAGGATTGCATTTAATTCATATAAATGAATCTGATATGGAATGACACTGTTGTCTTTTACAGTCTGTTTCGGAAGAAACGTTCCCATTTCCATTTCCTTCTGCATGCAGGATGCTTTCGTCACATCTGATATCTTGCCCAGAATATTCTTTTTCAGATAACCGTAAAAGTCTTCCTGACTACATTGTTTTGGTGCCTTGATATACGCATAATAATTAGCTTTTTCATCCTTTTTTGCAAACAGTCTCTGATATTCTTCCCTTGAAAGATTCTCTCTGACCAGCTTTTTCAGATCTTTCAGATCTTTTTTATGCTTTTCATAAAGTGCCACTTTTGCCTCTGAAAGAGAAGAATAGTTCTGCAAAATATCAGCCAGAACAGCCCAATCGTACACTGCTTTTGCGTGTTCAATTAATACATATTTTTCTCCCAGCTCTGCTTCGATCTCTCCAGCGTATTCTTCATAACCTGCATCTGCGAAGCAAAGTTTTGGCCGTTCCAGTGTATCCATCTGTTTTTCCCCAAACAGATTTCCCAGTTTTGCTGTTCCACCGGTAATCAATCCCAGCCACTCTTTTTCACAGGATGTTTCTGCCCGCATTGCTTTTACTGCTTTTGTCTTTTTCGCAGATTTGGTCAATGTTCGGTCTTTTAAAATTGCCTCTATTTCCTTGCTTCTTTCCACTCCAATCTCGGAAGAAAAGCCAAGTTCTTCTGCCCGCACTGCTTCAAGGAACTGTTCAAATGTTGTCTGAAATTCTCTTACCTGTTCGATATTTCCGTTTAATAGAAAATGGCCTCTGTGTTTCATCATATGATGCAGAGCAAGATATATCAGGCGAATATCAGGCGTTTCGTCAGTTTCCATTAACCATTTTCTCAGATGATAGATGGTTGGAAACTGTTTATGATATTCTTTGTCTGTGTAATCATCATCCGCAAACAATGCATAGGGAAGTTCCGGACACTTTCCCTGCCTGTCACGCTTATCCTCTGGCCAGTAACGACTCTCTTTCATTCTGCGAAAAAATCCATCATCTATCTTTTCTACTTCTTCCGCAAAAATTTTCTGCAGCAATTCTATTCTCCAATTACGACGATCCAATCTTCGTTTTGCTGTCCGAAACCCTCTTCTCTCTTCTGCAGTCTGTGCACTGTCAAATAGCCGTACACCCCAAAGTGTTTTTCCATGTGCGCGCAAAATTTCGTACTTCTCATTTGTCACAGCCCATCCAACCGAACTGCTTCCCATATCAAGTCCGAGATAATATTCCCCTTTCATCTGTTCTTTCCTCCATTTTCTACATTTTATCTCTGTCTCTTATAC
>ENA-OYVZ01000563-OYVZ01000563.1-human-gut-metagenome-genome-assembly--contig:-NODE-563-length-10669-cov-4.910590_pt1 | contig 10669 bp, 8 predicted proteins | sample MGYA00244162_ERZ653381 | MGnify/ENA primary metagenome ERZ653381 (study PRJEB26926, sample SAMN06165033) | human gut metagenome | biome: ENVO:00009003; feature: ENVO:2100002; material: ENVO:00002003...
ATGTGTATAAGAGACAGCGTTTCTTCAGTTCCCCCCACGTCTTCTTCCAGTCGTAATACGTGCTCCGGTCAATGGAGCGCTTCTCCCGCGCTCCACCGTAATAGCCGTCCCCTCCGTTCGCTCCGTCAAACCACGCCAGGAAAACTGGGCCGTATCCCGTGGACAATTCCTTCAACTGCTCACGGTACATTTTGATATATTCCGGCGTTCCGTAGGAGGAAGCGTTGCGGTCCCACGGAGACAGGTAAATGCCGAACCTGACGCCGTACTTTTTGCACGCGCGGGAAACCTCCTTCACCACATCGCCCTTCCCCTGCTTCCACGAGGAGGCCGCCACGCTGTGCCGGGTGGTCTTCGTGGGCCACAGGCAGAAGCCGTCATGGTGCTTGCAGGTCAGCACCACCCCCTTGAACCCGGCGTCCGCCAGCGTCTTTACAATTTCGTCCGCATTGAAATCGGAAGGATTGAACAGCTCCGGCTTCTCGTCGCCATAACCCCATTCCTTCCCGGTAAAGGTATTGATGGTGAAATGGATGAAGGCATACATCTCCATATCGTGCCATGCCAGTTGAGCCGGAGAAGGAACAGGCTTCAACGGGGGAACCCCATTCTTCACTCCCGCTTCCGCCAACCCGGCGGCCAGCATGCAGGTTCCCAGAAGGGCCGGGGCCAATTGATTCAATCTTCTCATCAAATGCATAACTAACGTTCGGAACTATGTACGCTCCGGGCATCCCGTTCTTTCAGACAACTCTACGAGTTAAAGCCGTACCGCCCGCTGAAGATGGCCTGTTTCCCGCAATCGCGGGAGAAACGGGGCGCCTGCGCTTTTTTCCTTTTCCGCCCATCAGGGATTATGGAGCAATCAATATATTGAACACGTATCCGGACAGAATGATAAACGCCGTCACTGTTCCGAAGAAAATCCAGATCAGCTTCCAGGTCATCACCTTCTTCAGAAGGGCCGCCTCCGGCACGGAAAGCCCTACCGTCGCCATCATGAACGCTATCGCCGTGCCGATCGGAACGCCTTTCGCCACAAACACCTGGATCACCGGAACTATCGCCGCCGCATTCGCATACATCGGAACCGCGCAAATTACCGCAACCGGCACCGCCCACCAATGCTCCCGGCTCATGGACGCTTCAAAAAATCCCTCCGGCACATAGCCGTGCACCGCCGCTCCCATAGCGATGCCGATCACCACATACAGCGCCACTCCCTTTACGATTTCCCACGCATCATGCATGATGACGGCCCATCTCTTCCGGAACGGCGTCCCCTTCCGCTCCCACGCGCCGCTTTCCTCCCCGGACTGGACAAGCAGCCCCCGTATCCAGGGGGACAGATAGCGTTCCAGCCTGAACCTCTCCAGCACAGCCCCTCCCATCATCCCCAGCAAAATGCCGGAGACCGCATAAATCACCGTGATCTTGACCCCGAACGCCCCCAGGAACAGGGCGATGGCAACCTCATTCACCAGAGGCGATGTGATCAGGAAGGCAAACGTCACGCCCAGCGGAATCCCTCCTTTCACAAAGCCGATAAACAGGGGAATGGAGGAACATGAACAGAACGGCGTGACCGCCCCGAACAGGGCGGCGAAAAAATACTGAAATCCGTAGAGCTTCTTTGTCGTCAAAAACACGCGGATGCGTTCCACCGGGAAATAGGCGTTCACCACGCCCATGAAAAGACTGATCGCGTACAGCAGGAAGAGGATCTTCACCGTGTCGTACACGAAGAAGTTGACCGCCTCCCCCAGACGGGTATGGGGTGTGAACTCCAACACCCCGTAAACCAGCCAGTCGGCAAAATCCTGAATCATAACCGGGAAGAATTCTCCTACCGCTCTGCGGAAACAGCCGGGCGGGGAGGTTCCCCGCCCCCGGAACGTTCCTGGTGATTCATCATCTTAACCACCGCCAGCAGAATGAGCAGCGCCGCAGCCCAGACGGCAGCCCTTTTCCATCCGCCCTTTCGCTTGAAGGAAGCGCTGCCGCAGCAGCCCCCTCCTCCGCACCCGCAGGAACCTGCCTCCGGATGGGGAAGATTCCCCTTTACTGCCCTTGAATCCTCCGGCCTTCCGCTACAGCAACCCTCCTCCGGAGAATCCGCTTGAAGCGCTTTTTGGAGCATCCTACTGATTTCATCCCGGGAGGGTACCGTGCCGGAAACAAGAATCCTGCCGTCCACCCCAAGAGCCGGGGTTTCCAGCACTCCGGCGGCGGCAAGTTGCGCGGCATCCGTCACCTTTTCCGGAAGCGGTTCCAGACAGAGTTCCCGCATGACCTGCTCCGTCACCTGCGCCAATGCCGTACATTTGGCGCACCCCGGTCCGTAAATTACTATCTTCTTCATGTAATTATTGATTTATATTTTTAAGAATATCAAAATGTATGAATAAAAAATACTGAACAAACTGAATACCAATACCATTACCCCTTTAACGCCGGGCTTTCCTGCAAACACGACAGCACGCTGCTGAGGCAGGGGCAGCACAGGGAATAATACACATTTTTCCCCCGCTGTTCACAGGACACGATCCGGCTGTTCTTCAACACGTTCAAATGGCTGGAAACGGTAGACATGTCACGTCCGGAATCCTTCTGCAGTTCGCAGACGCAGCGTTCTCCATCCAGAAGCATCTCCACAATCATGAGGCGCACGGGATGCCCCAGCGCCTTGAAAACACCGGCAAGAGGTTCCAGCTCCTTGACGGAGTGAACCGGACGGAATGAAGAGGTGCAGGAACAATCGGACATAAGCAATGGATTTATTATTTTTAAAATCGTAAAAATGTCAATCTGTTTTCCCGCCACGGCCATGGCACACCACGCAGGCACAGCGCACAGAGGCAGCCGCTTGAAATCACCCCCCCATGCTGGACACGGCAATTCCCTTCCGATATGCTCGCTTACACACCTTTACCGCCATGCTGTACATCGGATGCCACCTCTCCTCCGCAAAAGGTTACGAAGCCATGGGCAGGGTTGCCCTTTCCATCGGCGCCAACACCTTCCAGTTCTTTTCCCGCAACCCGCGCGGAAGCAAGGCCAAGGCCATTGACGAACCGGACATTGCCCGTTTTCTGAAGCTGGCGGAAGACAACGGCTTCGGCACGCTGCTGGCGCACGCCCCTTATACGCTGAACCCCTGCTCCGCTGACCCCAAAGTCACCCGCTTTGCGGCCCAGGTGCTGAGGGAAGACCTGGAGCTCATGGAGCATCTGCCGGGCAACCTTTACAACTTCCATCCCGGCAGCCACGTGGGACAGGGAGTGGAAAAAGGCATTGAACTGGTGGCGGACCAACTGAACGGCGTGCTTGCTCCGGACCAAAAAACGACCGTTCTGCTGGAAACCATGTCCGGCAAGGGAAGCGAGCTCGGCAAGACCTTTGAAGAACTGGCCGCCATCATTGAGCGCGTGGACCTGAAAGAAAAGCTGGGCGTCTGCCTGGACACCTGCCACGTTTATTCCGCCGGGTACGACATCGTCAACAACCTGGACGCCGTGCTGGAACAGTTCGACTCCGTGCTGGGCCTGGAACGCCTGCACGCCATCCACCTGAACGACAGCATGACGCCTTTCTCCTCCTTCAAGGACCGCCATGAAACCATCGGCAAGGGGAGCCTGGGAAAACAGGCCTTCATCAACATCATCAACCATCCTTCCCTCCGGGAAGTGCCCTTTTTCCTGGAAACGCCCCGGGACGACGCCGGGCACGGCGAGGAAATAGCCTGGCTGAAAGAACATTACCGCGGCTGAGCGTGATTCCCGGATCAACCGGGTTGCCTGTGATGGAGAAAAAGCTTGCATGCGCGCCAGATACGGGATACATAAGGCCTGTAAATTAGTTTAAACTAATTCCAATATCTGCTTTTCGAGGCAGAACCCATCCGGCTTTTATGAAAGAAATGCGCATCGCAAAAATAACAGGGCGTGAAATTCTGGATTCACGCGGCAACCCCACCATTGAGGCGGACGTTTATCTGGAAGGCGGAGCCACAGGCACGGCGGGCGTCCCCAGCGGAGCTTCCACCGGGGAACATGAAGCCTGGGAACTCAGGGACGGCGACACGGCCCGCTACCAGGGCAAAGGCGTCACCAAAGCTGTGGACAATATCCGCAACGTCATCGCCCCGGCCCTGATCGGCCTGGAAGCGACGGAACAAACCACGGCGGACGCCCTCATGAGCTCCCTGGACGGCACCTTCAACAAGGCCAAACTGGGAGCCAACGCCATTCTGGGCGTTTCCCTGGCGCTTGCCAAGGCGGCGGCGGCCCAGCTGCAACAGCCCCTGTACCGCTACCTGGGCGGTCCGAACGCCAAGGTTCTGCCCGTCCCCATGATGAACATCATCAATGGGGGCGCCCACTCCGACGCGCCCATCGACTTTCAGGAATTCATGATCGTTCCGTCCGGCGCGCCTACTTTCCGGGAAGCCCTGCGCTATGGCGCGGAAGTCTTCCATGCCCTGAAATCCGTCCTGCACAGCCGCGGCCTTTCCACCGCCGTGGGTGATGAAGGCGGCTTCGCTCCCAAGCTGAACTCCGCGGAAGACGCGCTGGACTGCATCGCCCAGGCCGTGGACAACGCCGGCTACCGATTCGGGGAAGACATTTCCATTGCCCTGGACGTGGCTTCCTCCGAATTCTACGATCCGGAATCCGGACTGTACGTTTTCAAGAAGTCCGACGGCAGCCGCAGAACCGCCGCGGAACTGACGGATTACTACGTGGAACTGAAGAAGAAATACCCCATCGTCTCCATTGAGGACGGCTGTGCGGAAAACGACTGGGACGGCTGGAAAATCCTGACGGAAAAACTGGGCAAAAGCACCCAGCTCGTCGGGGACGACCTCTTCGTCACCAACGTTGAATTCCTCAGAAAAGGCATTCATCTGGGCGTGGGCAACTCCATTCTGGTGAAGGTAAACCAGATCGGCTCCCTGACGGAGACGCTGGATGCCGTGGAGCTGGCCATGGGCAACCGCTACACCGCCGTTATTTCCCACCGCTCCGGGGAAACGGAAGACGCCACCATCGCGGACATCGCCGTGGGGACCAACGCCGGCCAGATCAAGACCGGCTCCCTGAGCCGTTCCGACCGCATGGCCAAATACAACCGCCTTCTCCGGATTGAGGAGGAACTGGGGGAATCCGCCCGCTACGGCAACGGATTCGGCCTGTTCTGACCTCTTTTGCCGGAACTGGTATAAAGCAACCCAAATCCCCGGTCGTCGTGAGGCGGCGCGGGGATTTTTCATTCTCCGGGGTAATTGCATCCTTTTCTTTGGGATAAAATATGCAATGCTGGGCTTTCGGATTCCGCATTGCCAAAAAGCCCCATCTCCGTTCCGCGCCATGTCTCCCAGCCTTTCCCTGCCCACACGCCCCCTGCTGTGCGCGGCACTGGCGTACCTGGCGCTTCCTCTGGGCCTCTTCCTGTGGGGATGGCTGCATCCCGCCTTCTCCGTTCCGCTTTGCGCCGCACTGGCGTATGGATTGTACGCCTGCACCCGGAATCTTCCGGAACAGCGGCTTCCTCTGAAAGCCCGCGGACTGGCCGTGCTGGGCTTTCTGTCCGCCTTCTGCCTGCTGCTGGTGCTGCTGTGCGGCTTCACGGGCCACTGCCAGCAGCACGCGGACTTTGCGGTCCGCAACGCCGTTTACGAACAGCTTGCGACAGGCTCCTGGCCCCTCGTCATGGCGGACGGGCGCCACTTCATCTACTATCTGGGCCATTGGCTGCCTCCCGCGCTGGCCGCCTCCTGCTGTCCGGATGCATGGGCTCCCTGGCTGCTGGCCCTGTGGACCTTCCTGGGGCTGGAACTGGCGCTGCTGGCGGCTGCCTCCCGCTGGGGCGTCCGGCAAACGGCCTGGTGGGCGCTGGTTCTCTTCTGCCTGGGATCTCCGGCAGCGGCGCTGGACTGCCTGGGAATGCCCCTCCCCTCCCTGTTCGCGGAATACAATGCCCAGATGGTGCTGTTCATCGGCATGCCCGCCCAACTCTTCAACACGTTCAACCATGCCGTTCCGGCGCTGTTGTGCGCCGTGCTTATTCTGACCCGCTCCCTGCCTGCCGCGGGATATTATTTCATGGGGGCATTGCTGCTGCCGTCCTCCCCGCTGGGCGCTCTTCTGCTCCTTCCGTACATAATGTATGAAACCCTGTTCCGCCGTCCAACGGAGCAGGCTCCTCCTTCCCGGCTCCGGTTCCTCCTGCTCCAGCCGGTTTTCTGGATTGCCGTCCTGTGCGCGGCGGTCATGGCCGTCTTTTATGCCCATCTGGACGGTGGGGGGCAGTTTTCCTGCCTTTTTGCCGGGAAGTATGCGGAAATCTACCACTACGGCCAGCAGCGGCTGCTGCTCTATCCCGGCTCCGTCAAATACGCCAGCTTCCTGCTGGCTCTGGCCCTGGGCGTTCTGCTGCCGGGTGCGCTGCTCTTCCAAGCATGCCGGAGGAATCCGCTGTATTACATCACGCTGGGGATGATGGCAGGCAGCCTCTTTTTCCGCACGGGCATCATGAATAATGAACTTCTCTTTAAAGCCCCGGCGGTCCTCTATCCCTTCCTCTCCCTGCTCTTTCTCCATGCCTTCCGCCAGGGGGGCACGAAATACCGGACACTCCTGATTCTTTACCTGGCCTGCACGGCCCTTCCGTCCCTGCAATGCATGATGGAAAAAGCGGGTACGTTCTCCACCCGGGCAAGCACTATGCAGGAGCACCAGCTGACGGCGCACGGCGGCATGCTTGACCGCCGGAAAGACCCCGTCTGCCGCCAATTCGTCAAAAAGGACGGCCATCCTCTCCCCGCGTGGCTGTTCAAGACCGGAACAAGGCCATGACGTCACGGCGGCGGGAATCAATCCAGCCTGATGCCGAACATGTCCGACAGGGACCCGGCATCCTTGTCCAGCGCGTCTTCTCCGCCGGGAACGGCTTCCGGAGCCTTCGGAATCAGGACGGAGGCGTCCATCCCGCGCAGGGTAAACAGCAGTTTCGGCTGTTCGTCCAGCATCACACCGAAGGCATACAGGACCGCGGACGCATGCTTGCACAAATCCGCCCAGTCCGGGCAGGAACAGGAAAAACGCCACTCTTCCGGCGCGGGGAACAGGCCGCCCTCCGGATCGCACAGGATTTCCAGCAGCTCCGGGGAGAGGTTCCCCTTCAGCAAGTCAATCCAGGAACCGATATGCCCGGCGCACCGCGCACGCAGCCGGGCAAGCGCCTCTTCATCCGGAGGGGCGGCATGCACGCGGACCTCATACAAATGCTCCCCCATCACCAGCGCGTCAATGCGGCCGGGAGCCGCTTTCACGTCCAGAACGCAGCCATAGCGCAAATAAGTACGCCCGGGGGCCAGCCGCATGCCGTACACCTCGCACGCGGCCAGGCTCTTCATCCATTCCTTTCCCCAGAACTTTTTCGCCAGATTTCGCCCGGAAGCCGTCACGGGATGCAGCTCCATCCCCTCCGCGGCCAGTTCCGCCGCCTTCTCTTCCGCGCGTTTCCGCAAATCCGCCCGTTTCAGGGGCATGCCATCATTTTCACACATATGATATTTTACCTTTTATTCCATAAAGAACGGCTTATAAATCATTCACTAATGTTCTTTAGGAACTGTTCTCAGCATGAAATCTCCAAATAAAGGTACCGTGAATGCCAATTCTCCATAAGAAGGACTATATATCATTCCCTTTTTCATTAAATGGGCCCGGGTTGGACCTATCTTGTTCACAGTAACTCCCAGAGCATGTGCAATTTCTCCGGCTCGCATCCTTTCAGATCTTAATTCTGCCATGGTTCTCAGGAATCTTTTTTCTCCCGGAGTAAGCCGATCAAATCTTACACGGAAAAAATTTTGATCCAATCTCTCTATAACCTTCTCCGTTGCCCGATTAATTACATCCAATGTAATATTTTCAGTTTGCGCCTGTTTCCAAGCCTGATATCCCCATTCTTGTAAAAAATACGGATATCCATGAGTAAGTTCATATATTTTATCAAGAGCATCATTTGCAAATACAGCTCCCTCCCTTCTGGCCGGTTCCTGCAATGCGCGAGCAACATCTTCCTGGGATAAAGCTCCAACATCAGGAAAACTGAATAAGCGTTCAGCATAGGATTTAGAATCTCCGGCCAAACCCGGCAAAATAGGAAGCCCGGCACCTAATAAGACAATAGGACTCTGTTTCTGTTGAATTCTATGCATTGCCATAATCAATGCACTTAATTCCTTCTCTTTAAAATATTGGATTTCATCAATAAGAATGGCAACAGCGGATTGTTTTTCCATGGCTGCCTCCGACAATGCCTGAAAAAGCTCAGGCAAATCATTTTCAAGGTCTCCGCTGTCCGCTACACCCGGTAACGGATCCAAGTCCAATCCCAAATCTCCATAGTTAATTCTGATAGTTCCAATAAAATTTCTAAGAGCAATCAGCCCCCTTTTAACTTTATCACCTGTTCCGGCCAATCTGTTCAATTCAAAAAACAACCTCCTCAAATATGGAGCAAGACTGGCACCTAAAGATTTATTTTCATGTGCTTCAATCGAGATCGTATGATATCCATGTTGTTGCGCCAATCGTTCCATTTCATTGAGTAGAACCGTTTTCCCTACTCCTCTCAAACCAGTTAGAAGCATGCTTTTTTCTGGTCTCCTATTCAAAGTACGCCCTAATAAAATCTCTGTTTGTCTAAGAATGCTGGACCTCCCTACCAACTCGGGAGGAGGAGAGCCAGCACCTGGTGAAAAGGGATTTTTTATTTCATCCATAATATAGCCCGTTATAGTAAGTATACTTCTAAGGCTTTTCAAGTAGAACTTACTAGACCTTCTTACCTCTTCTTACCTCTTCTTACCTCTTCTTACCTCTTCTTACCTCTTCTTACCTAGTTCTACCTAGTTCTATCTAAAATTTAATAGAACTAGGTAGAATAAAAACTCCATTCCAAATCCGTCCACATTACCTATTTCAAGCTTTCAAAACAACATGGCTTCAGGCACAACATGTGGGTCATGTGGAAAGGCAGATTTTCTAAACCCACCGCTGATCTGGTTCAACGCTACGGCGAATCCGTCTCCTACGACTGGAGGCTCTTCCGCCAGGACATTGCCGGATCCATCGCCCATGCGCGGGCACAGCTCAAGGCAGGCCTGCTTTCGCAGGAGGAATTCAGCGCCATTGAATCCGGCCTGAAGGACATTCTGAAGGACATTGAGGCAGGCAGCTTCACGTGGAGCCGGGAGCTGGAAGACGTGCACATGAACATTGAAAGCGAGCTGACCCGACGCATCGGCGCGCCGGGTGCCAAGCTGCATACCGCACGCTCCCGCAACGACCAGGTGGCTACGGACACACGGCTTTACTGCCGGGCGGAGATTGATGAAATCCTGGAAAAAGTGCGCCATTTGCAGTGCGCGCTGGTCATGAAGGCGAAGGAGTACGCGGACGCCATGATGCCGGGCTATACCCACCTGCAGCGCGCCCAGCCCGTCACGATGGGCCACCATTTGCTGGCTTACGTGGAAATGCTGAACCGGGACGCGGACCGCCTCACGGACTGCCGCAGGCGCCTGAACGTTTCCCCGCTGGGTTCCGGAGCTATTGCCGGTTCCACCATCTGCCTGGACCGCCGCGGGATTGCCGCAGAACTGGGCTTTGACGCCGTAACGGAGAATTCCATGGATGCCATTGCCGACCGGGATTACATCATGGAAACCCTCTTTGACCTGGCCGTGATCGGCGCCCACCTCTCCCGCATGAGCGAGGACGTCATCCTGTGGTGTACGGCGGAATTCGGCTTCGCCACCCTGTCGGACGCCCATACCACGGGCTCCTCCCTGATGCCCCAGAAGAAAAATCCGGACGTCGCCGAACTTACCCGCGGCAAAACGGGACGCCTGTACGGCAACCTTACTGCCGTGATGGTGGCCGTCAAGGGGCTGCCCCTGACCTACAACCGCGATCTTCAGGAAGACAAGGAACCCCTGTTCGATTCCATTGACACGATTAAGCTGGCCCTGGACGTCAATGCGGAGATGATGGCCGCCATGACGGTCAACACGGCCCGGGCTCTGGAAGCGGCTTCCGATCCCCATGCTGCTGGCTACGGACTTGGCGGACTACCTGGTTCGCCGCGGCGTTCCCTTCCGGAAGGCTCACGAACTGGTCGGAAAAGCCGTCGCCATGAGCATTTCCACGGGTACGCCCCTCAGCCAGTTGAGCGACGAACAGTTCGCCTCCATTTCAGACGCGGACGGAACCGACGCGCGCGACGTATTTGAATTGACAAAAGCCTTCGCCCAGCGTACCAACCCGGGGGCTCCCAATTCCGAGAATACCCGCCGCCGCATCGCCTACTGGGAAGACATTCTTTCCAAATAACACTGCCTGCGGGGAGCGGACGGAACAGGAACCTGCCGTCCGTCTCCGCGGCGCGCCTCCGGGTGCAGGAAGGGGACGTTTTACACCCCTCCGGCGGCGGAATTCCACCGCAGCCGGCCAACATCCCGGCAGCCATGTTCAGACCTGCTCTCCTTTCCTCTCTCAAGACCTATACCAAGCAAACCTTTCTGGCGGACCTCTTCGCGGGGCTCACCCTGTCTCTTATACACATCTCCGAGCCCACGAGACGCTCATGAATCTCG
>ENA-OYVZ01000565-OYVZ01000565.1-human-gut-metagenome-genome-assembly--contig:-NODE-565-length-10667-cov-6.760271_pt1 | contig 10667 bp, 11 predicted proteins | sample MGYA00244162_ERZ653381 | MGnify/ENA primary metagenome ERZ653381 (study PRJEB26926, sample SAMN06165033) | human gut metagenome | biome: ENVO:00009003; feature: ENVO:2100002; material: ENVO:00002003...
GAGATTCATGAGCGTCTCGTGGGCTCGGAGATGTGTATAAGAGACAGCCCCGGAATACCGCCGGGTGGCCGATAAGCTGCACACCTATATCCCCGAGTCCTCCATCGTAGGCGTCCTGCTGGAACACGCCGAGGACTACGCCGTTATCGACAGCGCCAACCGTTCCATCATGCAGCACGAGCCCCTGTCCTGGAGCGTGGTGGGCACCCGCTTTGTCCACCTGGGCCAGCGTTCCCAGATGGGCAGGCTCTCCGACGATGTGCTCCGGGAGTGGATCGGCTCCATGTCCCCCGCCGAGCGTGAGCAGTTCACCGATGCGCTGTTTGACGTACTCTCTCTGTCCGGCAAAGCCCGGACGCTGGACGACCTCCGCAGCGGCGGTCTGGCCGGCGGCGCGGCGCTGCTGAAGCAGTACGCCGGCGCGGACGAGAAGAAAAAGAAGATCATCGCCGAGATATTCCGCCGTCTGGCCGTGGACGTGAAGGACGAGCTGAAAAAGGCCGCCGGCGAGGGGTTTGAAGGCGTGAAAAAGGCCGCCGGCGAGGGTCTGGAGGGCGTCAAGACCGTCCTGACCAACCTGACCAAGGGCGAAAAATCAAAGCGCAGCCGCCCGCAGGCACAGCCCTCGCCCCCGCAAATGTCAAAAAAAGAAAGCCCTCACGGGCTTTCTTTTTTGTTGTCTTAGTGCCGCTTCTTGCCGACCCACGCCATACCGGTCACGGACAGCACCGCCGTCACGGCGTAGATGCCCACGCCCGCGTCAAAGGTCTTGGGGCTGGTCTTGCTGCCATCCTTGGTGGTCGTGGTGGTGGAGTTATAATAGTAGTAGCGGGGAGCAGTGTAGGAATGGTTGCCGCTGCCCATATTGGTATATCCCGTAGCGACGGAGCCTTCGCTAAAGCCGTCCCCTGCCTTGGCCAGATGGTTGATGCCTGCGCCATAATAGTTGTTGCTGACCGTGGTAGCGCCCTTGGCACCATAGACCGCGCCCTGTGCATCACCGCCATCGAAGGTATGGCTGACAAAGGCGTTGCTCTCGACCTTGGAGCCGCCGGCCTGAGAACCGGTCACAACGACACCGTTCTTCGTGTTGGTGTTTGCCGTGGTCGTATTTCCATCGAAATAGTTGTTCTGTACCGTTGCGGGCGCGGACAGATAGATGCCCGCCACATTGTCAGCAGGACCGACCTTGTTGCCGATGAAATCGTTGTTCTTGATCTCATTGTCGGTAGCATTAGTTGTTTTGCTGCTGTCGATCTGGATAATCCCATTCGAGGTCGCAATGCAGTTTTTGAACGTAGAATTGGTGACTACCAACTTGCAATTCATAGCATCACTGGAAGAGGCGCGCACAATGTTCAAGGCTTTGACATTATCAAACGTGCAGCCGTCCACCGTAAGGCAGGAATTATTGCCGGAGTTATACGCACGGATCAGCACAGAATCAATGTCGATGTCCTTAAAGGTCAGATTTTTCATGACTGCGGTCTTGTCATTGCCGGAGAACTGGAACACACCGTGTGCAATATTTGTCAGATTTACATTATCTACAGGCTTGGCAAGCTTTACCCTGTATCCGTTGCCGTCAATCGTCAGGGACTTATCCACCACAATCTGCTTGCTGACGGTCTGGTCTCCCAGCAGCGTGATGGTCTCGCCGTCCTTGGCGGCCTTCACCGCCGTATACAGGTCATAGAAATACAGGTCGCCCTTTTTCACCATGTACTCGCCCTGCGTCGCTCTGCCCACGGCAAACCAGCCGTCGCTGCACGTAACGGCCGTATTCCCTCCGCTCGTCAGATTGTCCTGCGTCTGGAATACTCCGCTGTTAACGGTCAAGCTGCCGCCTGCACCCTGTACATTGATCGCCGCAGCGTGGCCAGTGCCGTCCTTGTGGTACTCACCGCCGTTGATGGTCACGTCCGCGTCTTGCACATACAGCGCATGGAGAATCTTCGCGTCGGTAATCGTCACCGTACCGCCACTCAGGTACAGCACATTGCACCTAACGTAATCAAACGTCGCAGCGCCTTTCGTTTCCGCGTTGGTGTCCGTGATGGTCAGGTCATGATCCTTTCTGACGCTGCCGGTCAACTTGTGTCCGTTCAGGTCGATGGTCACCATGCGGTCACCGGGACCAGTGATATTCACGCCGGTTGCATCCGCCAGCAGCTTCACCGTATCCCCTGTCTTAGTCGCCGTAATAGCATCCGCCAGCGTAGCATAGTGTGTACCGTCAATAGCCGCTTCATGTTCACAGCTACCCGTACAATTCGCTGTCGTCTCCGCCCAACTCACGCTGCACAGTCCCAGCGCCATGACCAGCGCCAGTGCCATTGCCAATAACTTCTTCATTGTATATTCCCCTTGTTTTAAATATTTCCGCAGGACGCATCGTTTTAAGATCGTTAAAACGCAAATGCAGAGGTACCTCTGCCGTCCTTCCGGATACTGTCATTATAACAAATTCCCGCGGTTTAGCAATAGTTTTTTCACATTTTCTGTGAAAAGTCGCACCGCCGACAACCGTCCCCCCTGTTTTTGGCAGAAAAGGACCCCCGGCACAGCCGGGGGTCCTTTATACAGCATACAGTGCTCAGTCCAGCATACTCTTCAGGTCAACGGCGACCTCAAAGGGTGCGGCAGTAGCTTCCTTGATCTGGTCCACGGTAAACTCGGGATTGATCTCGGTCATCAGCAGGCCCTTGTCAGTGACCTCAAACACGCACATCTCGGTGATGATCTTGTTCACGCAGTGAGAGGCGGTCAGGGGCAGACGGCACTTCTCGAAGATCTTGGGGTTGCCCTTGGCGGTGTGCTCCATGCACACAATGCAGTGCTTGGCGCCCACGCACAGGTCCATGGCGCCACCCATGCCGGGCATCTTCTTGCCGGGGATGATCCAGTTGGCCAGGTTGCCCTCAGCATCGACCTCCAGCGCGCCCAGGAAGCAAGCGTCCACATGGCCGCCGCGGATCAGGCCGAAGTTGCTGGCGGAGTCGATGAAGCCGCCGCCATAGGCCACGGAAGCGGGACTGCCGCCGGCGTCCACAACGTGGTACGGATCGTAGTTCTCGTCGCCCTCCTTGGGTGCCTTTCCGGCGGAGACGATACCCAACTCAGCGTGGATGATCAGCTCCACGCCCTCGGGCAGATAGTGGGGGATCAGGGTGGGCAGACCGATGCCCAGATTTACGACGTCGCCATCTTTCAGCTCTTTGGCGCAGCGCTTGGCAATAAAGCCCTTGATCTCAGACTTTTCCATTACTTTCTGTCTCCTTCCACGATGTAGTTCACGCACATACCGTAGGTATGGACGTTCTCCGGCTCAATATCGCCCACGGGAACGATATACTCGCACTCGGCGATCACGGTGTCTGCGGCAGTGGCCATCACCACGTTGAAGTTGCGCATGGTGCCCTTGTACCAGCAGTTGCCGTACTCATCGCACTTATAGGCGCCCAGCAGGGCGAAATCGGCGTGGATGGGCTTCATCAGCAGATAATCCTTGCCGTCCACAGTGTGGCGGCCCAGGCAGAAGGGGGAGTCCTCCACCAGCGTGTCGATGCCCACGGGGGTCAGCACGCCGCCCAGACCGGCGCCGCCGGCGCGGATGCACTCAGCCAGGGTGCCCTGGGGCAGCAGATTGACCTCCAGCGTACCCTCGGTGTTCTGCTGGCCGACCTCGGGGGTCATGCCCACATGGGTGGCGATGACGCGCTTGACCTGATGGTTGTGGATCAGCTCCGCGATGCCGAAGAACTCTTCGCCCATGGGGCCAGTCGCGCGGCCCATATCGTTGGCGATCAGGGTCAGGTCCTTCGTGCCCAGGGCCACCAGCTCCTTGACGATAGCGCGGGCCTGGCCGCAAGCCAGGAAACCGCCGCACATAATCGTGGCGCCGTCGGGGATCATGGCCGCCGCTTCCTTGGCAGTCAATACAGGTTTCTTTGCCATTTCTGTTCCTCCTACTTTTTTATGACAGCAACCACTGGGCCATCTGCCTATGCAGTTGACCCAGTGGTGCCGTATGGTTTTACTTCATGCCGCGCTTGACCATTTCGGTCACGGCGAAGGACGCCACGTCGTCGGCATACTTGCCGGCGCCGAAACCGGCGTCAAAGCCCAGCTCCTTGGCCAGCTCATGGGTGATGCGGGGACCGCCGCAGCATACGACGAACTTGTCGCGCAGGCCCTCGGCCTCCAGCAGCTCGATGAGGTTGGTCAGGTTCTGGATGTGTACATCCTTCTGGGTAACGGTCTGGCTGACCAGCAGCACGTCCGCGTGCAGCTCCAGCGCCTTCTTGATGAATTCCTCGTTGGGAACCTGAGAGCCCAGGTTATAGGCCTCGATCATCTCGTAACGCTCCAGGCCGTAGTGGCCGGCAAAGCCCTTGCGGTTCATGATAGCGTCGATACCCACGGTGTGAGCGTCGGTGCCGGTGGAGGCACCCACCATCACGACCTTGCGGCCGATGTGCTCTTTGATGTATTCATTGGTATCCTCCATGCTCATCACGTCGGACTCCACAGTAATAACATGGATATCCTCGTAGTTCACGGAGTGTACGCAGCTGCCATAGACCACATAGAAGGTGAACTCCTTGTCCAGCGCGGTGTGATAGGCCACGTTGGGCTCCTCAAGACCCATCTTCTTGGCGATCTGGCGGGCAGCCTCCTCACCGCGCTCATCATCCTTGATGGGCAGGGTGAAGCTGGTCTGCACCTTACCGTCGTTCATGGTGTCGCCATAGGGCTTCAGGCGGGTCAGATCCAGCGTTGTATCGAAATCGATCTTATGGGTATTATACAGTCCGCTGCTCATGCTCCCACCTTGCCTTTCATGACTTCAATGAACGGGTTGAAGTATTTGTCGTCCTTGATGACCACGCCGGCCAGGCCCTTGCCGCCGTCCTTGGGGCGCTTCACGTCGGCGAAGATGCCCTTCTCGATGGTGGTGAACAGGCCCAGCTTCTCGATCTCGGAGAGCAGGTCGGTGGCCTTGGTCAGCACCTCGTTGGCGCGGCTGCGGATGATGCCGCCCTCTTTGTAGGTCAGCTCATCGCCCAGATCCTTCATGGTGCGGAAGATGTACTGCGCGTTCTCGATGGACAGCGCACGGTCGGACATGAACGGGGTGTGGATGGCCTCGGTCATCATGCCCAGCAGGCACAGCTTCTGGTTGGTCAGGATGGTCACCATGTTGAACAGGGCGTCCTGAATGTGACCGCGGAAGATGTTGCCGGTCATGAACTTCGTGGGAGGCATATACTTCAGGGGCGCGTTGGGGAATATCTCGCGGGCCATCTGGGCCTGCGCCAGCTCATACAGGAACGTATCCTCCACGGCGGGATCCATCTCGAACGCGTGGCCCAGACCCATCTGCTCCTCGCGCATACCGGCGGTCTTGGCAAAGGCCTCGTTGATGAACTGGGAGGCCAGCACGGTGTGGGCCGCGGTGATAGCGTCGTCGGTGGTCAGATAGTTATCCTCACCGGTGTTGATGATAACGCCGGCATAGCCGTTGATGACACGGGAGAAGTACTGGTCCACGATGGTGCGCTGCATATTGATGTCGCGGAACAGGATGCCGTACAGCGCATCGTTCAGCATGACGTCCAGACGCTCCAGAGCGCCCATAGCGGCGATCTCGGGCATGCACAGGCCGGAGCAGTAGTTGCACAGCCGGATATAGCGGTGCTGCTCCTCGCCTACCTCGTCCAGCGCCGCGCGCATCAGGCGGAAGTTCTCCTGGGTAGCGTAGGTACCGCCGAAGCCCTCGGTGGTCGCGCCGTAAGGCACGTAGTCCAGCAGGGACTGACCGGTGGTACGGATCACGGCGATGATGTCCGCGCCCTGCTTGGCACCGGCCTTGGCCTGCGTGATATCCTCGTAGATATTGCCGGTAGCCACGATGATGTACAGGTACGGGCCTTCCTTATCACCCCACGCCTTCAGGTAGCTGTTACGCTTGGCGACGTTCTTGTTGATGCGGTCCACGGTAGCGTTCACCACGGGGGTGATAGCGCCGCGAATCTCCGCGTCGGAATGGGCGGGGACCTTGCTCAGGTCCAGCTCGCCGCTGTTCACGGCATCTGCCACGCCCTGGGGATCCTTGCCGGTCTCCACCATAGCGTTGCCGATAGCCCACGCGGCACCCACGGGCAGCAGGGAGTTTGCCATCAGGTGGTCAACGACCACGTTGGGCAGAGGAACGTCCATATCGTTGACGCCATCGATACCCAGCAGACGGCAAACAGCGCGCTCCACCGTGACGGTGGTGTGCTGGTCGATAAAGTGCTGGGTGTCGTCCGCGATCTTGGCGGCGGAGGCACGGGCACGGTTGACCAGCTCAAAATTCAAGCCGAGTTTGCTTTCCATAGTTTTTCCTCTCTCTTACTTCTTGACGTGACGCTCGTTACGCAGCAGCTTGGTGGGCTCCAGATAGCGCTGCTTGGTGCCTTCGGCGACCCATGCCACGCCGGTCTTCTCCACCTTCTTCTTGCCGGTGCAGACGTCGCAGTGGCAATCCTGAACATAGTGCTCGGGCTGGGTGTAAGAGGTGATAACGCCCTCGAAGTTGCGCAGGATGACCTTGCGGGGCGTCTCGGAGATCAGGTAGTTGGGCATAACAGGGGTCTTGCCGCCGCCGCCGGGAGCGTCGACCACGAAGGTGGGGATGCAGTAGCCGGAGGTATGACCGCGCAGGGCTTCCATGATCTCGATGCCCTTGGACACGGGGGTACGGAAGTGGCTCAGACCCAGGGAAGGATCGCAGGCATAGATGTAATAGGGGCGCACACGCATCTTGACCAGACCGTGGACCAGCTCCATCATCACGTGAGAGCAATCGTTCACGCCGGCCAGCAGCACGGACTGGTTACCCAGGGGGATACCGGCGTCAGCCAGCATAGCGCAGGCCTTGGCGGCTTCGGGAGTGAACTCCTTGGGGGTGTTGAAGTGGGTGTTCAGCCACACGGGATGATACTTCTTCAGCATGGCGCACAGCTCGGGAGTGATACGCTGGGGGCACACAACGGGCGTACGGGAGCCCAGACGCACGATCTCCACATGGGGGATGGCGCGCACGCGCTTGATGATGTACTCCAGGGTGTCGTCCTCGACCATCAGGGAGTCACCGCCGGACAGCAGCACGTCGCGGACCTCGGGGTGGGCGGCCACATAATCGATGCACTTGTCGATCTGCTGCATAGGCACTTCGCAGTCGTTCTGACCGGCAAAACGGCGACGGGTGCAGTGACGGCAGTACATGGAACACTGGTCGGTGATCAGCAGCAGCACGCGGTCAGGATAGCGGTGGGTCAGGCCGGGGGTGGGGGAGTCGGTATCCTCGTGCAGGGGATCGGCATCCTCATAGTCGGCATACTCCAGCTCCTCAGCGCGGGGGATAGCCATCTTGCGGATGGGATCAAACGGATCGTCCAGATCGATCAGGGACAGATAGTAGGGGGTGACGGCCATGCGCAGCTTGCCCAGGGTCTTGGCAACGCCGGCTTCCTCGTCGGGGGTCAGGGTCATGTACTTTTTCAGATCTTCGATCGTCTCAGCGCGGTTGGCAACCTGCCAATGCCAGTCGTTCCACAGATTTTCAGGAACGTCAGCGAACAGACCATTGCGAGTTTTCATGTCGTTTCTCCTTCACAAAAATCGTTGTTTTAGGTACGCCAAAGGCTGGGAGTCCCCCGAAGGGGACACCCAGCTTCGGTCAGTTTCGTTTAGCAGTACTTCTCGTCGAACAGCTTACGCAGCTTGGGGTTCTCGCGCAGCACGTCCAGAGTGATCTGAGCGTGGTTCTTGGTATAACCGTTGCCGATGATCATGGTAACGTCCTTGCCGATACCCTCGGCGCCCAGGGCAGCCTTGGTGAAGGAGGTAGCCATGGAGAAGAAGTACACCAGACCGTCGTCGCGGACGGGCAGGATAGCGGACATCTCGCAGGACTCGATGTTCACGCAGCAGATGGACAGATCATACTCCTTGCCGTCGTTGGCAGCCAGAGCAGCCTCCATGACCTCAACGGGCTTGGTGCAGTCGGCGACGATCACGTCGGTGTACACGCCCAGCTCCATCAGGCCGGGGACCTGCTTGGGGTTGCGGACGACGCCCACGACCTTACCCTTGGGGCCGACCTTCTTCATAGCTTCCCAACCGCACAGAACACCGGACTTGCCGTTGGCACCCAGGATCAGGACGCTGTCACCCTCGTGGGGCAGCTTGCGGGCCTGCGCGGGAGCGCCGGCCACGTCCAGAGCAGCCAGGGCCAGAGGCTCGGACATATCATCGGGCATCTTGGCATACAGAGCGGACTCGAACAGGATGGCCTTGCCGACGATGTCCACGCGGTCGATATCCTTGTGGATGGCCAGGATCTTGTCGATCTTCAGCGGGGTCATGGACAGGGAGACCAGAGAGACGATCTTGTCGCCTTCCTTCAGGTCGAAGCCGGGCTTCTTCTTCAGGTCCTCGCCGATGTGAGCGACGACACCCTTGAACATACCGCCGGAACCGGTAACGGGATTCTGCTGCTTGCCGCGCTCAGCGACGATGCCCAGGATCATTTCGCCGATCTTCTTCTCGTCGCCGCCGCAGGCCTCAGAGATCTGAGTGAAGGAGGCGGAGTCGATGTTCAGGGAGGTGACATCGCAGACGATCTCGTTGGAATAGACCTTGCTCATGTCGTTGTCGATCTTCCAAGCGGCCTGGGTCAGAACGCCCTTGGGCTCGATAACGCGGTGGGTACCGTACTTGTTGCCTTTCAGTTCAGCCATTTTAGTTTCCTCCTAAATTTATTTATAATTCTTTCTTTTAATAGCTTTCAGCGGACACTGAACGGATGCGTCGGATGGATGGGCGAGAAAATTTTTTGTCTGTCGAAGCGTGTGGTTTGCAGGAATACTTTGTGTATTTCAAAAAACACACGGGAAGGCAGGCGGAAAATTTTCCGTTCAGCCGCCGACAGCACTTCGTTCAGTGGCTGCTTCATTACTTCAGGGGCTTCAGGCTCAGGATCTCGCGGGCCTCAGCGGGGGTAGCGATCTCGCGGCCCAGCTCCTTGGCGATACGGACGACCTTGGCCACCAGCTCGCCGTTGGACGCGGCCTTCTGGCCCTTGCCCAGATAGATGTTGTCCTCGAAGCCCACACGGACGTTGCCGCCCATAGCGATAGCGGCAGCGGCCATGGTCCAGGCAGCGCGGCCCACGCCGGACACGGTCCAGGTAGCGTTGGCCGGGATCTTGCTGGCGAAGAACGCCAGGTTCTCCACAGTGGCGGGGGTGCAGCCGTGCACGCCCAGCACGAAGTTGAACTGCATGGGATCGCCGGGGACCTCGCCCTTCTTGGCCATGCCCAGAACGGTGTCGATATGGCCCAGCTCGAAGCACTCGTACTCGGGCTTGATGCCGTTCTCGATCATACGCTTGCCGAAGGCGCGCATGGTGGGCATAGTGTTATCGAAGATCTCATCGCCGAAGTTGCAGGTACCGCAGTCCAGGGTGGCCATCTCAGGGAACAGCTCAGTGGGCTGCAGACGCTCCTCGGGGCTCATGCCGGTGGCGCCGCCGGTGGAGGGGATCATGATGACGTCGGGCAGCTCCTTGCGGATGGCGTCCATGACGACCTTGAAACGCTCGCGGCCCTGGGTGGGAGTACCGTCATCCTCACGGACGTGGATGTGCAGGATCGCCGCACCGGCCTCGTACGCGGACTTGGCCTCGCGGACCATCTCCTCGACGGTATAGGGAACAGCCTCGTTCTGGGCCTTAGTGACCTCAGCGCCGCAGATAGCAGCGGTAATGATAAGCTTCTCCATTGTTTCCGCTCCTTACTTCTCGATGGGCAGACGCTGGCAGTCCTTGGGGGTGACGCAGGTGCCGTGGGCACGGCAGACCACCACGGGCTCAGCCAGAACGTCAGCGGCGGAAGCACTGATGTCGGGGCGGGAGACGATGACCTTGCGGGCCTCGAACTTCATGGTACGGGAGGTGTTGCCGATCTTCTCGATCTCGCCGTAGGCCTCGATGTAGTCGCCGGCGTAGACGGGCGCCAGGAACTCCACGTTGTCATACGCGCAGAACAGGCCCTCATCGCCGTCGCACTTGATCAGCAGCTCGGTGGCCACATCGCCGAACAGGTGCACCATGTGTGCGCCGTCCACCAGGTTGCCGCCGTAGTGGGCGTCCTTCGCGCTCATACGCAGACGAAGCAGAGATGTCATCTTTTCCATAAGTTTTTCCTCCTTCAAATTTTTGGACGTGCATTTCCAATACCAGAGCTGGCCTCGGCACTTCTTTTGGGTATGAAAAAAGCGCTATCGGTCAAGGTCGTTGACCAATAGCGCTCCATGTATCACTACATGACAGCAGCGCCGCTTACACCGCGCTGCCAGGAACCATACGCACAGACCCGTCCGGCCCCTTCGGCGGAAGACCCCTTCCTGCAAATTTACCGGGTGCCTGTCCCCAAATATGCAGTACCCTGTCCTCCGCGCCTCTATTGACTGATATTATGAAATTTCTATCTATAAATTATACCTTTTTCAGCGGTCTTGTCAAGTGACATTGTGACAGAAAAGACAATAATTTTTTTGTGCGATACGAATAAATTCTGTCTCTTATACACATCTGACGCTGCCGACGATATGCAGTG
>ENA-OYVZ01000570-OYVZ01000570.1-human-gut-metagenome-genome-assembly--contig:-NODE-570-length-10642-cov-4.335128_pt1 | contig 10642 bp, 10 predicted proteins | sample MGYA00244162_ERZ653381 | MGnify/ENA primary metagenome ERZ653381 (study PRJEB26926, sample SAMN06165033) | human gut metagenome | biome: ENVO:00009003; feature: ENVO:2100002; material: ENVO:00002003...
CGTCTCGTGGGCTCGGAGATGTGTATAAGAGACAGGCTGCATGCACGTGTTCGCCGTCAGCGGCATGCATGTGGGGGTGGCGGCCATGCTGGTTCTGGGAATGCTGAGGCTGTTGTACGTGCGCCCCCGTGCGGCGCGGCTGGCCTGCATTCCGTTGCTGGCGGTGTACGTGTTTGTGACCGGGATGTCCGCCTCCGCCCTGCGGGCCTTCATCATGGCGGCGGTCTGGCTGCTGGCGTCCGTGCTGCGCCGGAAGGGGCATCCGGCCAATATTCTGGCGCTGGCTTTCATCCTCCTTTGCCTGATGGACCCGCTCCAGGTTTTCCAGCCGGGGTTCCAGCTCTCCTTCTGCGTCTTCGCCGTGATTGTCTGCCTGGCAGGATGGAGCATCCGGGAAAGGCCCCTGTGGGCTCCGGACCCGTTCATTCCTTCCCGGATTTACAATGCGCGGGAAAAAGGCTTTGTGCGCCTGGAAAAAGCGTTCCGCGGCGCGCTGCTCATCTCCGTGGGGGCGTGGCTGATGTCCATTCCCCTGACGGCATGGCACTTCGGCACCTGGAACCTGTACGCTCCCCTGACCAATTTGTGCTTGAGCGTGCTCGTTTTTCCGCTCATGGGCGTCTCCCTGTTCGGGCTGGTGTTCGCGTGGTGCCCGTGGATTTTATGCGTCTGCAATACGGCGGCTTCCTGGATGGCCTCCGTCATGCTGGCGGTAGCCGGGGGAGTGGCTTCCCTGCCGTGCAGCTATCTTTCTTCCGCACCTCCTGCCGGGGAAAATGAAGCGGTCATCGTTCCGTTGCAGAAGGACGCCTGGTCCGCGGTCATCTCCAATCCCGCGCTGGTCGTGGCCGCAGGAACGGAAAATGCGGTCCGGTACACCCTTCTTCCCGTATTGAAGGCGCGTGGTATCCGGCCTTCCGGGGTGCTGGCTTCCAGGAACGGCAGGGCGGAGCGCGCCGGAGTGGAAGCGCTGGCGAAGGAATATCCCGGAATCCGGAACTGGGGCGCAGCGGATGCGGAATGTTCCGTTCGGAAATGGCGGTTTCGCCCTGGAAATGAACTTGTTCTGGAAGATTTTCCCGTACCGTTGTCCACGGGAATCCATCAGGACCGGAGCCGGGTGCTGTCGTGGAAATGCCGCGGGCAGTGCGTCCTGATGATAGGGAATGCCGGGTTTTCCTCCCTGGCGCGGGCGGCAATGACGCCGCGGGCTGATGTGCTGGTCATCGGGCACCATCCGCGCGATCCGGTGGCCAGCGCCGCGTGGATCAGGGCCACGGGCGCCCGCGCGGTCATTTTCACCACGGAGCATGAATGCCCCGTGCCGGAGGGAACGGCCGTGTACCGTCTCTCGGAAACCGGAGCCATCTATTTGCGGGTGGAAGAGGAAGGCGTTCAAATCATCCCCTGGAAGGGCATGGGACGCCGTACAGGGTAAACCCCGTGCTTTCTTCAATGCGGATGGGCAGAAGCTCTCCCGCCAGGTCCGGGGCGGCATCCACCATCACGGGCTTGTTCTGGGAGGTGCGTCCGGAGAGGCGCGCTTCATTCGTTTTGGACGGCCCTTCCAGAAGGACTTCCTGAACGGTGCCGACCAGTTCCCGGTTTTTCCGGATGGCTATTTCATTGACCACGGCCAGCAGGTCCTGGTTGCGCGCTTCCTTCACTTCCTCCGGAATTTGTTCCTCCATGGCGGCGGCGGGAGTGCCGCGGCGCGGGGAGTAGCGGAAGATGAAGGCGTTGTCAAACTGGACCCGTTCCACGGCCTGCCGGGTCAGCAGGTAGTCTTCCTCCGTTTCTCCGGGGAAGCCTACGATGATGTCCGTGGTGATGGACAAATCCGGGCGCGCCTGCTTCATCCGGGCGCAAAGGTCCAGGTAGGTTTCATTCCTGTACGGCCTGCGCATCATTTTCAGGATGCGGTCACTGCCGCTCTGCATCGGGAAATGGATGTGGCTGCACAGCTTGGGCAGGTAGGTGAATGCCTGCACCAGATCCTGCCGGAAGCCGATGGGATGGGGGGAAACGAAGCGGATGCGCCGGAGGCCTTCCACCTCATGCACGGCTTCCAGCAATTGGACAAAGCCGCCCTTGCCGTCCGCCGTTTCCATCTGCCTGCCGTACCGGTTGACGATCTGGCCCAGCAGGGTGACTTCCTTCACGCCGGCGTCCACCAGCATCTTCACCTCGTCCACCACGTCCCGGACGGGGCGGCTGCGTTCCTTGCCGCGGGTGTAGGGGACGATGCAGTAGGCGCACTTCATTTCACACCCCTGCATGATGGAGACATACGCCGTGGAGCGCGCGCCGGGATTCAGGTGGTCCCGGATGCGGTTCTGGGAATCCTCCTCATCCGCCACGTCGCACACGTGAGTGCCTGAAAAAGCGGTCTGCAATTCATCCATGCGGCGTTCCTGGCGCGCGCGCAGAATGCCGTCCACATGCTCAAACACGCGGTGGTACTTCTGGGTGCCGATCACCAGGTCCAGGCGCGGCAGTTCCTTGAACAACTCATCCTTCCTGCTCTGGGCCATGCAGCCCATCATGCCGTAAACCACGTGCGGGCGGTGCCGCTGCTGCTTGGCCAGCAGGCCCATCTTCCCCAGTGCCTTCTGTTCCGCCTGCTCCCGGATGGAACAGGAATTGAACAGGATGACGTCCGCCTCATCCTCGCGGTCCGTCATGGTATAGCCCTTCTGCACGAACATGCGGGCCACCTGCTCGGAGTCCCGCTCGTTCATCTGGCAGCCGTAGGTTTTGATGTAAAGCTTGGGCATGGGGAAAATCAGATGTTCTTTTTCAGGGTGACCACGCATTCCAGGTGCTTGGTCTGGGGGAACAGGTCAAAGGGCTGGACGGCGGTAACGGCGTACCCGGCCTTGTCAAATTCCGCCAGGTCCCGTATCTGGGTGGCGGGATTGCAGGAAACGTAAACGACCTTTCCGGGGCCAAAGGCGAACAACTGGGTCAGGAACTCCATGCTGCATCCCTTGCGGGGCGGGTCGATCACCACGGCGGTTTTTTCCGCGGGGAAATCCACCTGGGCGAAAATGGCCCCGGCGTCCGCCGCCAGGAATTCCGCGTGTTCAATCCCGTTGCTCCGGGCATTGCTGCGCGCCCAGTCCGCGGAAGTCTCGCTGACTTCCACGCCCAGCACTTTTTTAAATTTCTTCGCCAGGCTCAGGGCGAACAGGCCGGAACCGCAATAGGCGTCCACCAGGAACTCCTCCCCGTCCATGCTCGCCTGTTGGGCCACGTAGTCCGTAAAAAGCGGAAGAATGAAAGGATTGTTCTGGAAAAAATCTCCCGCCAAAAAATGAAATTCCAGACCGCCCACGCGCTCGCAGGCCACGGCGTTGTTATTGGTAATGACGGTCCCTTCCGAGGCGCGGAGCAGAATGGTAGCTCCCCGCTTGAACCGGGCCGCGGCCTGGTAAACGCTCTTGCGGGCCAGGGGCAGGGCCTCGTTGATGCACTCCATGGCAATCGGGCATTGCGGCACATCCACCACTTCCCTTCTGGAACCCGCCTTCAGGAAGCCGATGGCCGGCCGGCTGGCTTCCCTGGGCTTGTCAAAATGGGGCGTAATCTTGGAGCGGTAATGGTATTGGCGGGGGGAGGCAATGGCCGGATTGACGGGCAGTTCCAGCCCTGCCTGCAAGCGGAGCAGGTCCGCCACCTGCCGGGTTTTCCAGAGAAGCTGGCGGTCGTAGGAAAAATGCTGGTACTGGCATCCGCCGCAGGTGCCGAACAGGCGGCAGCCGGGCTCCACGCGGTCCGGGCTGGGGTGAAGCACTTCCACCAGGTCCGCGGAGGAATAATTCTTGTCGTTGCGCCAGACGCGGGCCTTCACGCGGTCTCCCGGCAGGGCGAAGGGGACGAAAACCACCCAGCCGTCCACGCGGCCGATGCCGTCGCCCGCATTGGAAAGGGCGTCAATGTCCAGTTCAAGCTCCTGATGGTAGGAAAAAGGTTCCGGGTGGAAGCCCTTGGGAATGGTCGCAGTCATGGTGAAGGAAAAGAAAAGGGTTACGGGGCGGAGGGGGTGATCAGCTTGCCGTCCAGATCATACAGCAGGGTTTCCGGCAGCCGGGGGGTGCGCAGCCCGGGGCGGAAGTCGCCAGGCAATACGGCTGGTCCCGGCACGGACTCTGCGTTCTCCTCCTGCGGAAGAATGGCCGGTTTCACCGGGGCCGGAGCCCAGGGGGCGGGGCGGTCCGCCGCGGTGGTTTGTTCCGGTTGAACGGCTGGGGCGGGAGCGGGTTCCTGAGGTGCCGTTTCCTTGTTGGAGGAACAGGAAGCGGTCCAGGCCAGCCCAGCAATCAGACAGGAGCGGATCAGGAGCTTTTTCATGGCGCGGATTCTTACAGCTTCATCCGCGCTTGGCAATCGAATTTCCGCTTTATTCCCCTTCTTCCCGTGTACGGGGAACGGAATAAGGGAAAAAGGCTTCCGTACCATGCGGCTCAAATGCGCTCGCTCGTTTTTGTCCGCGGATGGCGGAAGTGGGGGATGCGGTGCGCCTGCCTCCGCTTCCTGCGCATGTGGCGGAGCATGCGGAAGAAGATGAACCCTCCGGCGGAAAGAAGCAGCGTGACGCTCCACCAGTCCCAGCCCACAGGAGCGTCCGGCAGCCCTATGCGCCCGATCATCGGAAGTTTAAGGGCGGGGCGCAACAGGTCAAAGCCTGCGTTCAGGCCCAGCAGGCTGACTTCCGCTCCTTCCGCCAGCCCCAGGCTGAACCCGGCGAGACCCCATAAATTGATGCGGATGCCCGTGCCGCTTTCCGTCCGTCCGGCAATGCCGCCGGGCAGATAATCCTTCCCCACCGCATGAGGCGGAAGCTCCACCGTCAGATCCGGCACTTCCCTCATCAGCGCGGCGGTGAACGTGTTGCTGTTGGGGCCGGGAATGATCCAGTAGGTATCGGCATAGGGGTAATCCTGCGCCGTGCGGCTGATGACGGGAATGGCCTTTTCCGCCGCTGCTCCGCGCAATTCCTGAATCAATTCCGGTTCCGCGCCGAACCATTTGCGGTCCGGAATGTCCCGCGCGATGGAAACGCTGGTTCCCCGGGAGGGAAGCTGGTAGCCCATGACTTGGTACACGGTGTAAAAGCCGGCATTCTTCTCCTTCACGGCTATCCAGGTGTGCACGGCGAAATACCTGCGCCAGCCGAAGGCGCGTGCCGAATAAACCTGGACGACGGCTTCCGGTTCTTCAGCGGGTAGAGGGGCCAGGCTGCTGCTGCTGCGGTCCGCAGTTTTCCAGTCTTCCGCAGGGTGGAAATAAACCAGGGCTGCGCCCAGGAGCAGGAACGCCATGAACAGCCAGAAAACAAAGCGCCATTTATTCCGTGAGGGGTGCCTGCGGTTATAGGGGTTGGAATGGCGCATGGCGAATGTATATACCTTGAACGGCAAATGATGGCAATGGCGGAATCTTGAAGTTTGACTTCTGCGCAGGGAGACTTATGGTTACTGTAATATGATCAAGTTTGCCGTTTCCGTGCTTTGCGCCGCCGCCGTGGCAGGCATGCTGGCTCCCGCTTCCGCCCTGGCGCAGCAGGCTCCCGTTCCAGCCGTGAATGAATCGGGCAGTCCCGCCTTTGACAAGCTGCGCAATGAGGCCATCGCCAAGAAGGTTCCCCTGGTCATCTACCTGACGGGGTCTTCCTGGTGCGTGTATTGCAACATTTTTACGGACAAGCATATCAAGGAGCGTGCTTTTAAGAGGGCCTCCGGCAAAAAATTCATCTTCTGGATGGTGGATACCAGGCAGGCCCCGGGAAGGACACCGGGTTCCTTTACCTTCCAGTTCGTTCCGGAGGAAGCGGGCAAAGTAGTAGGATGCATAGGCTCCAAGGCCCCCTATGTCGTTTTCGGGCCTCCCGCCGTCATCATCCTGGACCCCGTTTCCGGAAAAATGATTAAGAAAATGGTAAGCCAGGGGGATATGGACAAGGAAGGCAAGTCCCTGCCCGCGGTTATCGAGGAATGCTGGAAAAACTTCCAGAAGGAAGGTCAAAAGACCGCCTGAGCATTCGGACCCCTCCCATGAAGAAAGGAGTGAATCCGGAATGTTCATTTCCCGGGCGTTTTTCCCGCAACTGTTTTCTTTACGTCAAAAACGGTAAATGAAGCGTAGCCATGGGCGCGGCGTGCCGGAATAATAGGGATGCCACCGGTGTCCGGGATGGTGCATGGTGCGGCCCCATTCATCCTGGTGGCGTGCCTGCGGCGCATAGGTGAGTTGCCGCCATTCCCGGCAGGGAAAGGAGGAAGGCTCCGTGCATGAGGCGCAAGGCGTCAGAAATGCCTGGAGGGCGCTGGAAGAACAGCAGTAATAGGGAACATTGAACCGGGGCGCCAATCCGAGCGCCAGCAGAAGCCATATCCATATCCGGAGACGGGGATGCCGCGCCCAGGTGGAGGCCAGAAAGGCGAGCAGGCAGGCCATCGCCGGAACGCTCCCCTTGCAGAGCAGGTCGTTGACGTCTCCGTTGACGTAAAAGAAGGGCAGCAGCAGTCCGGTTGCCAGCGTACAGATAAAGAGGGAATTCCGCCGGAAATCCCGCCAGCAGAACAGGGCGTACAGCAGGAAGGAGGTCCCTGCCAGCAGAAAATCCCCCGGCCGCGTATAAAAAGGCCGCCAGCCCATATGGGAGGACGGCGCGTTTACCGCCGCATAATAAAGAAGGAAGCACGCCCCCAGCATGACGGCTGCCGGAAAGGAGGGATGAAGCAGGCTGCGCCGGGGGGAGCGGCTGCCTTTCCATTGCCGGAGCCACTGGCAGACCGCCAGGGGCAGCCCCCCCAGGGCCGCGAGGGGAGAATAAAAGGCCGTGGCCGCGAACAAAAGGGGCATCCAGTGCGGGGGCATGCGTCCCGAAGCCAGGAAGATGAAAAAAAGCATGACAGGGATGGAGGCGTTTGCGCTGCACATGATCTGTTCCGCCGTGCCGAAGTAATGCAGGCGGAACAGATCTAGCCCCAGCCAGCATTGGAAATTCAGAAGGGAGCCGAACATTACCATCAGCAGGGCGAGCAGCAGGGAACGGCGGCCGGAGAAAACGCAGAGCCACAGCCAGGCAAGAAACAGGCCCCATGCACCCCACAGCACGACAAATGCCCGGGCAATTTCCTGCCCAGCCACTTTGCCTGCCAGGGCCGGAACCAGCCAGAACCCTGTGTTGTAGATCAAGACGTCTCCGTCCGGAAAAACGACGGGCCACGGGCTGGCGACCAATTCACGAAGGCAGGCGTTCCTGACGATGTGGTCCGGGTGCTGATTGACCCATTCCCCCCATCCGGACAGGACCATCAGGGCGATGAATGCGCCCAGGACAAGAAACGAGGACCGGTTGAACAGGGGAAAAGAGGGGAGGGATTTCCTTTCCGGTAGTTCCTTGCGCCTTCCGGGAGCCAGTCCCGCGGCCATCAGGGCCGCGAGGGGGATAGAGACATACCAGTGCATCCACCAGGCCATGAACACCAGGACGGGCAGCAGAAGCCAGGCGCAGGTATTCCATTTCAACGCGGTCACGTTGAAAGCTCGTTCCGGGAATGGAGCACCGGCGGCGGGGGAAGACATCTTCCCTGAACCTTAATGGGTCCGCCGGAGGGGGGCAAGGATGAAACTTGCAGCCCGGAACGGAAGGGCATCCCCGTATGGGGCTGGTGGCAGGAATGCCTGCGTTCCTTCTCCGCTTTACCGGGAGAACGGGGCATATCATGCTGGGCGGCCTATGAATAAAACACAATTCGTCAGGGAACTTCAGCGGGAGCTGGGAGACGGCGTTACCCCCAGGCAGGCGGAACGTGCGCTGAACGCGGTGCTGGACACGATTGCCCGGTCGGTCCTGAGGCGCTCACTGGTCAAATTCCGCGGCTTTGGTTCGTTCAGCATCAAGCGGCGGCGTGCCCGCGTGGTACGCCATCCGGAAAACGGCAGCAAACTGTTTGTGCATGAATCAAGCACCATGAAATTCCGGCCTTCCTCCCGTTTGTGGAAAAAGTAGGAGAAACGCCCGGGCTCTCCTGCCATTTTGCCATTGACTTCCCTGTCCGGGGCAGGGATTAATGGACAAGGCAGGAGCGGCCGTGCGCCTGCCCGGAAAAAATGACCTACCCTTTCCCCATTTGCCGACCATGACTCCGGATTCCGTTCATTTGCTGACCCGTTCCTCCCAGATGACCCTGTTCAGGGATGAACAGGGCCGCGTGCGCCGCGCCTATTACGGACCGCGGCTGCGTGAACCGGAGGATGCCCTGGAAAGCACCGCGGATGCGCCTCTTCTGTATTCCGCGCTGGCGGACTCCGTGACAGGGCTTCCCAATGCGTCGGATGAATACTGCATTTGCGCGACCCAGGCGGACGGAACTCTTTCCCTGCGCCTGGAATGCCAGGGATGGGAAGTGCTGGAACTGGATGACGACCGGGAAGAAGCCGTCTTCTATGGGAAAGACCCTTCCTACCCCGTGCGGGTGGAAATTCACGTGCGCTCCCACCGGGAATCGGACGCCTTCCTTCAATGGGCGGTGATACGGAACGAGGGGAGGGAAGGCATCCGCCTGCACCGCGCGGCGTCCGCGCAACTGAATTTGCGAGCGGAACGTTACTTTGTCACCAGCTTCCGCGGCACATGGGGCGGGGAATCCCTGATGAGCGAGGAGGAAGTGGCGCGGGGGCATGAACTTGCCCTGGTTTCCGGAACCGGTACCCGCGCCGCCCAGGAGGGAAGCCCCGGCTTCGTCATCTCCCTGGACGGTCCGGCGCGGGAGGATGCGGGGGAAGTGGTTCTGGGGGCGCTGGCGTGGCCCGGCAACTACCGGATATGGTTCCGCCACAGCCCGTATCACTACCTCTTTGCGGGGGCGGGGCTGGACGTGGCTCCCGCTCCCTATCTGCTGGACGGCGGCGGAGTGTTTGAAACGCCTCCCCTCATTCTGGCGCACAGTGGAAACGGCAAGGGGGAAGCCTCCCGGCGCATCCACCGCTGGGCGCGCCGCTACGGCCTGCGCGGCGGCGGCACGGAGCGGCTGACCTTGCTGAACTCATGGGAGGGAGTGTACTTTACCTTCACGGAAAAAGTGCTGCACGGCATGATGAAACGTGCGGCGGACTTGGGAATAGAGCTTTTCGTGCTGGATGACGGCTGGTTTGGCGGCCAATTCCCGCGCAATGACGCCCGGGCCGGTCTGGGGGACTGGCAGGTAAACCGTGCTAAACTGCCCCATGGGCTGGAAGGCCTGATCCGCCAGGCGGAAAAGCTGGGGATGCGCTTCGGCATCTGGGTGGAGCCGGAAATGGTGAACCCCTGCTCGGAACTTTATCAGAAGCATCCGGAATGGGTCATCGGCCTCCCGCACCGGGAAAACAGGCTGGAACGCAGCCAGTACCTGCTGGACTTGAGCAATCCGGACGTGCGCGCATACATTCTTGAAGTCATGCGGAAACTGTTGGGAGAACATCCGGGCATTTCCTACGTGAAATGGGACTGCAACCGCAAGATTTCCGATCCCGGCTCCCCCTGGCTGGACGCCAGCCATCAGGGGAACCTGTCCATTGACTACGTGCGCGGCTATGAAGCCATTCTTGATGCGCTGGCGGCTGAATTCCCGGGCGTGACGTTCCAAGCCTGCTCCTCCGGCGGAGGCCGCGCCGACTACGGGACCATGCGGAGGCATCATGAATTCTGGACGTCCGACAATACGGACGCCTGTGAACGCGTGTTCATGCAGTGGGGCATAGGCCATTTGTTCCCGGCCATCTCCATGGCCGCCCATGTGACGGCCTCCCCCAATCATCAGACAGGGCGCGCCACGCCGCTCAAATTCCGGTTTGACGTGGCCATGTCGGCCCGTCTGGGATTCGAGCTTCAGCCCTGCGACATGACGAAGGAGGACGCGGCCTTTTCCAAACGGGCGCTGGCGGAATACAAGCGCATCCGCCCCGTGGTCCAGTTCGGGGACCTGTACCGCCTGTCCTCCCCGTATGAAAGCCGGGTGGCCGCCCTGATGTACGTTCATGAGAAACGGGCCGTCGTCGTCGCCTGGCTGATGGACAAATGGCTGGCGGATTCCCCGCCGCCCCTGCGCCTGAAAGGCTTGAATCCTGCCGCCAGATACCTGGTCAGGGAGATCAACCTGGATGAAAACGGCCCCCTGGCCAACGTCCATGAACGGGTGCTGGGCGGCGATTTTCTGATGAACGCCGGAATCCGCATCAACTGGAAAAATGCCTTCCAGTCCGTCTGCATGGAAGTGACGGAAACGGGGTCTTAAACTTCCGGCTGGTGGCAAGGAGGTAAACGGCGCTGATCCGCAATCGATATTCCTTTTTCCGTGAAGCATGGCGCCCGGAGAGAACCGCCGGAGACGCGGTCTTTCCGGGTGGTGAAGTTTGCGCCTTGGGCTAAACGCCCACCACGCCGCCGATCAGGCCGATCATAGCGGATTCGGTGAGGAACATGGCGCGAATGGCGCCCAGCTCGGCGCCCAGCACCTTCATGACGCCGATCTCCTTGGTGCGCTCATAGATGGACATGACCATGGTATTGGCGATGCCGATGGCAGCGACAAACAGAGAGATAGCCGCCAGACCTGTCTCTTATACACATCTCCGAGCCCACGAGACGCTC
>ENA-OYVZ01000585-OYVZ01000585.1-human-gut-metagenome-genome-assembly--contig:-NODE-585-length-10536-cov-4.788951_pt1 | contig 10536 bp, 9 predicted proteins | sample MGYA00244162_ERZ653381 | MGnify/ENA primary metagenome ERZ653381 (study PRJEB26926, sample SAMN06165033) | human gut metagenome | biome: ENVO:00009003; feature: ENVO:2100002; material: ENVO:00002003...
CGCAATGCCATTGATAAAGCAGGGTAGCAAACTTCTTATCATTATAGAGGACATTGCCCTCGTCCATCGGTACCCAGTTAATGTACATTTGATAGGGGTAGTAGGAGAGACTTGCGTAATAGATGTCCGCAGCATCTTTCGTTCCGTCCTCTGTCAAGCCGTTTGGCATAATGAACAGCTCTTTTATGTACGCCCAGTTAATCCAGATTGGAAAGAGGCTTTTGCAGTTGTTAATGCGGTCTGAAATCAGCCGGTTGATCTCGATAATGTGGTGGCAGAGCTTTGTACTCGACTTTTTGATAAAGCTGATTCCGTCATTTGAAAGCTGCTGCATACTGGACATTGGAAGGATCTCAGGCATCGAAAGAAGCCCACGGTATTCCATCCGCATGATGTCATTTATTTTCCGGTAGTTGCGCTCAATGGCGGTGCGGATGATACATAGATTTCGGATGATGCGGGCATTTTTATCCTGCTCAAGCCGGTTGTATATCTCTATCTTCGGCGGCTCGTGTTCATTTTGGAAAATACGAAGCGGGACGCCGATCAGGTAAGCGACCTTTGACACAAGCTCATAGGTGCTGTCTTTGTAGGCAATCTGTTCTCCGGCATATTCGACGCCATTCAACATGACTGAATTGCCCATGATCTACTCCTTTCTCGTAGGGGAGTTACGCGGTCATTACATTGTCCGTCCACATCTCACACTGGCTCATGACAGTCTGGACAGCATCATCCATACCCTCTGGCGGATATTTGTGCTTTTTCAGCAACCTTTTGACCAGACGGCGCATTCCAGCTCTTGCGCTCTCTTTCTTTTGCCAGTCTATTGTCTGGTTTTTGCGAAGCAAATCTGTCAGTTCTTTCGTGATAGCAATAAGCTCGTCATGCTCGTAAAAGTCCTTGATTGCTTGCGGCTTCGTGAGAGCATCATAGAAAGCAAGTTCGTCCGCTGTCAATCCGAGTTTTTCACCCTCGGCGGCAGCAGCGGCAATGTCTTTCGCCAGCTTGAGTAATTCTTGAATGACTTCCTCGTTGGTCAGCATTCCGTTCAAATAGCGGTTCATTGCGCTCTGAATGATTTCGGAGAACTTTTCAGACTTGACGATATTTGTTCGACGGTAAACAGAGACTTGTTCGGAAATCAGTTTTTTCAGGAGTTCGACTGCAAGATTCTTCTCCTTCATGTTTGCCACTTCTTCAAGAAACTTCGGATCGAACAACGAAAACTCAGTCTGGACATCGGAGAAGAGGTTGATAACACCTTCGCTCTTGATGCTGTGCTTCAAAAGCTCGTTAATGCGCTCATTTACTTCCGGAAGCGTAAACTTCTTTCCGGTACCGCCTGAAACCAAGCGCACGGTCATTGTTCTTACGGACTCGAAGAAAGCTGCCTCCATACGAGTTTGCTCGTCTACCAAGCTGCTGCACAGCGAAAGTGCCTGCTTGAGAAGCAGGGCTTCTTTGATAAACACATTCTGTGTCTTCTCATGGTCGGGAAGCTCGTACTCTGCAACACTCTTGCCGAGTATGAAGTTCACTCCGCCGCTGATGAGCTTCGCCCTGTCGAGGTCGCTTCCGGTCATGAATTTCTCATAACTGAATCCGTGGAACAAATCTCTGCAAATAGAGAGCTTTTCAAGGAACTTCGGATATGCAGCCTTGCTTACATCTGTATCACCATAGTTCTTCTTGTCTCTGGCAGTATAGTCGTTCATTGCCTGTTTCAGTGCAGCCGCAATACCGACGTAATCGACAACCAAACCGCCTTCTTTATCTTTGAAGACACGATTGACGCGGGCGATAGCTTGCATCAGGTTGTGTCCAGCCATCGGCTTATAGACATACATCGTAGCAAGGGAGGGAACATCAAAGCCGGTCAGCCACATATCCACGACGATGGCGATTTTCAGCGGAGAGTTGTTGTCTTTGAATTTCCGCGCCATATCGTCCTTATGAGCTTTGTTGCCGATAATCTCACGCCATTCTTCGGGATCGTTATTGCCTTGCGTCATGACCACTGCAATCTTTTCCGTCCACGCTGGGCGTAGCTCAAGAATGCGCTTATAAATCTTCATTGCTATGGGACGCGAATAAGCAACGATCATCGCCTTGCCGGTCAGGATATTCTCACGGTAATTCTCGTAATGATCAAGAATGTCATTTACCAAGGAATTGATCGTCTGGTCGGCGCCGAGGATTGCTTCCATCTGACCAAGTTCCTTTTTGCTCTTTTCAATGACATACGGATCGGCGTTGTCAGCCATAATGTCATACTCATTATCGATCAGATGGAGGGTGTTCTCGTCGAGTTTCAGGTGAATCACACGGCTCTCGTAGTAGACGGGTCTGGTCGCGCCATCTTCAACTGCCTGTGTCATATCATAGATGTCGATGTAATCACCGAAGACCTCTCGTGTACTGCGGTCTTTTGTGGAGATCGGTGTTCCGGTGAATCCAATGTAGGTCGCATTAGGAAGCGTGTCTCTTATAATGCGGGCAGTGCCGATAACGGTTTTCGCCTCGACTTCGCCGTTGTCCTTCTGCTTGACCACAACCTTCTCATTGAGACCATATTGCCCGCGATGCGCTTCATCAGCCATCACGATAATGTTCCGGCGTTCCGAAAGAGCTTCGTTGCTTTCTTCAAACTTCTGCATGGTCGTGAAGATTATGCCGTTTGCCTGTCTGTTTGCAAGCAGTTCTTTCAGATTCTTGCGGCTCTCAGCGTGCTGCGGCGTTTGCCGGAGGAAGTCCTTGCAGCGGGCGAATTGTCCGTAAAGCTGGTCGTCCAGATCGTTACGGTCGGTAATGACAACGATAGTGGGGCTTTCTAACGCTTCTTGCAGATAATGAGCATAGAAGACCATAGACAACGATTTTCCGCTGCCCTGTGTATGCCAGAAGACGCCACCCTTACCGTCCGTCACGGTTGCGTGTTTTGTAGACTCAATCGCCTTTTTGACTGCGAAATACTGATGATACCCGGCGAGTATCTTGAAAGTATTCTGTCCATCCACATTAAAGCAGATGAAGTTTTTCACGATGTCAAGGAAGCGGGTCTTCTCAAACAGTCCTACAAAGAATGTGTCAAATGATGCGTGTTGCGTATTCTCATAGCTGCCGTCTGTTGTTTTCCACTCCATAAAGCGGTCTTCGCCGGACGTGATTGTACCAGCCTTTGAAGTGGTCAAGTCGCTCATGACACATACCGCATTATAAATGAACATAGAGGGGATCTCATACATATAGTTCCGGAGCTGGCGGTATGCTGCGGAAGCATCGGTTTCTTCGCGGGACGGAGACTTCAACTCCACAATGACGAGCGGGAGACCATTGACAAAGAGGATCACATCCGGTCTTTTTTCGGAGTTCTCAATGAAAGTCCACTGATTCGCAACTGTGAACTCGTTACTGGCGGGATTTTTGAAGTCTACAAGGTAAACAAGGGTAGAGCGTTCTTCACCCTTGTCATAGTATTTTACCGGAACCCCGTTTTGGAGGTAGTCCATAAAGACCATGTTCTTCTGCAAGAGCGTTCCGGTTTCAAAGTTCTTGAGTTTGTAGATTGCCTCCGTCAGAGCGTCCATAGGCAGGCTCTTGTTGATCCGCTGCAAGGAAGGTAGCAGAACATCCTCATAAAGCGGCGAGTGATAATCGCGCTCCACGTCCGGTCCATAGATATAGTTATAGCCCAGTTCTTCATTGAGAAGCTGCAAGACAGCGTTCTCGTAATTTGATTCTGTAAAATATCCTGCCATAGTTTGTCACTCCCTTTTACGCCAGACTCGCCCCGAACTGATCCAGCGTGTTTTCTGCATCTCTGTCAGTGACGGGCTTATTCATCGCTTTTTCAATTAGGTTTAGAAGGCTTTTTGCTCTGTCGATGAAATAGCCATTGAAGTCATCTGCCTTCAATTCTGCATAGTTGATAAAGTGCGATTCCACCCGTGCTTGCAACTCATTCTCGGTCAGTCCATCAACCTTCTTTAGAATTGCCCCCAGATACTCACTCGGCGCATTTCCGCCAATCGAGCGGTTGGTGGCTGGAAGAATCGGGGTCTTGTTAATGATGGAATTATACCGTTCACGCTTGATGCCCATTTTCTCGCAATATGCTTCGGGGAATATATGGTGAATATCCGGAGACTCAAGCATACTGTTTACAATGTCAATCGTCGTGTTGTTCATAAAGTCACGACACTTCTCCTTGTAAAGAAGAGCCATTATACCTTTATATGCCGCGCTCAAGCGAGTTTGAAGGGTTAGCAGCCGCGTAGAAGAAAAGACTGCGCTGTTAATCGTGTGCATTGCATTCGGACGTCCATTGACCTCTTCAACCATGTCCTCAATGTCATAGGCATAGCGGGTTTCGTTCGCACCGCCATACATCTCACCCAGAATCCCGCACCAATACCACCGAGAGAGCGTTTTAATTGTGTTTGGTTCATTGCATTTGGATTTTCCGAGAACAGCACAGATTGCCGCAAGTGGAATCAACTGCGTTGTATAGGGCAAATCTCTTTGACGGAAAACGCACTGATCACGAAGAAGAAACTCCTTTGCGATTTTGAACCCAGACAGCACTGCATCCCGGTTCGCTATGTACGATTCATAAGGAAGTCCCAGAACATCTTTCTTTTTGCAGGAGATAGTGTTCGTTTTTCCAGACTGCTTGTTCAAATAGCTTGTATAGAGGCATACAGTTGTCAGGAATGTAGTCTCATCAATCCCATCGAACAGGTCTGTTCTCAGTGTGTCACCGAAGCCACAAATGGCATTTCGACACTGCACCCAGTCTTTTCTCAGGTCAAAGTCTCTTGTGGCATAAGTTGCGGTAACAAGCTCAAACACCGTGAGAGGAACACCGCCGGTATTGACGTTCTCAAACACCTTGCATACCGCCTCTCGTGGCGTGGACTTGTCCAGCGTAATCACGGGCAGCTTATACCCGGAAATTGTATTCAGCACATCCGCCTGAAAACGCTTGAACTCGTCCATTGCTTCCGGCTTCATTCCATAGTGCGTCATGTAGCCCATGAACCAGTCCATAACGGCGTTGCTATCGAACACAATATTGACCGGAAACAGCTTGTTCTCGTATTCATACTCTCTGGTGGAGAGATCGAGCTTCACATCACGGTCAAAGTTTTCTTTGATCTTACGGTCTTCCGGAATAGACAAGACTGCATCAAAACGATCCTCATCATCGTCGAGGCACTTCTCCATTGAGAGATAGTAATAACGCTTAATAGCCTTGCCTTTTTCTGTTTTGGTCGAGACCGGCTCTTTAGAGGATGTTGCCTGATAGATGGAAGTAAGTCGCTGCTGTCCATCAAGAATCAAATGCTCCGGCTTTACTGAGACGCCTTTTACGCCCGTAATTGTGCGGTATTTGAATTGAATGTCCGGATTACCGTATTGTAGCCGCATAATGGCACCCATAGGGTAGCCTTGCGACAAACTGGCGATAATTCCTCTAATTCGGTTATCATCCCAAGTCCAGTCGCGCTGAAACTCCGGCAACTGCATTGAGCCGGACTTAACCTCCGCTAAAAGCTGACTTAGGTTTGTATCAAGAGATTGTGGTGAAATAATCACGTCTGCGCCTCCTTCATTGAGTTTTACTGATCAGACGAGCCCAGTCTGCTTTCCAGATCTGAAATATCACTGCGGATGGAAGAGATGTCCGACTCAATATCGTCAGCCCGCTCGGACAAAGAATCCTGCTGACCTTGAATGTGCTCTATTTGTGAGTACAAACCTCGCACTGCCAGAATCAATTCTACCATCAGCCCCTTGTCATCAAGGGAGAGAAGGCGTTCTTTTTCAGTCTGTATCTTTTGAGCCTCCTGTTGAAGACGCTCTTCCTCACGAGCTGCTTCTGCTGCGGCTTTCTCAAGACGAAGCCGTTCCTTTTCAAGCCGCTTTTTCTGGCGCTCATCTTTGCTTCTTTTCAAGCTCTCCTGAACTCTATTTAACATGGTTTAACTTAAACCTCCTATGTCCGAATCCTATACTTTTCTCAGTTTTCTTGACGGACCATCTATGTAGATGCTCTTTGCGATCTGCTGCAAATCATAATCATTTTCGCAGACAATGTTGTCGCATGGCACATGGACAGTTATCTGGCTTTTGTTGTTGTCCAATTTGTCAAATAGTTCGGGCTTGCTGATAAAATAGTCCTGCAAGGGCAAATAGTAAACGGTTTCCTCTTCTACGTCTACATAGAATACGACAAATGCACACGAGCTGCCCAAACCATATCGTATTGTCTTAATTTCCATCTCAAGCGCAAATGCGTCTCCATTTTTTAGTTGTCGTGGCGACCGAGTTCCCTTAATTTGCCCTTCTATTTTCTTGTTCGTCCACTCTTCGTTCTCAACTAATTCGACTGTGCAATCCAATCCATTATCCCGCCCAGTCATTTCATGGTACTCCCAGTTTTCTGACGGAAATCGAAAATGAACCAGCTTTCGTGCTTCTGCTCCAATAATCCGTGCAGTACAGTCCTTAGGTAATTTACTCAAAAGCTATTTCACCTCCGATAAACGATAATTTAGCGGCTTAGAGCTGGATGGCAGAGACATTGATCTCTCCGGACATCAACTTTGGAAGAAGGGTATCTCTTAGTATGGACAGCCGTTTATTTTCCGCTCTATTAGAATAAATCTGCTCAAGAAGTGGTGAAGCAATGGTATTAAACCCAGCTAACTCTTCTTCCGATGGTAGAACAACAGGGTATGTCATAATCTGCTGCTTATCTCCACGGGGCATTTTCGTTCCTTTCGATCCAGCAACCATAAATGCGAAGAACTTGTCGGCATATAGAGTGCTGAATAGGTACGCCGAGTAACACGGCTGACTTGGCGTAAAGCAAAGAACATCGGTTGAGCAGCCACATTTGTCCTCACAGTAGACAATCTTCTTAAAGTAAGGACGAATGTTGGAAATCAACGTATCACCTTTATGGCAAGCGGTTGTCTGTGATGTAGTTGGTAGGCTTGTCGCCTCGGTTGAACCAGCTTTTCCCGACAGCATATTTTCCGTTGAGAAGTAGGTTCTGACGTTCAACTCAGAGACAGCTACTTTGTCTGTTGAATATGAGCAAATATCCGAGAGGACTCCCTGATTTACTGCCAAAATGTCATTGCCGAACCGCCCTTGATATATCGTTTGCAGGAGATCAGCTAAATTATCGTTTATCATCCGATTGCATTCAATTTTTGCGTCAAGTACAGAAAGAACTGCCGCAATCTGTTTCTGCTCCTTAAGCGAAGGGCACTCTATCTCATAAGATGAAAACGAAGACTTGTTTACAATGGGAACCGCTGTTGATGTCTTGCTGATAAAGTTCAGCTTTTTCCCCAGGATTCGCATCGCGTAGTAGACAAAAGATATATCAAACCGTGCTTCATCGACCACGATAGAATTGATCTGCTGATTTGTTACGGTTGGTCTTGTAGTGATGACTACCTTTCCCAAATCAGAGCCAATGCAACTAACACAAACTGAGTTTGCAGGAAGAATAGCATTTTTAACTTCCGACAAGCCTTTTTCGGTTAGTGTCTTCGCTGTTTTTCTGACATACTTAACGGACATATCATCTGACGGAGTGAGAAACGGTATGTAACCGCCATAGTTATCGCTAATCGAGGTTTTGGGTGTCTTTCCTGTTATTACTTTGCCAATCTCGCCTACCTGAAAACTTTTCCACTCTCCCATAGCTCTTATCACCTTACCCGATGTATTTTCTATGTGCCAGCTTCACGTTCTGTTGCTTCACCATCGCATAGTGCATGGTGGTGTCGATTTTCTGATGCCCTAAGAGCTGCTGGACTTGCTCTATGGGCATTCCTTTGTCTATGGCAGTAGTAGCCAGTGTGCGCCTGAACTTGTGAGGGTGAACCTTCGGGATATTCAGACGCTTTCCCAGTTCCCGAAGTCGTGTCTCCACTCCGCCGATCATCAGCCGGTCAAAGGGAGATTTCAGGGAAACAAACAAAGCCGGGTTTTCATCCGATCTGCCCTCAAGGTAGTTTTGAAGGTGGATCTTCGTCCTTGCGTCGAAGTAGACCAATCGTTCTTTATTGCCCTTGCCGATAACCACGCATTCGCGCTCGTTGAAGTTGATGTCTTCGCGGTTTAGCGTGACCAGTTCTCCAACACGCATTCCGGACGAAGCCAGAAGATCAACCATAGCCAAATCACGCGCCGTTGTACAGTTGTCGCGCATCAGCTCCAACGCTTCATCGGTGTAGGTGTCCTTAACAACCTTTGCGGTTTTCACCTTATGAATCCGTCGCACCGGACTTTTTACGATGAAGTCCTCATCCTCAAGCCAAGAGAAAAAACTGGACAGGATCCGGCGGATGTTGTCTATGGTCACTTTACTCGACCCTCGCTGAACCTGATAGTTGGTTAGATAGCGGCGCAAATCATCTGTGGTGACCTGTTGCACAGCCTTTCCGACTCCGGCAATCAGAGATTCAATCGTCTTCCGGTAGTAGCTCAGGGTTTTCTCCGAACAGCCTTCGATCCGCTTTGCCGTGATAAATGCTTCGACTGCATCTGTTTCGTCTGCTGGAATTGAGCCACTATCATAGGTGATCGTTGCCCCTTCCAATGTCTCAGCCATTGCATCCCGAAGGTGCATGAGCTGTTCGTTGTTAAGATACGGCAGCATTTTTCGCTGTATCTCCGTGATGAGTTGTTCTGTCATTGTCGTGTCTCCTTTCGAGGTAAGAGAACGACATTCAGTGGCAGTCCCTTTTGTAAAACTCTCGCCACTGGTGAGAGTTATTTAGACGGTAAACGATAATTTATATGCTCAAGCAAAAGCAACCACAAAACAATGGATCTCCAAAAGCACTGGCGACTATGAGTTGTTACCTCTTTCAGATATTGCTTCGATCAATCCCGACACATATTCTCCGAAAGAAACGTGGAAATATGTGAACTATCTCGACACCAGTAGCATAACTGAAGGATGTATAGCGGAAATACAACACATTACTCCTTCTTCTGAGAAGTTACCAAGTCGTGCAAGACGCAAAATAGCTCCGAATGACATTGTTTTTTCGACAGTGCGTCCAAACCAACGGCATTATGGCATCATAAATGAGCCTTTGCCAAATATGCTTGGCTCCACCGGCTTTGCAGTAATACGAAGTAAGAATCCGTTAGTCTGCAATGAACTCATCTATTTGTGTTTGACCGAGAATGAGTTCATAGAAAAAATGCAGCAATTGGCAGAACAAAGCACATCGACATTCCCGTCGATAAAACCATCTGACTTGGGTGTGTGCGAAATACCTTGCCCCAAAGATCAATCGTCTACGAGTTTCACTGAGACGCTGAAATCTTTGTTTGCTCTTATAGCGGCGAATCAGCGAGAAAACATCTCTCTGTCAGAAATTCGAGATGCTTTGCTGCCTAAGCTGATGTCTGGTGAAATTGATGTCTCTGACATCCAACTCTAAGCCGCTAAATTATCGTTTAGTTTCTGGTTTACATTGATCTTCCTATCAAGACTACCTAGTAATTCGGCAATTCGCTGCTGTTCAGGATAAGAAGGCACCTCACAGTTGATCTTATTAAGGATCTCCTGCGTGAGTAGTGGCTGGCTTGTCCCAATGTGTCTTTCGTTCAAGCGCAGTCCTTTCAATAAATAGTAAAAGAACCTTATGTCATTGCCTCCTGTCGGCACCGCAGCGATAGCGTTATCAGATACCCAGCATTTTCCTTCTTCCAGATACACGCTTCCGCAGTATGCTCCAACGCGCCCTATGATGATACAGTGCTCGTAGTTTGACTCTCCCGCATAACCAAGGACTCCGTTTCCACCATAGACGGGAATATTTCCCTCAGAAGCGGGTCTTTTTTTTCCGTTCTTAAAATGGATAACATCTCTAAGCGTGATCTCTCGATAATTCATCACATAGCCTCCATTTCACCCGAATACTCTGAATCTGGCACATCAATAATGAAGTATGGACTCATGCTACTTTTGGAAGCGAATGTAAGTGTTTCACCAGAAGATGCAACCTTGCACTTCTGCATAACATCATTTTCCGCCTTTACGATGTGTTTAACTCGAAACCAAAATTTGAAATCCGTCGCCATTGACCTATAGTATGAAGGTATATCATCCAGTGTCGGCGTTGTCCGTTGTGCAAAATCTATATATGCCCAGTAGCGGCTACTTCTTCCACTGTGAATTAGCAAAATGCGAGGATTCTTATTACTCAATAATAAGTCAACGGTTTTTGCAGAAAGGGCAGATCCGAGTTTTCCATACCACACATAACCTTTCTCATCAATTAGAGCCTGATGTGCGGCAATAGTCCCCTCAGGCGGGGCGAACTTTTCAGAAAAGCGTAGTGCGATTGACTTCATGTTCATCCTCCAGTTAGTCTATTGCGTATCCAATGCAGCTTAGTTTCTCTTTAATTTGAGCTTCAAGCTCATGAGACTTAGTGAAAAGCTCAGACAGTTCAGAAGTCAGGCGCCCCATTTTCTCTTCGAACGGCTCAC
>ENA-OYVZ01000610-OYVZ01000610.1-human-gut-metagenome-genome-assembly--contig:-NODE-610-length-10345-cov-6.174247_pt1 | contig 10345 bp, 6 predicted proteins | sample MGYA00244162_ERZ653381 | MGnify/ENA primary metagenome ERZ653381 (study PRJEB26926, sample SAMN06165033) | human gut metagenome | biome: ENVO:00009003; feature: ENVO:2100002; material: ENVO:00002003...
CGCCTCCTACTTTTTGATAAATAATTCCAAAAATGACCAACAGTCACTTTAACTATATGCAGTGTAACACAAAAATGACCAACGGTCAACCATTAATTTGAAAAATTTTTGAATTGACACGATTCGTCACAAAATGCATATATTACCAATATACAGTTACGGGGGAAGTCAGCAGATGAATCGAGTTCGTAAAGCGGTTTTTTCAGAAGCAGTGCATAAACAAGGAATTTTAGGAAAGGGCATCGGGGTTGCGATTGTTGACACCGGGCTTTTTCCGCATCCGGATTACCGCTCACGCATCACCGGATGGTACGATGCTCTCTATCAAAAGCCTGCGCCTTATGACGACAACGGCCACGGAAGCCACGTTGCAGGGATTGCCTCCGGAGCAGGAACCTTTTCTCATGGAAAATACAAAGGCATCGCACCGCAGGCAAATCTAATTGGGGTTAAAGTGCTAAACAACAAAGGCAACGGCACCATTCATGACATCATGAATGGGCTTCAGTGGATTCTTAAAAATCAGGAGCGCTTAAAAATCCGCATTGTAAATATTTCCATTGGCACCAATGACCGGCATGCCTATCCCGAAGACAGTGCTTTTGTCCGCAAAGTTAATCAGCTTTGGGATGCCGGTATTATCGTGGTTGCTGCAGCCGGTAATCAGGGACCTGACCCACAGACTATTAGTGCACCCGGAAACTCCCGAAAAATTATCACCGTTGGCTCGTATGATTTTGCCGAAAGAACCGATGTAATTCCTTCCTCTCACTCCGGCGCAGGTCCTACGTTTTCCTGCATCAAAAAACCGGACGTCGTTGCGCCCGGTTCTCATATTATCAGCTGCTGCCCTCCCGACAAAACAAATGGCTCTCTCTACTCAAAGAAAAGCGGCACCTCCATGTCCACACCAATTGTCAGCGGTGCCATTGCCCTGCTTTTAAGTAAATATCCTTCCATGAGCCCAAGAGAGACAAAAATCCGGCTGAAAAACTCCAGCACGGATCTTTCTCTCCCCCACACACGTCAGGGATGGGGTTATTTAAATATTCCTTCCTTACTTGGTACCTTCTGACAGGTGCCAGATTTCATCGTTGTACTGCGAAATCGTGCGGTCAGAGGAAAAGAAACCTGCTTTTGAAATGTTGACAAGCATTTTCTTTGCCCATTCTTCCCTGTTTTCATAATCCGCATAGGCTTTTTCTTTGGCTGCCACATACGCTCTGTAATCCGGGAATGTCATAAACCAGTCTTTATTCAATAACTCGTTATAAAGTCTTGTAAGCATCGTCTTGTCACCAAGTTTCTGCATTTTTTTGCTGACAATGAAATCAACGGCTTCTTTTAACTCCGAATCTTTTTCATAATAATCTTTTGAGCAGTAATCTCCACGCTCATAGCGGGCAATTACCGTATCACTGTCCTCTCCAAAAACATAAATGTTATCATCGCCGACAAGCTCATGAATTTCCACATTAGCACCATCCTCGGTTCCCAAAGTAACTGCACCATTTAACATAAACTTCATGTTGCCGGTACCACTTGCTTCTTTTGAGGCAAGCGAAATCTGCTCCGAAATATCACATGCCGGAATCAGTTTTTCAGCCTTTGTGACGTTGTAGTTTTCTACCATAACAACCTGCAGATATTTTCTCACCTTACGGTCTTTTTCAATCAGACGCTGCAAGCACAATATCAAATGAATAATATCTTTGGCAATAACATACGCCGGTGCTGCCTTTGCGCCAAACAAAAGAACAATCGGACGTTTCGGAATCTTACCTGCCTTAATTTCCAAATATTTGTGAATCGCATACAACGCATTTAACTGCTGTCTCTTGTACTCATGCAGTCTCTTAATCTGGATATCATAAATCGCATTGTCTAACAATTTGATTCCCTGTGTCTGTTTCAAATAAGAAGCAAGTGCTTTTTTATTTGCATCTTTAATTTCTAATAATCTCCGGCAAACTGCTTTGTCATCGCGGTAATCCAAAAGTGCATTTAATTTTTCCGCATCTTTCTTATATCCATCTCCAATCGTTTCCGATAAGAAGGAAGAAAGCAATGGATTTGCGTGAAGCAGCCAGCGGCGGAATGTAATCCCGTTCGTTTTATTATTGAATTTTTCCGGATACAAGGTATAAAAATTATGCAGTTCCGTATTTTTCAAAATCTCCGTATGAAGATAGGCAACGCCGTTGACACTGTGTGAAAAATGAATATCCATATGTGCCATATGAACACGATTTTCACCATCAATAATTGCTACTTTTTCATCGTGATACTGTGCGTTTATCTTCTCATTTAATTTCTGAATAATCGGAACAATCGCCGGTGCCACTTCTTCGATAAACGACATTGGCCATTTTTCCAATGCCTCTGCCAAAATCGTATGATTCGTGTAGGCGCAGGTATTTGTTACAATTTCTGCTGCTTCATCAAATGGAATTCCCTCTTTCATCAAAAGACGAATCAATTCCGGAATCACCATGGATGGATGCGTGTCGTTAATCTGAATTGCCGCATAGTCTGCAAGGTCATGCAGATTACAGCCTCTGTCCTTTGCTTCCGAAAGAATCAGCTGTGCACCGCAGCTTACCATAAAATACTGCTGGTACACGCGCAAAAGACGGCCTTTGTCATCGGAATCATCCGGATACAAAAATAAGGTCAGATTTTTTCGTATATCTTCCTTGTCAAATTCAATTCCATCATGAACAATCGTTTCATCCACAGAATCCAAATCAAACAAGTGAAGGCGGTTCGTCCGGCTCTCGTAGCCGGTCACCAAAATATCATACAACGATGCTTTCACATCGAAACCGCCAAAAGAAACCGTAAAAGATTTGTCACTGCGAATCAGCCAGCTGTCCTTATTCATCCATGGATTTGGCTCTTCCATCTGTTTTCTGTTCTTAAATTCCTGACGGAACAGACCGTAGTGATAATTTAATCCAACACCATCACCCGGCAGAGAAAGCGTCGCAATGGAATCTAAAAAGCAGGCTGCCAGTCTTCCTAAACCACCGTTGCCAAGTGATGGCTCCGGCTCGTATTCTTCTAAATCTGTAAGACTTTTACCGGCATCGGAAAGTTCTTTTTTTACTTCCTCGTAAATGCCAAGATTAATCAGGTTATTACTGAGCAGTTTTCCAATCAAAAACTCTGCTGATATGTAATACAGTTTCTTCTTTCCTGTATTCTCTTCCTTTTCCCCTGCCTTTTTCTGCACCAGCGTAAGCAGAGCATGATAAAGTTCTTCCTTCCCGCATTCACTGATTTCTTTGCCATAACATTCTCTTACGATTTTTGCAAGCATAAAATAATTCCTTTCTACTACAATTTATTATAATGTAAAATTAAGTTCTCTTCCGCCGGAACCAATTGTAAACTGGTATACAGCATCTTTTCTTTCGCCGAGCGAAGCCGTAATCTGATAGGTTCCCTCGCCGACATTTACAACATAATTTCCTTTTTCATCCGTTGTCGAAGTAAAAATGCTGCCATCCGTCAAATTCTCGCAGACGATAGAAACACCTTCTACTGGCGCTCCTTTCTCATCTGCTACAAGACCGGCAACTCTTCTTTGGTCAACCACCCGGATAAGGGCAGAAGTTTCAACCATGCGGTTTGTATTTTTCTCATCACTTACCGTAATCTGCACACGGTATTCGCCAACACCGGACACTTTACCACTAAGTGTTCCGGTTTCCGCATCCATCTTCAAACCTGCCGGCAGAGAAATTGCAGAATAGTTATAAGAACCGCTGCCGCCAAGAACCTCAAGAAATGGAACTGCATCTAACTGGGTACCGGTCACAACCGTCATATCCTCTGCTTTCGCCACGATAGCAGATTCGTTTCCAATATACACATGAATCACTTTTGTGAACTTCGTACCCATTTCATCGGTTGCCTTAATGGTAATATCCGTTCCCACGGTCACAGTTGTCAATGTCCCGGAAAATGTGATTTCATTATTTTTAATTTTACGGGTAATTCCCGGAATCTCACCCGTAATCTGATAGGAAAGATTTCCACAGCCGTACTCGCTTAAATCCACTGTTTTGTTCCACTCATCGCCAACGACGCCAAGCCATTTTTCTTCTTTTGGCTCGCTTAATTTGGTAAACAACGCCTGTGCTTCCATTGTTTTTACGCCATTACCCGGCAAATCCGAGATTGTGACGCGGACATAGGAATCTTTTTCTACATTATAATCATCCGTCAGCTTAATATCATAGGTACGATTATCATAGTTACGAATACTTGCCACGGAATAGGTGCGGTTATATGTTCCATAAGAATAGCGCTTTCCTTCTATTTTAAATTGTTTGTTTGTCAATGCCTTCGCTTTATCCAGAGATACCCGGACAACATCGTTGCTAAGCACCTCCACAGAGGCAATGCCGACACTGTTGGTTGCCATCACAGTCATTTTCAAACTTGCTGTTTTTTTACTTCCCTCCACAGAAGTTGCTTTGATTGTGACGTTTCCCGCTTTGATTCCTTTTACCACACCGGCTTTTGTAACTGTCGCAATCTTTTTGTCCGAAGATGACCAAGTTACCTTTTTATAACTTCCACTTGCCGGTTTTACAGTCGCTTTCAGAGTCAGACTGTTTCCTACATATAACTGATTTTTCGGCTTTTCAATCGCAACGGATGTAACTTTCTTTACGACCGTTACCGTAATTTTAGCTTTCTTCTTTTTATTCTTTTTGGATGTCACGGTAATTTTACATTTTCCGGTTTTGATTCCTTTCACATATCCGGATGATGAAACCGTTGCAATCTTTTTATTGGAAGATTTATAGGAAACCTTTTTATTTGCCGACTTATTCGGTGATACTTTCACTGTCGTTGTAAGTTTCACTTTTTTTCCAACCGCAACATGGACACTACTTCCATAATTACTCTTTACCGTTACCTTTTTTACTTTTACCTTTGCCTGTGCCTGCGGTGCCTGCATAAGCATAAGTGCTGCTGCCGCAAAGACAATTCCCTTTACCAATTGTTTCATTTCTTTTTTATCCTCCATTCTATCTTATACTGCCCAGGGTCTAAAATTCAAAATTTCATTATCCCCCAACATTCTATTATAGTTTAATTCTTTGTTTTGTCAAAAAGTTGTAATATATTTTCTCAAATCATTTGATTCTTCTGGCATAATCAAATGACCTTTCAGTGCCTCATACATTTTTTGTTTCAGTCCTTTTCTTACACGGATTTGAAATTTTTCGACCTCATTAATATCTATTGTCCCTGTAAATTCCGGCACATGATTACCACGGAACACTACTTGCTCGGTAAAGTCTGAAAAAACACCTTTGATATGAACCTTCTTTAACGATTTCGGAAACACTACCTTATAATAAGTTGAAAGGTTTGCCATTCCCCAAATTTCCTTAACACCTTCCGGTACGTTCACTACAATACGATTCTTTTTATTTTTCTCGTAATATTTATTTGGCAGTTTCTCAGAATCACCAGAGGCCATTTCCATCTTATTTGACCTCGTATTATATTCTATCATATTCGTTGTGTAAAGAGCACTGCCATCATTCGAACGAATCCACTGTCCAAATGTTTTTTCCTGTTTGAACTTATTTAACCTGCTTTTATATACAAATTGCCGCACATTGTCTCCAAAAATTGCATCATCCTCTAAAATCTCCAAATTCTCCGGCAGATACAGTTTATCCAAAGTATGCAGCAGATAAATGTTATGAGATTTCAGTTTTTTCAATGAGTTCGGCAGTGCAAGCTTACTATTCGGATCATAACCCGAACGATGCAGCTGAATCGTATAATTAATCCCCAGATAAGTCAGTCCCGGTGGAAGTCCATCCATATCAATTCCCCAAAACGCATTATCTCCTATATAGGTAAGTGTAAATTCGCCCATTACCTTTAAGGTATTTATATGTACCGGTATGCTCTCTGAATTCCCTGAATATATCTGCCAGAATTCGCGCAGTTTGCCTGTGGACTCTCCCAAAGCAAACGCTCCCTCTTCCACAACCGTGATGGTAGAAGGAAGATTCACCTCTACCCACTTAACTTTATTTTCCATGGACTCTTCTGAAACCATATGAGCAAATGCTTTTTTCGTAATTCTTGTCGTTCCCTCTGCAATGTTTATCGTAAGAGAACCACAATTTGCAAACGCATCCTCCTCAACAAATACTTTTTTGGGAATTGTAATGTTCCTTGTATATTTCCGCTTTGCATTGAGTGAATACCCATATTCTCCTGCATCAAAAGCATGCGAAGAAATCCGGTTACATTTTGCCGGTATCGTAATTTTTATTCCGCCAGTATAATCCCCGGCAAACCGATACAAGGAATTTCCTTTCAGAATAAATTCCCCTTCTCTCTTTGCTCCGGGCAGATTCTTAAGCTGACAATCCATTTCTATTATAACACCAAATTCATTGGTTACAATGGTGCTGACATACTTGTCATTTTCATACTGTCTCCGTATTCCTTTCCAGACAAGTGTCTGCTCAGATATCATCCTTCCAAGTGCCCTCTTACACTCAGACAATGTTGAATTCATGGTAATTCCCAATATATTCGTTTTAAAATATTCCCCTGTTTCGTCGAGCAGCGTATGCACCCGCCATATCGTGCCATCCTCTAACCGGCTAAACGAGCAATACCGATTCAATGCTCTCGCTGGCTCCTTTTTTGTTCCCAAATAACCGGAAAGTGAATAAGCCTTTTGATTCACCAATGACGTTTTTTTCGTCAGCATGCCATTAAATCTTGGCGGTTTCTGTTTTTTCATTCCTCCACCCGGGAAATTTAATCTGACCTTTTTGTCTAACAACTGAATTGTCAGCTTATTTTCCGTTCCCGGCCGGATTGACATCCGATACATGTTCCCCGTCGAATTATAAGTGAATTCATAGGTTTCATTCCCAACTGCTCTTCCAGAAAACAGTCGATTGTTTTTTTCATCTAAAGAAAAGAAAATAGCCTCACTTGTCACCCGCTGTATCTCAAGAGATATCGTCTTATCCTTATCTGTCCAAATCCCAGCGAATTCACTGCATCTTTCTGCGTATTCTTTTTTATTATCTGATATTGCCCCCTCCCCTATCAACACCGCAATAAGTGCACACAAACAGACGCCAAGCACCATGAAAAGCAATCGTTTCTTTTTCGCTGTCATTTTTTTACTCCCCCTTCTTTTGCTTTTACAGCATTGCTAAAATTTCGCTTTTCGAGGCAGCCCCAACAATTCGGTTTACCTCTTCTCCACCCTTCATAACAACCAATGTCGGAATCGACACGACACGAAACTGCATCGTAAGTTCACCCTGTTCATCCACATTTACTTTACCGACGCGGATCGAATCATTTTCCTCTCCAATCTGCTCAATTACCGGTGATACCATCTGGCATGGTCCACACCAGGATGCCCAAAAATCTAACAGTACCGGTTTGTCCGACTGTAATACTTCTGCTTCATAATTTTCCTTCGTTATTTCAATTGCTGCCATTTGTCATTCCTCCAATTCTTATTGATCTTTTAAAATTTCCCGTATCGCCTGCTCTGAGCGTTTCACATCCGCCTCAAAATCTCTGGCAGACAAAAGCCTGCACCCGGCTCCGCGAATGATAATCTGCTCCAACCCATCGGATGTCGCAACGGTGATACGATATTTTTTACCATTTTCGTGAGCAAACTTTTCAATGTACTGGTCTGCCGTTTCCGCCTCTTTTGTGTAAACCACATGAATGTTATGATAATCCAAAATTTCTGTCTTGTGATTTACCACACGGTATGCATCAAACACTAAAATCAACTCACATTTATGAAAACCCTGATAATTACACAGGATATCCATCAGCTTTCCTCTTGCCGCCGCAATGTCGGTTTGCGCCAGCACTTTCAATTCTTCCCATGCAAAGATAATATTATACCCATCAACCAGCAGGTAATTAACATCCGGCATCTGTTTTTTTCTTGGCTTTGACAAACCAACCGGCTTTTCTTTGACAGAACTTACCCGCTTTGCAGAAATTCCTTTGTGTGAAACAACCCCCTGCTTACGATTGGCAAAAGAACTTCTTTCCAAAATGGAATCAATCTCTGATACATCCAGCCATTCTTCTTCCTGCTTTTTTGGCTCTTTTTTCTCTGTCACGTCATTTTCCATTTCAGAAGAATCTCTGTTTGCCCGTTTTGACGTGTCAATATGCATATAGTCAAACACCTGATTCCATGGAACAAAAAATCCGGCACCATGTGCACAGAATACCGAACCACTCGGATTTTTCACATCATGGTCAGCATCGTATTGTTTTGCGGCAATTACTTCATCTGCATTGTGGCACGGACGATATCCTAAAAGCGAGTAGAACAACTGTCCATGTCCTTTTGTGTAGGCGGTGACTTCCTGCGTATAATCCCGCATGGTACTGACAGGAGCTTCTCCGGTAAGAACTGCCATCGGTTGTGCCCCTTCGCCATTTGTCTGCGGTAAATTCTGCTGCAGGGTAAAACTCCCCGCCATGCGCTCAATATCTGTCATTGCCCGTCCAATTGACGTTTCCGGCACAATAAGTCGGTATTCATAATACGGCTCTAACAATACCGATTTTGTCTGCATCAGTCCCTGACGCACGGCACGATAAGTCGCCTCACGGAAATCTCCGCCCTCGGTATGTTTATTATGCGCTCTGCCGGCAATTAATGTAAGTTTTACATCGGTAAGTCCGGCTCCCGTAAGCACACCTTTATGTTCTTTTTCTGCCAAATGCGTCAAAATCAGCCGCTGCCAGTTTTTGTCCAACTTATCTTCACTGCAGTCTGTCGAAATCTGAACACCGCTCCCCACGGCAAGCGGCTCCATCCACAAGTGAACTTCCGCATAGTGCCGTAATGGCTCATAATGACCGACACCCTCGACCGGCTCGCAAATCGTCTCTTTGTAAACAATGTTGCCGGTTCCAAATGTGACACAAACACCATACCGCTCCAAAATCCACCGCTTAATAATTTCAATCTGCACTTCTCCCATCACCTGCGCATGAATTTCCTGTAATTCTTCATTCCAGACAATGTGAAGCGCCGGTTCCTCTTCCTCAATCTCACGAAGTTTTGGAAGCATTTTTGCCGGTTCTTCTCCATCCGGAAATAAAATGCGGTAAGTCAGTACCGGCTCCAATACCGGTGCACCGCTGTCAAACTCTGCACCAAGTCCCTCGCCCGGATACGTCTTTGTTAGCCCCGTCAGCGCACAAATCATACCCGGAACTGCTTGTGCCACAGTCTCAAAACGGCTTCCGGAGTACACACGGATTTGATTAATTTTTTCTGTCCACTCACCTTTTTTATCGGACAGTTCCATACGTGGTTTTAACTGTCCTCCAGTCACTTTAACATAAGTAAGTCTGGCTCCCTTATCATCGCGCATTATTTTAAACACTTTTGCCCCAAACACCTCATCGTAAGATGGCTCCAAAAGGAATGTCTGCATTACCTCCAGTAAATGCTTAACGCCTTCCATCCGCAGTGCCGAACCAAACACACAAGGGAAAATCTTTCTCTCGCTGATTTTTTCTGCGATCTGCGAAACTGTCACTTCTCCCTCTTCTAAATACTGATTCAGTATTTCTTCTTCGCAAAGAGAAACCTGCTCATAAAATTCTTCACTTTGTAATTCTGAAAAATCTGTCACCGAAGAATTTAGTTTTGCCTGAAGTTCTCCTAAAATAAATTCTTTTTCCGTTCCCGGCTGATCCATTTTATTTACAAAAATAAAAACCGGAATCTGATATTTTTCCAAAAGTTTCCACAGTGTCTGTGTGTGTCCCTGCACCCCATCCGGTCCGCTAATTACTAACACGGCATAATCAAGAACCTGTAATGTCCTCTCCATCTCCGCCGAAAAATCAATATGCCCCGGCGTATCCAATAACGTCACCTGCATATCCTCCCACGAAAAAACTGCCTGCTTGGAAAAAATCGTGATTCCCCTCTCTTTTTCCATCGCAAATGTATCTAAGTAGGCATCCCCCTTGTCCACACGTCCCGGATTTTTCAACACTCCCGCCTGATACAAAAGGGCTTCTGACAACGTTGTTTTTCCTGCGTCCACATGTGCTAACAACCCGATACAAACATTTTTCTTGTCTTTGTTCATATGCAAAAAGCCCCCTTCCTAAGTCATAATGAGTTATTATAACATAAAAAGGGGGGAAGGTCGATATTTTTGTTGAGTAGTTTGTGTCAATTGTTCGTTAGCACTTTTTTGTTTTCCGTAATTCCGCAGAAAAGCTTTGCGTCTCGTGGGCACTCCCGTTTGTTGAGTGCGTAGCGGTATGG
>ENA-OYVZ01000632-OYVZ01000632.1-human-gut-metagenome-genome-assembly--contig:-NODE-632-length-10224-cov-7.382338_pt1 | contig 10224 bp, 2 predicted proteins | sample MGYA00244162_ERZ653381 | MGnify/ENA primary metagenome ERZ653381 (study PRJEB26926, sample SAMN06165033) | human gut metagenome | biome: ENVO:00009003; feature: ENVO:2100002; material: ENVO:00002003...
CGAGATTCATGAGCGTCTCGTGGGCTCGGAGATGTGTATAAGAGACAGGCGTCGGCTGTTCTGTTGTTACTTGGAAACGCGCTTCTTCCGGGTCAGCACCACAACGGCTGCCGCCGCCAGGACCGCGCTGCCCAGCCACAGCACCATCTGACTGTCGTCCGCCGTGTTGGCAGAGTCGGTCTTGCCGCTGTCGGCCGTACCGCTTCCGCCGTAGTAGTACCCGGAGGACACCGTCTCATAGGAGACGATAGCGAACGCGGAGGCCTTGTCCGTCTGGAAGGTCAGGACATAATTGCCCTTGGTGCCGCCCAGCGTAGCGGACAGCTCGGCAGTGGTCACATTGCCGCTGCTATCCGTGTGGCTGCGCACCACGCAGACGTGCTTGCCCTGAAGGGCCGCGTACAGCTCGTCGGTGATGGGGATGGTCACGGTGACGCTGTGGGGCAGCTCGATAAGCTGCGCCACGGTCTTGATCTCGTTCCCTTCCGTCTTGACCAGCGCCACAGTCACGTCTACGACCTTCTCCAACTGCGCGTTCTTGCGGGATTTGTCGCCGCGCAGGGCGTCCAGCTTCTCGGCCAGCTTGTTCAGCTCCTTCTTAACCTCGTCACCGGCCGTCTTGGCCGCCTCGGTCAGGGCGCTCTTGCCGCCGTCGGCGGCCTTCTGCTCGTTGGTGAGCTGGAGCGTATCCGTCACGGTCACGGTGATTGCACCGTCGCTCACTGCTGCCTTGATGTCCGCCAACTTCTCATCCGTAACAGGTTTGTCGGTCTTGATGGTCAGGCCGCCGCCTGTGACGATCGTGTTGTCCTTGCTGTCCACCTTGAGGTCGTCACCCTTAATGCCCCCTGCCGGATTCCTGGTACCGCAGGTGGTGCAGACGCCGTCCACATAGGTGTGTTTGCCGGTGGCGAGAATGGTCGCGCCAGCTGTGATGACAATGCCGCAGCGCTTGCAGTAGGTATCCGCCTCATGGCCGGAGGCGTAGCAGGTGGCCGCCACCGCCGCACGGGTGGCCTCATCGTGGCCCAGGGCCGCGATGACCCAGCTGTCCTTGGCGATCTCAGTTTTTCCCGCCGCGTCGCTGAAATACTTGTGGCAGCGAGAGCAGGTCCAATAGGCACTGTTGCCTGCCTCGGTGCAGGTAGCAGCCTTGCCCGCCGTGGCAGTCATACTGTGCCCCAGAGACGGGACGATCATCGTCTCCTCCGTGCCGCAAACGCTGCACTTACGGGTGCTGATACCGCTTTCGGTGCAGGTGGCCGCCTTGGTCACCGTCCACGCGCCGAAATTGTGGCCCGTCGCGGGAACAGACTTTTCCTCCACGGCGCCGCAAATGGAGCAGATCCGGCGGCTGACGCCGTCCTTGGTGCAGGTGGCGGCCACGGTCACTTGCCACTCGCCGAAGCGATGGGCGCAGGCGGCGTCGGTCATATCGTAGAGGGCGTTGGCCTTCTCAGTAAAGCGCGCATAGGCGGCCATGGCGCAAAGCGCCTGCTCCGTGGCCATCTCGTTGACGGCCTTGTCTGCGAACTGATGCTTAAAGCCGCCGTTCTCCGCCACGCGGTACTGCAGGAGGTTCCCCAGCACGCTCAGGGTCTTCCCCTCCACGGTCTTGGTAAAGCGCGCGTCCGTGTTGGCATCCAAATTCAGGGCGGAAAGGGCGATGACCACCTGCGCGCAGCTCTCGGAGGAGTCGTAGCCGCTTCGATACTTGCCGGAGAGCCAGTTGAGGGCTTTCTCCACGGCCGTGTTCACGGTTTCATTGCCGCCGTCCTTATAGTAGGGTGCCAGCGCCTGCAGCGCCATGGCGGTCATGTCCACGTCGCCGACGGGTTTTGTGTCGGCGCTGGCTCTCCAGCTGCCGTCTTCGTTCTGCTGTGCAAGAACAGCCTGCACCAGCCAGGAGGTGTCGGAGGTGTAATTGCGGCTGTTGAGCGCCAGCAGACCCATGACGAGGCCGTTGATATCCGTGTTACTGGTATCGGTGACCTGCATGATATCCTTGTTCTGCAGCGCCTTCAGCAGGTTTTCGCCGCCCACGTTGGCGGGGTCCTTGCCGATGGCGGTAAGGGCCAGAATGATACGCTCGTTGTCGGTGACGGTGGGGTTACGGCTCTCGGGATCGACAAGAACGCCGTCCGCGCCCATATTCTTCTGCACATAGGCCACGACCTTCTCATAATAGGCCGCGATATATGCCTCGGACAGAGGCACCTTGGCGCGAGCCTGTCCCAGTACCGCCCACTCGCCGAAGAGATAGCTGACGACCGGGGCGCTCACCGCGCTTTGGATATACGCCTTGGCGCCGGCATACGCCTCATCGAAGCCGGGCACTTCCGCACCGGGCACGGCGGGATCCGTCGGATCCAGCGGGATATAGGTGTCGGTAAAGAACAGGCGCAGGGTGTCGCCGTCCTTGAGATAGGTGTTGTCCAGCGTGGTCTTGGGCAAGGTCTCGGTGCCGCCCTGTAAGGTGAGGCCGAACATCCAGCCGGAGGACTTACCGTCGCCCTTCTCCTTGAGGGTGTGGCCCGCCGCATCGGTGATGCTCTTGATGTAGGCGCCGCTGCCGGTATAGGTGTACTTGGCACTGTCAAGGCACGCCTTCACAGCGTCCCAAGCGGTGGGATCCTCGTTGGCCTTGCCGGTGAAGGTAAAGCCGGAGATTCCCGTGAAAGTATGGCCGTTCTTGTTGTAGCCGTCCACCTTGACCTTCACGGTGAGGGTCTGATTTTCGTTGGGGTCATTCTGCCCCGTGGTACCGGGCACCGTCAGGTCGATCTGGATGGGCTGCTTGTAGAATTGGGCAAAGTTCTTGTAGCGTTCCTTGCTCTCCTCGGTGCCGTTGATGCCGAACTTTTCCCAATACTGGGCGTACTTGGTGTAGGTCAGGACGCTGTCCAGCGTAACTGTCGTATTGTACTCCGGCTGGTGTACACGCAGCAGCTCATTCTCGATGACGGAGGGTCGGGAGGATCGGAAGCAGCGGTACTTCTCCGTATCGAGCCAGCCGGGGATATCGTCGGCCTCGATGCCGTCGAAGGTCATATTCACCGTGCCGCGGACGTATTTCAGCGTGCCGTCCTCGTTTTTGCAGATCTCCGCGAAGGGATACAGGTCGGAGGTGACCTTGGTCTTAACCGTATTCTTGTTCTTGATACCGTCCCAGTAGGCGTTCTCGGTCCGCGCCTCCGTCATAAAGACGGCAGCGCCATTCAACTCCTGCTGGGTAAAAGGCTGAATGGTGAAGCTGAACTCCTGCCGCGCCAGCAGAAGGCCGGAGCTGCGGGTGGTGATGGTCACCACATACTTCGCCTCCACCGGCTTCTCACCGGGCAGTGGGCGGTAGACCATGGCGTGATACCCGTTGAAGTCCAGCACATCCGGGGTGAGGCTCACCATCGTGACCTTCTGGTTATAACTGTCGGTCATGATGCCCGCTTTCTCCAGAAGAGCGGGTCTGGGCATCTGCATATCGTCGCCGACGGCAGTCGTGTCCACGGGCTTTGTCTTGTCCACAAAGTCGCGCAGGAGCCCCTGATACTTCTCCGCCAGAGCGTTTTGCATCTCGCTGGTCACGCTGCTGTCGAAGGGCGCAACGGTGGCGTCAAAGAGCACATCGGCATAGACCTCCACGCCGTTGTCGCCGGTGATGTGCGCCAGCGTGTAGTCATCGAAGGCGTCATAGGTCACGCGGGCGATCAGCCGGAACTTGCCGGCCTTCTCGGGCAGCGCCGTGCCGTCTGCGGGCTGCAGGGGGCGGTTGACGGTGCCCACGCCGGTGCCGTTGGTGCCGTTGGTGATGTAGAGCCACTCGGTGTTCCGGGTGCCCCACTGCACCTTCACATCATAGCGCCCCGCAATGCTGGAGGGAAGCGTGAGGTTGGAGGTGATGCGGTCGTTCACGGTGTAGAGCGTCCAGCCCGCCACCTCGCTTTGGGTGGCCCCGTTGGTGTTCTCGCCGCGGATGAGTTCCCAATTCAGGGACCCGGCGGCGCTCTCCAGCAGTTTCTGCACCGCGTCGGCGCTGCGCCCCACGGTGGCACGGAGGGTGATCTCCTTGGTGACCCCGGCATAGGTGATGTTGAACTTCAACCCCGTGTACTGCACGGTCTGGCGGGCGGTGCCGTCGCCGGTGAAGTAGATAATGTCGCCGTTGTCGGCAATGTACTGTACCTTGGTACCGTCAAAGCCGTTGGCCTTGGCGCTACCGTTGACATAGGTGATCTCGGAGTTGTCCGCCACATCCGCATAGCCCTGCTCTGCCAGCAGGCGGCGGAAGGCTTGAGTGATGTTGGTTTCATCATAGAGCCCCACGCCTTGCAGGGGCTGCACGGCGGTATTCTTGCGCGTGAACTCGACGGCAATATCCTCCAGCGTCTGCACCTTTTCCGCATTCTCGGACCAGAGGCACAGCGTGAAGGTCTTGGTCTTCGTGGCAGCGCCGCTTTGGAGAGTGGCGGTGAGGGTCACCGTGACCTTATCCGCCGCAGGCGCGGTGAGCGCGCCGGTGGCGGTGTTCACCAGAGCGTTATCCGCCGTCCATGCGAGGGAAACGGTCTTCTCTCCACTGCCCTCCACGGGAACGGTGACGCTCGCGGGCAGGGTCAGGAAGCCGGTATAGGTCTGCGCGATCTCCTCTTCCTCCTCCGGGTCGCTGCTCACCGGGGTAAGGCCGCGGAGCTGATAGACGCCGGTGGCATCGGCCTTCAGAAGGTCTGCATTCTCGGCATCGAGCCCCAGTTCCTTATAGAAGTGCTTTTGCAGGGCGTTCAGGAAGTAGTCGTGCAGGTCCGTGACCGCTTCGCCGGGCTCTTCGATGCCGTATTTCTCACAGAGGTCGGCCTTATCGTTATAGTCCGTAAGGTCATAGAATCTCAGCACAGTCTCGGCGTACCAGTCGGCCTTGGCTTTCTTGGCGGCGGCGGCGGCGCTCATGCCGCGAAGTTCCAAGGCGTTGGCGGCGGCGGCAGCGGCCTTGAGGTCGGCATTGTCCACGGGGGTGCCGCCCTGCCAGGGCAGCACCGGGAAGCCGCCGTTGCTGTTGCCGCTGTCAAGGTGCATCCCCATCTCCGCCGCAAATTCCGGGGTGCGCATATAGTCCGCGGTGCGGGCAGTCATACCGCTGGTGGTGCCATCCGCCGCGGCCTGTGGTGCGACGGTGTCCAGATAAGCGCAGTTGGTGATGGTGGCGCCGGAGTTCACCTTGCCTACCACCGCACCGAAGCTGCTTTCCGGACCGGTGACAGCACCTACAGTGTAGCAGTCTTTCATAACAGCATTACTGCGCGCACAGCCGACAAGTCCGCCAAATCCGCCAGCGCTAACACTCTTTGCGTTAGTGTGGACGTTCCCCGCAAAATAGCAGTTCTCTACGGTACCGTAAGTATAACCCACGATACCTCCCGCGCCATTTTGCACCGCATACCGGGAGTACTTGAACAGAATATCCGCTGTGCTCACGCAGCCACTAATGACATTGCCTGCCACACCATGACCAACAATACCGCCAACACCAAAGATCACGTCATCGCCGCCTTTGATGTAACCACTGACGAGGCAGTTTTCAATCCGGCCTTCACTCTTATCCGCAATACCTCCGACATTACTTGTACCGTCAATGGCGCAATCCACACACAAACTCTTGACAGTTCCATTGGCGCTCAAATAATAGACTAATCCGCCAGTCCCTGCCAAACCACTAACGGTGTAATTATCGCCGTCCAGGGTGCCGGCAAACTTATTACTGTCGGTACCGATGGCCGTCCAAGTCTTGCCGTTGAGGTTGATGTTGGCGGTGAGCTTGCCGCTGATGGTCGTGCCGCCCTTGTTGACCGCATCGGCAAACCATGCCAGTTCCGCGGCAGTGCCGATCTGATAGACGCCGTTTTTGTCTTGGGTGGGTGCGGTCTTGGCGGTGCCGTCCCAGCCCTCACCCGCGTAAGTTAAGGTGAAGGAGAGCGTCTTGTCCTCGGCGGCGGTGATGCTGCCGTGAACGGGGATATAGCCCGCCTTGGCGACGGTATAGGCATACGTCTCGCCGAGGTAGAGTTTGTAGCCGCCGTCGGTCTCGGGCTTGATGGTGCCGCCCACGGGGTGGGTCACGGTCACCTTAGCGTTTTCCGCCGGGGTCACGGCAAAGGTCAGGGTGCAGGAGGCAAGTTCGCTCAGCGTGACGGTCTTGTTCACATCGGCATTAACGGTGATGCTCCCCGTCTCGGTCTCGTAGCCGAACTTGCTGACGGTGTAGGCATAGGTACCGGCGGCAACGGTGTATGCGCCGTTTTTGCCGGTGATCTCCGCGCCGCTACGGTCCTTCAGCACCACCGTTGCACCGGCGGGAGTTTTAAGGGTGAGGGTATAGAACGGAACTGCTGCAAAATTCTTCAGGGCTGCGTAATAGTCCCTGGTATAACCATCATAACTAATGGTCAGCACATCACCCTGCGTAAGCTCCACTGAAAAATCTTTCCAAGAAGTTTCGCTGTAAGCACGCTTGACTTGTGTACTGTTCTTCTTTATGGTGAAATAATAGTATTCATCCGGCTCATCATTTTCCCAGTCGCCTTCCACATACCCTACCGCATTGGCGATATAGCTGAACGACAGCTTCACATTCTTTGTAGCCGTGAGAGCCAGTGTGGTCGTTTCTGTGGTCTTGAGATAGGAGTCCTTACCAGCACCCTCTATGGTAAATTTCCCCTTGTCACCGCTGACGGTGATACCCTGGCAATTGGCAAAGAAATCCTCAAATATCGCCTTTTTTGCCAGCGTCACTGTGATATTCATCTTATCGCCATTCACAGAGAATATACCGCCGGCATTATCGCAGCCATCGCAGGCAACTGTATAAGCGTAGCTGCCATTGGACAGACTGCAGCCTGTACCATCACCGGTATATACCGCCTTACCGTTGGTTTTGACGGTCACTGTCGGATCCGCCGTGATCCCTGCGGGGCGCGAGATATCAAACGCCACGGAATAGGCCGCAGATTTGGTCAGCGGCACCGTCTTTGCCACATCTGCAGCAACATTGATCGTTTCCGTAACAGTGTCATACCCATAAGCCGACACCGTGTAGGTATACTCACCTGCAGAAACGATGTATACACCATTCGTACCTTTAAGTTCTGCGCCTGTGCTGTCCTTCAGTGCAACGACCGCATCAGCCTCTTCAGGCTCCGCTGTCAACTTCACCTCATACAGGGACGAAACTGTGAAATCCTTGAGCTTGACATAGTAATCACCTGAGACATACGTCTTTATAAGATTCAGTCTCAGCGTATCGCCCTTTTTCAGATCAATGGTAAAGTCCTTCCACTGAGTACTCCCCCATGACCGCATCTCTGGATTATAGCTGTTGTTTTTTACGATCGTAAGAGCTGCGTAAGAAGAATCATAATTGCAGCCCCAATACTTAAAGCTAAGCGTCACATTGGCCTTTGCCTTCAGCGTAATCGTAGATGTACTGCTTGTATTTCCTTGATCCGGATTGCTGGAGCGCAGGCAAAGGCCGTCGCTGTCGGTCATGTCCACCACATAAGGATAGGTGGCATCATTCGTCACCTCAACACTGTTAACAATACCAGCGAAGAAGTCATCAAACTCAGGCTTCTTAATGACCTCGATCTCAATGGAATCCGTTTTTTCCTTGTAGGTCACAGTCACCGTCTGCTTTCCCGGCGCGGTGTTGTCAAATCCCGCCACCGTGAAACCCTTGGTGATGACCTCGCTACTGTTATCGTCATAGGTAACTGTAACACTGAGCTCCAGTTCATCGCCGGTATAGCACGTCGTTTTAGCCGACTTTACGGAAATAGACACGACGTTCTTTTCCACCACTGGCTCCGGGTCCTTCAGCGTAGGATAGCCGCCCACATTGTACTGGAATGCGCTGCCAAGGGTGGCGGCAAACTCCGCGGACTTCATCTCCTCGGCGGATTTGAAGTCGGAATTGCTAATGGCATTAACGCCATTAACTACAAATGCTTTGGCAGAGCCCTCCAAAGCATAGCAATTCTTGACCTCAACCGGCTTTTTAGCGTAACCTGTTCCAACTATTGCGCTTCCGTTGGTGTTGCTGTAAACGATATTGCCCACATTGTAGCAATTCTCTAAAATCGGCGTATCTGTTGTGGATGAAGATCCTCTCGCTCCTCTTCCGAGAATGCCGCCAATAGTAGAACCTGTTACCGTGCCGGAATTATAGCAGTTTTTGATAAAATGGGCGTTCTCCAAAGTGCCGCAGATTCCGCCAATATTGCGCGTCCCGCTGATATTTCCCTCATTTGCACAAGCGGATATGGTCAACGCATAATCGTCTTCTGTGCAACCTCCCAAAATACCACCGACAACCTTATTCCCTTCGATAGCTGCCTCATTCTTGCAGTTTGAGATTGTAATTGCGCCCAATTCAGTGTCAGCAACGCCTGCGATACCACCCACATTGTTCTTACCTGTTGCCGTGACACTGCCTGCGGTGATCACATTCTTCACCACGGCGCCGCCCGCCAGTTTGCTGAACAGGCCGACATTGGCCGTGGAAGCGGTGATATTCAGCGTCACGGTGTGGCCGTCGCCGTCAAAGGTGCCGGAAAAGTCGCTGGCATAGGGCTCGGTGACAATGATATCCTTCGTCAGCGTATAGCTGCCGCTGGCGTCCATCGCCGCAAACTCCTTCGCGGAGCTGACAGTTCCTTCCGCCAGCGCCAGCGCCGCGCCGCCGCTGCGGGCAGACCGGGACACAGGCACTTCCGCAGCAGGCTCCTGCTGCTCCTGCGTCTCCTCATCCTCGGTGGGGACATTGCTGTCCGTATCCGCCGGGGCGGTCTGTTCCTGCTGGGTCTGCTGCTCCTGCTCCGCGGCCAGCGTGTCGGCCAACACGGAGGTGGGCAGCAGGCTGACGGCCATCACGACGGTCAGCAGCCAGCTTATGACTCTCTTCTTCATGTCTCTTTCTCCTTTATGTAAATTTTTTGTCGACGTGAGGGGGTGGGCGGGGATGCGGCAACATCCCCGCCCCACTTATGGAAAAGCACGCGGCCAATGGCCGCCTCAGCTTGACAAAGGGGACTCGTCTGCACAGTTTCACGGTCAGATGGAAAGCGCACGGCGCCTCAGCTTGACAGTCGAGTTTTCCGCACCGCTTCGCTGTGTATGGCAGCGTGTCAGCCTGGCAAGGGAAATATTTTTCATGCAGGGCATGAAAAATGGGACAGAGTGCACTCTGTCCCGCGAAAATGAAACGCTGCCCGGCGCAAAGCCGGACAGCGAACGCAATAGATACGACCCCTGCACCACGGAAAGACGTCGCCGCCCCCGCCGCCCGCCCAAAAGGGCCGGCCGCGAAAAAGGCGGCGCAAAAAACACCGACCTCCCGTTCAGGAGGTCAGCGTGGTACATCTACATGGTGGTACAAGATTCCCGCACACGGAGAGCGCGCCCGCTGCAACTTTGTCCTACACAATGCAATTCTCCTGGCTCGCGCCGCGGGGGACAGACATCCCGCCTCGTTTGCAGCCTACCTTCTCATGGGCTTACCCACAATGGCGGACTTTCGTCCCGGCGGCTCTCGCCGCTTCGGTGCATCCTTGCGCTCACAGTACCGGTCGTGCGGGGTTTGGCTACCCCTTTCCTTCTATGCCGACGCCTGGCCCGTGGTGGGCTGTACGGTCGCCGGCGACATTGGATCAACAGACTGTTTATTTACTTGTCAGCGACATTATATTACAGGAATTGGCCGTTGTCAACCCTCCTCCCTACCCCAATGCCACGTCCAGGATCATCATTACGGTAAAGCCCGCGGCAAAGGCCAGCGCCCCCGGGCCGGAATCGCCGCGCGTGGGCAGCAGCTCGGCGGCCACCACATAGAGCATGGCCCCGGCGGCAAAGCCCAGCAGCCAGGGCAGTGCCGGAACGATGAGCGCCGCCGCCAGCACCGTCACGCCGGCGGCCAGGGGCTCCACCACGCCGGAGAGCACGCCGCCCAAAAAGGCTCTCCCCTTCCCCGCACCGGCGGTACGCAGGGGCAGGGCCACAATGGCGCCCTCCGGCACATTCTGGATGGCGATGGCCAGCGCCAGCGTAAACGCCGCGGCGGGCGCGGCGGCTCCTGCCGCCACACATCCGGCATAGGCCGCACCCACCGCCATCCCCTCCGGGATGTTGTGCAGCGTCACCGCCAGAAGGGTCATGGTGGTGGAACGGCCGGTAACAGCCTCC
>ENA-OYVZ01000648-OYVZ01000648.1-human-gut-metagenome-genome-assembly--contig:-NODE-648-length-10113-cov-6.734142_pt1 | contig 10113 bp, 11 predicted proteins | sample MGYA00244162_ERZ653381 | MGnify/ENA primary metagenome ERZ653381 (study PRJEB26926, sample SAMN06165033) | human gut metagenome | biome: ENVO:00009003; feature: ENVO:2100002; material: ENVO:00002003...
GAGATTCATGAGCGTCTCGTGGGCTCGGAGATGTGTATAAGAGACAGATATTTCTTCGATTGGCTAATACCATTCTTGTTATAGTAGCTATTCTTTTAATCTTATATTTGAAAGATTTTGTTTTAGATATGCCTTACATCATAAACAAACAGTATAGTTATGCAGAAGGATATGTAACTGAACAATCTCATGGTGGTGCAGATATATCTTCTGAAAGAAGAAGTGTTTTTCTATATGATAAAGTTAAAGATGATGAAATCGAAATCACAGTATTTTCAAGGTATATTGATAAAAATACTTATTTAAAGGTACAATATCTTCCGCATACGAAATATGGTGCTATTGTAGAAATTAAATAATTCATTCTAAAAAGAAAATTTCCAGTTTGTATAACTGGCAACCCAACCACAATTAAATCTTCACAGCTTTGCTAAGCAGGAAATCTGAAAAGGTCTCCTGCTTTTTTGCACCTAAAATTAAATATGGAACTCTAAGGCACTTGCTGTTTTCGTTTTGAAAATGACAGGTGCTTTTTTCGTTTCAGGAAAGGAGTCACATGAATGTATTTGAAGTTGTAAAAGAAAATGTTACTGCCCGACAAGCCGCAGAAGCCTATGGCTTGAAAGTGGGTCGCACAGGTATGGCGTGCTGTCCGTTTCACTCAGATAAGTCCCCCAGTATGAAGCTGGATGAACGCTATTACTGTTTTGGCTGCGGAGCAACCGGAGACGCTGTTGATCTCACAGCGAAGCTATTCGGTATCGGGCTGAGGGAAGCTGCTGTCAAACTTGCTGAAGATTTTGGTCTTAACTATGACAGCCGACAAAAGCCCAGTGTCCGCCCTCGTATTCGTGAGCCGACACCGGAACAGAAGTATCAAAAAGGAGAAAATCATTGCTACAAGGTGCTGACGGATTATTTTCATCTTCTTAGAGAATGGGAAAAGAAATACGCTCCTAAACAGCCGGATGAGGAATGGAATCCCCTGTTTGCAGAAGCACTGCATAAGAAGAACTATATCGAATATCTGCTTGATATTCTTCTGTATGGTTCATTGGAGGAACGAAAAGCACTTGTGGCAGAACAGAGAAAGGAGGTGTTAAAACTTGAACAGCGAATTGCAGAACTGTCAGCAGACAGAACCATGCACAGTAGAAGAAATCCGAAACAGCTTAGAGCAGAGCGAGAAAGGTAAGGTTTATAATACTGCCGCAAATTATAAGCGTGTTCTGCAATATGACCCGCTTTTGAAAGGGGCTATCCGAAAAAATCTTCTGACCGAAAGAATCGACATTGTGAAGCCCCTCGGTTGGTATCGTGACAGCCCGACATTGACGGATGTGGATGTGAAATATCTGCTCCTATATTTTGAAGAAAACTATGGATTGACCGTAGAGAAGAAAATCATAGACGCAGTTGCGGTTATTGCCAATGAAAACCGTTACCACCCTGTCTGTGATTTTCTCAATGCCTTGCAATGGGACGGAACGGAACGCATACGCTTCTGTCTGCACCGCTTTCTCGGTTCTGATACAGATGATTACACCTATGAAGCATTGAAGTTGTTTCTGTTGGGTGCTATCTCACGAGCCTTTAAGCCGGGGTGTAAATTTGAGGTAATGCTCTGTCTTGTAGGCGGTCAGGGAGCCGGAAAGTCCTCTTTCTTCCGTTTGCTTGCGGTCAATGATGACTGGTTCTCTGATGATTTGAAAAAGCTGGATGATGAAAATGTGTACCGCAAAATGCAGGGGCATTGGATTATTGAAATGTCGGAAATGATTGCAACTGCCAACGCTAAGAGCATTGAAGAAATCAAGTCCTTTCTGAGCCGACAAAAGGAAACCTATAAGATACCCTATGAAACACATCCGGCAGACAGAAAACGACAATGTGTGTTTGGAGGTTCTTCTAATACCCTTGACTTTCTTCCCCTTGACCGAACAGGCAACCGCCGCTTCGTTCCGGTTATGGTCTATCCTGAAAGGGCTGAGGTTCATATTTTGGCGGATGAACAGGCTTCCAGAGAGTATATCAATCAGATGTGGGCAGAAGCTATGGAGATTTACAGAAGCGGCAATTTCCGTCTGAGATTCAGTCCGGCTATGAACGCTTATCTGAAAGCCCACCAAAAGGACTTTATGCCGGAGGACACAAAGGCAGGACAGATTTTAGATTATCTGGAACGCTATTCCGGCAGCATAGTCTGCTCCAAACAGCTTTACAAAGAAGCACTGGGGCATGATTATGACGAACCGAAACAATGGGAACTGCGAGAGATCAATGACATTATGAATAACGCTGTCACAGGCTGGAGGGCGTTCAGCAATCCGAGGTATTTTCCAGAGCCTTACCGCAGACAAAAAGGCTGGGAGCGTATCAGGAACGACAACGAGCCTGACAACAGCATGGATGGTTTTCAAGAAATCCCGACAGAGGAAATGGAACAGTTAGGGCTTCCGGAAGAATGGTTGAAGCAAAAATAAAAGCCAGTTGTCGCTTCGGTTGTCGAGCCGGTTGTCGGTCTGGTTGTCGGGTAAAAATCCCGAAAGCCTTGATATTGCGGCACTTTTCCCTCTCTGACAACCATGACAACCAATATTATAAAGAAAAAGGAAATAGTAAAAAGATAGTATCGCCCGATAAAGAAAAAAGGTTTTCTGATGTCCGTTGTCGGAACTTCGTTGTCAGACCTTTCCTTGTCGGGCTTTTTTCATTTAAGGAGGAATATCGTATGACAAATATTGTGAACAGTACACTACCCACCCAAAATAACCATTCGGAGAAAAACAAACCGGATGGAGTTTTTGTGATTAAGCAAGGCAAAACAAATTATAAAGTCAAAGTGTTTTTTGACCATAGTAGCGGTTTGACTGCGGAGGACAGGTTGAAACGCATTATTCAGGCAGAAGCAGAGAGAGAATCTGCGTAAGTAATATGAAAAATATCCACGCACCCCCTTGACAAAAGCTTTCAGAGGATACGCTGCTGGCAGCGATGGAGAACGCGGGTGCAAAGGATGCGCCGGAGGACGCCGAGCGGCGCGGCCTTGGTACGCCTGCGACCCGCGCAGCCATTCTGGAAAAGCTGGTGTCTGCCGGATTTGCAGAGCGAAAGAAGCTCAAAAAGGCAGTCTATCTCATCCCGACGCAGATCGGCAATTCGCTGATTACCGTTCTGCCGGAGCAGCTTCAATCGCCGTTGCTCACGGCGGAGTGGGAGCATAAGCTAAAGCAGGTGGAACGCGGCGAGCTGGATGCGGATGCGTTCCTCGGCGGCATTACCGCCATGCTCACAGAGCTGACGCGCAGCTACCGCGTCGTTCCCGGCGCGGAGGTGCTGTTCCCCTCCGGGCGAGAGGTCATTGGCAGATGCCCGCGCTGCGGCAGTGATGTCACGGAGAGCAAGAAAGGCTTTTTCTGCGAACGAAGCGACTGCAAATTTGGACTCTGGCGTGACAACAAGTTCCTGACTGCCAAGAGAATCACGCTGGACAAAAAGATGGTCGCAGCGCTGCTGGAGCGCGGTCGCGTCCGTGTGGACGATATTTATTCCGAAAAGACCGGCAAACGCTTCAGCACGGATTTGCTCTTAGAGGACGACGGCGTTCGCTCGTCGTATCGGTTTGACTTTGGAAAGGAGGGAACGAAATGAAATGGCTGTTTCTCGGCATTGGAAGCGTGATCGGTGCGGCCGCTGGCTTCACGGCGGCGTGCCTGCTGCACAAACGATGCGCGGATCTGTACTGTGACAGGTGTGATTTCACATGACACTTTCCAAATATGAGCGCGAAACCATCATCATTTATAATCAGGCAGAGCCGAACGCGATGGTCTACACGCATGACCCGAAGCTGATTGCCAAACTGCGGCGGCTGCACGATGCAACGCCGGAGAAAGTGTATGCGGATTTCGATGAGCCGAATGGCGCAGCACGGTACATTGTTCCGAAAAGCTGCGTTGGCATCCGGCCGCCATACAGCGACGCTAGACGCAAGGCAGACAGTGAACGCGCCCTGAAAAATGGCTTGACCCCGCCCCAGCGGAGAATTAAATAACGAAGCAGCCTCCGCATGAACGAACCGTTTGTGCGGAGGCTGCTTTTTGTCTGCAAAGGAGAAGTTTATGGCAGAAAAACAACCCATCAAGGAACAAATAAAAAAGCTGACCGATCAGATCGAGGCTGGTATCAAGGCGCTGTTCCAGTCCGGCGATCTGGAAAAGTATCAGGCATATTTGCGCACGATGAGCCACTTTCATCATTACTCGGTCAACAATCAGATGCTCATTTTCTCGCAATGCCCGCACGCGACGCTCGTTGCCGGGTATCAGAAATGGCAAAATCAGTTCAGCCGTCATGTGCTGCGTGGTGAGAAAGGCATTTCGGTCCTTGCGCCGACGCCATATAAAATCAAGGTCGAAAAAGAAAAGCTCGACCCCGATACGAAACTGCCACTGCTGGATGCAGACGGCAATACAATCACGGAAGAAAAAGAAGTCCAGATTCCGATGTTCCGTCCGGTCAAGGTTTTTGATGTAAGCCAGACGGACGGCAAACCGCTCCCGGAGCGCGTACAATCTCCCGTTGCGGAGCTGACCGGCAACGTGGAGCATTACGAGGCGTTTATGGAGGCACTGCGCCGCGTATCACCGGTGCCCATTGAAATGAAACCGCTAAGCAACGACCTCGACGGCTTTTTCTCGCCCTCCAAGCAGAGCATTACGCTGCGCGATGGGATGAGCGAGGTGCAAACCGTGTGCGCAGCCGTCCATGAGATCGCGCACTCGAAGCTCCACGATTACGCCAAGCAGCCGAACAGCCAGCCGAAAGATTCCAGTACGGAGGAAATTGAAGCAGAAAGCATTGCCTACACCGTATGTGCCTACTTCGGCATTGAAACAAGCGCAAACAGCTTTGGCTATGTGGCAACATGGTCAAAGGACAAAGACCTGAAAGCGTTCAAGGATAGTTTGGATACCATCCGCAAAACGTCCAGTGAGCTTATTTCCGGCGTTGAGCAGCAATTCAAAGAGATTTGCAAGGAACGCGGAATTTCGCTGGAACCGGCGCAGCCAGCACAGAAACAGCCTGAGCAGGACACCGAAAAACTCTACATGGTAGATAACGAAAAATATATTCATGTGCAGCGCAGCGACACCGGCATTGATTACACCATTTATGATGCTGCCTCCGCAAAGGCGCTGGATGGCGGTGTACTGGACGATACCGGACAGTTGCTATCCGCTGCGGCGCTTACGGTCTGCAAGCTCCATAATATCGGAGATGCCGCCCCGATCCGCCTCGCGCCGCTGGAGCTGCTGAACGGTTTGCAGGAGGCAAACGAGCTGCCGCTTGGTGCTGGCGAACAAATCACCGGCGTAGAGGCAACGTCCACCGCCGATTCGCTGCCGGATTTCCCACAGTTGGAGCAGGACTATCCCATGCCGGACCCCACTGTGGATTTTGCACAGATGTATCAATTCGGCTATACGGACGGAAACACCATGCTGCCGCTCTCCAAAGAGCGTGCCAGAGAGCTGTTTTTGCAGGATGTTCCGATTTTTGTGCTGAACAGCGACAACACCGAGTATATGGTGTTGGACACAGAAGATTTAGGTGCACACTCCGGTATTTTCGGCGTTGAACGCACAGAATGGGAAAGCGTTCGCGATACGCTGCAACCGATGCGCGACATCGTTGCGCCGAAACAGCCGGATACGCTATCCTATCTTCACGATGATACCGCAAAAACACAGCCGGAAAACTATCTGAAAAATGCGGAGATGGCACTGGAGGATAATTACGGCATGATCGACGGTATCATCAACAACGCTCCGAAACAGACCGTCGCAGAGCAAGAAGAACGGTCATCCATTCTAGCCAAGCTAAAAGCGCCAGTGGAGGCAACAAACAGAACGGAAAAACACGCGCCCAAGCGGAGCGCAGAAAAGGAGCTATGATATGAATTTTACAAACGATGAAATGAACCTGATGTGCATTTACAACACCGGTTCGCGCGAGAGCCTGATGTGGGAGCTGCGCGAAATGCGCGGTTACATCGGTGCAGATCAGCCGGAGCTGCTGGCGATGACGGATTCCGCGCTGCAAAAGCTGGGTAAAATCAGCGACGAGGAATTTACAAAGCTGGAACTGTTCCCGGATTTTTGAGGACCAACTGTTTCGATTTTTGAAATTGGTGTTCGCATGAGATTTTAGTGGTATCTACTTGTAAAAGCGGCTGAATCGTGTTAAACTTCAAATACGGAGGCTTTGTATATGGAGTTCAAACCTTTTATTTATAATGCCAAACAGGAACAGATCCCTGTTTCAATCGCGCCCATGACGGATGCAGATGCGCAAAAGACAATCTCTGCATGGCAAACCGCGTGGACCAGCGATTATCTCTCCGATCTGCGTCTTGAAAAATACGCAGCAAAGCTCGATGAGGAACTGATTGCGCTGGGTGCGTATGAGATTCTTAAAAATGCGTTAGTCGTCCATATTGCGTACATGGAGGCGCAGCCGGAATCGAATCCGACGCTGGATGGCGGAAAACCACAATATACGGGGCTCGGTCGGCTGATGATCGCGCTTGGAATCAAGCTCTCCATTGACAACGGCTTTGCAGGCGATGTGATTCTGGAAGCAAAAACGACGGCACTGGCAAAGCATTATGAAAAAGATTTCGGCGCAATTTTGTTGCCGACGTTTCAATCATCCGCACCGAGGTATTTAATTGCAGACGATGCCGCAAAGCAGATTTTCCTCACATATCTCAGCGAATAAGGAGGTACACCAGCATGAACGAACCGAAAAGACCGGCTTCTGACGCGGAGTGGTATTGCCGCAAAGACCCGGAGGCAGACCAGTTTTATGAAATTTTCTTCAAGATGTGCCGAAAGTATCATGTCAGCTGGTGCAGCGCCAGCGAGAAAGAACGGCTGTTCATTGAAGAAGTGTCCAGAGTCACCTACGAGCGCGACAGGGCCACTCGTTTGGGTTTGCCAGTAGACAGCGTGCGACCGGCGTTTGCATCGTAAGTAACTTCAAAAACCGAATAGCGAAAACGCATAGCCAGTCAGTTTTTACTGACTGGCTAATTTTTTACGACAAGGAGGTTGGAATATGCCGAGCAAGCTACAATTCTATTCAGAATTTGCCGAGCGCACCGCGCGGCAGATCACCGGCAGCTATCGAAGCTGGACGGCCTTTCTCGCTACGGCGGCGCGGCTCTACAAGTACCCTTACAACGAGCAGCTTATGATCTATGCCCAGCGCCCGAACGCAACGGCGTGTGCGGAGTATGACTTCTGGAAAGACCGCATGGGGCGCTATGTGCAGCGCGGCAGCACCGGCATCGCACTCATTGACACCAGCGGCTATCAACCGCGATTACGGTACGTTTTTGACGTGGCAGACACCGCGCCGCGCGATGCCGCACGCAACTTTACGCTATGGGAAATGCGTACCGAACATGAAGCGAAAGTCTGCTCCATGCTAACGGAACAGTACGACGTTCCCGCAGACGAAGGAATTATCGCGCAGTTTGAGCGCGTCGCAGACAAACTGGCGCTGGAATACTGGACGGAACAGAAACGCGACATCTGCGACATCATTGCAGATTCGTTTCTAAGCGGTTATGATGAAGATAACATACGGATGGCGTTCAAAACGGCGGCATCCCCCAGCATCACCTACGCGCTTATGGCACGCTGCGGCTTCTCCCCGGACGGCTATTTTGAACCGGAGGATTTTATGCCGGTCTTTGACTTCAACACCCCGACCGCGGTCAGCGTCCTCGGAACAGCCGTCAGCGAGATCAGCCAGCGCGTTTTAAGGCAAATCGAGATCACCGTAAAAAGACACGAGCGCGAACGCCGCGCAGAAAGGACGGAAGAACATGGAGAACAACCTGACTTACAAGACCAGCGGAGAATTTCAGATCCCCGACCTGAGCCTGCGCGAGAATCCGCAGAGCCAGCCGCTTGGCAAATACGGACGGATGCGGCAAACGTATCTCCGGGAGCATCGTCCGATCCTCTGGAATCAGATGATCCTGACGGAAACGCTTTTTCCGCACCTGCGGGAGATCGACGAAGCGGCGAACCGGAGGTTGGAGCAGATGATGCCGGAGCTGATGACGTCGGTAGGAGTGACGGAAGCGCTGAAAGCAGCCGACCCATTGAAGTGGGCAGGTCTGATGAACACCTGCGCGGCGCAAGCCGAGGAAGTGATCCTCGCGGAGCTGATTTACGCATAACCGAGCCAGTCCAAGGCGAGCAAATATCGTTTATGCCTGAAGCGGAGAACGTGCAAACGTCCTCCGCTTCTCTTGTTTTGGACTACAATTCCATCAAAGAAATGCACCCGGACGATATAGTGCTGTATCAGGTCGGAGATTTCTTTGAAATGTACGGCGAGGATGCACGGCAGGCAGCATCGCTTCTGAATATGAACCTCACTACCCGCAATATCCCCGGCGCTGGGCGCGTGGAAATGTGCGGCCTTCCATCGCACAATTTAGAGATGTATGTGGAGAAATTGCGCGATAAGTACGCCGTGACGATTACCGAAGCGCCAGACTTTTGGGGTGAGCGCCGCGTTTATACGATGCGCTCTATCGACCATGAAGCGGAAACTGCCATTGATGCCTATGAAGCAGAGTTTGGCGCGGACGGCACAAGAGTATTCCGCGATCCCGCTGCCGAGCAGCCGCCCTGGCCCACGGTGGGGGATCATCTTGAACGGTTCAGACCGCTTGTAATTACCGCAGTCTCAGAGGATATTGCCTATCGCAACGCCTGCGGTCACTCTGACCGGGAAAATGCGGAGATCGAGTGTAATGCTGCTGTGCGCCGTGCCATTCTCGGTTCAAAGGATATGGAGCTGATCCGGTTGTTCTCGGATATGCCAGAGTTTCGCAGCCGCTTACATCAGGAGGTTTTTGAGGGAACCTATGAGCGGCTTCACGATCTGCTACGTCCACTTTCGCAGGACGATATAGACGATGCGCTCCGTGCATGGAACGGAAATATCGGGAGTAAACACGCCGTAGTGCAGTATATGCAGCAGCACGGACGTGAAAAAGAAACTGCTGCATGGCTTGCTCACGAGTACGGTGGTAATGAGAATAATAATCTCTTTATCGTCCGTGCAGGAAGTCCGGAAACCGCTGAATTGACATGGTCAAAGGTGCAGCGGCGTATCGCACAGCTTATCCGCGAGGATCAATTCTTCACAGAGCAGGAAAAGTCTGTGTTGGAGCAGGAGCCAAACTATGGCGATTATCCAGATGAAAAGGCGCAGGCACAGATGAGCACCCTCAAAGAAACCGGGATGGAAGCGCCAGAGCAGCCAACACCAGAGCTGCCGCAAGCGGTTCAAAACCTTGTGGGTCAGCGCGTAGAAATTGACGGTACGCTCTATACTATTGATTCCGCAGATGAAACTGTCGCGCATCTCAGCAACGTTCCATCCTCCAGCGAGAGCAATCACGATCCGGAACACAGAACCGAGCCGCTTTCCGCTGTCCTCACACGAATCACAGATCAGGGGCGCGAGCTTGCGCCGAATGTTTCGGCATACTAGGCGCTTCGTACAGAGCATCCCGAAAAGCTCATCGGTGTCCGTGTCGGAGAACGGCTGCTTTTTTATGGCGCGGATGCAGAACGAGCCGCCAGCGCTTTGAATCGCCGCCTGCTGCAACGCGATATTCCCGGTATGGGCGAAACCGCTGTGACCGGCTATGATTTTGGACAATGGGCAAGCGCCGCAAAGCGGCTGCTGGAGCATGGACACAGCTTCGTGTTTGCGCAGCCAAATGAAACCGACGGCTATGATGTTATCAACGAGGCCGATGCCAAGGAGTATATCCCCATTGGCATGGAGCTGGAGATTGACGGACGGAAGTTTGTCATTGACAGCGTGAATTTCGGCGCAGATGAAGTATCTCTGCGCGATGTGACTTTTCAAAACAGGCAGGGCTTTCCCATCTTCCGCGCTGAACACATTGCGTTTGTACGCTCGTTTGTTGAAGAACAGGAACAGGAGCAGCCGCAGCCCATCGCCAAACCCGTCGCGTTCTATCCCGCCGAGAAAACACACTTGCCCTACGAC
>ENA-OYVZ01000657-OYVZ01000657.1-human-gut-metagenome-genome-assembly--contig:-NODE-657-length-10046-cov-6.461115_pt1 | contig 10046 bp, 7 predicted proteins | sample MGYA00244162_ERZ653381 | MGnify/ENA primary metagenome ERZ653381 (study PRJEB26926, sample SAMN06165033) | human gut metagenome | biome: ENVO:00009003; feature: ENVO:2100002; material: ENVO:00002003...
GTCCTGAATAACGCCCACGTCGCCGTTGAAAATACCGCTGCCGCCGGAGCCATCCTCCTTCTCCCACAGCACATCGTAGTTGTTCCGGGTCTGCATGACCCGGTCACCCACCCGGAACGTCATGTCGCCCCACTGCTTCTGGCGCTTACCGCGCTCCGGCGGGTTCAGCGCCGCCTGCAGGGCCCGGTTCAGCGCCGCCGTACCGCAGGGGCCCTTTCGGGTGGGGGAGAGCACCTGTATCTGCTCGGCGGGAATACCCATGTTTTTGGGCAGGCGGTCGCGGCACAGCTCCACCACCGTCTGCACCAGGCGATCCGGCGCGCGGCGGCGCAGGAAGAAGAGGTCGCCGCTGCCGCTGTTCTCCAGCGGCGGCAGCTCGCCGCGGTCCACGGCGTGGGCGGCGCGGATGATCGCCGACTGCTCCGCCTGACGGAACACCTGGGTCAGGGACACCGCCGGCACCACACCGCTGCGGAGCATATCCCCCAGCACGCTGCCGGGGCCTACGGAGGGCAGCTGGTCCGGGTCGCCTACCAGCACCAGGCGGCTTCCCGGCCGCATGGCCTCCAGCAGGGAGCGCATCAGCTCGATATCCACCATGCTCATCTCGTCCACGATGACAGCGTGGACCTCCAGCGGATCCTGTGCGTTCTTCTTAAAGGCCGTCTGGCCGGTGAGCTCATTGTAGCTCATGCCCAGGGCACGGTGGATGGTCTGGGCCTCCCGGCCCGTCACCTCGCCCAGGCGCTTGGCGGCGCGGCCGGTGGGCGCCAGCAGCGCCACATCCAGCCCCATACGCTCGTACAGAGACACGATGCCCCGCAGGGACGTGGTCTTGCCGGTACCGGGGCCGCCGGTCAGCAGCAGTATACCGCCCTGGGCCGCCAGGCACACCGCCTGCCGCTGCAGGGGCGCATAGGCCACGCCCTGTTCCTTTTCAATGTCATCGATGACCTTCTCCGCCCGGGGCAGCACCTCCACCGGCGTCCGTACCAGCGACAGCAGGCGCTCCGCCACGAAGGTCTCCGCCTGGTACAGCCGGGGCAGATAGCAGCCCTGCACCCCGGCAATGGTCTTTTCCACCACGCCGAAGCCCTCGATGAGCTTGTCCAGCGCCAGCTCCAGCTCGTCCGGCGTCACGGCCAGCAGCTGCGACGTGGCGAAGAGCAGCTTCTCGCGGGGCAGGAACACGTGGCCGTTGGCGGCGTTGTGCTCCAGCTCATAGGTCAGCGCCGCCCGCAGGCGGCAGGGATCGTCCCCGTCAAAGCCCAAACTGATGGCGATCTCGTCCGCTATGGAAAAATCCACCCCGTACTGGGCCCGGGACAGGATATACGGGTCATCCCGCAGGGCCTGGATGGCTCCGTCGCCGTAGGTGCGCTGGAGGGGCATGGCCAAATACACCGGCAGGTCATACCGGGCCAGGAACTCCATCAGCTGGCGCAGGCCCGTCAGCGCACGGAAAGCGTCGGACAGCTCCTTCGCCCTCTGGGCGGTGATACCCTTGATGCACCGCAGGCGCTCCGGCTCCTGCTCGATGACCAGCAGGGTGTCCGCGCCGAAGCGCTCCACCAGCCGCTGTGCGGTGGCGGGACCAATACCCTTGAGGATGCCGGAGGACAGGTAGGCGATCATGTCCTCCTCACGCTCCGGCATCCGGCGCTCCACGCTCTCGGCGGTGAGCTGGCTGCCGTGGACGGGATGGACGCTCCACACGCCGGTGACGGTCATGCCTTCGCCGGCGGCGGCACAAGGGATACAGCCCACCACGGTGACAGGCTCCTCCTCGCCCTCCACGGTCAGCAGCAGCACGGTATAGCCGTTCTCCTCGTTATGAAAGATGACGTTCTCTACGGTCCCCTCCACGGTCACGCGCTCGCCCATCGGCTCACCTCCCCTGTTCGGTGGTATCTTCCTCTGTATAGTACGCCGCCAGCTCCTGGGGCGTCAGCAATTTCGTGTTCATATCGGACAGCAGCGCCGCGGCGCGGCGGCCCTCGTCGGTCAGTCCGCAGTCCACCAGCAGCACCGGCAGACGGCGGCTCTGGGCCAGACGGCGCAGCGTCACATCCAGTCCCGTCCCGTCTCCGGAGACCCGGACCAGATACACCGCGTCCACCGGGCGCTCACGCCACAGCAGCAGCGACGCCGCCAGCCATATCAGCGCCGTAACGCCGATGGCCGCCAGCGCGGCGATCACGCCGTCCTGCAAAAGCTCCATGCAGCCACCTCCCCCCCTGCCCCATCCTATGCGGCAGGGGGAAGGCCGGTCACTTCAGGTATTTTTTCAGATACTGGCCGGTGTAGGACGCCGGGCAGGCGGCGATCTCCTCCGGCGTGCCGCAGGCCACCACGGTGCCGCCGCCCACGCCGCCCTCCGGGCCCAGGTCGATGATATAGTCGGCACACTTGATCACGTCCAGGTTGTGCTCAATGACCAGCACCGTATTGCCGCCGTCGGTGAGCCGCTGGAGCACCTCCAACAGCTTCCGCACGTCATCGGCGTGGAGGCCGGTGGTGGGCTCGTCCAGAATATACACCGTCCGCCCTGTGGCGCGGCGGCTCAGCTCCGTGGCCAGCTTGACGCGCTGGGCCTCGCCGCCGGAGAGGGTAGTGCTGGGCTGGCCCAGCTTCACATAGCCCAGCCCCACATCCCGCAGGGTGGTCAGCTTGTCACAGATGGCGGGCACGGCGGAGAAGAACTCCCACGCCTCGTCCACGGTCATATCCAGCACGTCGGCGATGTTTTTGCCCTTGTAGCGGACCTCCAGCGTCTCGCGGTTATAGCGCTTGCCGCGGCAGATCTCGCAGGGAACGTACACATCCGACAGGAAGTGCATCTCGATCTTCAGCATACCGTCGCCGCCGCAGGCCTCGCAGCGGCCGCCCTTGGTGTTGAAGGAGAACCGGCCCGGTCCGTAGCCCCGGGCCTTGGCGTCCGGGGTGGAGGCGAACAGGTCGCGGATCAGGTTGAACAGGTTGGTATAGGTGGCCGGGTTGGATCGGGGCGTCCGGCCGATGGGGCTCTGGTCGATGGCAATGACCTTGTCCAGCTGCTCCATGCCCTCGATGGCGTCGTGCTTGCCGGGGCGCACCTTCATGCGGTTCAGCTGGGCACCCAGCGCCTTGAACAGCACCTCGTTGATCAGAGAGGATTTTCCGCTGCCGCTGACGCCGGTGACACAGGTGAACGTCCCCAGAGGGATGGACACGTCGATATGCTTCAGGTTGTTCTCCCGGGCGCCGCGGACGGTCAGCAGCCTGCCATTGCCCCTGCGGCGCTGTGCCGGCAGGGGGATGGTGCGTTTGCCGCTGAGGTACTGGCCCGTCAGGCTGTCAGGGTTCGCCATGACCTCCTCCGGAGTGCCGCAGGCCACCACCTGCCCGCCCAGGGCGCCGGCGCCGGGGCCAATGTCGATAAGATAGTCGGCGGCGCGCATGGTGTCCTCGTCGTGCTCCACCACGATGAGGGTATTGCCCAGATCGCGGAGGCGCTGCAGCGTGGCCAGCAGCTTATCGTTGTCCCTCTGGTGCAGGCCGATGGAGGGCTCGTCCAGGATATACAGCACGCCCATGAGGCTGCTGCCGATCTGGGTGGCCAGACGGATACGCTGGCTCTCGCCGCCGGACAGGGTGCCCGACGCGCGGGAGAGGGTCAGATAACTCAGGCCCACGGACTGCAGAAAGCCCAGGCGGGCGTGGATCTCCTTCAGGATCTGGGCGGCGATGATCTGCTGGTTGCCGGTCAGGTCCAGATGGTCGAAAAAGGCCAGGGCGTCGTCCACCGGCAGGGTAGTGGCGTCGTAGATGGACTTGCCGCCCACGGTGACGGCCAGCGCCTCCGGCCGCAGGCGCTTACCCTGGCAGGCCGGGCAGGGGCAGGGGGTCATCAGGCCCTCGATCTCCTTCTTGCTGGCATCGGACTGGGTCTCCTGATACCGGCGCTCCAGATTGTTGCAGATGCCCTCGAAGGCCTGGTACAGCACACCCTTGCCCCGGGGCTGGTCATAGTGGAGCTCCAGCTTTTCGCCGCCGGTGCCGTAGAGGATAACGTTCTTCACCTCGTCGCTTAGGCTGTCGTAGGGCTGGGTCAGGGAGAAGCGGTATTTCTTACTGAGGGCCTCGAAGTACATACGACTGATGCCGTCGGAGCGGATGGAGGCCCAGCCGGTGGCAGTAATGGCGCCCTCCAGGATGGATTTGCTGCCGTCGGGGATGATGAGGGCCGGATCAGCCTTTAATTGCAGGCCCAGGCCGGTGCAAGTGGGGCAGGCGCCAAAGGGACTGTTGAAGGAGAACAGACGGGGCGTCAGCTCCTCGATGGAGATACCGCAGTCGTCACAGGCGTAGTTCTGGGAGAAGGTGATATCTCTCTCCTCCCGCAGCAGGTTAACGGTGACGAGGCCATTCGCCAGGTTGGAGGCCGTCTCCACTGAGTCGGTCAGCCGGCCTGCGATGTCCGGGCGGACGATCAGTCGGTCCACCACGATGTCGATGCGGTGCTTGAGGTTCTTCTCCAGAGAGATGTCCTCGGAGAGTTCGTACATATTGCCGTCCACCCGGGCCCGGACGAAGCCGGACCGGCGGGCATCCTCCAGCACCTTGGCGTGCTCGCCCTTGCGGCCGCGCACCACCGGGGCCATCACCTGGATACGGGTGCCCTCGGGCAGGGCCAGTATCTGGTCGATGATCTGATCCACCGTCTGGCGGCGTATCTCCTTGCCGCAGTGGGGGCAGTGGGGCGTGCCCACCCGAGCCCACAGCAGACGCAGATAGTCGTAGATCTCCGTCACCGTGCCCACGGTGGAGCGCGGGTTCTTGCTGGTGGTCTTCTGGTCGATGGAGATGGCCGGGGACAGGCCCTCGATGTAGTCCACGTCGGGCTTGTCCATCTGCCCCAGGAACATACGGGCGTAGGAGGACAGGCTCTCCACATACCGCCGCTGACCCTCGGCATAGATGGTGTCAAAGGCCAAGGAGCTTTTGCCGGAGCCGGAAAGGCCCGTCAGCACCACCAGCTTATCCCGGGGGATCGTGACATCGATGTTTTTCAGGTTGTTCTCCCGCGCACCCTTGATGAAAATTTCAGTCTGCATGGTATGCCTCATTTCTGCAACATATGGTTGCAGATAAGTGTAGTGAAATCAATTTTTAATGTCAACAGCGAAATAATTTTTATACGATCACGTCAGCCGTTTTCGCCCGCAGGAGAGCGATAAGGGCGTTGGGATCGCACTCCACCTGATGGCCGATCTTGCCCGCGCTGACGCAGATGGTGCCGTATAGCAGTGCTGTCTCGTGGAACACCGTGGGGAACTGCTTTTTCATGCCCACCGGGCTGCATCCGCCGTGGACGTAGCCGGTCAGGGGCAGCAGTTCTTTCTGGGGCAGCATGGCCACGGACTTCTCCCCCACCGCCTTGGCGGCCTTTTTCAGGTCCAGGTTCTCGGCCACAGGGATGTCGAACACATAGTATGCCCCGCTGGCCCCCTTTGTCACCAGCGTTTTGAACACCTGCTCCGCCGGCTGGCCCAGCGTCTGGGCCACGGACACGCCATCGATGGGGCCGTCCGGGTCGTAGCTGTGAGCGGTGTAGGGTATTTTTTTCTGGTCCAGCGTCCGCATGACGTTGGTTTTTTCCTCTTTGTTCTTTGCCATAGGAACAGCCTCCTTATCTGTTTACACATACAGGGCGATCAGGGACAGTATCAGGATATGCACGGGGTAAAAGGCGTAAAAGCCGTACTGCACCACCGGGTTGGAATAGCCGCGCCGGCCATTGTAGAGCCAGAGTGGCAGCAGTGCCGCCAGCGACCACAGCTCGATGGACACGCCGCCCATAATGCCGATGCTGAACACCGCCAGTCCCACCGCCTGCGCCGTTCGCTTCACGACGGTGCCGCAGGACACGCGGCGGACACCGTAGAACAGCACCACCAGCAGCATACCCCAGCCCCGATAGTCCGTCCCGGCCAGCTCCAGCAGGCAGAACGCGGCGGCCATGGCCGCGCCGGTGAGCAAAAAGGCCGCCGGCGTTTTCTTTTGCAGCGCCCAATCGACGCACCAGCAGATCAGCGCACCGGCCAACAGCGTCCACAGCACGTTCTGGGAATAGGGATACCACACCGTGCCGCCCACCATCAGGTCGAAGGGGACTTCGGACAGCAGGGCAAACGCCAGCAGCCGCAGGGCGTATTTCCTCCGATCGCGGGTGTAGACGCAGCCCTCGGCGATGAGGAAGCAGAAGATGGGAAAGGCGAGCCGCCCGATGCAGCGCAGCCACAAAACCGTTGGGAACAGCGTGTGCCCCATGTGGTCAATGAACATGGTGCAGGCGGCGATGAGCTTCAGGTGAAAGCCGTTCAGGACTTGGCAGGTTTTTCTTCGCATTTTTTATCTCCATTGGCCAGCAGGATCACGCAGCCGAACACGCAGGCCATACCCAACACGGTCCAGACGGTCAGCGCCTCCTTGAACACGAACACACCCACCAGCGTCTCCACCACCGGCTCGATGTTGGTAATGATGGAGGCGCGGCCGCTTTCCACTCCCTCAAGCCCCTTCGTATAGAAGATGTAGGGCAGCACCGTGGCCACGATCACCACACCGCACACGCCCACGATGCCCTGCGTGCCGGAAAAGGCCAGCGGCAGCGTCTCGAAGTCCGCGAAAAATACCGAGCCAAGCCCCGCCACCAGAAATGTCCAGTAGATCATGGTATAGCTCTCGTAATGGGCCAGACCGTAGTGGGCAAACACCGTATAGCTGGCGTAGCACAGGCCGGACAGCACGCCCAGACCGATACCCGCCCAGGAAGCGGTCATATCGCCGCCGATGATGCCGCTGACCATCACGCATCCCAGCAGGGACACCACCAGGGCGATGAGCTTGCGCTTCGTCAGCGGTGTCTTCCACAGCACGGCGCTGAAAATGACCACAAAGGACGGGGCCAGATACAGCAGCACCGCCGCCACCGACAGGGAGCACATGGTCTGGCACTGGAAGTAGACCAGGCTCAGCGTCAGGATGCTGAGCAGTCCGGAGCACAGGAAAATGGGCAGATGCTTCAGCTTGATGCGGAACACCTGACGGTGGAACAGGGCGAACACGATGGTCAGGATCAATAGCGTGCCGAAGTTCCGGATGAACACCCGGTTGCCCAGCGATACGCCCACCTCTGTGAGCATACGGTTGGAAAAACCGATAAAGCCCCAGCACACGGCGCTGAGGATCACGTAGATATAGGAAAGGTACTTTTTCATAGGTCGTTTCTCGGTTCGGTTTATTTCTCCCCCCGCAGTTCGATGATCTGGTCACGCAGCAGGGCGGCATATTCGAATTCCAGCATACGGCTGGCCTCTTTCATTTCCTTCTCCAGACGTGCGATGGTCTCAGCTCGCTCACGGTCAGAAAGCTTCTTCTTCGACAGCTTGGAGGCCTCCTCGGCGCTGTGGCTGATCTCCACCATCTCGCGGACACTCTTGCGGATGGTCTGCGGGATAATGCCGTGGGCCTTGTTGAAGTCGTCCTGCAGTTTCCGTCGGCGCTCCGTCTCGTCCATAGCGGCCCGCATGGAGGGGGTAACGGTATCGGCGTACAGGATGACCAGGCCCTCGGCGTTGCGGGCGGCGCGGCCGATGGTCTGTATCAGGCTGGTCTCGCTGCGAAGGAAGCCCTCCTTGTCGGCGTCCAGAATGGCCACCAACGACACCTCCGGCAGGTCCAGGCCCTCACGCAGCAGGTTGATACCCACCAGCACGTCGAACTCGCCCAGACGCAGGTCGCGGATGATCTCCATGCGCTCCAGGGCCGACACGTCGGCGTGCATATACCGCACCTTGATACCCAGCCCACGGAAGTGGGCGGTCAGGTCCTCGGCCATTTTCTTGGTGAGGGTGGTCACCAGCACGCGCTCGTTCCTCTCCGCCCGGGCGTGTATCTCCGCCACCAGGTCGTCGATCTGACCCAGCACCGGACGGACCTCCACTTTGGGGTCCAGCAGGCCGGTCGGCCGGATGACCTGTTCCACGATCTGGTCCGCCTGCTGCTTTTCAAAGTCGCCGGGGGTGGCGGAGACGAACACCGCCTGGGAGAAGCGCTCTTCGAACTCCTCGAACTTCAGGGGGCGGTTATCAAAGGCGCAGGGCAGGCGGAAGCCGTAGTCCACCAGGCTCTGCTTACGGGCATGGTCGCCGTTGTACATGGCCCGCACCTGGGGCAGGGTCACATGGCTCTCGTCCACGAACAGCACGAAATCCTCCGGGAAGAAGTCCAGCAGCGTCATGGGCGCGCTGCCCACAGGACGCTGGGAGATGACCCGGGAATAGTTCTCAATGCCGGAGCAGTAGCCCAGGGTACGCATCATCTCCACGTCGTAGCGGGTACGCTGGTCGATGCGCTGGGCCTCGATGAGCTTGCCGTTGTCCTCGAACCACTTTTTGCGCTCCGCCAGCTCGCGCTCGATCTCCTGCGCCGCCCGCTCCAGCTTGTCCTTGGGGGTAACATAGTGGCTGGCGGGATATACCGCCACGTGCGTCAGCTGCTTCAGGGCCGCACCGGTGACCGGATGGAACTCCGTGATACGCTCGATCTCGTCGCCGAAGAACTCCACACGGATGGCCCGGTCCTTATAGTAGGCGGGGTACAGCTCCACCGTGTCGCCCCGTACCCGGAACACATTGCGCTGGAAGGCCACGTCGTTGCGCTCGTAGCGGTCCTCCACCAGCCGCCGCAGCAGTTCGTCGCGCTCCAAAGTCATGCCGGTCCGCAGGGAGATCATCATGCGGGCGAAGTCGTCCGGCTCGCCCAAGCCGTAGATACAGCTGACAGAGGCCACCACGATAACGTCCCGCCTTTCCAGCAGCGCGCAGGTGGCGGACAGCCGCAGGCGGTCGATCTCCTCGTTGGTGGATGCGTCCTTTTCGATATAGGTGTCCGTCTGGGGCACGTAGGCCTCCGGCTGGTAATAGTCGTAGTAGGAAACGAAATACTCCACCGCGTTGTTGGGGAAAAATTCCCGGAACTCCTCGCACAGCTGGGCGGCCAGCGTCTTGTTATGGGCCAGCACCAGCGTGGGCCGGTTGACGCGCTCGATGACCTTGGCCATGGTGTACGTCTTGCCGCTGCCGGTGACGCCCTTGAGCACCTGCGCGCGCAGGCCGTTTTCCAGGCCCTGCGCCAGCTTATCGATAGCCTGGGGCTGGTCGCCGGCCGGCTGGTATTCAGAAACGACTTTCAGATCAGGCATGGTATCCTCCGTTTATCGCGCCAGCAGACCGCTTTCCGCCATGGAGACATAATCGCTGTCAGCCACCACCACGTGGTCGGCCAGGCGAATGTTCAGCGGCGAGAGCGCCTCCTGTATCTGCCGCGTCACCAGCAGGTCCTGCTGGGAGGGCAAAGCCACGCCGCTGGGGTGGTTGTGGGCCAGGATAATGCTGCTGGCGCCGGCGTACAGGGCATTCTCCACTACCTGGCGCACGCTGACCGGCGAAGCGGCCACGCTGCCCTTGCTGATGCAGCGGCAGGTCAACAGCTTGCCCTTGGCGTCCAGGCAGACCTGGTAGAGCATCTCCTTCTTCTCCCCCGCCAGCAATTCCATGAAGTACGCGCCGGTGCGGTCAGGGGAGTTCAGCACCTTCTGGGGCAGGGACGAGCACCGGGCCCGCAGGGCCATGTCGCCGACCAGCCGCACCAGCACGGCGGCGTTTTCTCCCACGCCTTCTACGGAGGTCAGCTCCTCCGGTGCGGCGTGGAGCACCCCCTGCAGCGAGCCGAAGCGCTGGATGAGCCGGTGGGCCGTCTCGTTGGTGTCCTGCCGTGGAATGGCGTAGAACAGCAGCAGCTCCAGCAGCTGGTGGTCCTCCAGTCCCTCCGCGCCCAGCGCCAGGTACCGGCGTTTGCTGCGCTGGCGATGCCCGTCGTGCAGACCCATGATGACCCCTCCCCTCCTGCGGCTAAAACCGTAAATTCTCGACAATATAGTATACCACATATCTCCATGTGTCACAAGTTGTTTTTTCGAACATTTGTTGCGGTGCAGGATC
>ENA-OYVZ01000662-OYVZ01000662.1-human-gut-metagenome-genome-assembly--contig:-NODE-662-length-9997-cov-4.904144_pt1 | contig 9997 bp, 9 predicted proteins | sample MGYA00244162_ERZ653381 | MGnify/ENA primary metagenome ERZ653381 (study PRJEB26926, sample SAMN06165033) | human gut metagenome | biome: ENVO:00009003; feature: ENVO:2100002; material: ENVO:00002003...
GAGATTCATGAGCGTCTCGTGGGCTCGGAGATGTGTATAAGAGACAGGTTCTATTGATCCGGCAAAACAGGCGAGCTTCAAATACTATCCAGTCGGTAACATTCTCATACAAATAAGAAATACAGTGGGTAGTTCCTTTGATAACGAAGCGGAGCCATATGGAAGCGCAAAATTGCAACTGGAAGAAAATCCGCTTGAGGATCAGACACTGATGCAGGAATTAGAAAAGGTGGACGGAATAGAGAAAATCACCGCATTCGACAGCGTTTATATGACGGTTACTTTTTCGGGCGGAAGTGGTTCTATCACAAGCATTTCAGACTTCTTTCCAACCTTAAACCGGGAACAGACGGAAGAAAAGCAGGCAGTGCTATCCTCTGGAACGGCAGATTACGATGATATGGTTGAGAAAAATGGAATATTGGTTGAAGAAGATATAGCACAAGTTGGCGATACTTTGAAGATTGCGGGCAGAGCTTTCGATGGCAGCACATTTGATGTGGAAGCCGTTGTGGTAGGCACATACAATAGGTCTGATTTAATGGAGAATAGCCCGGTTGTTCCCGGAAGTCCTTACTTCATTATGACTTATGATACAGCAAAAAAACTGACAGGGATAACAGAGCAGACGGGTATTCTGGCAGTCAAAAATTCAGACGGACGTTTTGATGACGTTTTGACCGCAGTTCAGGAGATTGCGGATAAAAACGGAAAAATAGAAGTAAATTCGATTGAGCAAACGATTAAAAATATTCAGCATCAATACAGAGCCTCTATAAACGCTCTGTATATGGCCTCTGCTATTCTGTTTGTCTTTGGCAGTATCAGTCTTATGAACATGCTTATGGTTGATTTCCAGAGCAGAAAACGTGAGTTTGGTTTGCTTGAAGCCGTTGGAACAACGCAAAAACAGTTGAAAATAATGCTGAACAGGGAAATTGGAATCTACCTTGGAGGTTCATTAGTAATATCCCTTGTATGCGGAAGCATTCTAAGTGTAATTGCTTGTAGGAAATTAGATGCGGCAAATCATTGTATTACGCTGGAACTGCCGTGGCTGTTCCTGTTGGCTTTAATTGCTGTTCTGACAGTTATATATTTAATCTTTACCGCATACGCCAAAGCTGAATTAAAGAAAGCGGAAATTCTGCCTGCCATACGCGAAGAATAGCAGTACATCAGCGGAGCAACCAATAAATGTTGCTTCGCTGATTTCAACTTTATCCGATTTCCTTGTAATGTCCGAGTTTTGTAACAATTCAGCCTGATTTTCTGTCGAACGCAAAGTTACTTCGGACATTTGTGTAACATTTGAATTGTATTATAATTCTCAGAAAGACGAATAGATTGTTATCAAACTGCCGGGCGACGGCAAAAGAAAAAAAGCCGCCGTACAGCAGTCCTATCAACACGCCTATATGAAGCGGCGGCTTTGAATTTCAGAGCCGCCGTTTCTTTGCGCTTGCACAAACCAATGACGACTTGCAGGGACACGGTAGCCGATTGGAGGTTAATTTGCCGTGTCCTTTTCTCTTTTTCGCAGTATCCATGATCTGCACCAGTTAAAAAAAGTGTAGCTCCTCCATCGGAGCCGTCTGGCTTCGGATGTGAACTATACCATGTAAGAAATTGTCTTTATAAAACATTTCTGCGCCCAGCAGGTCCGTTGAGACTTGCTGGGCGTTTTTTGCTGTTTTCTGAGGACAAACCCGCCTCAAAAAAATTTTTTGAGAAATTTTCAAAAAGGAGGCGTTTAGCGGGCAGCGCACAGCGTTGCCGGTGTCATGTTGGCGGAAAGGGACAGAACCACCACATCCCCCACAGAAAGGGGGTGAGAAGATGGAAGCTATCCCCCGCGATTATGGCGAACAGTGCCGGTTTGATGCTTTTTGCAAAACCATACTGCGAAATGAGGCCCGAAACTACCACCGGGATATGAAACGCCAGCGCGACCGTGAAATGTCGTTCAGCGTTCTCCCGCAGGCAGAATTGGACAAGCTCTGCACCGTAGATCATTACCCCAGCGATGACTTTGTGTTTTCGTCACATGGCTATGATTTACATATCGACAATGAGCTTGTGGCCGTCGCATTTGCCGAACTGCCCCAGCAGGCGCAGAGCATTTTGATTTTGCACTGTGTTCTGGAAATGGCAGACGGCGAGATCGGCGCACTCATGGGAATGTCCAGAAGTGCCATCCAGCGGCACAGGACTAAAACGCTGAAAGAGCTGCGAACAAAATTGATGGCGTTGATGCCGGAGGGAGGTTAGACGCGGATGAAAAATCCCAACTACAAAGGCATTGAGCTTTTGCCCCTTTCGGTGATCGAGGCCGCCCGCGCCGGTGATGCCGAGGCCGTGGAACGAGTATTGCGGTACTACGAGGGTTACATCAACAAGTTATGTACCCGGACGCTTTACGACGAATACGGCCAGCCTCATATGTGCGTGGACGAGTACATGAAGCGCCGTCTGGAAATCAAGCTCATTTCTTCCATCGTCACGATACCGTGACGAACCGGCCCCCGGAGACTGAAACAGCTTAACCCTTTCCCCGTTTCTCACCTCTGATGCGGGCCGTTGGCAGCACCTTGAAAAAGAAAGCCCGATGGGAGGCCACCGGCGCAGTATAGGGCAACGGACACATTCTGTATGTTTCGCGTCGGTGGATGCGCCATGACCTCATATCCTATGAGTGAGCGAGAACCATCTACACCGAGAGTTGGCAGCTCACAAGCAGCGGCGCATACGCTAACGATACTCCCGCGTTGAACGCCCACACAGCATTGCGCGGCGCACCCACAAGCATGGGCCGAGGTGAAACTCCTGTGGAGCTGATGCCATCAGCCGTCCGTTTCTTGCCCATTTATTCATCTTTCATGGTGGCATGGAATGATAGTTTATGCTGCCGCTTGAAGAAAGGGAGGTGAATCATGGCAGGCGAAATTGAAGTTCAGGTAAAAGATAAATTTTGCCTTACCATTGATGAAGCATCGGAATATTTCAATATTGGTGAGAAGAAAATGCGAAAGCTGGTAGCCGAGAATATGGATTCTGGCTTTGTGATTCAGAATGGAGTAAAGGTTTTGATTAAGCGGAAACGCTTTGAAGCCTTTCTGGATGACTTATCGGCCATCTGATCTTTCGCTGATGATAAAAGCATTTGCTATACGCGCTTGAAGATCATATATTCTGCCTTTTGGCTCCGAGTTTTGCTTCATTTAGCAATAGAAAAAGGGCCTCCGCTATGATATACTGTTAGTATATCGCGCGGAGGCTCTTTTCACAGAAAGGAGCATGAACGGTGAGCGAGAAAAGACGAGATAACAGAAATCGTATTCTTCGCAACGGAGAGAGCCAACGCAAAGATGGACGATATGCGTTCAAATATATCGACGCAACAGGAAAGCCCCAGTTTGTTTATAGCTGGAAATTGGAGAAAACGGATAAGCTGCCAACGGGCAAGCGGGACGATCTTTCTCTGCGGGAGAAAGAAAAACTGATTCAGAAAGATATTGACGATCAGATTGTACCTCGCGGTGGTGAAATGACTGTGGAGGAACTGGTAAGAAAATATCTCATGCAGAAAACAGGCGTCCGGCATAATACCGAGGCCAATTACAACTTTGTCCTCAATATCATCAAGAAAGAGGAATTCGGCAAGCGCCGGATTGACAAAGTGAAGCAGTCTGACGCGAAATGTTGGCTGATAAAGTTGCAGCAGGACGGCAGAGGTTACAGCTCCATTCATTCTATCAGGGGTGTTGTCCGACCAGCCTTTCAGATGGCCGTCGATGATGATTTGATACGCAAGAATCCATTTGAATTTCAGCTTGCCACCGTCGTAGTCAACGACAGCGTGACAAGGGAAGCGATTACCAGAAAGCAAGAAAGAGCGTTTCTTGAATTTGTGGCGAGTGACAAGCATTTTTGCAAATATTATGATGGTATCTATATTCTGTTTAAGACCGGGCTTCGGATTTCCGAGTTTGTGGGTTTGACGCTGGCGGATGTGGATATGAAAAATCGAAAGATCAACATTAGCCATCAGTTACAGCGGAAGCGGAATATGGAGTATGTCATCGAGGACACCAAGACAAGCAGCGGTACACGGGTTATCCCTATGACGGATGATGTGTATGAGTGCTTCAAGCGCATCATTGCCAACAGGAAAAAGCCCAAAGTCGAACCGATGATTTGCGGCAAAAGTGGATTCCTCTATTTGGATAAAAACGATATGCCGATGGTGGCCCTACATTGGGAAAAGTATTTCCAGCATATTTGCGAGAAGTACAACAGCATCTATAAAGTGCAGATGCCGAAGATCACGCCGCACGTTTGCAGACATACGTTCTGCTCGAACATGGCAAAAAGCGGAATGAACCCCAAGACGCTTCAATACATCATGGGTCATTCTGACATTGGCGTGACGCTCAATACTTATACGCACATCGGATTTGAGGATGCGCAGGAGGAATTGCAGCGAGTAGCCAATGCTGAGTAGTTACTACTTTTCGCGGTAGAGGGATTTCAGCGGGTATGCGATACGGAAAAAATGAAAACGGCAGAAAATTCCCGGTACAATCCGTACTCTTGTTGCAGGGCAAGGATTTGCGGCAAAGCTCTGCCATAGAATTTCGCCATATATCGCAGAAAAGGGCCAGTAGTAAAACACGATTTTAGGCCCAATTTACTACTCGTTGTACTACTTTTGCTGGCAAAGATGTGCGAATTTATGCTACGATATGCCAAGTGAACGAGCATCGGGCCATTTGAGAAAATGCCTGAAAATCAAGGAAAATCAGTAAATTCAAGAGGTTTAGATAGATGATAAAAATACTTTTCGTGTGCCACGGCAATATTTGCCGCAGTCCTATGGCGGAGTATATTCTAAAGGACATGGCCGTGCGGGCGGGAGTGGCCGACCGGTTTGAGATCGACTCCGCCGCGGTGAGCCGGGAGGAGATCGGTAACCCCGTCTACCCGGCTGCACGCCGGGAATTGGGACGGCACGGCGTTTTCTGCGGCGATCACACCGCACGGCAGGTGACCGCCGCGGACTTGCGGCATTTCGACCGGATCTATTATATGGATAGCAGCAACGCCCGGCTCCTGAGGCGGCTGCTTCCCGACGACCCGGAGAAGATCCGGCCGCTGCTTGACCGGGACGTGGCCGATCCCTGGTATACGGGGGATTTTGGCAAAACATGGGACGACCTTGTAGAGGGCTGCACTCAGATTATGGAGGAATTTGGATGAATCAGGAAATCTTAGAGGAAAAGCTGGCGGAGCTGCCCCTGTACTGCTACCAGTTCTTCGATCCACAGGAGCTGGAATTCTCCCAGCGCGTCCGGTGGATCTGCGAGCACGAATGCCCCATGTACGGCAAAAGCTGGGCGTGCCCTCCCGGCGTCGGCAGTGTGGAGATGTGTCAGGAAAAGTGTATGCGCCACAAAAACTGCCTGATGATCGCCACCGTCACAGAGGTTTCCGACATCGCCGACATCAACCAGACCCTCGCTACCCGCGCCGACCACGAGGACATCACCAACCAGGTGGGCGGCTTCTTCCGGGAACAGGGCGTGGAACCTTATATATTGTCCACGGAATCCTGCGCCATCTGCCCCCGGTGCGCCATCGAGGACGGCCTGCCTTGCCGCCACCCGGAGCGGATGCACCCCTGCGTGGAAAGTCAGGGCATCAACATTATTCCCACGCTGGAGCGCTGCGGGATCGAGTTCCAGTACGGGGACAATGTTGTTACGTGGATTTCTTTGCTGCTTTTTTGAAAAAATGCCGGGGCAGTGCCGTATCAATGCGGCGCTGCCGGGATTTTTTTGTATTTGCCTATTGACAAAGGGAGAAATGAGATGTATACTGATATCAACAAATGAGCGTATGCTCATATATACATTTAATTAGGGAGGCATTCCCATGGTGAAGAAAGTATATCTGGTAGAGAATCTGGACTGCGCCAACTGCGCATCGAAGGTGGAGGCGGCACTCAACGCACTCCCGGAGGTGCAGGAGGCTGTAATCACCTACGCCACGATGCAGCTTCGGATCACCGCCGAAGACCCCGACGCCCTTCTCCCCAAATTGCAGGAGGCCGCTCAGAAGGTGGAGCCGGAGGTGGAATTCTACCCCAGAGACGGCGCTCACACCCACCACAACCACACCGGCGAACATGAGCATCATCATGATTGTTGCTGCGGTCACGAGCATCATCACGATGATGACCATGAGCATGAACACGAACACCATCACAACCATGAACATACCCACGAGCACAGCCATGATCACGGTCACGAGCACGGCGGCGAGGAGTCGGAAGACCTGAAGCCAATTCTGGTCGGTGCGGTTCTGTTTGTGGTGGGTCTGGTGCTGGACCATTTCGGACTGAAATGGCCGACGCTGGGCGTGTGCCTCGTGGCCTATGTCCTGCTGGGCAGGGAAGTCATTGTGACGGCCGTAAAGAACTTTGCCCGGGGCCAGATGCTGGACGAGAACTTCCTGATGGCCCTTGCCTCCATCGGCGCGTTCTTCACCGGCAGCTTTACCGAGGCCGTCGGCGTCATGCTGTTCTACCGCGTCGGCGAATATTTTGAAGACAGAGCCGTCGCCCGCAGCCGCAGCCAGATTATGGAAGCCGTTGACCTGCGCCCCGAGGTGGTGCAGCTGGTGGACGGCGAGACGGTGCGGGAAATTCCCGCGGGAGAAGCGAACATCGGCGACATCGTGCTGGTTCGTCCCGGCGACCGTATCCCGCTGGACGGCATCGTGGTCAGCGGCAGCAGCCGCATTGATACCGCCCCCATCACCGGCGAGCCGGTGCCGGTTTCCGTAGCCGAGGGAGACAGCGTGGTCTCCGGTTGCGTCAACACCACAGGTCAGCTCACCGTCCGGGTGGAAAAGCCCCTGTCCGAATCCATGGTCACCCGCATTCTGGACAGCGTGGAAAACGCCGCCGCCAGCAAGCCCAGGATCGACCGCTTCATCACCCGTTTTGCACGGGTCTACACCCCCATCGTAGTGGGCGCCGCCGTGCTGACGGCGATCATTCCCTCCCTCATCACCGGCGACTGGGGCAAATGGGTCTACACCGCTCTGACATTTCTGGTCATGAGCTGCCCCTGCGCTCTGGTTCTCAGCGTGCCGCTGGCCTTCTTCGCCGGTATCGGCGCGGGCAGCAAGCGGGGCATCCTCTTTAAGGGCGGCCAGTCCATGGAGGCCATGAGCAAGATCAAGGCCGTCGTCATGGATAAGACCGGCACCATCACCAAGGGCGACTTTACCGTGCAGAAGATCGTAGGCGGCGACGAGCTGCTGGAACTCTGTGCCGACTGCGAGCAGCAGTCCACCCACCCCATCGCCGAGAGCATCGTCGCGGCGGCCAAGGCGCGGAATATGGGGCTGCGCCGTCCCGAGGAGCTGGAAGAGCTGGCCGGACGGGGCATCCGGGCAAAGCTGGACGGCAAGGAAATTCTCTGCGGCAACGAGCGGCTGCTGACGGAGAAGGGCGTGTCCTTCCCCAAGTCCAAGGAATACGGCACCAAGGTGCTGGTGGCGGTGGACGGCGTTTATCAGGGCTACCTGCTCATCGCCGACACCATCAAGACCGGCGCGGAGAACGCCGTCCGTGCCCTGCGGGACAGCGGCATCGAGACCGTGATGCTCACCGGCGACGCCGAGGAATCGGCCAAGGCCGTTGCCGGAGCCGTAGGTATCCGGGAAGTCCACGCGGGACTGCTGCCCCAGCAGAAGCTTGAGCGGCTGCAATCCATCCGGGAGACCAAGGGCGCGGCCATGTTCGTCGGCGACGGCATCAACGACGCCCCCGTGCTGGCCGGTGCGGACGTAGGCGCGGCCATGGGCAGCGGCGCGGACGCGGCCATCGAGGCGGCGGACGTGGTGTTCATGACCTCCGACGTGGCGGCGGTGCCGCAGGCGCTCCGCATTTCCAGACAGACCGCCCGGATTGCGTGGCAGAATGTGGTGTTCGCTCTGGCGGTGAAGCTGGCGGTCATGATCCTCGGCCTGTGCGGCTATGCCTCCATGTGGCTGGCGGTGATCGCCGATTCCGGCGTGGCGCTGCTGTGCGTCCTGAATTCCATTCGCATCTTATATAAGAAGTAACATCCGCGGCGCCGTCACCCAAAAAGTGGCGGCGCCGCCTGCAAATCGGTAAAAACGGCCGCAAATCCCGGGGCAGCCGAAATAATCACCAAAACAGCGCACCGAAAATTGTTGAATATGCAGAACTTTCAAAAAAGCAAAAATTTCAGTTGCACTTTCAGACAATGTGCGCTATGATGTTGGCATGGAAACGTTGGAATCGTTTCCAAACCACCATCCGGCTCAGCCGGAACGAAAATAGGAGGAAATACTAATGAAAAAGCTGATTGCATTGCTGCTGGCAGTCGTCATGGTAATGGGTCTGGCCGCCTGCGGCTCCAAGACCACTACCGAGACCAAGGCTCCCACCGAAGCCAAGGTTGACGCTCCCGCTACCGAGGCCAAGACCGACGCGCCCGCCGCTGCCGGTTCCGTCTACTACCTGAACTTCAAGCCCGAGTTCGACCAGGCTCTGCAGGGCCTGGCCGCCAGCTACATCGAGAAGACCGGCGTGCCTGTCAAGGTCGTAACCGCTGCTTCCGGCGACTACTCCAACACCCTGAACGCCCAGATGGGCAAGGACGGCGCTCCCACCATCTACAACATCGGCAACATGTCCGGCCTGAAGGACTGGGATGAGTACGCTCTGGATCTGACCGGAACGGCTCTCGCCGGCGAGCTGGCCACCAACGACTTCAACCTCTACAACGAGGCCGGTGAGCTGAAGGCCATGGGCTACTGCTACGAGTCCTTCGGTATCATCGTCAACACCAAGCTGCTGGCCGATGCCGGTCACTCTCTGGATGAGATCAAGGACTTCGCGTCCCTGAAGGCCGTCGCTGACGACATCCACGCCCGCGCCGCTGAGCTGGGCTTCGACGCCTTCTCCTCCGCCGGCCTGGACGGCTCCTCTTCCTGGCGCTTCTCCGGTCACCTGGCCAACATGCCCCTCTACTATGAGTTCCGTGACGACGGCGTGACCGAGCAGCCCGCCGAGATCAAGGGCACCTACCTGGACAACTTCCGCAACATCTGGGATCTGTACATCACCGATTCCGCCGCTGACCCCACCGCTCTGTCCACCGCCACCGGCGACCAGTCCGAGGCTGAGTTCGGCGAAGGCAAGGCTGTCTTCTACCAGAACGGCACTTGGGAGTACGCGGCCCTGACCGCCGACAAGTTCAACCTGAACCCCGACGAGATCGCCATGATCCCCATCTACTGCGGCGTTGACGGCGAAGAGAAGGCCGGCCTGTGCTCCGGCACCGAGAACTGCTGGGCAATCAACAGCCAGGCCAAGGAAGAGGACATCCAGGCTTCTCTGGACTTCCTGTATTGGCTGGTCACCGATCCCGACGCATCCGCTGTCCTGGTCGAGCAGCTGGGCGCTGTTCCCTTCAAGAGCTGCCCCGCTTCCGCCAACAAGTTCATCGTTGACGGCAACGCACTGCTGGCTGACGGCAAGTACGCTGTGACCTGGGCGTTCAACTACACCCCCAACGTGGACTCCTGGAGAGCTACCGTTGTCACCGCTCTGGCCGCTTACTCCGCTGATCCCACCGACGCCAACTGGGAAGCTGTTAAGACCGCTTTCGTTGACGGCTGGGCCATCGAGTACAAGACCGTGAACGGCTGATCGGCACACCACAACTGAAACCCAGAGGGGCGGGCGGTAAGCCCGCCCCTTTGAATGTCCCGGCCTGCACAGGGTGGGAGGGTACGTCGGCTTTTGGGCGGATGCAGCCTCCTGTCCTGCGCGGCAGCACCGGAACGCAGTTCCGTTCTGACACGGTTATTTTGGTAAGCAGCCAAATATAATAAAAATACAAAATGCTTATCGACTTAACTCAGCACGCTACAAGATGTAGCGACAGCTCTGGTC
>ENA-OYVZ01000670-OYVZ01000670.1-human-gut-metagenome-genome-assembly--contig:-NODE-670-length-9975-cov-6.276915_pt1 | contig 9975 bp, 10 predicted proteins | sample MGYA00244162_ERZ653381 | MGnify/ENA primary metagenome ERZ653381 (study PRJEB26926, sample SAMN06165033) | human gut metagenome | biome: ENVO:00009003; feature: ENVO:2100002; material: ENVO:00002003...
CGAGATTCATGAGCGTCTCGTGGGCTCGGAGATGTGTATAAGAGACAGAGATTTAATTATACTTAATTGGACAATAAGGAATTTTAATAGACATTATATTTGCAACATTAGTACATCCCCAAAGAACATATATTAAAGGGGGCTGTCTCAAAATGCGGATCGCAAGAGAACAGCCCTCGTCAAACGTTGGAAAAAGCCGTGAAAATCCAGCTTTATCGGATTTTCACGGCTTTTTTGTTTGGCTATTTTTTAGAAAATGTTATTTTGAGACAGCCCCTTTTACAGCAATATCATTTTAGTGAATCATCTGAAAATACTTCAGTGCCTCCATAATCGCCGCCTCTTTTTCCGGCGGACACTGCGGCACCTTCGCATCTTCCTTCTTTGACAGATTATAATTCTGTCCCACATCCAGACCACATTTCCGCTTAACCTGGGAGATATACAGGCTGGACACCTTCAATTCATGCTTTTCCAGTACATACCCCTTGATTTCATCATAAGTGGCCTTACTCTCCGCAGCAGTCAAATCCAGCTCGTCCGTCTTAATCTCAACCTCGATATGTTGCTTTGCATTTAGTTTGGACAATAAACATACTGTCTCGACATGTGCGCATCTGGGGAAAAGATCGACCGCTTCGGCAGAGCGGAGGGTGTAACCGGTCTGGGTAAGCAGCTTGACATCGCGGGCGAGGGTAGCCGGATCGCAGGAGACATAGACGACACGTTCCGGCTGCATGGCGGCAATGGCTTCGATCACATCGGCGCTCACGCCCTTGCGCGGTGGATCGACGACGATTACGTCAGGTTTTTCTCCGCGCTCAGCCAGCAGCTTCGCGGCCGCGCCTGCATCCATGCAGTAAAATTCCACGTTGTCCATGCCGTTCTGTGCGGCGTTATAGTTCGCGTCCTCGATCGCCTGCGGGATGATCTCGACGCCGACGGCCTTTTTCGCGTGCCGCGCAAGACAGAGCGTGATCGTGCCCGTGCCGCAGTAAAGGTCGAGTACCGTCTCAGTCCCGGTCAATCCGGCCAGTGCAGCGGTCTTTTCATACAGGCGCTCAGCCTGTGCGTGGTTGACCTGATAAAACGCGGGTGCAGAGAGCCGGAACTGCAGCCCGCAGAGCGTATCGGTGATCGTTCCGCTGCCGTAGAGTGGAAGGAACTCCGTGCCAAGCACGGTATTGCCTTTTTTCGTGTTGGGAGAGAAGACAATCGTCGTGATGCCCGGCTCGGCAGCGAGGAGTGTCTGGACAAGCTGCTTTTTCTTCGGCAGCTGCTGCGTATTTGCCGTGATGCAGACGAGGATCTGGCCGCTTTCCGCGCCGAAGCGGATATAAATGTGCCGGATATAGCCGGTATGTGCGGCTTCGTCATAGGCGCGGATGCTGTATTTGCGCATCCAGTCCAGAACGGCTGCGCGGATACGGTCGGCGCAGTCCGGCTGGATGCGGCAGTGTGCGACCGGAATGACCGTGTGCGTTTTTCCGGCGAAGAAGCCCGCGACGGGCTTTCCGTTCTGCTCCTGCACGGGGAACTGCACCTTGTTCCGATAGCCGTCGATCTGTTCCGCGCCGGTGATGGGCAGGGAGGAGAGCGTCTGGCCGCCGATGCGTGTCAGGCAATTATAGACGTGCGCGCGCTTGAGTTCCAATTCCTGCGCATAGTCCATATGCCGCAGCGCGCAGCCGCCGCATCTTGGAAAATAGGGACAGTCCGGCTCCACGCGGTGCGCCGACGGCTGCTCCACACGCAGCAGTTCCGCAAAAACCGCCGAACGCCCGATGTGTGCAATGCGGATTTTACACACCTCGCCCGGCAGTGCACCTGGTACGAACACGACCTGTCCGTCTACGCGCGCAATACCGGTTCCGTCTGCGGTTGCAGTCTCGATTGTCACCTGCAGCGTCTCGCCGCGTTTGCATTCCTTCATGGCTGCGTGGAATGTTTCACGTGAAACATTCATTCCTCCTTCAAAAGTTCACCGGTGGTCAAATCAATGGTATAGAGATGTTTGAACTGCTGATCGCCGTTTTCCGTGGAATAGGAAACAGAGATCGTATAATTCACAACAATCGCTCCGTCCTCCTCGGAAATGCTGTATCCGCCGTTCACATAGCCGATCGCACCTTTTTCCTGCGCAGCTGGGTAGACCGTCTCCTGCGCATAGGAGATCACAGTCTGTGATAGATCGTCAAAAACGGTGTTTGCCGCTGCGGACGCGTCAGAAGTTCCGAGCGTCAAATGGGGCAGGGTATAGGTACAGCTGACGATTTCCTCGAGATCTGTCTGTATTGTCTCCGGTTCATCGAGCCAGCTTGTTTCCAAGCCGTCGGATGCGCCGTTCTGGTTCGGCGTGATGTGGATGACGTTTTCCTGCAAGTCTTCCGGTTCCGCCTGGGTTTCCGGCACGATTGTCTCTTCCTGAACGGGAGAGGCAGGATTCTCCTGCTGCGCGGTTTTTTTTGCGCAGCCCGCCGCGCTGATGATAAGGACAGCGGCCAGAGTGACCATAAATAGCTTTTTCATATGCAAACCTCCTGTATACCAGCGATTTTAGCACAGGAACACGCTTGTGTAAAGCTGGGAAAAGCGGTATACTGGAAAGCAGTCTGAACTTTGGAGTTGAGTTTATGCTGGATTATCGTCACTGCACACTCTGTCCGCGTGCATGCGGTGTTGACCGGGCAGCAGGGGAGCGTGGCTTCTGTCAAATGCCCGACCATATTCTTGCCGCGCGGGCCACGCTGCACTATTGGGAAGAGCCGGTCATTTCCGGCAGCTTCGGCAGCGGCGCTGTATTTTTCTCCGGCTGCACGCTGCGTTGCGCGTTCTGCCAGAACGGAGTGATCTCCCAAGAGAATTTTGGCAGGGAACTTTCCAGGAAAGAACTTCGTGCCGCGTTCGAGCGGCTGATCGACGAGGGCTGTCAGAACATCAATCTTGTCACGCCGACGCATTTTCTGCCGTCCATCCTCCCGGCACTCACGCCGAAGCTGCCTGTGCCGGTCGTATATAATTGCGGTGGGTATGAATCGGTTGAGACACTGCGTGAACTGGATGGGCTGATCGATATTTATCTTCCGGACTTCAAATACTCCGACGCTGCGCTTGCAAAGGAACTCTCTGCCGCGCCGGAGTATCCGCAGATTGCGTCCGCCGCCATTCTGGAAATGTACCGGCAGGTGGGAGGCGCAGTGATAGAAGACGAGCAGATGACGCGCGGGGTCATCATCCGCCATCTGGTGCTGCCAGGCTGCATCGACAATTCACTCGGCGTCCTGGACTGGATTGCGGACCATTTTCCGAAAAAAGACGTGTTGGTCAGCCTGATGAGTCAATATGTCCCCATGGGTCATGCAAAGCAAATGCCGCCCTTTGACCGGCGCATCACGCAGGACGAATATGATGCTGTTTTGTCCTATCTCTATCTATTGGAGTTGGACAACGGCTATACACAGGACTTTTCCGCCGCATCAACAGACTACATCCCGGAATTCAATCTTGAGGGCTTATAAATTTTAAACAAACGTTTGCATTTTGAACCGGTCTGTGTTATAGTATAAGAACTAAGATTAAAGGGGCTGTCAAGATGGGCAGAACAAGCAGCAAACGGGAAGAGATTCTTTGCTTCCTCACAAAATTCGCAGCAGAAAACGGATATGCGCCTTCCGTGCGCGAGATCTGCGCTGCCGTCGGGCTGCAATCCACGGCGACCGTACATTACCACCTGAACGCACTGCGACAGGATGGACTGATTGAAATGGACGGTATGAAAAAACGCACGATCACCCTTGCCGATTCCCACCGGGCTGACCGCATCCCCGTCGTCGGCGTGGTCACGGCAGGCGTGCCCATTCTGGCGGTTGAAAATATTGAAGGCTATCTGCCGTGGGACGGAGAAGCGGGCTGCTTTGCGCTGCGTGTCCGGGGTGATTCCATGATCGGCGCCGGGATTCTCGACGGAGACAGAGTTGTCGTTCGCTCTCAGCCGACTGCGGACAACGGAGAGATTGTCGTTGCACTGCTTGGGGATTCCGCAACGGTCAAGCGTTTCCGCAAGGACGGAAACCAGATCTGGCTTCTGCCGGAAAACCCGGCGTATCAGCCCATCGACGGCAATCATGCCCAAATCATTGGTAAGGTCAAGGCTGTGATTAGAACCTATTAAATTATAGAAAATAAAACGCTCTTACTTCGGTATCACCGAGGGAAGGGCGTTTTTCACGATACGCTTGTCAAGAAAAAACTCGTATCATAAATTTGCAACAGCCCTTCGGCTTTTCTGGACTTTTCCCACGAAGATTGAAGTAACTCAAAATTTCTGATGCAGTCCATATCAGTTCCGTAGGGGCCGATGCCTACATCGGCCCGGCGCAGTGCACCGGTTTTATAGGAATCTTCGGCGAATTCGTACCGCTTTGCTGGGTTTGCCGGGAATATATTTTATTCATTCAATCTCAATGTTTCACGTGAAACATGAAAAACAATAAATTCACAGTGCTTATATTGCAATTTCAGAAACAGGCCGGTATAATAGAATGCAAAATGGGGTCGAAGGGGTGTGAAACGGGTATGGCAAAGATTTTAGCATTTGTCAATCAGAAGGGCGGCGTTGGAAAAACAACCTCCGCAGTCAATTTAGCCGCCGCACTGCAAAAGGCGGGCAAACGTGTTCTTCTGTGCGACTTTGACCCGCAGGCCAACGCGACCTCCGGCCTTGGCGTAGAAAAAAGCACAGCCGCGCATTCGACCTATGATATCGTGATTGAGGACTTCCCCGCCGCAGACGCCGTGATTCGCACAAAATACTGCGACATTCTGGCCTCCAACGTTGCACTGTCCGGCGCAGGTGTAGAGTTGGTAGGCGTTGAGAAGCGGGAATACGCGCTTCGGCATGCACTCGAGCCGCTGCGGGAAAAGTATGATTATATCTTCATCGACTGCCCGCCGTCTCTGGAATTGCTGACGCTCAACGCGCTCTGCGCCGCCGATCAGGTTTTGATTCCCGTGCAGTGCGAATATTACGCGCTGGAGGGCCTTTCCGATCTGATGGTCACGCTCCGCGCAGTTAAGAAGCGGCTGAACCCGTCGATCTCCATTTTCGGCGTTTTACTTACCATGTACGACGGCCGGACGAATTTCTCCGCACAGGTTGCCGAGGAGGTCCGCCGCCATTTTCCCGGCAAGGTCTTTGCTGCGGCCATCCCGCGCAACGTGCGATTATCCGAAGCGCCCAGCCACGGCATGCCCGTGTGTGCCTATGATAAATTCAGCCGCGGTGCAGCGGCCTATGACGCAGTCGCGCAGGAGATCCTTGCGAAAGAACAGTGAGAGGAGCAACGCATATGGCAATGCGAAAAGGTCTTGGCAAGGGTCTTGGCGCCCTGATTGAAGACTTTAACGAGCAGCCGAACACGCCCGGCGAAGGCGCCGTGACGCTGCCGCTGCAAAAAATTGAACCAAATCCCCTTCAGCCGCGAAAAACCTTCAACCCGGAAGAACTGGATTCCCTGGCGGATTCCATCCGCATGCACGGCATTATCCAGCCGCTGACGGTCCGCAAGCTGCCATCCGGGTTTTATCAGATCATCGCAGGCGAACGCCGCTGGCGTGCGGCACGGCTGGCCGGACTATCCGACGTGCCGGTCGTGATCATTGAAGCTGATGATAAAAAGGCAATGGAACTGGCGCTGATTGAAAACTTACAGCGATCAGACCTCAACCCGATTGAAGAGGCGCTCGGCTATCAGGAATTGATGGGTACCTACGAAATGACGCAGGAGCAGGCCGCCGCCCGTGTGGGCAAATCCCGCCCGGCGGTTGCGAACGCGCTGCGGCTTTTGAGCCTCAGTCCTGCTGTGCTGGAACTGGTCAAGGATGGTTCCCTGTCCGCCGGCCACGCGCGGGCGCTGCTGCCCGTCAAGGATGAGGCGCAGCAGCTGTCCATCGCGCAGAAGGTCATGGCGCTGGGTCTTTCCGTCCGGCAGACGGAGGCGCTTTGCAAAAAGCTTACCAAGCAGGCGCAGCCCGTCAAGGAGCAGCCGCCGCGGGTCGATTATCTGGCTGAATGTGAAAAGGAACTGACTGCCGGCCTTGGCCGCAAGGTGCGTATCGTCTCCGGTAAACGCAAAGGCCGCATCGAACTGGAATACTATGGGCAGGACGATCTGCAGCAGCTGTATGATGCGCTGCACACCATCCGCAAAAAGGAGCAACACTGATGGACGAAAAGAAAACCCCGCAGCCGGAGCAGGCTGCCCCAGAAACCGGAAAGCCGCTGAGCGAAAAGCGTAAATCCGCGCTGCTTCGGTATATGGCTGTTTTGTTCTGTGCAGCATTCATTCTGGTTCTGATCTCACTGATTTTGCAGACACATTCCTCTGAAGCAAAGATTTCCGAACTGAATGCCGCCAGCACAAGCGCGCTTTCCAACGCCGAGGCGCTGCAAAATGAGAACCGCGCCTTGCAGGACGACAAGATCGCGCTGGAAAAAGAAAATCAGGAACTGCAGGACAAGCTGGACGAACTGACGGAAAAGCTGGACGAAGCCGCGCAGGCCGAAGAGGATTCGCAAGCGGCGGAAAATGAAATGATCAAGTCCCTGCGCACCGAACTTGACCGGACAAAGGAAGCATATGAAGCGCTGCTGGAGGCGAAAAGTTGTGAGACGCGCGAAGGAAACGTCACGTTCTCCCGCGCTATGCAGACGCTCGAACGGCTGAAGGACTATCTGGGACAAACTGCGCTGGAAGAATATAAAGCGCTTGGCGGAGAATAACAGGAGGAAGAAAAACTATGATTGATATTAAATTTTTAAGGGAGAATCCGGACGCTGTCCGCGAAAATATCCGCAAAAAGTTTCAGGATGCAAAGTTGCCGCTTGTAGACGACGCCATCCGTCTCGACGCGGAAAAGCGTGCTGCACAGCAGGAATGTGAGCAGCTGAAGGCTGCCCGCAACAAGCTGTCGAAGGCAAACGGTCCGCTTTATGGCCAGCTGAAAAAAGCGGATGAGGCGCAGAAAGCGGAACTGCAGAAGCAGATTGATGAAAACAACGCCAAGGTCAAGGCCGACGACGAGCGCCGCGCCGAACTGGAAAAGAAGCAGGCCGAGGCGGAGGAGAAACTGCGCGAGATCATGTATGTGATCCCGAACATCATTGACCCGTCCGTCCCTATCGGGCCGGACGACAGCCACAATGTCGAGGTACAGCGCTTCGGCGATCCCGTCGTACCTGATTTTGAGATTCCCCATCACGTTGATATCATGCAGTCGTTTGACGGCATCGATAAGGATTCCGCAGGCCGCGTGGCCGGCATGGGCTTTTATTATCTGCTGGGCGATATTGCACGTCTGCACGAGGCGGTTTTGGCCTACGCACGCGACTTCATGATTGATCAGAAGGGCTTTACCTATGTCATTCCGCCGTTTATGATGCACGGCAACGTCGTCAAGGGCGTCATGTCCTTCCCGGAAATGGAAGCCATGATGTACAAGATTGAGGGCGAGGATCTCTATCTGATCGGCACGAGTGAACACACCATGATTGGCCGCTTCATCGACCAGATCATCCCGGAGGCAAAGCTTCCTCTGACGCTCACAAGCTATTCCCCCTGCTTCCGCAAGGAGGTCGGCAGCCACGGTCTGGAAGAGCGCGGCGTGTACCGTATCCACCAGTTTGAAAAGCAGGAAATGATTGTTGTCTGCCGTCCGGAGGAATCCATGGACTGGTATAACAAGCTTTGGAGTTACTCTGTCGAGTTGTTCCGCAACATGGAGATTCCTGTCCGTCAGCTGGAATGCTGCTCCGGCGATCTGGCCGATCTGAAGGTCAAATCCTGCGATATTGAAGCGTGGAGTCCGCGGCAGCAGAAATATTTCGAGGTCTGCTCCTGCTCGAATCTCGGCGACGCACAGGCCCGCCGTCTCGGCATTCGCATCAAGGGCGCGGACGGCAAGATGTATCTGGCCCACACCCTCAACAACACCTGCGTTGCACCCCCGCGCATGCTCATCGCGTTCCTTGAGAACCACCTCCAGAAGGACGGCACCGTCACCATCCCGAAGTGCCTGCAGCCGTACATGGGCGGCAAGGAAGTTCTGGTTCCGAAGCACTGATTCAAGGGAATCATGCTTTCTGAAATCAGCGACTGCTGTTCAGCATTTTCTTTTACTTCTCCAAAAGAAAACGCTGGAAAAAGAAGCAGAATATATCGGTTTTACGGAAATCTTCGGCGAAATCGCAACTTCCCAGCGGGCCGATGTGGGCATCGGCCCCTACAGGACTCCGGCGAATCCGTACTGTCCCGCAAATTCTGAACGCAAAGCTGATCTACCGCAGCCGTTCAAAGGCAGCCACTTGTAAATCTGATGCACCGTAACAGGCGGCGCGTACCATAGTGCCTGTAGGGTGACTATGTGTGTTCGCAGTGACTGAAAATAAGGGCTTGCCTAAACTGCACCCGCAGCACGCACCAAACCGTAACCCAGCGCCCCTTTTCTCCCCATTCTTTTCCGGCAAGGCGGAAAAGAATGGGCCGCCGGAGGCTCGTCGGAAACGGCCTCGACGGAACGAGTCTCCGCTGTTTGAGAAGCCTCTTTTCCTCTAAACCCGTTTCCTCCTCTTTCCCGCCGAACCGCTTCGCTGGGTTCGCCGGGAAATATCAAACATAAAGAGAGGCATACCAGATGAAGAAATTTCTGAATGAATTTAAGACCTTTATCTCGCGCGGCAACGTGATGGATATGGCTATCGGCGTTGTGATTGCGACGGCATTCGGCAAGATCAGTGCCAGTCTTGTCGCGGATATCATTATGCCGCTTATTGGCTGTCTGATTGGCGGCGTGGATCTGGCGACGCTCAATATCACGCTCAAACCCGCCGTCATGGACGGCGAAACTGTCGTATCGGAAGCAGTTGTGCTGGGCCTTGGCACATTTTTGACCACGATCATTGATTTCCTGCTGATTGCGTTCGTCGTATTTCTGGTCGTCAAGGCTATGAATATGGCAAAGGCCAAGCTGGAAAAGCCCGCCGAGCCGGAACCTGAAAAGGAACCGGAACCTACAAAGGAAGAGCAGCTTCTAACAGAGATCCGTGATCTTCTGAAAAACAAATAGTACGCCAAACGGACGCGACTCCCGCGTCCGTTTTTTGTGTAGTTTCAGGACTTTTCATTTGCCTATAAATTTGATAGACTATTCGTATTAAAAGTGGGAGGTTTTCCTATGTCCGGTGTCTGTCAGAAAATCGATTTCAGTTCCTGGCCGCGCAGAGAGATTTTTTCCTTCTTTTCCTCGCTCGATCAGCCGTTTTACAGTGTCTGCTTCCGCGTGGACGTGACACGGCTGCACGCATACACCAAAGCGCACGGCCTGTCTTTTTATTACGCCATGACATATCTCGTCACACAGGCGGTCAACGAGGTTAAAAACCTGCGTTATACCATCCGGGATGGCAGCGTTTATCTGCTGGACAAGCGTACGCCGAGTTTTACGGAACTGAAAAAGGGTAGTGAGCAGTTCCAGATCATCACCTGTCCATGTAAGAGTACGATGGAGGACTTCTGCCGGGCCGCAAAGGAACGAAGTGAAGCACAGACATCGTTCGTAGAGACGGCCTCCGAGACAGACGATCTGATTTATATTTCATGCCTGCCATGGTTCGATCTCACCTGCTGCACAAACGAGCGGCAAATTGATGTAAATGACGCCATCCCCCGCATCACCTGGGGTAAATATGTCCGGCAGGAAAACGGCCGTGAAACGCTGGGACTTTCTATTGAGGTCAACCACCGGCTTATCGACGGCGTGCACTTAGGCCGGTTTTACGAATCTCTGCAAAACAAGATCAATGAATTGGAGTAAGCATTCAAAGTCATGAAAAACAGCAAACTCGCCGCGCTGCGCGCGGCGTTTCCCTATACCTGTCTCTTATACACATCTCCGAGCCCACGAGACGCTCATGAATCT
>ENA-OYVZ01000674-OYVZ01000674.1-human-gut-metagenome-genome-assembly--contig:-NODE-674-length-9937-cov-5.528537_pt1 | contig 9937 bp, 5 predicted proteins | sample MGYA00244162_ERZ653381 | MGnify/ENA primary metagenome ERZ653381 (study PRJEB26926, sample SAMN06165033) | human gut metagenome | biome: ENVO:00009003; feature: ENVO:2100002; material: ENVO:00002003...
TCGTGGGCTCGGAGATGTGTATAAGAGACAGATTTTGGGCTGCCGCTCGCGATTCTTTCGCTCCTGCGGCAGCCCCTTTTTAAAAAATGATCCTTTAAAGCAGATTTTTGTAATGATTTCTGAATTGCAGAGGAGAAACAAAGGTATGCTTCTTAAATGAATAAATAAAACTGGAAACATCATCAAAGCCGACCCGGATTGCAATCTCATTAACAGACAACGGTGTAGTTATCAATAAATCTTTTGCCTTTTCGATTCGATACATACATAAATACTTATAAGGTGATTCGCCCGTGCTTTCCTTGAATAATCTGGAAAAATGATATTTACTTATATACGCATTTTTTGCCATGTCGTCAATAGTGATTTTTTTATCGTAATTCAGGTGAATAAATTCTTTTGCCTTCTGCATTCTTGAATCCTGACCTATATCTTCAAAAATCATATTAAAAACATTATTTATAATAGGGGCGATTCTCATATCCACATAAAGTGAATTTTCGCTTGACAGACTGTATATATTTTCCCAGAAACCGACAAAATACCGTATATTATTACGTACAAAAACATCAGCATCAAAATTCTTGATCAGTGACTGTGCCACCGAGCCCACCGTATGAAACCAATAAAACTTCCATATATCCGTTAAGGTCTGATAGGCATGCGGATACATACAGTTTATGCAAAAAAGCGAGCCCTCCTGCAATTGATATTTGTTGCCCTTGTATTCCAGCATTCCCTGCCCTGCAGTCGTATAGCCGAATAAGATGCTCTCTTGCGGAATACCGGTGATTTTATAATTCACATCCGCCTCAACGTATCCCAGTTCATTGGTGCAAAGAAGAGTATGGTAAGCAGAATCACTCGGAATGTGTGTGGCAAAGCGCTTGTCAAATATACCTTTAGACATGGAGCAAAGTCCCCTTTCCGTGCATCAAGACGCGCATACAGAATCCAACGGCAGTATTGCCCGTATTCTTTATTATATCCGGATTCTCTAACATAAATCATAATAATTCAAACTGTTCTTAAATGATTATAGCAAATTGTTTTTGAAATTACAAGTAAATACTTGCATATTCCAATCAAAAAATGTCGAATAAAGCTGCATATTCCAAAAAGAATTATTCGCTTGCATTGGAAAGCTCAGCAAAATCCCCCCTATCTTTACGACAGAGGGGATTTTGAATCATTTAATTTTCAGCATGTTGATTCAGGTTTATACCGAACCAAAATCGCCCTCATCGGGTCGATTTTTTCCTGATTACTATAATTGCCGCCAGGCTTAAAACAGCCGACAATATTGCGTAAATAACAAAATTGGTTTCTCCGGTAGCAACAGGGTCCTTATCGTAACCGTCAATAACTATTTCCTCTTTTAAGTATTCATCCGATTTTGCCGGATTGACCTCATAAATATATTCAAGATTTTCCTCATCCGCCATTCTCATAGACGAAAGTAAAATATCAATAGATTTGACATAGAACGATACATCTGCCGTATCGGCATTTCCCTGCTGCAGCAGCACGTTCGCATATTCTGTCAACAGCATTAGAGAATTCCAGTCATCAGTATGATACTTTGAAGGATCCATTTGAAGAATTTCTTTCAGCTGATCTCTTAATTCATTGTATGTGCTGATGGGTATCAGATCTTTTTCTGCCTGCTTTAACTCTTCAATAATTTCCAATACTGCCGTATTGTTTCCGACATCTCCGTTTTCGTATTCCTTTGCCTTAAGATAAACTCTTTTCAGTGCCTCAAATGATTTCTCGGTATATGTAGCTTCATCTAATGACTCAATATGCTGTAAAATTTCTCTCAAAGCATTTAAGGTTTCCCGTGTCGGCTTTTCGGTTTCCACATCAATTACATTTTCACTGCTTTGCCAATTGTCAGAAGAATATACCTCAATTTCATAAATCGGGATATTGAATAATTGCTTATTCGGTTCATCATATACACCGTCAGTTATGGTAAACCGTACAAAGCGGGTTTTTACCGTCGGAAAAGCGATGGAAAGCTCAGTAGCGGTAGGCAATTCAGCGGCATCTGTTACCCGACCGTAAAATGCGGTAGCCCAGTTGCGGCCGTCATCGGAAACATGAATTTTGAAATACTTGATTCGATTGCTCCACTGGCTGATCCATAATCCGTTAACATCAGTCTTCTCTCCCAAATCAACCTGAATCCAAGCGGGGAAATTATTGCCGGAATTCTGCCAGTTTGATGAACCGTTTCCGTCAAATGCCGCCTGCGGTGGCTGACCGTCGAGATTGGAGGATGAACTGTAAGCGGAATCCCCTTTATTCAACGCAAGATTTTCCGGTTTTACTATCGGATTGACGGGTGCCGCCGGTTTAAAGGAATCCTCGGAATCAAGCAAGCCCTCATGTACCTCGGCAGAAGTCTCTGCACCGTCATGTTTATCATAAATCTTCATATCAAATACAGCAGGCATACTCGGAACGGTATTGTCTTCGGCCTTTCCTGCCATATCTAAGAACAGAATTCTGAAATATCTGCCGTTCACCGGCGGGAAGACAATCGTATAAGCGGCATTGGCTGCGTCCGGTGAATCTGTAGCGCTCGGGACATTGCCCTTATAAGCGTCAGTCCAGGTCTCCGTATCGTCAGACACCTGTAGCTTAAACTGTCTGGCACGATTTCTGTACTGTATGAAATCAATTCGCGATATAACTTCCTTTTTACCGAAATCTACCATCAACCACTGCGAAGCACCTACCTGAGCAGTGCTTTCAGCCTGCCACACACTGTAAATATCGGCATCAAAAGCATACTTCGCTTCCTGGTTTTTCTGCTCTGTTGATCCTCTGAAGGCTTCAGTCGGCAGACCATGTGTCAATTCCCTTACCGCATCCGGTTTAACAGCTACTGAAGTAATTTCAGACGAGGTCACTGCGCTGCCGGGCTTGTCATATATACTCATATCAAATACGGCAGGCTGTGTCTGCGCTCCGCCCGCGTCGCCGGCGGTTTCTTCAAATAAAATGCGGAAGTACCGTCCCGTCGCTTCCGGGAATACAACGGTATAATTAACCGTGCCGCCGTTGTCTGCGGCTCCTTCTACCTTGCCGTAAAATGCATCCTTCCAGGTCGCCTTATCGTCGGATACCTGTAATTTAAAGAGCTTTGCGCGATTATTATACTGTGAAAGATCTACGCGGGATACGGTTTTTGATGAACCGAAATCAACCATTAGCCATTGAGGAGCGTTTATCTGTGCTCCGCCGGCTGCCTGCCACGGCGACCAATCGTATTCGTCGAAGGCCTTGTCGGCGGTCTGATCGCCGCCGTTGTCGGAGGACGCGGAGTAGGCGCTGATATTCAAGCCGTGCGCCAGTTCCGTGGGCTTATTTGTAATGTTTTCCACCTCGGGTGTAGCTGCAAAGGCGGCATCGTTATAAATGAAAATCTGACCGATAATCACCTTAGGCTCATTGGCAAAAACCTCTTCCATCAATAAACGGAAATACTGTGATGTAACAGGATTATCCAGGCGTACAGAGGTATATTCATTCCATGTTTCGACTTCGGCGGGTACGGATGTATCCAAGCCCCGGAATACCGTAGTCCAGCTTTCGCCGTCTTCGGAGGTCTGTATGCTGAACTGCTTAAGACGCCTTCCGTATTGCTGGAACTTTACACTGTTGAATGTTACCGTCTCTCCGAAATTAAGGGCAAGCCATTGCCGGCTTCCGCCTCCGATCGGAGCTTCGTTGGTATTCTGCCATGTGCCGTTATACTGGAATGCTCCGGGAGCATCGCCGTTATTGACCGAAGCAGACGCAGTCAGCTTAGTATTAACGCTGATATCCGCCAGGTTAGGGCTTTCGGCATGAAAAAGAATAGTAAGATTAGGTATAAGAAAAGTAAAAGCGACAACCATCGCAACGATTTTTTTGTTTTTTAGCTGTTTGAAAAAAACATTGTATATTTTTTTCAAATTACCCACCTCCAGTGTGTTAGAGCTTACTTAATTGGTTACAATTGTCTTTTGCTGTAAAACGTTCTGAAATTCCTTATTTTAATCATATCTTATCTTCCTTAAATTATCCAGTCGAAAAATTGCTCAAAATTGCGAATAATTGCCATTTGAACAATTATTTATTGACTGCCGTCTTAAAAAGTGTTAAATTTAACTACGGTAACTTTTGCGAAAAATGTCTGAATTCCCTGTTGTTTATTAACAAGCATAAATAAAATCGCCACAGTTACTTTATAATCGGTAAATGGGCGGAGATAGGAGTTTATGATGAAACAAAAATCACTTTGTTGCGTTATAGCCTTGTTGCTTTGCTTTTCGTGCTTGGCAACGGGATGTTCTCACGACAAAAACAAAGGCGGTAATACTTCTTCGGGGTCAAGCAGCAATTCAGTTTCGTCGGAGAACAACAGTTCTTCCGATTCTTCCGGTGATTCGTCACAACCTCAGGAGGAATCCAAACCGAGTTCCGAGAATACAACGAGCGTACCGGACGGTTCTTCAAGCACAGGCGGCAGTACCGATAAAAACGTTCAAATAAATTATACACCAATCGACGACGTAAACATTGTTGTGCCTAACGGCGCAAAATCCACACAAAAATGGACTGCGACCGACATTGTACTGAACGCAAAAAAAACATATGGCAACCCTTATACCGAGCAGGCAATAAATTGTCAGTTCACCGGCCCGCAGGGACAAAAAATGACCGTTCCCGGCTTTTGGGACGGCGGACAGAAGTGGGTAATCAGATTTGCGCCTCCTGTTGTCGGCAAATGGACATATACCGTTTCGGCTGCAGATACTGCCGATGCCGGTCTGCATAAAATCAGCGGTGAGCTTTACTGCACAAAATACACCGGAAATTTAGATATTTACAAACACGGCTTTTTGCGTGTAAGCAATGATAAGCGCAGTATGACTCATCGTGACGGCACTCCGTTTTTCTGGCTTGCCGATACACATTGGATGGGACTGAGTCATCGCGAACATCTATATGATTCCAACGATAAGAGATTCCCCTCTATGTTCAAGGGCATGGTTGATGTCCGCGCCAAGCAGGGATATACTGTGTATCAAATGAATTTCTTCCTGTCGGAATCAGGCGACAACGGATATATCAACGGAGAGCCCGCAACATGGAACGAAGGCGGCAGAGTTTGGACAGACAATAAAAAATGGGAATCTCCCAATACCAAGTTTTTCTCTAACTGTGACGAAAGAATTCAATATGTTGCCAAAAACGGCTTAGTCTCTGCATTAGGTCTTGACTGGGGTCCGTATGCGTACAGCGATTATACGGTGTCGGCATATAAAGCAATAGCTCGCTACATTGTTGCGCGTTATTCTGCATATCCGATTATATGGAACACCTGCGGAGAGGCTCGTATGAATTCTCCGTATTGGGCAGAAGTTGCGCGTTACATTGATAAAATTGATCCGTATCAGCATCCTACCACGCTGCACTCCGGTGTGGAAACAACTGATTTCGGATACAAAAGCGATGAATACCGCGGAGAAGACTGGTTCGATTTTGTTATGCTTCAGACCGGTCATGTCAAAAGCCTGACATTCGATATTTTAAACAGCTGGAAAAACAAGTACAACCGTACCGCAACTCTTCCCTTCTTGGAGGGAGAGGCTTGCTATGAAGGCATAGCCAAGGTTCCGAAGAACCTTACCAGAAAAATGGCATATACCTCTATTATGTGCGGCAGCTTCGGGTACAGCTACGGTGCCGAAGGAATTTGGAACGCAATATGGGATGAAAACGACACCTTCCAGCTATGGGGTGCCAAGCCGGTTCCGTGGTATAAGGCCATTGACGGTGAAAACGGCGCTCAGATGAAATATTTAAAACAAATCTTCACATCTGTTCCGTGGTGGGAATTAAAGCCCTATAATTCAATCATATCCTGGTATAAGCAACCCGGAACCGCAAGTGACCCGTTGCTCAAGTCCAATTCAGACCGTACCAGCATAATGATTTATTATCCGATACAGGAAAAACCAATTTCGTATGATTTCATCGGAACAATTTCGCGTTTAAATCCGAAACATACATATGATGCGAAATGGGTAAATCCAAGAGACGGAAAAACGACGACCGCTGCCGCCAAATTCAAACCGAATTCCGACGGAGAGTGGAAAACGCCTGCTCCGCCTTCAAATACCGAGGATTGGGTTTTACTGATTAACGACAGAGTAAGGCCCAACATGAAAAACGCAAAAATCATTGCCGCTTCTTATGAAAACGGAAGTTATCCTTATGTTACCGGAGAAGCGGAGCTGCCTGAAATTAAAGGTGCTTAAAAATAGCTGTTTCATAGCGTAATTATTACAAAATGCGTATTGTGAAGTGATACATTTTACAATACGCATTTTCTTTGATAAGGAAAGGATGAAAAAATTATGATGGTTGAAAAGTGGAAAACAGCGGAATTAAGGTTTGTTTCCGATTATCCGTATGACGATCCGTTGTTTGATGTTTCTCTTTCCGTAACCTTCAAATCGGAGCGCGGAACCATTATAGAACGACCGGCTTTTTGGAACGGAAAATGTGAATTTGCGGTAAGGGCGGCATTGAGCGAGGAAGGAAGCTGGGAATATACCACCTTCTGCTCCGATACACAGAATACGGGACTGCATTTGCGCCGCGGCAAGCTTTGCTGCGTTCCCTATAAAGGTGATTGCGAAATATATAAAAGAGGATTTCTGACAGTTCGGCCGAATACCCGTTACTTTTCGTATCATGACGGAACACCGTTTTTTTATTTAGGCGATACGCATTGGTTTTTATGCCATGAAAAATGGGACGAATCTAATGTGGAAGGAATTGACAGTCAGTTTTGTTACACCGTTAATCACCGGGTATCGCAGGGCTTTACAGTTTATCAATCAGAGCCTTTGGGAATACCGAATATTCCTCAAATATACGACTTGACCAACGGCTTGGACGAAAATGATATACTCGGCTTTCAAAAGCTCGACGAAAAATTTGCTTACATTGCCGAATGCGGTTTGGTGCACGCTAATTCTCAATTATTTTTTACCGATGAAATAAGCAATCCGGCATATACACCGGAATATCTTCGCCTTTTAGCTCGCTTTTGGGTAGCTCGTTACGGCAGCTATCCGGTTTTATGGACTGTTGCCCAGGAAATTGATCCGCACTGCTACGGAACGGTATATCCGGAACGGTGGTATACCGTAGCCGAAGCTATTGCCGAATTTGACGCCTACCGTCATCCCCTTACCGCACACGGAGCTAACAACTGCCTGCTGACTTCAGAAAACTCTGCTTGGAACGACAAGCCGTACCATTCATGGTTCGGTCTTCAGCCGCAGGAATATACCTTGAACAATACTTCGTATTTGAAGGGCTTTTATCAAATTGCGAAACCGATTGTATGCTACGAAACCGGTTATGAGGAGCTATGGGCTGATAAAGCACAGGCTTTGGGTGCCGGGTATAAAGCATATTTAAACGGTATGTGCGGCTACGGATACGGAGCGCAGGGTGTTTGGAATGACGATTACTCACCGGATGATTGGATGCATTACGGTGATTACAGACGCTGGTTTGATGCACTGCAATTTGATGCCGGGAAAAAACTGATTCATTGCCGACATTTTTTTGAGGCTTTGGAATGGTGGAAATTGGAGCCGCATTTTGACGATCCGGAATGGAGCAGTTTTAAAACAAACGAAAGAAAAGCTCTTGCTTCAATCGCAAACGATACATATGTGGTTTTTCTATTTGACGAAACGCTCTCATCGGGAGAATTGCGCCATTTAAAGAATACGCAATATCAAGGCCTGTGGTATGATATTGATAGCGGTGTTTATAATTCTGTCGGTATATGCGAGCCGTCTGACGGTGTATTTGTAATTCCGCAAAAGCCGGATAAGCGTGATTGGATTTTTCTTCTTACCGATAATTTCAAACAGCATGAAAACAGACCCTTGATTATAACAAGCGCCGATAATGCCACTACGATAAAAAGCTCACGGGAAACGCTTCAATTATATACGAATTTCCCGGCAGCAAAATGGTGGTCATCCCCCGAAATTGTTACAATCGACAACGGCTTGGTTAAGCCTATGGGTATCAATGGCGTGACAACCGTATATGCCGAGGATTTAAACGGTAATATCGCCCGAAAAACGGTTATTATGGTTCGTCAGGATAAAACAGAGCCTGCTCCGATTCCTTTAAGAATTACCGTAACCGGAGAACGCGGACTCCGTCAACTCTCGAAAAAGCAGCCTAAGCTTCAGGTAATGGCTCATTTTGATCCGCCTGACTGCTACGACCAGCAGGTACATTGGGAGATCACCGAGCCTGACGGCTCCGCAACTAACAAGGCATTTATGGAAACAACCGGTTCTGTAACCGCTATTTCGGACGGTTGTGTTAAGGTGACGGCCTATTCCGAAAACTATCCGGAGGTTTTCGGCTCTGCAATATTTGAAATTACGGAATTCGGTATGCCGTCGTTATCAATAGGCGCACGGGTAACCAGCTCGGATTATTATGAAGGATACGATAAACGCTGCTATCCGTGGCGCGCAGTCAACGGCGCAACCGATAATTATACCGGATGGTGTTCTGCTCAGCTTTGCAGCCCGGATAACCCTGTCTATTTAATAATCGACCTGCAAACAGAGAAGGCATTTTGCCAAATTGATCTATATACAACATCACTGGCCTGCGCACTGCGGGATTATGCCGTTCAAATTGAGCGGGGCGGCACCTGGGTGACCGTAGCTTCCATGGCAGATAATACGGAGCGCAAAAACACATTCCGTTTTGAAACACCTATATCCGCGCGGCGGCTGAGAGTTGAATGCACCAAAGGAGATATAAACGGAAATGCAAGAATAGATCAAATAAACTTATTCCCGCATTTCTGTGAATAATCGTATTTTGATTGTTTCTGCAGTTTTAATAACTTCGATGTCATACCGTATGACAAAAAGAGGCTGTCGCAAGTGAAAAATCACAAGCGGCAGCCTCTGACATTAAGCATTGTCGGAATCACAAATAATGCCTGTTTTATTCAATAATTTTTAAAAACAGCCGAAACTCATACGATGCTTTCCCCAAATCTTCTGATTTGAATAATTAAAAAACCGCGGGTTATTCTAAATCAGTACACATCATATATTCTTCCGTTTAAGAATGCGACCGTGCGTTCCACCGCGTCACGGCTGTTCCCCCAATCGGTCTCGCCGTCACGACTGCGGTAATCGTACATTGTGCAGTATTTTGACAAATCGTCATAAAGCGATTTTGAGTATTCGCCGGTTATGCGGTTAAGGTTTTCGGAAAATTCCGAATAATATGATTTCATATTCCGTTTTGAAGCTCCGCCGAGCAGCCGTTCATAATGCGGCAGGCAAAACATACTTTGCGAATTGAACATATTGCGAAAATCCTTTTGCGTTTCGTAGCAGCGGTAAACCGTTTCGATCATTCGGGAAAGCCCCCACTCTATTTTTGAACAGATAAAACAGGAATCGGTTATGTTTTTGGCATTTCCGGTCTTTTTACTGTCGGTATTGAAAAGCTTTTTCTTGAAAATTTCGCCGTTTATCTCGTTAATGTGGGTCTGGAGCATAAGCGCCAATTGCAGCCGCCCCCTGCGCGACATCATATTGTTATAGTGGTGCTCACAAAAGCCGGTTTTATTTGTCTCAATTCTTACATCGGGCTCCATCATGGCGTCGCCTAAAATATAATCGGTCATTCTTTCCTCAATGGTATCGCGCATACGGCATATGGGGCAGCCGTCGTTATGCTCGAAAACCTCGCTTACCGGTATGGTGCAAATATCGTCTCTCATAATTTTTTCTCCTGTTTTTTATTGATATTATTGTCGAAAAAGAGTATAATCTATTTCTGTCTCTTATACACATCTGACGCT
>ENA-OYVZ01000682-OYVZ01000682.1-human-gut-metagenome-genome-assembly--contig:-NODE-682-length-9897-cov-6.641130_pt1 | contig 9897 bp, 9 predicted proteins | sample MGYA00244162_ERZ653381 | MGnify/ENA primary metagenome ERZ653381 (study PRJEB26926, sample SAMN06165033) | human gut metagenome | biome: ENVO:00009003; feature: ENVO:2100002; material: ENVO:00002003...
CTTTTGACAACAAAAGAAAGTTACTCGTGCCGGAGCACGAAACGCCCCATCCCGCGCCCGCAGGCGCAACACCTGCTCGCCGCCGGGGCGGCGAAGCACCCATCCTCCCGCCCGCAGGCAAAAAAAACGCATAAAAAGACCACCGGGAGGCGGTCTTTTTCATGTCTCGAACCATGTCCATGGCGCCGTGCGCGGCGGCGCCAGCTCAAACGCCATGGCCTTTCCCGTCTCCGGGTGCCGGAACGCCACGCCTGCCGACCACAGCGCGATGGGTGTGTCCGCCTCCGCCGCGTCCCCGTACCGCCGGTCGCCCACCAGCGGCATCCCCCGTGACGCGAACTGTACCCGGATCTGGTGCGTTCGCCCCGTCAGCAGTCGGACCCGCACCAGCGCGCATCCCGCCCGCCGGTCCAGCACCCGGTACCGCAGCCGCGCCTCCCGCACGTCCTTTCCCGGCCCCTCGGCCACATAGGTCATCCGCCGCGTCTTGTCCCGGCCCAGCAAGTCCGTCAGCTCTCCCTCGTCCGCCTTCGGCATTCCCCGCACCACCGCCAGATACGTTTTCTCGAATTCCCCCTCCCGTATCTGCCGCGACAGCTCCCCGGCGGCGTAGGCGCTGCGGGCAAACACCATCAGTCCCGCCACCGGCGCGTCCAGCCGGTGTACCGTCCGTATGCACGCGGTGTGCAGCGTCTGCCGCAGCAGCTCGGGCATTCCGCCCGGTTGATCCACCGACACCACCCCCGCCGGCTTTACCGCCACCACGATCCGCTTATCCTCATACACGATATCCATGATGCGCCCCTTCCGTACCTGTTTTTGCTGTGCCTGACACATAGCTTACATGTCCCTATAACATCCTCTGCACTAAGGTATCATAAGCGTACAAGAAAAGTAAAGTAAAAGTAACACAAAAAGCAAGAAAAAAATACTTGACAGGACGGGTCTAATGCGTTAGACTAAAAACAGGTCTACTACATTCGACCAAGGAGGAAAACCCTGTGGAAACACCGAAAATTTTTGACAGTGAGCTGCGCTTCTGCGAGATACTCTGGTCCCATGAGCCTATAAAGAGCAGTGAGCTGGTCCGTCTCTGCGCCGAGGAGCTGGGCTGGAAAAAATCCACCACCTACACCGTAATCAAGCGTCTCGCCGAGCGCGGCGTGGTGCACACGGAGAACGCCGTGGTCACGTCGCGCGTCGCGCGCGAGGACGTGCAGCGCGCCGAGAGCCGTGCCTTCGTGGCCCACAACTTTCACGGCAGCTTGCCGGCATTTCTGACGGCTTTTATGGGAAATTCAAAACTTTCCAAAGAGGATGCCGATGTGCTCCATGCCATGATCGACCGCTTCGAGCAGGAGAATTCCGGACGTAACTGAACCGCGCTGCGGCATATGATGTCATGCCCTGCGCCATAAAGGAGAAGAAAAAATGGATAGTCTGTTTACCTCCGTGCTGGAAATTTCCTGGCAGGCGGGCCTCATCGCGCTGGCGGTGATGGCGGTGCGGCCGCTGCTGCGCCGTGCGCCCCGCCGCGCCGTGTGTATGCTGTGGCTGCTGGTAGCCCTGCGGCTGTTGCTTCCAGCCCGATTGACAGTAGAGAGCCCCGTCAGTCTCCAGCAGCCCGAAAGCCCGCCCATCCAGGCCTATCAGGAGCTTCGCCAGCAGGAAAAGGTCTATGTTTCCGCCCCGCCGGAGCAGCGCCTGGAAATGGCAGGACCCGCTGCGGCACAAGGCTTTGCGCTGCTGGATCAGCTGCCCGCCATCTGGCTGACGGGCGTGGGCTGCATGGCGCTGTACATGGCCCTCAGCCTGCTGCGTATGCGCTGGCGGCTCCGCGCCGCCCCCCGCATACAGGACAATGTCTATCGCTGTACCGACTGGTCCACGCCCTTCGTGCTGGGCGTGCTTGCACCCCGCATTTATGTGCCGGAAACCGTGTCGGAGCAGGACTTTCCCCAGGTGCTCGCCCACGAAAGGTGCCATATCCGCCGCTGGGACCATGTGTGGAAACCGTTGGCGTTTCTGCTGCTGGCGGTCAACTGGTTCAACCCGGTCCTCTGGGCGGCGTATGTCCTGCTGGGCCGCGACATGGAGCGCGCCTGTGATGAAATGGTGTTGAAAAACGCCACGCCCGCCCAGCGGGCCGCATACTCCCGCGCACTGGTGTCCTGCGCCGCCCAGCCGAAAATGGCGGCGGTGTGCCCGCTGGCCTTTGGCGAAGTGGCTGTGAAAGAAAGGGTGAAGAACGTGCTCAACTATAAGAAGCCCGCCCTCTGGGCTATCATCCTGCTGGTCGTCGCGGCGGCCATCATCGGCGTGTGCCTGCTGACGAAGCCCAGCTACAAGAACGTGGGGACGCTGGACGCGGAGAAGCTGTTCGCCCTGCGGACGGAGTATGTGGGCGACAACGCGGCGGTCAGCGGCATACTGGACGCGCTGGGGCTGCCGGAGATGGGCGATACGGCGGACAGCGACACATACGCCTATTCCATCCGCTTGGACACGAACAGGGAGCCTATGGGTGTGACGGTGTGCTATGCCTTTGCGGGTGATGTCCCGGAACGCAGCGCGGAGTGGAACCGGCAGATGGCGCAGCGGGGCTATATCGCCATGGCGCTGATCGACAATATCGACTGGTTCCGCTGGACGGACATCGATCAGGCGGGTACGTCCCATGTCACCGGTGCGGTGTATTCGGGGGACGGCGTGGTGTATTCGAGCAATCATGCGGGTTATGTGGATGCACTGAGCGCGGCGCGGGAGAGCGTAGAGGGCTTGCAGACGTATATGGATATGCTGCGGACAATGGCGGAGGATGGCTCTATCGTCTACTATGGGGGGGACGCGCAGCCGAGCTTTGAGGAAACCATGCCGTGGAGCGTTACCGGGGATAACGACCCGTGCAGCGTCCGGGCGGAGGACTACGGCATCGTGTACGACGCGGCGCAGCTGCCAGACTGGGAGACCGTGCCCCTGAGCTATCTGTGCGCGTACTATCTCAACGGTGACGGCGCGTATGCCGAGGGTGCCATGGACGTGCTGGCGCACCGCTACCAGCAAGCCCCCAACACGGTGAAGGCGTATCTCCGCCGGCTGGCGGGACAGCAGGTCCCCGACGGCCGGGGCGACGCATCGGAGGTGCTGCTGCAGGATATTTCCCGGTATGCCATGTCCCAGTTGACCGGCGGGCTGCCGGTGGCCGCCAGTTATGAGAGGGACCAGCTGAGCATCTCCGTGTCGGAGGTCTATTCCGTGACGTACCGCACGGTGACATACGACGAGAATTACAGCGAGGACATCCCGGTGTATGAGGTGGGCAGCGGCGCGCAGCTGTCCGTGATAAAGGGTGAGGGCTTCACCCTCTACGGACGGTACAATGAGGAGAACGTGGCGCTCCACAACGGAGATGTGGTAGAGCTGACGGAGCAGTTCGTGGGCCTGGGCATGGATGGACAGTACGCTGTACGGTTCCAGTACCGGAGCGCGGCGGAAACGGCGGAGCTGGAGGTCTATCAGATCACGTGGGAGACGGGCGGTTCCGCCAAGCAGGTCGTGCCGCTGACGGAGGAGCAGGTGCAGGCCATCCAGTCGGAGAAGGGACTGGTGCAGCCGGAGTGGTATCAGGTGTGCGCCACCCTGCACCGCAGCGGCGAGGACGATGTCCGCTATTGGGGCACTGCCGATTACCCCGTGCCGCCCACGGTGCTGAAAATACTGACGGAGCAGTGCGGCTATACCTTCGTCACGCCAGAGGATTTCCGGGGCAATATGACTTCCGCCAAGCTGGAGTTCTACGGCGGCGAGACGTACACCGCCGCCAAAGCCGACCTGCCCGCTCTGCAAAGGATGCTGACCAACGCCAGAGCCTACGGCGGCGGAACCTCTTGCGGGTTCGGCGCCAAGCTGACGGTGACGTTCGACGACGGGCGGACGGTGTCGGTGCTGAAGGGGACGGACAGCTGCGCCAGCTTTACGTTCGGCTCGTGGAACTCCGCCATGGTGTCCGACAGCGAGAATCGGCAGTTCTGGCAGATGTTCGGCGTGCCCTTTGACGAATAAACAGAGCGGAAAAGCCACCCCGATGGGGTGGCTTTTCTATGCGTACACGGTATCTCAGCCGTGGTAATACCTCTTGGCGCAGAAGTCGCGCTCTACGCGTACCTTGCCGGTGTCGGTGAGCCAGTCGGTGAAGTTGGTGAAGTTGCGCTCCACGATGCTGAATTTCAGCTCCTGCCGGGTGCGGATGTTCTCCCGCTGGCAGAAGGCGTATATCCAGTCGGAGAACGTCATGCCGTCGGTGAGGTCGTCCAGCAGCTCCCGCTCCTTGCGGTGGATGAAGGCGATGTTGCTGTCGATGAGGGCAGACAGCTCCGCGCGGTCGGTGATGATCTGCTTGTGGGCGACGATATAGGCGGGGTAGTCGGTAGAACGGAGGGAGGCCTTGCTCTCCAGATCCCTGGCGATGAACATGCTGGTGGGCAGCTTGGCCGCGTCGATCTCGTGCTGGTCGATGAGGCAGTCGCCCACATAGGCCGCGCCGTCCGGCGTGACAAAGCCCAGCTGGCCTGCCGAATGGCCGGGGAGAGACAGTACACCGAACCGGGCGCCGTCTACGTCGATGTGGTCCTCCTGGGGGAAGATGACTCGATCTGCGGTGAAGCACTCCTCCAGAAACAACTCACGGCTTTTGCCGTAGGTCAGGGCCACGTAGTTAGCGCGGTAGCTGTCCGGGTTCACAGAGATACCGGCTTCGATCAGGGAGATGGCGGCTTTCGCGCCGTATCGCTCCTGCAAATACCGGACGTTGCCGGTGTGGTCGAAGTGGGCGTGGGAGCAGAGAATGGCGCGCAGACGCCAGCCGTTGGCGTCGATGAGCGATGTCAGGCCGGCTCTGTCCAGCTTGGCGTAGCCGGTGTCGATGAGCACCACATCCCGGTCGGTGAGCTTGTAAACGGGAAGCAGGGCGGTGGCGGCGACGGCCGCATATGTATTGCCCAGCACGTGCAGAAGTTCCATGAAAATCAGCCTCCGGAAAAATGTTTTTTCCATTATACACCGCCAGTGGGAAAAAACAAAGCTTTTCGTTTTTGCGTTCCGCACCGCAGGCGTAGGGCACGCGGGAGAATGCGGAGGGATCTGCAAAAAAGAATTCAGAAAAATTTTCGATTTTCCCCCTATGCAAAACGGGAGAAATAAGGTAAAATACCTGATAGAAAATTAGGGAGGAACGGCGATGGAGCAACCAGTATTCAAGCGGGTGCTGCTGAAGATCAGCGGCGAAGCGCTGGCCGGCGATAAGCACTTCGGTCTGGACTTTCAGGTCATGGGCCGGGTGGCGGACGTTATCAAGCAGTGTGTGGACATGGGTGTGCAGGTGGGTATCGTCATCGGCGGCGGCAATTTCTGGCGCGGCGTGAAGGACGGCGAGGGACACATCGAGCGCACCCGGGCCGACCACATGGGTATGCTGGCCACGGCCATGAACTGCATGGCCATGGCGGACGTGCTGGAGCAGAAGGGTGTGGACGTGCGTGTGCAGACGGCGCTGGAGATCCGGGCCGTGGCGGAGCCGTATATCCGCGCCAGGGCCATTCGGCACCTGGAAAAGGGGAGAGTGGTCATTTTTGGCTGCGGCATCGGCTGCCCGTTCTTCTCCACGGATACCGCGGCGGTGCTGCGGGCGGCGGAGATCGACGCGGACGTCATCCTGCTGGCCAAGAACATCGACGGCGTGTACGACAGCGACCCGGCCAAGAATGCCGACGCGGTGAAGTTTGACAGCATCACCTACGACGAGGTGCTCAAGCGCCACCTGGCGGTGATGGACTCTACCGCCACCAGCCTGTCCATGGACAACCATATCCCGGTACTGGTATTTGCCCTGAAAGACCCGGAGAATATCATCCGCGCCCTGCGCGGCGAAAAAATCGGAACGATCGTGAAGGAGGACTGACCCCATGTTGAAGGACGAGTACAAGGTTTACGAGGAAAAAATGAAGAAGAGCATTGAATCCGTGATGAGCGACTTCGACACCGTGCGTGCCGGCCGCGCCAACGCTTCCGTGCTCAACCGCATCAGTGTGGACTATTACGGTACCCCCACGCCCATCCAGCAGATCGGCTCTATCGGCTCGCCCGACCCGCGGACGCTGGTCATTACCCCTTGGGATGCCAGCATTCTGAAGGGTATTGAAAAGGCCATTCAGGAGTCCGACTTGGGCATCAACCCCCAGAACGACGGTAAGTGCATTCGTCTGGCTTTCCCCCAGCTGACCGAGGAGCGCCGCAAGGAGCTGGTCAAGCAGATCCACAAGTACGCCGAGAACGGCAAGGTGGCTGTGCGGAATATCCGCCGGGATGCGATGGATAACTTCAAGAAGCAGCAGAAGGCGTCCGAGATCACCGAGGACGAGCTGAAGATCGCCGAGAAGGACCTGCAGAAGCTGACCGATGACAGCTGCAAGGAGATCGACAAGATCCTGGACAACAAGGAAAAGGAATTGATGTCTGTTTAATGGGACTGTTTACGAAGAAAACGCCCCATACGGCGGGGGAGGTGGAGAGGAGCCGCCTTCCCCGCCATATCGCTGTTATTATGGACGGCAACGGCCGCTGGGCGAAAAAACGCGGCCTGCCCCGCACGGTGGGGCACAAGGTGGGGGCAGAGGTGTTCCGCGACATCGCCACCTACTGCAAGGAACTGGGAGTGGAATACCTGACGGTATACGCCTTTTCCACAGAGAACTGGAAGCGGCCCGCCGATGAGGTGAATACCATCATGGGCCTGTTGGAGCAGTATCTGAGGGAAGCGATCGACACCATGGAAAAGGAGCACATCCGCCTGCGGTTCTTCGGCGACCTCAGCGCACTGTCCCCGGAGCTGCAGGCGCTGGCGCATGAGACGGATGACATCTCCGGCCGCTATGCGGGGTTCCAGGCCAATGTGTGTCTGAATTACGGCGGCAGGGCGGAGATACTGCGGGCGGCGCGGCTGTGCGCGGAGCAGGGGGTGGACTGGACGGAGGAGAACCTCTCCGCCAATATGTACTCTGCCGGTATCCCCGACCCGGAGCTGATCATCCGCCCCAGCGGCGAGATACGGCTGAGCAATTTCATGCTGTGGCAGTGTGCCTACAGCGAATTCTATTTCTGCGACACGCTGTGGCCGGATTTTACCCGGCAGGATATGGACAGAGCGATCATCGACTATCAGCAGCGGGATCGCCGGTTCGGCGGCGTAAAGTGAGGTGACGACCATGAAACAGAGAATACTGGTGGCGATCATCGGCGTGCCGGCATTGATCGGCGTGCTGTGCTTCGCACCGGATTGGGCCACGGCGGTGCTGGTGGCGGCGCTGTGCGTCATCGGCTGCCATGAGTTCATGGCGGCCGCCGCGCCGGAGAAAGCGGCGCGCTGGTGGGGGCTGGCGGCCACGCTGGCGGTGTTCACCGTGTTCACGGTGTATTTCAGCGGCGGTGACTTCACGGGTACCGCCATACATACGATCATGGTATGGCTGCTGGCGGCGCTGATCGTGGTGATGTTCATCGCGGCGGTGCAGGCCTTCGGCAAAGACGACGAGCTGGATTTTCCGGATATCAGCGCTATGGCGGTGTCCGGATTGGTGATCCCGCTGGCGCTGGGCTGCCTGGTGCGGCTGCGGATGCTGGAATACGGCGCCGGACTGGTGCTGATCCCGCTGGTGTCGGCGTTTATGAGCGACTCTCTGGCGCTGTTCGGCGGTATGCTGTTCGGGAAAACAAAGCTGGCACCCAGAGTCAGCCCGAAGAAGACCCGGGAGGGCGCGGTCAGCGGTCTGGTGGGCGGCATGGTGGGAATGATCCTGTTCCGGATATTCTTCTTCCTATGTACGGAGGTGCAGCTGCACATCGGCTGGTGTGTGCTGTTGGGCTTCGTGGGCGCGGTGCTGGGGCAGCTGGGCGACCTGAGCTTCTCCTGCGTGAAGCGGCAGTGCGGCATCAAGGACTACGGACGGCTGCTGCCGGGCCACGGCGGCGTGCTGGACCGGTTCGACAGTGTGATCTTCGCTGCACCGGTGACGTGGATGCTTATCAACGCTGTGACGCTGTATTGAGGAAGGACCTATGACGAAAACCATCGCCCTGTTGGGGGCTACCGGCTCCATCGGGCGGCAGACGCTGGAGGTGGCCGGGGAGCTGGGCCTCCGCGTGGCGGCGCTGACCGCCAATACACAGGTAGACCTGTTGGAGCAGCAGGCGCGGCAGTATATGCCGCGCCTTGCGGTGCTGTATGACGAAAATGCGGCGCTGGCGCTGAAAAAACGGCTGCGGGGGACCGGCATTGAGGTCATGGCAGGGGAGGAGGGCCTGTTGGCTGCCGCCGCTATGAGCGAGGCGGACACGGTGGTGACTGCCGTGATGGGCAGCGTGGGGCTGCGTCCCACACTGGCGGCAATCCAAAAAGGCAAACGCATCGCGCTGGCCAATAAGGAAACGCTGGTGTGCGCCGGTGAGCTGGTGATGGACGCGGCGGAGAAATACGGCGCGGAGATCGTGCCGGTGGACAGTGAGCACAGTGCGGTGTTTCAGTGCTTGCAGGGCTGCCGGGACCGGGGTGAGGTGCGGCGTATCCTGCTGACCTGCTCCGGCGGGCCGTTCTACGGAAGGACCTTCGACGAGCTGGAGCACATGACGGCGGCGGATGCCCTGCGCCATCCCAACTGGCACATGGGACCGAAGATCACGGTGGACTCCGCCACACTGATGAACAAGGGACTGGAGATCATCGAGGCCATGCGGCTCTATCGCCTGCCGGTGGAGCAGGTGCAGGCGGTGATACACCGCCAGAGCATCGTGCATTCGCTGGTGGAGTTCCGGGACGGGGCACTGCTGGCGCAGCTGGGCACACCGGATATGAAGCTGCCCATCCGCTACGCGCTGACGTATCCCTACCGGGCCGAGAGCCCGGATAAGCCGCTTGATCTGCTGACCTGCGGCGCGCTGACCTTTGCCGAGCCGGACGAGAGGGCGTTCCCCTGTCTGCGTCTGGCACGGTATGCCGCAGCGGTGGGTGGCACTGCCTGCGCCATACTCAACGGCGCCAACGAGGCGGCTGTGGGAATGTTTCTGCGAGGCGAGATCGGCTTTAACGATATCTCCCGGCGGGTGGAGCGCGCGTTGGAGCGGGTGTCGGTGCAATATCAGCCAAGCCTTGCGGATATACTGGAAGCAGACAAGGCGGCGCGGCGCGCTGCCATGTGACATCCGGAAAAGGAGCTTGCATACATGATCGTATATATCATAGCGGCCCTGCTGGTGTTCGGTGTTTTGATCGCCGTCCATGAGCTGGGGCATTTTCTGGCGGCCAAGGCCTGCGGCGTGCGGGTCAACGAGTTCGCCATCGGCATGGGACCGGTGCTATGGAAAAAGCAGCGGGGGGATACCCAGTATTCTCTGCGGGCTTTTCCGGTGGGCGGTTTCTGTGCCATGGAGGGGGAAGAGGAGGACTCTGACGATCCGGCGGCGCTGAACCGCCAGGGCTTTTGGAAAAAGCTGATCATTTTTGCCGCCGGCGCGGCCATGAATTTTCTGGCGGGGCTTATTATCATCTTCTGCCTGTATGCGCCGGCGCAGGGGTTCTATCAGCCGGTGATCTCCGGCTTTGCCGAGGGTTGTCCGTTGGAGAGCGCCGACGGCTTGCAGACCGGGGACCGGCTGGTGTCCATCGATGGGGAGCGCGTGTACATTTACAGCGACGTGAGCCTGCTGCTTGGCCTGAATAAGACTGGCACATTCGACCTGGTGGTGGAGCGCGGCGGTGAGCAGGTGCGCCTGGACGACTTTGCCATGACGAGACAGACGTATACCGACCAAAGCGGAAATGCGTACAGCGGTTACGGGATATACTTCGGC
>ENA-OYVZ01000695-OYVZ01000695.1-human-gut-metagenome-genome-assembly--contig:-NODE-695-length-9802-cov-4.705653_pt1 | contig 9802 bp, 5 predicted proteins | sample MGYA00244162_ERZ653381 | MGnify/ENA primary metagenome ERZ653381 (study PRJEB26926, sample SAMN06165033) | human gut metagenome | biome: ENVO:00009003; feature: ENVO:2100002; material: ENVO:00002003...
ATACGGTTTAAGCCGGACTGCAAAAACGATATGCCCGGAATCACTGACGGCAGCGACGGCTGTGACGCGGAACATTTTCTGTGTTGTGCGGAAAACGAAAGCCTTTTTATATATGAATACGCATCCGGAAAGCTTACAGAAAGAACAACACAGACAGCCTATAAATGTTCTGACACTCAAATCGGTTTTACAAGATCCGACAGCGTTTTAAAAGGAGACACCGGAAACAAGCAGTATATGATTTCGGACCGAAAACTCAAAAAGAGTGATATCGTATCTGCTGCGGCATGGCAGGATGATTTTTTAGAAAACGGTAAATTCAACACTGCCGCAAAAGACTTTCCGCGGGAAATGATTTTTGATTTTTCGGCGCAGCCGAATTTATCCGGCTATTGCAAGGCGGTTCCCAAGGAGTTTTTTGAAGCGGTGAGAGCTTCGGGTAAGAAAGCGGTTATTGTTGACGGCTTGGGAATACGATATACTTTTGCGGCTGAGAATATTTCTGAAATTCCGAAGGAACGGTTTAATGATACTGTGCCCGTGGGTGCGCGTTACCGTAACGGAGCAAGCTATGTTAAAATCGCCAAGAAAATAGCGGCAGATAATATGGGAATTAACGGAGAAGAATTCAACATATATGACAATTTCGGCTTTTTGGAATTACAGACGGGCAACGGAATAGCGGACAATTGTTCCGTTTCGATTAAAATGGATTTCGGCAACGGCGATACAAAAGCCGCTTCGCTGTTTTACAGCTATGCTCTCCAAAAATCACTTTATATTTATCAATACAGATCGCAGACCTTGACCGATCGTGAAACAGAAATGGCAGGAGCGCTTGAAAATCCTTATATAACCTTTTCAAAAAAAGAATCCGGCAGTATTCAGCTTCTGTTATCCGACCGACCTCTTCGCTCGGTCTCCGAAGAGCCGGCGAAAACAGCCTTGTATCGCGAGGATTTCGTTAAAAACGGCAAATTTGTAACGGAAGCACCCGGATTCCCGAGTGAATATACCTTTATTTTTTCATCTTTTTCTGCTTCCGCCCCCGGATTCAGCCGCGAATTATATTCCGCTATTAAGCATAGCGGCAAAACGGTAACCTTAATAGACCGTTTCGGCATAGAATACATATTTAACTCTACTGATATGGGCGAGTTGAGCAGTGGCGATGTCGATGGTATTTTCCAGCTGCAGTCGCTTTATAAAACCTCAAAAAGCTATCAGTCCGTAATGTCTAAAATCGCGGGACTTTCACAAATTTACGACGGATTTTATATTAATCAGGATTGGGTTGTGCTTGATATACAGCCGGAAACGAATGTTAAGACTGAGGTAAACAACAGTTTTCCGTGTAACGCTAAAATTAAATTCAGACTTACCGGCGGTCAAAGCGGCGAAGTCGGCGATGCAACAGCTGCTCGTTTTGCAGAGTATGCGAGAGAGGGGAAGCTCAAAGCATACTACTATAATAAGAGTAATGATGTGCAGGATATTTATACCGATCGGGAGCCGATCATTCCCACAGTGGATGATGAAGGTAATATTATGATTACCGTTTCATCTCCCGCCACGCTCATTTTCACTGCCAAGGATCTTCTTTACGGAAGAAACAATCCGGTTGATCATAATCCTTACGAGATGGTTATACGAAAGGACGGAAAAATAATCAGCGACGGATATACCGTTGAAGCGGGAAATCATATTTTCCTTGATTTGTTTATGAATAACGGCAGAATTTTCAAGCATTCATACACATGGGAGGTAATAGGCCCCGGAAAGGACAGCGTGAAAATAAACGAGGCTGAGGATGCACGCAATGTTTGCTATGAGCTTTATGCCTTGTCTGAGGGAGAGCCGTTTCAGATACGAGTGACCGCAGACGGCGATCCGACCAATTTTGTTACGACAGGGCTGATTACGGTTACAAATTCGCTTTATGGCAAAGAGTTTTTGAATGACGGAGAGTTTGTTACCGACGCCGAAGGCTTCCCGAATGATTATGTTTTCCGTATGCCCTCGAATAAATATTTGATTTCCGGTGAATTTTTAAATGCCGCTTATCTTTCCGGAAAGGATGTTTCGATTGTTGATTCAACCGGAATAACATATCATCTTGATCGAAAGAACCTTAAAAAGATAAATAGCAGCGAATGGAACGACACATATGCATTCAAAGCCTTATATAAGGACAGCGATGCTTATAAAAAAGCTATGCAGCTTATTGCATACCGCAATGACCATACAAGCTATCAAATAAATACAGATTATCAGATTATAGATTTTCAAGCCCATGGGCAGGATTTTCCTTTTGAAATAACTGCAACATTCAGACTTAATTCAAAGACTAAGGATGAGGCTCTTGCCGAATATTATGAGCAGCTTATGCGGCAAGGCAATTTATATGTATATGAATATGATAAAAAGCGACAAAATGTGACCGATACGGTCAAGGGGCTTACGCTCAATGAAAAAGGAGAATTCTCCTTAAAAATTACTTCTCCGGTTACGGCTGTTTTTTCAACGAAAATTTTGCTTGAAAGCTCAAACGAGTATTCCGAAGCGGAGGAAGAACTGACACGTACGGGCGATTACGAAAAGCCGCAGCTTTTTGCAATGCTTTTTGCTGTTTCGCTGATTGTCGTTATTGCAGTGGGTCAAAAAAAAGAAAAAACAGTCTGAACGGAGGAAGTACAGGATGAGATTTATAAAATTCATTTCATTATTCAGCTGCACGGCCATAGTTTTAGCTTCATTGCTGACAGGCTGCGTTAAAAACGGCGGAGACACTGCTGCTTCAAATCATGAAAACTCTTCAAAAGTCACAGCTGCTTCGTCACAGGTTATAAGCTCTCAGGAAACCGATTCAAAATCAGATAATTCCGGTATGGGCTCGGAAAGCACTTTGCCGGACGATTTTTGGGATGATTCATATTTTACGGCGCCGGATACCAAGCCGGAGGATATAGATCCGAACAAAGTCTCGCTTGATATTTACAAAAAATCTCAGAGTGACGGCAAGCTGGCTGTATGGATGTTCGCTATGCCGTCTGAAAACGAGCATACGGGAGACTGTATATTGCTGCGTTCGCCTAAAGGGAAGATAATGCTTATAGATACAGGAAGCAAGCAGGGCGGCGAATTGGTTGACGGTTATTTAACTAAACTCGGAATCAATAAAATAGATGTTTTGGTAATCTCTCATATGCATTCGGACCATGTAGGCGGCGTTGCTTCTATTATTGCAGAGCGCGAGGTGGGAGAGGTTTACGGATCGCCGCTCAGAGATTATCAAAGTATAGCATCACGAACCTTTATTACCGAGCTTCGCAAAAGAAAAATCAAATACAATGCGCTGTCTGCCGGCACGGAAATCAAATTTGATGCTGATTTAACGGTTGAAGCACTGTGGCCGAATAAGAATTACTCCGTTCCCGATGAAATGATACCCGAGGAAGACGGTACTTTTACCAATAATTCATCGGCGGTTCTTCGATTGGCTTATAAGAATAAGGTTTTCCTGTTTACAGGTGATATTGAATCAGAGGTTGAACGCTCTTTAATTGCCGAATGCCCCGAAAAGCTGAAATGCGATGTGCTGAAAATTCCGCATCACGGGTCAATTACCTCTTCGACTCAGGAATTTGTGAAAAAAACAAATGCTGATTATGGTGTGATTACAACATATGCATTTAATGATTTTGATGTTCTTAATCGGTATACCGAAAATAAGACCCGTACCTTAATTACAAGTATAAACGGTACAGTAATGTTTCTGACGGATGGCAACAACCTGCAGTATGCAACCGACCGACAGTAACTATCAGTACTAAGGTTGCCTTATGCAAAACGGGGAAAGATAAAATATGAAGAAAAGAAAAACACGAAAGAATATTATAGTACGATCCCGACATTTCAGGAATATTATTCTTTCTCTTCTGATCACCGTAATGCTTGTGCTGATAATTGTGGCGGCGACGGTATATAATCGATTTATCGAACAGCAAAGGCAGAATTCCGTTGATGATACGGTGCGTTCGTTAAAGAATATCGAAGCTACTCTGTCAAAACGCTTGCTGGATATGAAGCAGCTTTCGATAGTTGCCTCGCGAAATCCTGTTTTCGCTTATTATCCGTATGCTGATAACAAGGAAGCAGCTGCTAATGAAATCATATCACAACTTCAGAATTATAGCTCTGCAAACGGACTTTATATGTGTATAGGCTTTCGCAGAAGCAGTGAACCGAATATTCTTTATACTTCACTCGGCTGTTATGAGCAAAGCGAATTTGATGATTATCTTTTTTCCTTTAAAGAAAAAAAAGAATCGTCGGAAAGCGCGTTTTTGAGTGTCGAGATGGGTAAAAGCCGAATGCCGGGGAGTTGGGACGATAGCGTATATCGCCTGACCGACCGTATTGATTCCGGCATAGGCAAGCAAAAAAAACAAATGGAGTTTTATATCGCCAAAAGCGAGCTTGATACGATGTTTCGCAGCATCGTATCCGAAAACGGTTATAATCTGTTGGTTTTCGATGATATGGGGAAAATGATATATTCTCTCGGAAATATCAGCGAAGAAATGAAAAAACAGTGCCAAGGATTAAATAACGAAGGGTATACATCAATCAAAATCGGGAAAGAAGATTTTGCCTGCTTCAGCGAATATTCATCGTATAATAACTGGCATTATGTTTCGGCAATAAGCAATGAAAATCTTTTTAAGGAATATAACCATGAGCGATTTTGGTTTTTGAGGCTTATTATGATCAGCTTATTCATTGCAATATTCTGTTCTGCCGTTGCCGCACTGCTGTTGTACAGACCCATATGGGAAATACTCGGCAGAGTGACAAACGATAGCGAGAAAGAAGTGCCGCAGACATACCGTTTTGACGATATCGGATATATAAAGCATGCGGTGGATGATATTTTGCGTGTTAAGGAGGATACCTTTCGTTCAGGGGTATTGCTGAATCTGTTATGGGATCAATACGATGATCCGCAGCAGGCAGAGGCCGATTGCGAGGAAGCATCCGTAGGATTTCTTCATGACGGACTTATGGTCGGAGTTTTGGATTCCGAGCGGTACACCTGCTTTGATGTTCTCAGAGTGCTTTCGGACAGATTTGCATCGGGCGAGCTTATTTCATATGCCGTGCGTCCTCAGAGCAAAGCTTCGGGTTATTTTATACTTAATTTTTCCTATGAAAGCGATATTAAAGAGCGTGTTATAAGTATAATCCGTAACTATACAGAGCGACTGGGTAATTCGTGGAATATAGGCTTAAGCTACTGCCAGGGCGGAATAATGCGGCTTGGACAGATTTTCACACAGGCAAAAAGTGCCTGCAGGTATATTTCAAAGCAGACTAAAGGCGGCAATGTGGCTTTATATTCAGATATTGAAATGAAAATAAGCTCAGTTCAGTTAAGCGATTTCAAAAAAAATGCACAAAATCTTATAGCAAAAAGTGATCTTAACGGTTTGTCGGTTAAGCTTGACAGAATTCTGAATTCAATACCGGCGAATGCCCCGATAGAGGAATTGAGATTTGCCGCATACGGAATTATAGCAGCATTATCTGAGTCTGCAATGGCTTTGGATTTGCCCGCCGTTGATGAAACGGACGCTCTCGCAAAGAAAATTGTTTCAACCTCGGAGCCTGACAGAGAAAGAATTTCAGATGAGCTTTACGCACTTTGTCGCATACTCTGTGAATTTACAGAAAGCAGAACCTCGGATGATGATGCTCTGCTTGAAAAAATAAATGAAATAATCAGCAGGCGTATGTGCGATCAAATGCTGACACTGGAAACTTTTTCTGAGGAATGTAATGTTTCACCATCTTATCTCGGCAGATATTTTAAACAAAAGATCGGCACGACACCGATGCGATATATAAATATGAAAAAAATGGAGTACTCAAAGGAACTTTTAAGGGAAACAGATTTGCCGCTTAACGATATAGTAGCAAAAACGGGATATATAGATGTGTCAAACTTTATAAGAAAATTCAAGCTTGAGGAGGGAGTGACTCCGATAGGATATCGCAAACAGTTTAGAGAAGATAATATGTAAATATGCGAAACGGGATTTTACCGAATTCACATATTGTATGTAAAAAATAAGAAGATTATAGTAATAACAGATATGAATAAGAAAGGATAGTATCACATGAAACGAATCATTACAAGCATTATAGCAGTAACGCTGATGGTATCCATGCTTTTGACTCCCTTGTCGGGATGTCGGAAGAAGGACTCGGGGGATACATCTTCCGCGCTTGATGTAGGCTCATCGGAAAACTCGCTTCCGGATAATGAAAGTATACCGGAAGAATCAAAGGACTCTTCCGCAACATCAAACGGAAATTCATCTGCCGGCACTGCTTCTTCTTCCGTAAAAGTACCGGATAATATGAATTTAACCGGATTCCCGATAGCAAAAAAAACTGTAAAACTTAAAATAATGGTTGACACCTCTGCCGCACAGCCTGATTTTTCAAAGGTCAAAATGTTTCAGGCGTATGAAAAAATGACAAATGTTAAAATCGAGTGGATAAATATTCCCTCCGGAAACACACGCACAAAGGTAATGTTGGCTTTTGCTTCAGGAGAGCTGCCGGATGCTTTTTTGAAATGCGGAAGTGTACTTACAAACAGCACTCAGTATTCTTTTGCAAAGGATAATTTACTTTATGATATGAACAAGGGCGATCGACTTAAAACCTTTGCACCTAACTTCTATAAGTTTTACAGCGAAAATAATGATGTAAAAAAATCTATGACATTTGCAAACAATGCCGTATATTCTTTTCCCCAGGGTGTAGAAGCCATACCGAATAAGGTGGCGGGCAAGCTGTTTATCAATAAGGAATGGCTTAAAAAAAGCGGAAAGAAAATGCCGGAGACAATTGATGAACTTTACGATGTTTTGGTATATTTCCGTGATAATGATATGAACGGAAACGGTAAATCTGATGAAATACCGCTGTCTGCTCCGAATTATAACTATATTACATATATGCTTTACGGTGCCTTCGGTTTGGGAAATCGCGGCGTACACAGCCGATATGTGGATATTGACGAAAAAACCGGTAAAACACGCCTTATTGCCGCTTCCGTTAAATATAAAAAGTATCTTGAGTTTTGCAATAAGCTATACAACGAAAAGCTGCTCGACAATAATATTTTCACTATGACTGATTCTCAGTATGTAGCTAAACAGGCCGGCGGCAAGGTGGGTATGTTCTGTTATACCAATCTTGCTACTATACCCGATGAGATAGGAAATCAATTTGAGGGTATTACCAAAGCCCTTAAAGGACCTGACGGAGATCAAATATGGTATCCGGTACGTTCTAAGCTTCACAGCACCGGTGCCTTTGTGATTACAAATGCATGCAAAAATCCCGAAATAGCAATGCGCTGGGCGGATTATTTCTATTCGGATGAAGGAAATTTACTTTATAATTACGGCGTTGAGGGCGTATCTCATGTGAAAAATTCGGACGGGACCTATAAGTTTGTTCGTTCTGTTTATGATGTTGTGAATAACGGTCTTACTTTTGATGCGGCGGTAGCGACACATGTTGCAGTCGGCGGCAGCAACCCGATTATAACAAAGGAGCCTTATTTCTATGGTCGTGAAATGGATCCTATTCCTAATAAAGCGGCAAATAATATGACGAAATATTTTCCGAAAGAAATATGGCCGACCTTTATATTCACTCCTAAGGAATCCAGCACTCTTTCTGTCATTTCTACCGAGCTTGAAATGTACATTGATAAGATGGCGGCAAGCTTTATAACCGGCAAGGAAAAGATGAGCGGATGGGATGCATATGTTAAAAAGCTTTACGGTATGCGCGCGCAGGAAATGCTTGATATTTACGCTGCTGCCGATAAGAGATTTAAAAGCTGATGACTTTGTTTTAAACAAGAAAGGTTAAATTTATTATGGAAAAAACATTTCCATTGCTTCATAAAAAACAAAAAAACAAAAAGCAATAAATGCGTGCGGAAGGGTTTCTTACCTGGCGGCAGTCTATCGTTCGTTATTGGCAGCTTTATTTGTTGGTTTTGCCTGTTGTTGCCTATTTTATAATTTTTAAATACTGGCCGATGTACGGTGTTCAAATCGCATTCAGAGACTTTTCTCCCAGCAAAGGCTTTTTCGGAAGCGAATGGGTTGGACTTGAATACTTCAAGCAATTTTTTTCAAGTTTCAGTTTTACAGTGATTTTAAAAAACACGCTTCTTCTCAGTGTAACCTTGCTTGTCTTTTCGTTTCCGGCACCGATTATTTTGGCGCTTCTTATCAATGAAATACAAAACCGGCACTATAAAAAGGTATTGCAAACGGTTACATATGCGCCGCATTTTCTCTCAACCGTTGTTATGGTAAGCATGCTTGTTGCTTTCGTCAATACCGACACGGGAATAATAAATACCTGCCTGAAGCAAATGGGCTTTGAAGCTATAGATTTTATGTCGGATCCGAAGCGATTCAGACCGATGTATATTATAACCGATATATGGAAGGGAGCGGGCTGGGGTTCGATAATATACCTTTCCAGTCTCTCGAGTATAAATCCCGCTTTGTACGAAGCGGCGAAAATTGACGGTGCTTCCCGCTTTAAGCAAATGCTTCATATTACCCTGCCGGCGCTCGCTCCCACTATTGTTCTTATGCTTATAATGGATTGCGGGCGTATTATGAATGTAGGCTTTGAAAAGGTACTTCTTATGCAGAACAGTCTTAATCTCGATGTATCCGAAGTGATTTCAACATATGTTTATAAAATGGGAATAGGGCAGATGAAATTCAGTTATTCCACCGCGATAGATTTATTCAATTCGGTTATTAACCTTATTATGCTGCTGTCGGTCAATAAAATTTCAAAGAAAATCTCCGGCAGCGGAATGTTCTGATTTGGGAAGGTTATGAACCAAAATTCCTCCCACTTTGTCGCTCCTTCCACCTTTGAAACCTCGTATAAAAGCGGCGGTATGGTCTGCATACCCGAAATAAACAGCACAGTTTGCACTCCGCAGTTCCATATCATATTCATTATTCCGTTTATAACCGTTACAAAATAATCGCCCAGCTTTTGCGGAAGCCCCAGACCTTCAACTATTCCGTTAACGTCAAACATAGCCATAGCTACGCTTTCATCGGTTTTTATGTTTGAAACGCCCTCGGAAACAGAGCTTAGAATAACATTGAGTACCGCCCCGCTTGCAATTATTACAGGAAGAAAATAAAGCGCACGGAAGAATATTCTTCCCCGAAACTTCTGATTAAGCATAAGCGCCAAAATAAGGCTTATGATGATTATTACCGGAAACGAATAGAGAAATTTCACAACCGCCGAAGCTATATAGTCGAGGTAATCCGCGTTTTGTGCAAATATATATTTAAAGTTTTTAAAACCCACAAGGCTTGTTTTAAGTCCGTTTGTTGTAAGCGAAACCTTGGAAAACGCATAAAACACCGACTGTATTATAGGCAATCCGAAAAACAGCACCAGCCCTATAATCCAAGGGAAAACGCATATGCGGCCGTAATGAGCCTTTAAGGCGGTTATGCCGCGATTTTTCTTTCTTTTCATCTTTTCCCCTCCGTAAATATGTATGACCGTGCTTCAACCGTGCCTGCGGCTGTAACTGCGGCGGTAACGCCGTAATTTATATATACCTCAACGCCGTTATCAAAAACCGTTTTTCTTAAAGTATCGCTTAAAATCGAATGCTCCGAAATTACAGCGCCCTCAACTGCCTCAAAATACTTTAAAT
>ENA-OYVZ01000701-OYVZ01000701.1-human-gut-metagenome-genome-assembly--contig:-NODE-701-length-9777-cov-4.451142_pt1 | contig 9777 bp, 6 predicted proteins | sample MGYA00244162_ERZ653381 | MGnify/ENA primary metagenome ERZ653381 (study PRJEB26926, sample SAMN06165033) | human gut metagenome | biome: ENVO:00009003; feature: ENVO:2100002; material: ENVO:00002003...
AAGGGGGCGGGGAGGGTCAGCGCGTTCAGCCGGGAGCAGCCCGTCAGCGCGTCATGCCCGATTTCGCGCACGGTTGCGGGAATGGCGAGTGCCGTCAGGTGTGTGCAGCCGCGCAGGGCTTCGTGGTCGATGCGGGTCAGGGTGTCCGGGAGATTCAAGAATTCCAGCGACGTGCAGTTCATCAGCGCCTGCATGGGCAAGACGGTCAGTGCGTTCGGCAGGTGGACGCTATTCAGCGCGGTGCAGCCCGAAAGGACAGCGCCGCCGACGGTTGTCACTGAATCGGGGAACGCGACTTCGCTCAGCGCGGTGCAGGACGCGAACGCGCGGTACTCGATGGTTTCCAGCCCGTCATTCAGCGTGATGCTTGTCAGCGCCGAGCAGCCCTCGAAGGCACTGCCGCCGATGTGTCGGAGCGTTTTAGGGAGCGTGACGGCGGTCAGATCGGTGCGCATGATGAACGCGCACAGCCCGACGCTCACAACGGGGAGGCTGTCGAGCGTTTCCGGGAGGTTGATTGCGCCGCCTTGCCCGTAGTATTCCATGATTTCCGCGCCGGTGTCGATGACGCGGTAGGTGTAGTCACCGCATTGCATGGTGTGTACTTCCTTCATTATAATAATATAATTGTGGAGCGTGGCTGCCGGAGTTGGCTGCTTTTCCAATATAGGTCTTTTATGCAGCAACCAGAGGGCAATGAAAACAGACGAAGTCTGCGGTCGCCCTCTGGACTCCTTCGGATGCACTCCCATGTTTCTTGACTTTTATCGAAACATTTTTAGTTACTGCGCAGGGACGCTTCGCTGCCTGCGACAAAGGTGTCGGGCTTGACTTTTCCTTTGGAATGGTCACACGCCCAACCGTTGGGGCGTTGCCCCAAGCCCCACCAGAGGCGCTGCCTCTGGACTCCGCAAGGGACATTGTCCCTTGACCCTTTTTTTGCGCCCCGGCTTGAGCGCGTTTCCTTTATGGTTAATTTTCGCGGCTGAGTGCCGCCAGAACCGCGTTGCGCATCTGTCGAACCACCCGTGTCGTACCGGAATCAACCGTGTTCTGCATCGACAGAATCGTCATCTGCTGTCCGGGGAAGTTCGCGAAGTATGTTCCCAGCCAGCCATCCCAGCCATATTCGCCCGCGCAAGCTAATCCGGCGATGCGCCCCGGTTCAGCGCAAATGCGCATCAGGTGCCCGTAGCTGTACCCGTCCAGCGAATCCCACATATCGCGGCGAACAGCGTCTTTCAGCTGCGCCTGCGTCATGCAGGCGACTGTCGCGGGCGAGAGAACCCGCCGCCCCTCGTAAGTGCCGCCCGCCAGCAGCATGTCGGCAAAGTGGCTGTAATCCTCCAGCGTCGAAACAAGCCCCGCGCCGCCGGATTCAAAGGCGGGTTCGCGGTCGTAAACACCGACGGCAAGGTGGGTGCTTGTCCACGGCACAAGCCCGTTTTCCGTGCGCTTGTAGGCGGTCACAAGGCGATTTCGCTTGCTTTCGGGAACGTAGAAGCCGGTGTCCACCATGTCCAGCGGCTCAAAGAACTCCTTGCGGAGGAACTCGCCGAAGCGCATTCCGCTGACGACCTCCACCACCGCGCCGAGGATGTCCGCGCAGGTGGAGTAGCGCCAGTGCGTGCCCGGCTGGAAGGACAGCGGCTGCTGCCCCAAGCGGTTGCAGAACTCCACCGTCGGCACGCCGCCGCCCGCAAGGATTTCCTGCGTTGCTTCGTCAAATACCTTTGCGGCATACTGCCCCGCCGGGTCGCTGTCGGGGTAGCAGACGCCCGCCGTCATGCCGAGCAGCTCCATCAGCCACGGCGCGCGGGTCGCAGGGCGAATCGTGCCCTGCTTATCGACGACGCGCGCATTTCGGAAGCCCGGCAGATAACGGTCTACGCCGTCCATCAGGTCAATCTGCCCGCGCTCCGCCAGCAGCATCACGGCGGCGGCCGTAATCGGCTTGGATTGGCTGTACAGGCGGAAGATGCTGTCGCGGTGAATCAGCCGCCCCGACGCAACGTCGGACATGCCCGCCTGCGTATAGAGCATTTCCTCTCCGCAGCGCCGCACCAGCACGCTGATGCCTGCGCATTCCTGCGCTTCGACAGCGGAGGCGAGAATATCGGTGACTTGTTCGTGAAGGGTCATGGAAATAACCTCCTTGCATGTTCTTCAGCAATCATTCGTCGCTTTCGATGAAATCCGGCAGCTGATGCAGCGTCACAAAGCTGCTATCCCGATAAATCACCCGCAGCGACTCCGGCGTGTTCCCCTTGCTGCTGTCCGTCAGCCAGCTGGTGTGCCACACCATGAAGTATGCCCACGGGGCGTTTGCCGCGTCCATTTCCGCGCGGGTCGGAATCTGTCCGCACTCGTGGAACACAATCGGCATCCCTGCCGGGGCAAGCGCGGCACAGCGCCGGTATAAATCCCCCTGCGCACCGCCCTTGTAGCTGTCGCCGCCGAGAATGTCCACCACATCGTCCCCCGGATACCACGGGCGCAAATCCTCCGTTGCGTCGGAGAAGCCAAGCACCCAAATCAGATTCCGCAGGCCGTGAACATGCGTGTAGCGGTCGTACATCAGCCGCCACAAGCGCACAAAATTCGCCGCGCCGCCGCGTCCCCACCAGAACCAGCCGCCGTCCATCTCGTGGAAAGGTCGCCAAAGAATCGGAACGCCGTCTGACTGCAAGCGCTTGAGGTAGGGGACAGCGTGGTCAAGCCCATCCAGCAGACGGCGGTTCGCTTCCGTGCCGTCCACAAAAGCGGAAGCCCAGTCCAGTTCGCTTTCGCGGCATTCGGGGTAACCGGAGAAGAAATCCGCGCCCGTGTGCCAGCAGATGGTGGGTATGCCGCCGCGCGCCCACCAGTCCTTCGCGCGCTGCGTCACGCCCAGATAGTCGTTATCCATGAAATCCAGCCCTCGAATGGCAGGCTGACGACCGGTGACATCGGTCAGATAGCTGATTTCATGCTCAGTCGAGCGGCACCATTGGCTTTCCATCTGCCCGGTCAGGCACTTGCCGGAAAGCGATTGCAGGTATTCATAGACGCGCCGGGCGGCGGGCAGCGGATTTTCTGCGCAGAGGGGACGGAACATAATGCTTCTCCTTTGCCTTGCAAGAATCTGCTTGCAGTATAGCAGGAAATGCCCGCCTTTGCAACGGGTTGGATGAAATTCGTCTTGTTCCGGGCGGTTGTTTGTGCTATACTTATTATGGGTGTTTATTGGAATGCCCATGAGCCAGCGGGCATCCCCGCTATGGGAGTTAATAAATGAAGCTGAAAAAATTGGAGCTGTATGGCTTCAAATCCTTTGCCCAGCGGACGGAAATCGTCTTTGATGAGGGCATAACGGGCATCGTCGGGCCGAACGGGTCGGGCAAGAGCAACATCGGCGACGCGGTGCGCTGGGTGCTGGGCGAGCAGAGCGCGAAAACCCTGCGCGGCGCGAGCATGTCCGACGTGATTTTCAACGGTACGCAGAAGCGCAAGCCGCTGTCGTACTGCGAAGTATCGCTGGTGTTTGACAACGATGACCATGCGCTGGCGATGGAAGCTGCCGAGGTCATGGTCACACGCCGCGTCTACCGCAACGGCGAATCCGAATATTACTTAAACCGCACCGCCTGCCGCTTGAAGGACGTGGTTGACCTCTTCCGCGATACGGGCATCGGCAAAGAGGGATACTCCATCATCGGTCAGGGGCGCATTGACGAAATCCTCTCCCGCAAGAGCGAGGATCGCCGGCAGGTGTTCGAGGAAGCGGCGGGCATCGTCAAGTTCAAGGCGCGCAAGGAAGAAGCGGACAAGAAATTGCAGCGGACGCTGGAAAATCTGGAGCGCGTCGATGATATTCTGGATGAGCTGACGAAGCGCCTGAAGCCGCTGGAAGAGCAGAGCCGAAACGCCCGCGTGTATCTGGAGCTGTCCACCGAACTGAAGGATTTGGACTTGAACCTCTTCCTGATTCGCTCCGACCGGGCGCGGGCACGCTTGTCCGAACTGGAAAGCGAACTGCTGACCGTCCAGACGATTTTGGCGGACACGGAAAGCAACCTGACCGACAAGACCACCCGCCGCGATGAGACGCAGAACCGCATCGATCAGCTGGAAGAAGCCATCACGAAGGCGCGCACCGAACTGATGGAATGCGCCGAGCATGTGCACGAATCGCAGAAGAAAATCTCCGCCCTGCAAAGCCGCCGCGAGACGCGCAGCGAGAACCGCCAGCGCATCGTCCGCGAGCAGGAGGAAGCACAGGAGCGGCTGGCGGAAATCGAGAAGGATCATGTACGGATTCAGGCGGACGTGGAGAAGCAGCACAGCCTGATTGCCGACGCGGAGCAAATCCTCCGGGCGACGCAGGAAGCCGCCGAAAAGGCGCAGGCGAAGGAAAAGGAAGCGGACGCAGCGCTGGAAGCGCAGAAAGCCGCTGTCATTGACCAAATGAATCGCCTGTCCGATGTGCGCAACGACAAGACGCGCCTGAACACGATGCAGGCGCAGATGGAAACGCGCTTGACGGAGATTGAAGAATCCGGAGGGGCACTGCAGGAGCAGGAAGCTGCCCTGCGGGAAGCCTTGACTGCCGTCGAAAAGCAGATGGAAACAGAAAATCAGCATCAGCAGCAGTGTCAGGAGAAGCTGGCGCAGGCGCGGCAAGCGTCGGATGAGGCGGATACCGCGTATGCCAATTTGCGCGCGGATGTCGAAAAGCAATCCGCCGATATGCAGGCGGCGGCGAGCCGTCATAACGTCCTGACCGAAATGACGCGCGACATGGAAGGCTACAACATGGCGGTTCGCCGCGCGATGACCTACGCCAAGCAGCGCGGCTTGACGGGCGTCAAGGGCGTACTGGCGCAGCTGATGACCGTTCCGCAGGCGTACGAAACGGCGATTGACATGGCGCTGGGCGCGGCGCAGCAGAACATTGTCACCGACACCGAAGAGACGGCGAAGGAGCTGATTAACTACCTGCGCCAGAATCGGCTGGGGCGCGCGACGTTCCTGCCGATGAGCGCCATCCGCGGCAAAACGCTCTATGGCAATGAGCGCAATGCGTTGAAGCTGCCGGGCTGCCTCGGCGTGGCGAGCGAACTGGTGCAGTGCGCGCCGGAATATCGCGGCATTGTGGAAAATCTGCTGGGGCGCACGGTGATTGCCGACAACCTCGACCACGGCATTCCGATTATGCGCGCGGGCAATCACGCGTTTCGCTTGGTGACGCTGGAAGGCGACGTGATGCACTCCGGCGGCTCGATGACGGGCGGTTCGGCGCAGTCGAAGGTGTCCAACCTGCTCAGCCGCGAGCGTGAACTGAAGGAATTGACCGCGAAGCTGCAAACCGGGCGCGCGGAACTGGACAAGTGCCGTCAGGAACTGACGCAGCGTCAGCAGACGGCGCAGGAAAAGCGGCAGAAGGTCAGCGACGCGGTGAATGCCCTGCATCAGCAGGAGATTGCCGTCGCCCGCGAACAGGCGCGCCGCGAAAGCGTATCCGCCGACCTGAACACCCATTTGCAGCGGATGCAGGAGACTGAGCAGGCGCGCGTGCAGCTGCATCAGTCGCTGGAGGACATTCGCCAGCAGCTGGAGACCATTGAACATCAGCGCACGGGCGCGCAGGGCGACCAGAGTGCGATGGAGCAAAAGACCATTGAAATGCAGAATGCGCTGGTCAAGGCGCGCGCGGAAGCCAGCGCGGAAAACGACCGCCTGATGGTGCGCACGCTGCAATTGTCCGACCTGCGCCACGGCTTAAGCGACTTGGAGCGCGACGAAGCCCACGCACAGCAGGATCAGGCGCAAATCCTCCGCGAACAGGAGCGCCGCGAACAGCTGCTGCACGAGATGGACGAACTGGACGCCATTGACGAGAACGACATGAAGCGCGAGGAAGCCGAATCCGCCCGCCGCCAGAAGGAGCAGCTGCGGCAGGAGAGCGCCGCGCAGGCCATCGAGCAGCGACGTTCACAGGCGCAAAGTGACCTGCGCGACATCCTCAGCGACATGGAGAACCTGCACGAAGCCTACAACCGTGACAGCGAGAAGCTGCACAAGACCGAGCTGGCGAAGGCGCGCATCGAGGGCGACCAGAAGAATCTGCAAAACCGCATCTGGGACACCTACAAGCTGACCTACGCCGGGGCAGAGGAGTTCCGCCGCACGCCCTTCGACGAGAAGGAAAGCGACTGCCGCGCCGCCGAGCTGCAAGGGCAGATTCGCGCGCTGGGGACGGTCAACGTCGGAGCGGTGGAGGAATACGCCGAAACCAAGGCGCGTGTGGACGACCTGACCGCCCAGCAGCAGGACTTGAAGCGCGCGGAAATGGACTTGCGCGAACTCATCGAGCGGCTGCTGATTCAAATGCGGTCGACGTTTGTGGAGAACTTCTCGAAGATGCAGGGGTACTTCGCCGAGACGTTCACGCGGCTGTTCGGCGGCGGCCATGCGGAACTGAAGTTGATGGATCCGGACGACCCGCTGAACTGCGGCATCGAGGTCAACGCGCAGCCGCCGGGAAAGAAATTGCAGCTCCTGTCGCTGCTCTCCGGCGGGGAACGCGCGCTGACGGCGATTGCGATTCTGTTCGCGATGCTGAAATTGAAGCCCACGCCGTTCTGCATTCTGGACGAGATTGAAGCCGCGCTGGATGACGCGAACATCGGGTATTACGCGGATTATTTGAAGGAATACTCGAAGGGTACGCAGTTTATCGTCGTGACGCACCGCAAGGGGACGATGGAGCGCTGCAACAGCCTGTTCGGGGTGGCGATGGAGGAACAGGGCGTGAGCCGGATGGTGTCGGTGTCGCTGCAGGACTATCAGGAATAAGGGAAAACTGAAAGGGGTATCACGGCGGACAAATCCGCCTGATGAAAAAGGAGGCTTTTTGCATGAGTGAGAACGAAAACAATCAGTATCGACTGCTGTCGCCGTGGGCGTATGTGGACTATGGCATCCTGTTCACGCTTCCGGTCATTGGCTGGATTCTCGCCATCGTCTTTGCGCTGAATGACGACAACCTGAACCGCCGCAACTTTGCGCGCGGTTACTGGTGCGGCGTGCTGGTGGCGGTCATCGTGGCGGTTATCCTGTCGATTGTCGGGATGGTGATGGGCGTGTCGATCATGGATGGGCTCAGCAGCTATCAGTATAACTACCGATATTGATGAAGGGCTTACCAGAAGCGAGGCTGCCTGCCGGGTGCGGGCAGTCTTTTTTGCTGCCCGGATGGCGCAAGCAGCGGAATCCTCTTGTGAGGTTCCACAACAAATTGGGATGCTTTTGTTAGGAATGCCAAAATTATATTATTCAAAAAGAGAACGCTTGAGTTTTTTTGAGGGGAGGGTAGAATGAAAGTAAGGAATCACGAGGGAGGGAAATGACGTGGAAATTCAAAGAAAAGGGCTGAATCGGGCATTTATCGTGCTGGCGGTGGTGCTTCGGCTGCTGGGCTTGATTCACGGGGCTCTTCGGGGCTGACCGCTTCTACCTCGCCTACACGGCATTGGGCGTGTTGAAGCTGCTCACCGCGGGCGGCCTTGGCATTTGGGCGCTGATTGACTTCATCCGAATCGGCGTTGATTCGCTCCGCCCGGCGGATGGTTCGCCGTGGGTGGAGGAAACGCGCGACGAGAACATCCGCAGTATCGCCGCGAATATGCAGGCCATCGCCGAGAAGCTGGAGAAGCTGCAAGCGCAGAATGTTCCGGCAGAAGCGGAAAAGCCGGAAGCGGACGGCGAAAATCAGGAGACACACAAGGTGTCGCTGAAAAAATAACTTCCAATGGCAATAGCCGCAGGGCTGTCAGGCGCAGGACGCTTGGCAGCCTTTCGCGTGGGGAAAAATCCGCTTGCAAACTGCGCAAAAAACCAGTACAATAGAATCGTATCCCTGAATATCAGCATGAACGAGGTGCTTTTGATGCCTTTGTGGAAACGAACGCTGGCGGCGCTCCTGCTGGCGGTGATGATGATACTGCCCTTCGCATCGGCGGAGGATGCGGGGGAGGCCGTGCCGGATGACAGCGTGGAGTGGACGGAGGGCGCGGCGAACATCACGCGCGATTTGACCCTGAATGATGAGGGCGACGACGTGTCCGCCCTGCAAACCGCGCTGACGGATTTGTGCTATTACAGCGGCGACGTAACCGGGCGCTACGGCGAGGCGACCAGAACCGCGGTGGAGGATTTCCAGCGAGATTTTGCCCTTGCGGTGACGGGCATGGCGGACAAAGCGACGCAGGAAGCCATCTATGCGGCGGAGTATCGCCCGCTGCGGCTGGGATGCGTGGGCGAGGACGTGCGGCAGGCGCAGATTCGCCTGATGGCGCTGGGCTACTACACGGGCAAGATTTCCGGCCGCTATCTGCCCGCGACACAGGAAGCCATCCGCCTGTTCCAGACGGCGAACGCCCTGCCGATTACGGGCGAAGCGGATGTGCAGACGCTGGAGCGCCTGTTCAGCGGTGATGCCATCAGCCGGGATTCGTCCGCCGCGGCGACGCCCACCCCGTCGCCCACGCCCGGAATGCACCTCTCGGATGAAACCACCACCCCGACGCCCGCGCCGACGGTGGCGTTCGTCAAGAAACTGCAATACAACAAGTCCAAGGGCGAAGAAGTCAAGCTCGTGCAGACCCGCCTGACGGAACTGGGGTACTATTCCGGCAACATCAGCGGCAATTTTCTGGGGCACACGCGCAACGCGGTGAAGGCATTCCAGCAGCAGAACGCGCTGAGTGTGGACGGCATCGTGGGCGAAAACACATGGAACGCGCTGTTCAATGACCCGGATGTGCGTGCCGCGACCGATGATCCGAAGCCTACGCCCGAACCGACGCCTGTGCCGTTTGCCATCACGGTGGACGTCAACAATCAGGTAACGACCGTCTACGGGCGCGACGAAAACGGCGATTACACCGTTGTTGTGCGGCAGATGCTCTGCTCCACCGGCACGCGCAAGAATCCGTCGGATATCGGCACATTCACACTCAACGGGCGTACGGCGCGCTGGTGCTACTTCCCGGAGTGGGGCAGCCACGCGCAGTACTGGACGCGCATCAACTCGTCCATTGCGTTTCATTCCGTCATTTACAACACGGTCAATACCATGGATTTATCGGTCAAGTCCTACAAGAACCTCGGCAAGCGCGCGTCGCACGGGTGCATTCGCCTGACCGTTGCGGATGCGAAGTGGATTTACAACAACTGCGGGGCAGGGACGGTCGTTACGATTCGCGCCGATATGCCCGCTGACCCGGAACTCCGCGCCGCGCTGAAGCTGCCCTCGCTGAACACGAAGAACATGCTGCCCTACGTCACGCCGCAGCCGACCGCCGAGCCGGATTACCGCGCCGGGGCGATGCCGCCGCAGCCCTTCCGGACGCTGAAAGTGAACAGCTCCGGCGAAGATGTGTACTGGATGCAGCGGAAGCTGACGGATCTTGGCTACTATTCGGGCAAATGCTCCGGCACATTTCTGGCAGGTACGCAGAACGCGGTGAAGGCGTTCCAGAAGGCGAATGGGCTGTCCGCGACGGGGACGGCGGATGTCAAGACGCTGAATCTGCTGTATGCGGAGGAACTGTCAGCGACGCCCACGCCGGAGGTCGCGGCGGATGACCGCACGCCGGAGCCGCTGCCGACGCCGGCGGCGGGGCAGTGAGATTCCCTGCGGGCGCGAAATCCTGCGCCGCGAATTTGAAAATAGTATAAAGGCACCACCGCACAATTCGGCGGCGCGTCTGGCGATGCCTTTTCCGCCATCTG
>ENA-OYVZ01000703-OYVZ01000703.1-human-gut-metagenome-genome-assembly--contig:-NODE-703-length-9754-cov-6.152799_pt1 | contig 9754 bp, 9 predicted proteins | sample MGYA00244162_ERZ653381 | MGnify/ENA primary metagenome ERZ653381 (study PRJEB26926, sample SAMN06165033) | human gut metagenome | biome: ENVO:00009003; feature: ENVO:2100002; material: ENVO:00002003...
GGTGTCGCCGTTACCTTCGGTGTCGGTGTTGCTGTCACTTTCGGTGTTGGTGTCGCTGTCACATTTGGCGTTGGTGTCACTTTCGGGACTTTCTTTGAAATCATATGCCATTCGCCAGAGTTGCTGACAACCGTATGACATACCAGCCATCCTTCGGATGTAGTTCTCAAATTAACAAAAGCTTTTGGTGCAATTACCGTAGCTTTCATACCATCTGAGTCCAAATTCAAATTCGCCACATAAGGCATATTCCATACAACAGACTCTGCCATTTCCTCATGTGTTTTACTTCCATTTTTGACAGTAACCTTATATTCCGGAATGCGAACAGTATCTTTCAATGATACATTAAATACTAAGGACTGATTTGCTCGCAATGTAACCTTAACACCACCATTCTGAATTTTCCCCGCAGTGATATTTTCAACCATAGCATCTGCATCCACATATACAATTTCTTCATCAATTCCTGTAATGTCTACATGATAATTGTTCATGTCCTTAACATCTTTTGGTGTTGTGTAATCTGCCTTTTTCACAACAGATTCTGCATAGTTTGAAACAGATGCAAGCATTGCTTTAACTTCATCTTTCACACTTTCCTTTACAACTACATAAGGCGTCCCACGGAATTTCGACTCTCCCACAACTTCCCCAATCCGAATTTCTCCGGAAGCATTTGCTTTGCTCTCGGAAATCGTGTTTCCATTCCAATGACCATTCCCCTGGTACTTACCTACGGCAAAGTTTGTCTCCATATCTGCTGTCTGATTCAGATAATTACAAACAATTCCGTACTCAATGCAATCTCCCAAAAAAGGCTGATTATTTGACGCAAATGAAATTCCGCCAATCACCCCGATTGCAATTGCGATTGAGGCAACAGCAACCGCTGTTTTTGCCCAAAAGCTTCGCTTCAATCTCCTCATCATATTCCTCCAGTCTTTTAATCTTTTTAGTTTGATTTGTTACAAGATTAGTATAATTTTATACTATCGCCAGTATAACATAAACCTATCACATATATCAAGAAGTTTTTTTCAATTTTTTACATTTTTTTAATGATATCAAAGTTTCAAATCAGAAAACACCAGAAAGGCAGTTTTGCTATGAAAACATTCACTGATATCCATATAAAATAAGCCATACTTCACTATATGAAATATGGCTCATCCAGTTGAGTCTTATTCAAAATTCATTTTCTATTTTTTCAGGAATCTCCCACTGAATTGGAGTTTCTCCATTCTTTAACAAAAAATCATTTGTCTGGCTAAAAGGTTTACTGCCAAAGAATCCTCGGTATGCCGACAAAGGGCTTGGATGAGGTGCTTTCAGCACAAGGTGTTTTGGATTTGTCAACATTTTCGCCTTTTCCTGTGCCGGCTTCCCCCATAAAATAAATACAATTGGTCTATCCTGTGTATTTAATTTAGCAATTGCCGCATCCGTAAACTCTTCCCAGCCGACACCACGGTGTGACATCGGCTTATGTGCCTGAACCGTAAGCACCGTATTCAAAAGTAGAACACCTTGTTTTGCCCACGAAGTCAGACAACCGTGGCTTGGAATTTTGCAGCCCAAATCATCGTGCAGTTCTTTGTAAATGTTTTCAAGAGACGGCGGAATTGCCACCTGTGGTTTCACCGAAAAACAAAGCCCATGCGCCTGTCCTTCATTATGGTAAGGGTCCTGTCCCAGAATCACAACCTTAACCTTCTCAAGCGGCGTGAGATGAAAGGCCGTAAAAATTTCATCTGCCTTTGGATATACAATTGTTTCACTATATTGTTTCCGAATAAAAAAGAATAAATTTTTATAGTATTCTTTAGAAAATTCTTCATGCAATGCACACTCCCACTCACCTGTCAAAGCACTCATAACAACCTCCCTCTTTTATAACCGTACACTGATTCCCCGCTCTTGCAGGTATTTTTTCAATTCAACGATTTCAAGTTCTTTAAAGTGGAATAGCGAAGCTGCCAAAACTGCATCCGCTTTTCCTTCCGTAAGGGCATCATAAAAATGCTCTTTTGTTCCTGCACCGCCGGATGCAATAACCGGAATTGAAACATTTTCTGAAACCGTCCGTGTCAGTTCAACATCATAGCCGTCTTTTGTTCCATCACAGTCCATGCTGGTCAAAAGAATTTCGCCGGCACCTAAGCGCTCCGCTTCCATTGCCCATTCCACGGCATCTTTTCCCATATCTACACGACCGCCATTTTTGTAAATTGTCCATCCACTGCCGTCTGCCCGTCTTTTGGCATCAATCGCAACAACGACACATTGTCTTCCAAATTTATCCGCAGCATCCGATACAAGTGTCGGATTTAAAATTGCCGCTGAATTCACTGCAACCTTGTCCGCACCCTCGCGCAAAATCATACGAAAATCCTCAATCGTGCGGATTCCGCCGCCTACCGTGAACGGAATAAACACCGTTTCCGCCACTTTACGAACCATGTTCGCCTTTATCTCTCTTGCATCACTCGATGCTGTAATATCTAAAAAAACCAATTCATCTGCCCCTGCTTTTCCATAAGCAGCACCAACTGAAACCGGGTCTCCCGCATCAATCAAATTAACAAAATTAACTCCCTTTACCACTCTTCCCTCATTTACATCCAAACATGGAATTACTCTTTTCGTAAACACCGAAATTCCTCCTATCTTCGTCTTATTCTATATGGAAACAAAATTCTTCAAAATTTCCAGCCCAACATCTCCGCTCTTCTCCGGATGAAACTGGGTTGCAAAAATATTGTCATGTTCCACTGCCGCATGTACCGGAACAATATAATCCGTTGTAGCTGCTACATCTTCAATATGTTTGGCTTTTAAATAATACGAATGAACAAAATACACATATACATCCTCCGGAATTCCTTTTAACAGTTTCGAATTCGGACTGATTTTCAAAGAGTTCCATCCCATATGCGGAATTTTATATCCTTCTTTTTCCGGAAATCTTACAATTTCACCGGGAAGAAGTGAAAGTCCTTTTACATCATGTTCTGACTCATCACTTCGCTCAAAAAACAACTGTAGCCCAAGGCAGATGCCCATAATCGGTGTACCGGATGCCGCCACATCCTGCAGCACTTTTGTCAGTTCATAGCGATTCATCTTTTCCATCGCATCCTCAAACGCACCAACTCCCGGCACAATTACATGATCTGCTTTCTTAATTTCTTTCACATCTCTTGTAATCACCGGATGTTCCCCAATATATTGTAACGCCTTCTCAACGCTTTTAATATTTCCTGCATCATAATCCACAATTGCTACCATCGTTTTGTATCACCTCTGTCATTGTATTAGAATAGCCGACCGGAAAACCGGTCAGCTATCTTTTCATTATCTCTCATCAGCTTCATTTCTCTTCTGCCACTGCAAAAGAATCGCCTGCAAGCGGTCTGTGTATTCCTTTTGTGTCTCGGAAGCAATAATATTTCGTGCCTGTGATTCACTGACACCGAACTCATTGTACAGCTGATTTGCGAGTTTACTCTCCAATTCATTGTACTGGCTGAGCATATCATACTGCTCCGCTTTTGCTTTGTTTGCATCGTAAAGACGAATTCCACCAATCAAAGAATCCAGGGATTCCAAATACATCTTCATCTTATAATAATTCTGATAAGCATCATACTCACGCTGGAGCTGCATACACATACGCACCTTCTGTTTGAGTTCTTTCGACGAATCCGAAACAGAGACTCCTGCCAAAGAATCATAGGCGTTCTTATAATCCCGCTGTTCAAAAGAACTCTCCGCACTTTTTACGGATGTCGTATAAGAAAGTGCCTGACTGCCAAACACAACCGCTACACAGAGAAGTCCGAAAAATACCATAACAATCGCAGCACCAACCGGATTAATTCTGCCAACCACTTCATTAGCTTCCTGCTCGGCTTTTAATCGTTTCTTTTCTTCTTTTTCTGCCGCTTTTGCTGCTACTTGTTCTGCCTTTGCTGCTGCTTTTTTTTCTTTTTCTTCTTTTGCCTGCTCTGCTTTTGCTGCCTTTTCCTCTGCTGTCTGCTGTTTCTTTTCCTCTTTCGCCGCTTTCTTCTCTTCAGCGTCAGCCTGCTCTTTCTCACGCTCTTTGGCTTCTTCCTCTGCGGACTGTTCCGTAATGATATTACCAAAAATACGTTTAAAGAAACCGTCTTTTTTCTCTTTTTTCTCTTTCTCCTGCTTTATATCTTGTACATCTTCCTCTGTGTCATCTGAAACCGCCAACGGCTCTCCGGACACACCAGCCGCTTCACTATCATCCAACACCAAAGGATCCAGCGCCAAATCACCAAAATCATCACCGGCATCTTCATCCATCTGCGGAACAAATTCTTCCTCAATTTCAGGAAATTCCGGTGCCTCATCTGCCTCACTGTAATCCACAGCAGAAAGTGCATCATCATAAATATCATCTACAGATAAAGCATCTGCATCATCGGCAAATACGCTTTCCTCATCATCTTCCCGAAAAAGAGAAGTCTCAGCCGGACTTTCATCCATAGGCTCTGCTGTTTGAACCTCCTCCTCCGGCTGCACTGCGGAATCCGGCTCATCATAATCTTCATAATCCTGCGAAAGCAGTGTCAAAAGTTCATTTACATCCGCTTCTCCATCAGAAGCTTCTTCTGCCGGTTTCTCCTCCACCTGTTCGTCCATAACGGGTGCCGGTTCACCTGCATTTTCCGGTTCTTTCTCTTCATCACTCATGCTCTGCATCAATTCTTCCAAATAAGCCTCATCCATCTGTGATTCTTCATTTTTACAGTCTTCACACAATTCTTCGCCATCCGGAATTTCTTTTCCACATTTTCTACATAAGGTCAAATGTCACACCTCCTCTTGCCAAAGCACAAACTTCTTATTTAAGCAAAAGGTCCAGCTGATGAACCAATCTGCCAATCTCCGGTTTAGAAAGCTGGGCATCTACACCAAGTGCCTCTCCTTTACGTTTCATCTCATCATTTACCAAAGATGAAAAAATAACAACCGGAAGTCCTTCAAATCTAGGGTCTTCTTTAATTTTCTTGGTCAGATGATGTCCATCCATCTGTGGCATTTCAATATCCGTAATAACAAGTGAAATATCTTTTCCAATCACCGCACCATCTTTCATCATGCGGTCCAAAGTGTTCCATGCTTCCAGTCCGTTGCTTGTTGGAATCAAATGTGAATAGCCAGCCTTTGTTAAGCATTTCTTCAACATCTCAAGAAGCAGCGGTGAATCCTCCGCAAGAAGGATTGTGTAATCAATACGGGAGCGCTCACCCATTGCCTCAATCTCAGACAGCTTAAGTCCCGTTTCCGGATTAACTTCCGTAACAATTTTCTCAAAGTCAAGAACAATAATTATTCTTCCGTTAATCTTTGTAATGCCGGTGGCTACCCCTTTACCATTTCCACTAATGGTAGAGTCCGGTTTTGCGATGTCTTTCCATGATACACGGTGAATACCAAGCACCTGCTGAACATGAAACGCTGTGTGTAGACGGTTAAAATTCGTAATAATATACATATCATGAGATGTGTCAGCGCTTGGCTGAACACCTAACGCTTTCGCCAAATCAATTACGGTAATCAGCCGTTCTCTCGGCATGAAGATTCCCTCTATGTACTCATGTGCATTCGGCACCATCGTTGGCTCTTGATACGGACAAAGTTCATTAATCTTTGCCACATTGATTCCATAATGCTGATTACCAACCACAAACTCCAATAATTCAAGTTCATTGGTACCACTCTCTAATAAAATTCCTGTTTCTACTGCCATTGTCTCTCTCCTCCTTACTCCATGTCATCAATATCATCAAACTGACCGGCATCTGCATCCAGCCCCATTGTATGAAGGGTTCTGACTTTGCGCCGTTCTTGTTCTGCGGTAACTAAAATGTAATCTTTAACTTCTTTTGCATGCCGAATATGCTTTAATTCGAGCGTTGAGTCCGTTACATCACTGGAATAACATACAACCGTTCCTAAGCGGAAAATTCTCTCTAAAAAACCGGTCACAAGTTTTACATCCTGAATCCGATACATCAATGTATCATCTTCTTCCGTTCTGAGAAAACCTTTTTTAATATTTACTACCTTTTCCTCAATCCGGTAAGTTGTAAAAGAAAGCGGTAGTCCAAAAAACAAACTTCTCTTTTTTTCCTGATACATAAATGCCTCCTACTTCATTTTCACTGATGTTTTATTATTCCCTTCTTCAATCGACAAATCAATTGAAGAAGCGTTTGTCGCATTTTTATCTACCTGAAATACTAACACTGCCTTCTGTGACTTTCCTTTCGCAATCACAGCTTCCAAATAATCCAGTTGATTCTCCAATAAACTAATCTGTGGAGAATAAGTTGTTCCGTCCACATTCAGCTGATAGGTGATTTTTCGTCTGTCAATCAGTTTAACCTTTTTTTTCGCACCGGAATTATTTTTTAGTGAAAACTCTGCAACAAGTAGTTTTTTCCCCTGTTCGGCACGAATCTGTGAACTTCCGTATTTATCTGCCAGACGATAAGAAGTATACAAAATCGAAACACCTTTCAGATGATATAAATCATCTAACGATACTTCCTTTTTGGAATCTTCCGGTGCAGCTGCTGTCTGTTCCGGCTGCGATTCCTGTGGTGCGTCTGACGCCTGTGCAGCTGCCGATGTTGGTGTCGGTGTCGCCGGCATCGGTGTCGGCGTTTCTGTAACCTCCTTTTCTTCTTTTGTGATAAGTCGGTACGAATATTTGTCAGAATTTTGGAGCAAAACACCTGCTGCGTACTCCGCAATTTCATTTTCCTGCTCCTCAGACAAATTTTTTATATCCGCACATCCGGTAAGGGATAGAACGGACACAGCCAAAACGGCACATAAAAAACGTATCTGTCTCAAAAAACCCCTCCTTTTACAATTAAATCCAGTTTATTTATTATAGCACATATCCCGTCCATCAATCAACACTTTTCACGTCAAGTTCAAACCAAAATTCGACACCATTGTCATAATTTTTCACACCAAACTTCTGATTATGGGCATCCATAACGGCTTTTACGATAGATAAACCAATTCCATTGCCACCATATTCTCTTGTCCTTGCCTTGTCCACTTTGTAAAATTTCGACCAGATTTTATCCATATCTTCCTCCGGAATCGGATCTCCGGTATTGAATACGCTGGTGCATACACGGTCACCTTTCCGAATCGTCTTAATTTCAATTTTATTCTCGTATTTCACATGATTAAGTGCATTGCTCACATAATTGCTGACAACCTCCTCAATCATATACTCATCTGCCCAGACCATAATTGGTTCCTCATCCGGATGGTATGACAACGTAACTTCTTTCTGACGGAACAAAATATCAGAGGAATTTACTATCGACTGAATTACACTTCGCAAGTCAAAATGTTCAAAATGAACCTGGTCATTTCCAAACTCTAACTGATTTAAACTCAGTAGTTTTTTTACCATCTTGTTCATCTTGTCAGCCTCGTCCACAATGACTTCACAGTAAAATTCACGGCTTTCTGCATCATCATTAATATTTTCCTGCAATCCTTCTGCATATCCCTGAATCAAAGCAATCGGCGTCTTCAGTTCATGCGAAACATTCGCCAAAAATTCCTGCCGCATCTGCTCCTGCTCCGAACGCCTCTGTAAATCCAGCTGCAATTCATTATTCGCTGTCTTTAATTCGGAAATGGTTTTCTCCAAGCGGTCTGACAAAGCATTCATACTGTTGCCAAGCACTCCGATTTCATCATCACGGTTATCTTTATAACGAGTTGAAAAGTCAAGTTTCTGCATGTTTTTTGCATGAGTTGCCAGGCGCAGAATCGGCTTCGTATATTGATTGCTGACAAAATACATAATAAACACGCCGGCAATCATCACAATCATTCCGACATACAGCATAAACTGATTCGATACACTGGCACTTTCCTGTATACTCTGATAATTACTGCGCAGATAAATCCAGTAATTATCGGGCATCTTTCCTGTGAGTTCCAAAAAATTAGAATCTACTCTCGTATCATACACATTATACATCGAATAATTTGCTGTCTGTGTAATCATTTTACAGTTATCGTCTAGCTTTTGCCCAAAATAAATTGATTTTACGTACTTATCAAGTTGGTTTTTTGTTACCTGTTGCAAACGCTCACTGTCACTCGGATATACATACGCTAATTCCGCGATATCACCAGACCCTTGGTAAACCCGAATCTGCACAAGATAAATGCTCATGTTGGTATTGCTCGAAAGCTGGTCTAACTTATCATAAATTGTATCTTTTTGCTCGCTGTCCATCTTATTCCAATCCACATTTTCACAAATATTGATAACACGCGAATAAACGCCCTGCATCTGGCTTACCTTATTGGACTGATAAAAATATGGCAAAAGCACAACGTTTGCAAGACTGATAACACCGATAATAATAACAATGGTAACGACAAAAATCGCTACCAGTCTTGTTTTCATGGAACGCTTCAAGATAATCACTCCATTTCCTATACTTCAAATTTATATCCCATACCCCAGATTGTCTTAATGTACTTTCCTTTTTCACCCATTTTACTGCGGAGTTTCTTCACATGGGTATCAATCGTTCTGGCATCACCAAAATAATCATAGTCCCACACGTGATTCAAAATCCGTTCACGTGAAAGGGCAATATCTTTGTTTTCCATAAAATAGGAAAGCAGCTCAAATTCCTTGTAACTCAAATCCACTTTCTCACCATCAATTATAACTTCATGTGCGGAGCGGTTTAACACAATTCCGCCATATTCGAGATTTTTCTCATTTGCCGAATTGGTTCTGCGAAGCAGTGCCTCTACACGCGCCACTAAAATCTTTGGACTAAACGGCTTTGCAATATACTCGTCCACCCCAAGTTCAAAGCCACGCAGTTCGTCATTTTCCCCGCCACGTGCCGTCAGCATAATAATAGGCACTTTGGAGTACTGGCGGATTTCCCTGCAGGTTTCCCAGCCATCCATCTTTGGCATCATAACGTCCAAAATCACAAGAACAATGTCCTTATTCTCCATAAAAACATCTACGGCTTCTTCGCCGTCTGCCGCCTCTAATACACGAAAATTCTGCTTTGTCAAAAAATCGCGTACCAGCTTTCTCATACGCTGTTCATCATCTACGACTAAAATTGTATTTCCTGCCATATATAAACTCCTTTCACTGATTCAGACTGTCCTCTTTTTGCTGAAGACGTTCTTCCCATTTTTCATATTTGTCAATCAACTCTTCTTCCATATTAGCCTTATAATTTGTAAAATATGTGAAAATCGAGTATTCAAATCGAAAATTTATTACAACAAAACCAATCAAAAGAACAACTGCCGCAAAAAGGGCAATTTTCAGTTTCTTATTCAGTAACTGCTGCCCTTCGTACAATCGCTTCCACTTTGCTTCTTTTCGTGATGTCTGAGCAATAACATCCGGCTTTTTCTCATTTTCTTCCTTAATTGGAATTGGCGCTAAAGACTGCTCACTCACGAGTCCGCTTTTCCCAATAAAATGCCGCAGTTCCATCAAAAAATTATAACCGGCCATCGTATGAAACATCTTGTCCGACACGCATTTATTATAAATTTTCAAAGCAATTTTCGGATTTTTCAAATCCGCTGAGTGAATCAGTTTTTTTATCTGCTCTGCTTCTTTTTTCGTCTGTTCATACGATTCACGGCTCTCAAAAGAATACTGGTTCGTTACATAATTTTCAGC
>ENA-OYVZ01000714-OYVZ01000714.1-human-gut-metagenome-genome-assembly--contig:-NODE-714-length-9697-cov-4.995229_pt1 | contig 9697 bp, 7 predicted proteins | sample MGYA00244162_ERZ653381 | MGnify/ENA primary metagenome ERZ653381 (study PRJEB26926, sample SAMN06165033) | human gut metagenome | biome: ENVO:00009003; feature: ENVO:2100002; material: ENVO:00002003...
CGAGATTCATGAGCGTCTCGTGGGCTCGGAGATGTGTATAAGAGACAGCACCTGACGCATACGCGCAACGTCGCACGGAATCTCTGGAATCTCCTCATCGCAGCCGTCATAGTGCAGACAGATTCCCTCCTGCTTGAGCCGGTTGCCGTACATAAAGACCGTATCTTCAAATTCCGCCAGAACATCGGCCGTTTCGACATGGAGTGTAAACCGCCCGTCCTGCATTCGCGTGAATTCCAGCAGTTCCTCGACCATACCGGTAAGTCGCTTGGCCTCACGCGCAATGATCACAACGCCGCGCCGCGTCTCCGCGTCCAGATTTTCGGATGTCAGAAGCGTTTCACCCCAGCCGGAGATGGCCGTAAGCGGCGTGCGCAGTTCGTGCGACACAGAGGAAATAAATTCCGTCTGCGTTTTCTCCGCTTGACCAATCTTGACGGACATATCATTGATGGTACCAACCAACTCGCCGATCTCGTCGTCATACTGACCGGGGATCTGCACGCCGTAGGAGCCGGCGGCAATGCGCTTGGCCGTCGCGTTGATCTGCGAGACGGGCACCAGAATGGACTTGATAAAAAAGCTGCTCAGGAAAAAGATCGAGCCAATAAACAGCAGGCCGATCGTGATGGCAATCAGTGCGATCATCAGGATCTGAAGATCCGCATTGCGCAAACTTGTTACATAGCGCAGCACGCCGATCACTTCGCCGTTTGTATAGATCATCGGACTGGAAACGGCCAGAATGCGCTCCCCTGTCAGCGGGTTTCTACCCTTGTAGTGCCGGATCTGCTGGCTGTCGATCGCCTGCTGAATCTCGGGCGTCGAGGCAGAACGTCCGGCAAATTTTCCATAGGAGGAAGCGACAAGCTTTCCATTCGCAGAAATAAATTGCAGTTCCAGCCGGTCCTTTTCTTCAAAGGTCTGTGCAAATTTGATACAGGACTGATAATATTCCTTGTAACTCTGTGAGATGTAATTGCTGAAAAAATCGGTCGTTGTTTTCGCCTTGTTTTCAAGGCCGGAGCGAAGGTTAGTGTCGTAATACGCCGCTACAGAAAACACTACACCAAACACACAGGCTGCGACCAGCAGCATAATCACGCCTACGTTATTGACGAACCAGCGCCGCTCAATGCCGGACAGGCGTTTCTTTTTCTTCAAAAAGCCTCACCTCGCGCCTTATGCGCCCCACTTGTAACCAAAGCCCCAGACCGTTGTAATGTAGGTCGGATTTGCGGTGTCGTCCTCGATCTTAATGCGCAGGCGGCGGATGTTCACGTCAACGATCTTGAGTTCGCCGTCATAGTCCCGGCCCCAGACCGCAGCAAGAATATCCTCACGAGAAAGTGCCCGTCCTGGATTCTGCATGAACAGCTTGACGATGGCGTATTCCACCTGCGTCAGCTTGATGCGGCGGCTGTCCTTATCCAGCGTCCGGTTGCGTGTATTCAAAACGAAGGGGCCGTGCTTGAGTTCGATTTGATTAGAAGACCCGTCTGAATCAATACGGCGGTACAGCGCGTCGATGCGTGCGGTCAATTCCGCTGGACTAAAGGGTTTGGTCATATAGTCGTCTGCGCCTGTCATCAAGCCGGTGATCTTGTCCATCTCCTGGCTCCTTGCAGTTAACATAATAATACCGATTTTTTTATCTGTCGCCCGGATGTTGCGGCAGACCTCAAATCCGTCGATGCCTGGCAGCATAATATCGAGGATCGCAACGCCGACATCTGGATTGACCTTCAGCAACTCCAGCGCCTCTTCACCGGTTCCGGCCTCCACGACCTCATATCCAGCGCGCTTAAGATTGATGACCACAAAGCTTCGGATGCTGACCTCGTCTTCCAAAATCAAAACCTTTTTCATTCTGTTTTGCTCCTCACGTCTCTCCTGAATTCCAATCAATATGAATAAAGTGGAACATGTCCTTTAGTCTGTCTTCCGACAGTTCGGAAGCCCACTTTCCTGTTCCAAGCTTTGCTGCATAGGCAACATCGCCCTTCTCGGCCAGAATCAATCTGCCGTCTGCGGATGCGAACTCATATCGGTTTTCACCGGAAAACTCATAGACTGTAAAAATCAAATCGCCGCGCCGTCCATTTTTCCACTGCGAAAACGCGTAGCCGCGCACGCCATCCGTCTCTGCGCTGCGCGTGATGCAGAACTGGTTCTGCCAGCTGTCTGGAAGCTTCAAAAACCACCCACCAGAAAAACTGTGATAGGTCGTCAGCTTTGGAAGGCTGCGCCCTTCCATATCAAGGTTATACCAGCTGATTGCTGCATCATTTTCATCAGATCCCTCTGCTGTCGGAAGCGGCAGGATCTGCGGCAGTTCAATCAGTCCATCTTCGTCAATATCAGCGGCATAGACATAATAACTGCGAACAGTGGAAACCGCACTTTCTGCCTCATGTGCAGTAACGTTTCTGAAAGTACCGTCCTGAAAGGCAAACACGTCGGTCACAAGGCTGTTATTTTCATATGCGCTTGCAACAAAGACAGCGGGAACATCCTTCATCAGATTCCCACTCAAAATGCGTTTGACTTGGGATGCGCCAGCGGTCAGATACGCTTCCGGTTCGCGTTCCAGCTGCCCGTCCTTCCAGTGATAGAGTTCTGCAACACCCTGCGGCTGCTCTGCGTCAAAGCGGAGAATAAAAATATCTTTCTGACCATCGCTGTCAAGATCGGCTACGCGGTATTCCGAATAGTTGGCGTTCATCAGTTCGGACACATGGCCGTCTGCGTAGGAATAAGCGCCGAGCGATTGCAGAACATCGGTGGACAGCTGCCAGCCGATGACAAGTTCGATCCCTGGCCGATCTGTCAGCTGTACATATTCCACGCTTGCAAAGCTGGTGCCATCGCCCTCAATCACATCTGTCAGGTGATAGTCTCCGTCTGCGTGAGAAAAGATACAGGCTCTGAGCGGCTTGTCTCCTGCTGCTTTCAAAAATGCAATCGCTTCGTCCATGCCATCGCCGTCGAGATCGGCCAGCTGCACAGACTGCTGGTTTACACCGGACACCGGCGCGGCATAGGAAGCATTTTGGCTGGTCAGGACTTTTTCAATCGCAAGTTCCAGTCGGTCATACTCGTCAGAATGCCGCGGCAGCGTATATAACTCGTCAACTGTTTTGACAAAGCATCCTGTCAGCAGCAGTGTCAACGCCGCAGAAAGCAACGCAAGTCCCAGCTGTTTCCTGCGCAATCGTCCCAACTCCTTTTCAACTTTTTATAGTATAACATGTCAAGTTACAAAAGTGTAGCGAATTTGTAAAAAACAAGACTACTTCACAACTACATTTTTTTCGCCAAGCTGTTCTCGCAGTTCCTGCAGCATTCGCTCGTCCAGCGCACATGCTCCGCCCATCCGTGCACCAGTATCGGCGAAGTAAATGACAGCCCGTGCCCTTCCGGGGAACATTTTCAGAATTGGCAAGACCTTTTTTGCAGATTTCTGCCCGGAATTCTCGATTTTCAGATAGACAGTATGCGCCTGTGCCGCTGCCTGACGAGCAGTTTGCGCAGCATCAAGATCCTTCATGTCCCCAACCTGCATCACGCGGTTCACAACCATCTGCGGCGGTTTTTCATCGCGCACAGAGATGCGCCCATTCAGGATAACAGCGGCGTTTTCATAGAGAAGTGAACCATATTGGTTCAAAATCGTGGAGAATGTCAAAAGTTCCATGGAACCGGTGTCGTCCTCCACTGTGACGTATGCCATCATGGAGCCGGAGCGCGTGGTCTTCATCTTGATTGCCTCCACGATTCCAGCGATATTCACAATCTGCTCATCCTGATAGGTCTCGTCGCCATTTTCAAAGCACTCAAGAATCTCGCCGATAGGCACAACATCCATGCCGCGCAGCAGAGGGCGGTACTCGTCCATCGGGTGGCCAGATAGATACAGGCCTGTTGTCTGCTTTTCCAGATTCATTTTCTCCTGTACACTCATTTCTGGAATATCCGGCACCTGCACAGCAGGCATAACGGCGGCGCTGTCCTCGCCGGACAGCAGATCGAACAAGCCCATTTGACCGTCGATGTTTTTATTTTTCCGGCTGGCAGCAGCGTCGAGCACTAGTTCGTAAATGCGCAGCATCTGGGCACGGTTGAGTCCAAAACTGTCGCAGGCGCCTGCCTTGATGAGATTTTCCAGCGCGCGCTTGTTCAGATCTGTCCCGTACATACGGGAGGCAAAATCCTCAAGACTGGTGAACTTTCCACCCTGTTCGCGCTCGTTCATGACCTTCTGAATAAAGCCGCGTCCGATATTCTTGATCGCCGCCAGACCGAAACGGATTCCGCCTGGCACAACAGTGAAGTTATCATTGGATTCATTGATATCCGGCGGCAGCAGCGCAATACCCATCGCACGGCACTCGGAAATATACTCAGAAATCTTGACTGAACTGCCCAGCACTGACGTCATGAGCGCCGCCATATACTCACGCGGGTAATAGCATTTGAACCACGCAGTCTGGTACGCGATCACCGCATAGCAGACGGAATGCGCCTTGTTGAACGCGTAGTTCGCAAAATCATACATCTCATTATAGATTGCTTCCGCCGTCTGTTCTGGGATGCCGTTTGCGACGCAGCCGGTGATATTGCGCGAGGCATCGCCCCGGATAAAGGCGCCGCGCTCCTTTTCGATGTCCTTGACCTTCTTTTTGCTCATGGCGCGGCGCACCATGTCCGCCTGGCCAAGCGAATATCCGGCAAGCTTCCGGAAAATCTCAATGACCTGCTCCTGATAGAGAATGCAGCCGTAGGTGACGGAAAGGATAGGTTTCAGCATGGGATGCTTGTATTTGACAAGCGATGGGTCCTGCTTGCAGGCGATCAGACGCGGGATCGACTCCATCGGGCCGGGGCGGTAGGCTGCAACGATGATGGAGAGATCTTCAATCGACTGCGGCTTCAGGCCCATGCACACGCCCGTCATGCCGGTCGATTCCATCTGAAATACGCCGGCCGTTCTGCCCTGCGTGAGCATGTCCATAACCTTGGGGTCGTTGTCCGTCACGCGGGACATGGAGAAATCCGGCTCCGTCTTCCGGATATCGCGGATCGCATCGTCAATGACGGTGATGTTTCGCAAGCCGAGGAAGTCCATTTTGAGAAGCCCCAGTTCCTCCAGCGTCGTCATGGTGTATTCCGTGACAATGGTTCCATCATTTGTTGCGAGGGGCACATAATTGTAGACTGGCAGCTTGGTAATGACCACGCCTGCCGCATGTGTCGAGGTATTGCGCGGCATGCCCTCAAGAGCCATGGCCGTATCGACAAGTTCCTTGACGCGCGCATCGCCGTCATACATCTGCCTTAGCTGTGAGGACTGCTTCAGCGCGTCCTTGAGCGTGATGTGAAGCGTGGTCGGCACGAGCTTTGCAACGGCATCTGTTTCGGCAAATGTGAAGTTCATGACCCGGCCTACATCGCGGATGGCAGCTCGTGCCGCCATGGTGCCGAACGTGACGATCTGTGCGACATGATCCTCGCCGTATTTCTGCCGGACATAGTCAACGACCTCTCCTCGTCTGGTATCCCCAAAATCCATGTCGATATCCGGCATGGTCACACGAGCGGGATTTAAGAAGCGCTCGAAATACAGGCCGTATTTCATCGGATCAATCTCGGTGATATGCAAGCAATAGGTCACCATGGAGCCAGCGGCGCTGCCGCGTCCAGGCCCAACGGGAATCCCGGCAGATTTGGCAAAGCGTACAAAATCCCACACGATGAGGAAATAGTCCGTAAAGCCCATTTTCTCAATCATGTCGATCTCATATTCCAGCTGCTGCATGTATTCCGGATGCGCCGTGCCGTACAGTTCATCAAAGCCTTCCCGGCAAAGCTGCTTAAGATAGGAAAGACTCGTTACCCCCTCCGGAAGCTTGAATTCCGGCAGGAAGTACTTACCGAATGTGAATTCCACATTGCATCGCTCTGCAATCTGGACGGTATTTTCAAACGCTTCCGGCACATCCGGGAAGAGACTGCGCAGTTCTTCTTCACTCTTGAGATAGAATTCTTCCGTCTCAAATTTCATACGGTTCGGGTCGTCTACCGTCTTGCCAGTCTGGATGCAGAGCAGCACATCCTGCATTTTTGCGTCTGATTTGCGCAGGTAATGCGCATCGTTCGTCACTACGAGCGGCAGGCCCAGCTTGTCCGCAAGCTTGCGGATCTGTCCGTTGACCGTTCTCTGCTCAGGAATACCGTGATCCTGCAATTCCAGATAAAAGTGCTCTGGGCCGAAGATCTCCGCATATTCGCGCGCAGCCTGCTCTGCTGCATCCAGGTCTTCCTGCATGATTGCCTGAGGGATACGGCCCGCAAGGCATGCTGAGAGCGCAATCAGTCCCTCGTGGTGCTCCCGCAGCAGATCCATATCCACGCGCGGACGGTTATAAAACCCCTCGGTAAAGCCGAGCGAAACCATATAGCTGAGGTTTCGATAGCCAATTTCGTTTTCACAGAGCAGAACCAGATGATATGGCTCCTTATCAATGCCATGAACCTTATCAAAGTGTGTTCGGCGCGCAACATAGACCTCGCAGCCGATAATGGGCTTGATCCCGGCTTTTTTTGCTGCGCGGTAAAAATCAATCGTGCCATACATGACGCCATGGTCGGTCAGGGCAATGGCGTCCTGACCGAGTTCCTGCACCCGGTCCATCATAGAGCCGATGCGACAGGCTCCGTCAAGCAGGCTGTATTCGCTGTGAACATGCAGATGCACAAAGGCCATGGCGTTTTCTCCTCTCAGCTTTCGTCCGCAAGCGCAACAAGCTTGCGCATGCGGTGGTTCATTGCAGACTTGGAAACAGGCGGGGTCTGCATGGAAGCAAGTTCCTGCAATGTCGCCTCCGGATTTTCAAGCCGAAGTTTCGCTGTCTCACGAAGCTTCAGCGGCAGATCGTTGAGTTGGCCGCGTTTTTGAAGCTTTTTGATTGCTGCGACCTGCTCCATCGACGCATCTACGACTTTGGTCAGATTTGCTGTTTCACAGTTGACGCGGCGATTAACGCCATTGCGAAGATCCTTTTCGACCTTTGCTTCCATCACTCCCATTGCGCACACCGGCGCACCGATTGCGGTCAGAAAGTCCTCAATCATATCACTCTGCTTGAAATACAGAATGCTGTTTCCGCTGCGTGTTGTCTCCTTTGGGGCAAATCCGGCATCCAGCAACAGCGTGTACGTTTCGCGGCTGACCTTATAGTGGGAGGTCGTCAGTTCCAGATGATACCGCTTTGCAGGATCTGTAACAGACCCACCGGACAAAAACGCGCCGCGCAAAAACGCCAGCCGTTCCTCGTCCTCTTCCAGCATGCCGTAATTCACATGCAGTGTCACATCTCTGGCCGCTGACAGGCCAAACTGTGCAAACATTTTATGGATTTTCCCCTGTGATTCCATAACAAAAAGCAGCTTTCCGGTATCTTCCTCCGGCTCCTGATCAAAGGAAAAGCCGAAAACCTTTTTCATGAGACGCGGCAGGCGTTCTGCCAGATCGCGGGATTCCGTTGTAATGCGGACAAACTCAGATGTAAACGCATTGCAATAGAGTAAAATGCCATACAGTTCGGCAGCGGCCTCCATTTTTCGATTGATCGGCAGCCGACACAATTCCTGCTTGACGTTGGATGAGAAAGACATAACGGCGTTCACCTCCTCTTGTTCTTCAGGTTCTAAATTCACGCCATACAGACAAAATCGCACGCGCCAGAGCGTCAGAGTTATGGCGGATATAACGTCCTGGCTCCAGAAGCGGGAACGTGCGCACGGCAAGCCCCATCTGTTCCAGATCCTCACGGCGCAGTTCAAGCTGCGACACGCCTTCCTTTGCGTACGGCTCCATAATCTCCGGCGGCACGGGTTCATCATTTGCAATGCACACGTCCATTACGCCTGGGCCTGCGTGTTCCAGGATTGCACGGACATGATCGTCGGCGTCATAGCCGTCTGTCTCGCCATCCTGCGTCATGATATTCAACACATAAATCTTCAATGCTCTGCTCTGCCGGACGGCATCTGCGATGCCACCGACCAGAAAGTTCGGAATAATGCTGGTATACAGGCTTCCTGGGCCGATCACGACAATATCTGCATCGCGGATAGCCCGAACACTCTCCGGCAGAGCAGTCGGGCGTTCCGGTACAAGGCGTACCTTACGGATGCGGGAATTATTGATTTTTTTTGCGTAAAAGATTTTGCTTTCGCCGAGTGTACGGCTGCCGTCGTGAAATTCAGCTTCCAGACGCACGTCCTGATTTGTAACGGGAAGAACGCGGCCGGTAATGGCCAGAACATCTCCCATGCGGTGAACCGCTTCGTCGAACGAGCCGGAAATGCCGTTCATCGCCGCCAGAAACAGATTGCCAAAACTCTGCCCGGCAAGGCTTCCGTCAGTAAAGCGGTAATTGAGCAGCTGCTGCATGGTTGGTTCCGTGTTGGCAAGCGCCATGATGCAGTTGCGGATATCACCCGGTGGAAGCATGCCGAGATCCTCCCGGAGCATACCGGAGCCGCCGCCGTCGTCCGCTACGGTGACGATGGCTGTAATATTCTTCGTATAGGTTTTCAGACCCCGCAGCATGGCGGATAGCCCATGACCGCCGCCGATTGCGGCAATGCGCGGCTGCCTGCGGTGCGGCTCATAGAGCCGGATTTGTTCTGTAAATTCTGTCACGTTGCTCACCTTCTGCCCATATCACGGTGGCTGAGCGTGGCCGCGTAGCCTTTCTTGGATACGAACTCAAACAGTTCTTTTGCAATGCAAACGCTCCGGTGCTTGCCGCCTGTGCAGCCAACGGCGATCACAAGATCCGTTTTACCCTCGTCCAGATAGTTAGGCAGCAGGAACGACAGCAGATCCTCGGTTTTTGCCACAAAGTCCAGCGTCTGCTGGTATTTGAATACAAAATTCTTCACAGGCTCGTCCAGCCCGGTCTGCTGCTTCAGTTCAGGGATATAATACGGGTTCGGCAAAAACCGCACATCGAAGACCAGATCAGCTTCCAGCGGCAGACCATATTTGAAGCCGAACGACACGACACGCACGTCCATCGAATGCTCCCGCATCCCGCCCGCAACCAAATCGATCAGCTGGCCGCGCAGTTTGCCTGTAGAAAGATTAGACGTATCAATGATTGCGCTGGCGCGGTTGCGCACAGGAGCCAACAGTTCCCGTTCCCGCGCGATGGCGTTTTCAAGCGTGGAGCCGTCCTTCATGAGCGGGTGCAGACGGCGCGTTTCCTTATAACGCTTAATAATGACCGCTGTGGACGCCTCGATATAGTAGATGGAATATTGCAAGTGCATGTCATCTAGCTTCTGCAGCGCCTGAAACAGGGCGTCAAACGTCATGCTTGCGCGGATATCCGTTACAAGCGCGACCTTCTCATACCGTCCCTTTGTCGCCAGACACAGCTGTGCAAACTGTGGGATCATCTCCGCCGGCATATTGTCAACACAGTAAAATCCGAGATCCTCAAGGTCGGACGCGGCCTTGCTCTTTCCTGCGCCGGACATGCCGGAAATGATAACAAACTGCATAGTTTTCTCCTTTTACCAGATCCGAACCTCCGGCTCAAGCCGGACACCGGATGTCTCCCATACACGGGACTGCACCTGTCTCTTATACACATCTCCGAGCCCACGAGACGCTCATGAATCT
>ENA-OYVZ01000715-OYVZ01000715.1-human-gut-metagenome-genome-assembly--contig:-NODE-715-length-9677-cov-4.836936_pt1 | contig 9677 bp, 9 predicted proteins | sample MGYA00244162_ERZ653381 | MGnify/ENA primary metagenome ERZ653381 (study PRJEB26926, sample SAMN06165033) | human gut metagenome | biome: ENVO:00009003; feature: ENVO:2100002; material: ENVO:00002003...
GTCGGCAGCGTCAGATGTGTATAAGAGACAGAGACAGTGCCATTCACCGTGGAACTTTTGAACGATCCCACCGATTGGCAGCTTTTGAAGCTGGAAAACAGCTTCAAGCGCGAAATCGGCGAGGAAACACTTATAAAATTCCAGCAGAAACAGCTTCAGCAGGCCGTCCGAGAGGGGAGAATTACATTCTTCATGGCCAAGCGCGGCTATCGTGCCGTGGGCATGTGCAGCGTCGCTGCATACTATTCGACTTTTTCCTGCTCGAATACGGGTGTATATGAAGATTTTTACATTGAACCCGCCTTCCGCGGCAAGGGAATTGCACGAATGCTGGCGAGGGCAGCACAAAACTGGTGCAGAGAAAACGGCATCACGAGTTTAACTGTATGCTGTGCTCCGTGCGATGAGGCAATGTACCAGGCTCTGGGGTTTTATACCAGCCTTGGGGCAACTTTCGCACATACGGAATAACAAACTGAGCAGGCAGTACATCGCTTCAGCTGTGTACTGCCTGCGTTTCAATTTTTATAGCTTCAGCTTGGAAAGGGGATTGGCCTCTGCCGCGATTTTCTTATCCGTGTTTTCAATGTGCGTGTAGATCTGCGTCGTATTCAGATTTTCGTGCCCCAGAACCTCCTGCAGCGTTTTCAGGTCAACGCCGTTCGCCAGCATCAGCGTTGCGGCTGTGTGCCGCAGCTTATGCGCGGAAAACTGCGACGCGTCAAGCCCAGATTCCAGCAGGTGCTTTTTGACCAGACGATGCACGGCAGAAACACTGATACGGTTTTTATCCCGTGAGCCAAAGAGCGCTTTATTGTCTGTCAGCACGATCTGTTTCCGCTCATCCAGATACCGGTCGATGGCTTTCCGGCAGGAAGAACCCATGTAGACAATTCTTTCCTTGTTGCCCTTGCCGACGACACGGATACGATCCTCATAGACGTCCGTAAGATTCAGCCCAACCAGTTCCGAGCGGCGGATACCGCAGTTCAGAAACAGCATCAGAATTGCAAAGTCCCGGTTTTTATTCGGCCCATCGACAGATTTCAAGAGCGCGGTAGATTCTTCCAGTGTCAGGTATTTCGGCAGGCTGCGGCGAATTTTGGGGAATTCGATGTCCTTGACCGGATTGTTCTGGATCTGCTTGGTGCTGATGGTCAGGTACTTATAGAACGCCTTGATAGCCGACAGCTTCCGCGCACGGGCAGCGGCAGCGATTCCGACATCAGCCGGGCCTTCACGGTTCTGACGGTCGTTTGTGAGATAGGACAGAAAATCAAACACCTCAGACGATGACACCGTATCGAGAACGAGTGCGTCGATCCATTTGATGTCGATCTCATCAAGCGGCGTCTGATACGGAAGTTCCTTGCGCATCAGCGTCAGAAACCGAAGAAACATCCGCAGATCCAGATGATATTCCGAAACCGTACGCCGTGATTGACCCTTGATAGATTCATGATACGATAAAAAGTCCCGCAGCACCTGCGGACATTCAGAATACGGCTGCATGCATAAAACTCCTTTAGAGCATCCTTGATAATGCTATTATAGCACATCTTCTCCTGCAACGCAACAAAATCTTTATTTTGTTGCGTTCACTAGGTCCAAATAGCACCTCATTCTCTTCTGCCGCGTGCTGGGTTTGTCGGCCTTTTTTCTTTCTGGTGGTACAATCATGTTCCTTCATAGAATCTTAAGCAATGCTTAAACGGATGCTTCCGTTCAGTTGAACGCGGATGTGATATACTTGAGCGTAGAAATCACAAAGGAGAAATATTCTATGAACGCGGCAGTCAATGCGTTTTTTCTGATTCTAAAACTGCTTTCCCTCTACTTTCTAGTTGTTTCATTGTTCAGCCTGTGTAAACGCAAAATGCAAAAATCCTCCACTACGCAAAGGCGGTTTGCAGTGTTGATCGCAGCCAGAAATGAAGAAAGCTGCATTGCAGGGCTGATTGAAAGTCTTTTGGCACAGAACTATCCGTCAGAACTATTTGATATCTGGGTGCTTCCGAACAACTGCACAGACCACACTGCGGATGCAGCGCGGCACGCCGGAGGCAAGGTTCTAGAAATGCCGACCTCTATCCATTCCAAGGGTGCCGCGCTTCAGTATGCTGCAAACACGCTTCTGCATGGTTCTCGTTATTATGACGCATTTTGCGTATTTGACGCTGACAACGAGGTTGATCCTGCGTTTTTATCCGAAATGAATCAAGCGCTGTCACGCTCCGCTATCGTCAAAAGCCGGATTCTCGCAAAGAACCGTATGCAAGCCGGAATCAGCGCCTGCTATGAGATTTATTTCTGTACGGCAAATCACTTTCTGAACCGTGCCAGAGAAGCTTTAGGACTATCCGCCAGAGTAATAGGAACCGGCTTTGCCATTCGGCGCGATTTGCTGGAAGCGTTGGGCGGATTCCCCTGCTGCACGCTTGCGGAGGATGCTGAGTTGTATGCAGCCTGTCTGACGCACGGCGTCCGGATCGGCTACTGCGAAAGCGCCGTGACCTATGACGAGGAGCCGATCACATGGCGCGCCTCGCTCGTGCAGCGCAGACGCTGGATGAGCGGCATCATGCAGGTTTCACGCCTGACGCTGCCAAAGCTTTTTCGGAATTTTCTGCGCCGACCCAGTCTGAACCGGCTGGACGGTATGCTTCAGCTTGCGTTTCCGTTCCTGCAGGCGCTGACCCCGTTTTTTACACTGGCAGCGTTCCTCGCGGGCAGCATATCCCTGCAAAGCCTGCCGGTCAGTCTGCTCTCCGCTTATGCTGGCAGTCTCGCGGTGGCTGCTGCGGCACTGGTGCTGGAAAAACGGCTGGATTTCAGACTGACAGGCGGCATCCTGCTCTATCCTGTTTTCATGGCGTGCTTTCTGCCGCTGCAAACGCTGGCGCTTTTCAAAACGCAGACGGTATGGCATGAGATCCGACATTCCGGCGTGAGGCTTGCATCGTCAGAGTTCCAGCTTCGCCGGAAGAAAATCGCATGAACCAGCTATACTCCATAGGAAACCTCTCAATGCTTATCCAAGTGCATAAATCACGCGATACAGGACCTGTTTCCAGAAGCGCTTGTCTGCGAGCAGCTGCTTTGTCAGCTGTTCCGCGTGCGCTTGCATCGGAAGCAGGTCTTCCCTGTTCAGCTTATGATGGCTGAATCTTGCCTTTTCAGCGATTTCCAGAAAATCGCTTGGAACCTCTGTTTTGGTCTGCCGGGCGAGCCAGCAGATGTGATGATAGAGCGCGACTGCCCGGCGGTTGGACGATCCCTTCCCTATTGCGGCCATTCGGACGCTGAACCGTAGTGCGCGCCAGAGAAACAGTGCGGCGGCCAATGCCAGAACAGGCCAAACAAAACACAGGATGCTGACGGGCTTTTTGTTCGTTTCCTGCGGTGTTTCCTGACTTTCTGCGGGGGTATCCGGGACAGCGGGCGGTTCGTCGCCTGCGGGCAGCGTATCCTCCGGCGGAGTTTCTATCGGCTCGGTAAGTGCGGCAATGGGCTCGTCCGGCGTTATCTGTGCAGGAGCATCCGCTGCGGGCGTGGGGTCCAGAACGAACCAGCCGATACCGTCCTTATAGTATTCTACCCATGCATGCGCATCGTCAGAGCTCACCTCGCTCCAGTCTCCTGCGGATACCGTTGTATAATATCCGGTCACATACCGAGCAGGAACGCCCATGCAGCGCAGCAGAATCACTGCTGCGCTGGCAAAGTGGACGCAGTAGCCGGTATCGCTGTCGTGCAGGAACCAGGAGACGAAATCCTCGCCAGACGGTACGGACGGTGTGTCAAGATCATAGCGTGCACTGGCAGACACATAGAGATTGACAGCTGTTACGATCCGCTGCAACTCATCGCCCGACTGCACGCCAAGTTGCGGCAGAATATCTGCGATCGCCTGCCGGGTGTCTTCCGGCACCTGCGTATAGGTCTCGTGGACAAACGTTTCATAGTCTCCATTATCGACGAAGCTGCCGCGCATGCTGAAATATGAGATCGAATAGGATGTCTGCTGCGAAGGGTTTTTGACATAGGCGTCATAGTACGGCACAGCATCCTCCGGCAGTGCCGCCGCAAAGTACGGCAGATAATAAATGCCGGATTTCATATTCGTTTCAATCTGCATGTCAGGGCTATAAGAGACCGGAACAATACCAGCCAGCAGTGCGTTCACCATGCCGTCGGCGTCCGTGTAATCGTCCTCCGGAAGCGATTTCCAGTGATTATCCTCATACACAGCAAGTGAATCACCGCGCAGATGGCAGACGCCGCTATTTTCCGACCGTACGCGCATGACTGCGCGGCCATACTGCCGCTGCGGGCCAACACGTTCGAGATTGACACTGCTGACGCTGGAATCCCAGAGATAGCTGCCGAGCGTGCTGGGGCTGATGGGCGAGGTGAATTTCACCTGCCCGGTCTTCGCGTCGCGGCGGAAGAGCGTCAGCTTGTCTGCAGCCATGGAGATGGTTTCCTGCAGACGGTCGGACCATTCGGCGCGTTCGTAGGTACCAGCCGGAAACAGAACAGCGATCAAGCCGATTAAGAGCGCCAGCGGCGCGGCCAGCAGCAGCGCAAGCCGGTTCCCCTCACCTGCCTGCCGCGCACGGAGCAGCTGCGTTAAAAGAAGCAGTGCAAGAATGCCCACAACGAGCAGGATGGCCCAGACCGCCGGAGGCGTCTGCAAAATGATCAGGCACAGTGCCAGAACCGGCACCGTCAAAACGAGCAGATAGACAAGGCCTTCGCTGCGCATGACCGTCCAGCTGCAAAGAAGCGCATAGAGCGCCGCAATCAGAATGAAAATCAGTGTTGCGTCCGCGTCGGCTGCGTCTGTCAACTGAATCATCTGTATACCCGGAATTGCCTCCGAATATTGCTGGGTAACGGCAGAGACAAGCGTGGAAGCACTCTCGATCAGCTGAGCGCGCAGCATATAAAGTCCACCGCCCGCAAGCGCAGCCACGGCCAGCAGCCAGATCCAGCTTTTGGGCAGCAAAAGCAGCGCGGAAAAGAACAGCGCCGCAAGAACGCACGCGCATGCCAGCAAAAGTCTGTCCGCCGGAACGGAAAAAGATGTTATAATGCAGAAACACAGACCGCCAGACAGGCCGGATGCGCAGAGCAGCGACGTAAAAAACGTGTATCTTGACGATCTCATGCCTGCTGCACCTCCTGTGTCTCCGACTGCACATGATAGCGCCAATCCGCATGCGGGTAGGCTCTGGATGCAAGCGAAGGTGTATTACCGGTCAGATGGGTCTGTAAAAGCGTATTCAAAAGCGATTTCAGATCGTCCAATGTTTTGACTGACTTTGTCTGTGGCTCCAGTGAATCCGGCTCGATCCAGTCAATTTGATGGGGCACTCCCCTGTCAATCAGCCAACCAGACAGCCACAAAAGCTGCCGCAGTGTGCTATCCAACTGCGTGCGTGTACCGGAAAAGTCAAAACTCAGTACAATCAATCCCAGATCCGGCTCCTCCGCCTCACGGACAATCAGCTTGTCCGACTTGGCAGACAGCTTCCAGTGAATCTCATGCAGACTGTCGCCGGGACGGTATTCACGCAGATCGTGGATCTCAGAAAATCCACCGCCGGGCTTTGGGTGATAAGAACGGTATTGAAAATGACTGAGGTTCGGCAATTCGGCTGGCTCCTGCGGTTCCGGCTCGACAGCGATAGCGCAAGCGGCCGGCAAGTGCAACGGTAGGCTAAACAACCCCAGTGCATCGCATACGCGCCCTTTATCAAGCTGAAAGGTTTGTACGCCTGCATGGCGCGTATCAACGCGCTGCACAAAGCCGAGCGTTCCGGCAAGTTCCAGCTTCTGCTGGCATGCCTCACCGTCTACGGCGTCGGATACCGTCAGGAGGAAGCGGCAGCAAGATACCGGAAGTTTTGCTGCATGCTGGGCAGTCAACCGGTACTGCGCAGTCTGTCCGCAAAAGCAGCGAACCGGAAGTTCCACTTCATAGGTCGCGTGAAGCATGGCTGGCAAGCTGATAAGCAGTGAGAAAACTGGCAGCAACAAGGCAAACATCAGCAAAAAAAAACGAAAACCATCCAGTATAAAAGCTGTGAAAGACAACGGCCGCAAGCAGAAACAGCCCGTAGAGAATGCGGTTTTTCGCCATGGCCTTATAGTCTGGGTGCCGGGACCTGACGCAAGATCTCGTCAAGCAGCTGCTCCGGCGTGATCTGCCGCGTTCCGGCTTCCGGGGCCAGCAGCAGGCGGTGCGCGATGACCTGCGGGAACGTTACCTGAATGTCCTTTGGCACTACATAATCCCGGCGTTGGACATAGGCGACTGCTTTGGCCATTGCGGTCAGAGAAAGCGTTGCACGGGGGCTAGCGCCGCGCAGAATCATCGCGTGATTCCGCGTAGCGTCAATCAGTGCTACGATATAGTCAATCAATTCTGTCTTGATGTAAACAGCAGCCGCCTCGTCCTGCATGGCGATCAATTCCTCTCTCGAAAGGACTTGCCGGACAGATTGCAGCGGATTGACACCCTGCCGGGCAAGAACCATATTGCGTTCATCTTCCGGCGCAGGATATCCGATAGACAGCCGGACGGCGAACCGGTCCATCTGCGAATCCGGCAGCAACTGCGTACCGGCGGCTCCGGTCGGGTTCTGCGTGGCAAAGACGATGAATGGCTGTGGAATCGGGTGGCTGACACCATCGACTGTGACCTGCCCCTCCTCCATTGCTTCCAGCAGTGCGGACTGCGTGCGTGAGGTCGCGCGGTTGAGTTCGTCCGCCAGAAACAGATTACAAAGCACCGCACCCGGCTGATAGACCAGCCTGCCGATTTCCTTCTGATAAACAGAATAGCCCGTGATGTCCGACGGCAGAACATCCGGCGTGAACTGAACGCGGCCATATTCCAGTCCCAGCGCGCGTGAAAAAGCCAGCGCCATGGTCGTTTTACCGACACCAGGGATATCCTCCAATAGAACATGCCCCCTTGCAAGCAGCACGGTCAGCACCCATACCAACACGCGGTCCTTTCCGCATACCGCTTTTTTGACTTCCTCCAGAATTCTTCCTGTCTGGTTCAAACTCCCGCCTCCCTTATGTATTTATATTTAAGTATAGCACACCTGCGGCGAAGAAAACATAAATTTTTCCTGAAGATTGATTTTTCGCAGAACTCCGCCGATTCCGCGCGATTGCCTGTTTACTTTTCCACTGTTTTGGGGTATGATGAAAAAAATTTAATTGAGAGGAAGTGCCTGTATGGCAAATGCAGTGAAACGAATCGGTGTTCTGACCTCCGGCGGCGATGCCCCCGGCATGAATGCAGCCATCCGCTCTGTCGTGCGTGCGTGCACCTACATGGGAATCGAATGCGTCGGCATCCGCCGCGGCTATAACGGTCTGATCAACGGCGATTTTACAGTTCTGAAAAACGACAATGTCGCGCATATCATCAATCGCGGCGGTACGATGCTCTACACGGCGCGCAGCGATGAATTCCGCACGCTTGAGGGGCAAAAAAAAGCTGCCGCTACCTGCAAGCTGCTTGGGCTGGACGGCATTGTTTCCATTGGCGGCGACGGCTCGTTCCGGGGTTTGGTAGAACTTGCGAAGCAGGGCGTTTCGGTCGTCGGCGTTCCGGCCACGATTGACAACGACATTGTCTGCACCGATTATACCATCGGTTATGACACGGCGGCCAATACCGCTGTCGAGGCCATTGACCGCCTGCGTGACACGATGCAGTCGCATGAGCGCTGCTCTGTCGTTGAGGTCATGGGCCGCAACGCGGGCCATCTGGCGCTTTACGTCGGCCTCGCCACCGGCGCGACGGCGGTTCTGGTGCCGGAAAAGCCGGTCAATTTTGACAGCGACGTGATTGACCGCATCCGGCAGGCACGGCTTGCAGGCAATACGCACTTCATGATCATTGTCGCCGAGGGTGCAGGCAGCGCAATCGAGATCGGCAAAGGGATCCATGAGGAACTTGGGCTCGACCCGCGCGTGACGATCCTCGGCCATATCCAGCGCGGCGGCACGCCATCTGCGCGTGACCGCGTCATGGCCAGCCGCATGGGCTATCAGGCGGTCAAGGTACTGGCCGAGGGCAAGACCAACCGCGTGATCTGCGCGCAAGCCGGACAAATGGTCGATATTGATATTACGGAAGGACTTTCCATGAAAAAAGGCCTGAACGAGCAGCAGTATGAGGTACTGCAGGCTATGACAGGCATTGATAACTGAGTGTACAAAAAAATTTGGGTGCGCCGCTTTTGCGGCGCACCCGTTTTTTATCCCAGAGCAGCCTATGGGCATCCGTCATTCCCCTCTCTCATGCAAACTGTTCAGATGCCGTTCTCATGGGACGAGGAAATTCTATGCCTTTGGATGATATTTGTTGTAGACCGCCTTCAAATTCTGCTTGACCAGCTGCGTATAGACCTGCGTGGAGGAAATGTCGCTGTGTCCAAGCATCTGCTGAATGGAGCGCAAATCAGCACCATTTTCAAGCAGATGAGCCGCAAAGCTGTGCCGGAGCGTATGCGGCGTAATATCCTTCTCGATGTGTGCTTTTTCCTGATAGTACTTGATAATTTTCCAGAATCCCTGGCGGCTCATACGTTCGCCGGATACATTGACGAAAAGCGAATGCTCGGTCGGAACTGCAATCATTTTAGGCCGGACAGTTTCTATGTACTCACGCAGTGCCTGAAGCGCTTCCGGATAAATCGGTATGATGCGCATCTTTTCCCCGCTTTCGCAGCGAATGAAACTTCCGGGAAGGCTAACGTCGTCGATATTCAGCCCAATCAGTTCGCTGACCCGGATACCAGTCGCATACAAAACCTCAAGCATGGCTTTATCCCGGCAGCCCTTCATTTCTGAAACCTTGGGCTGCTGCAAGAGAAGTTCAACCTCTTTGCCAGTCAGGATCTGTGGAAGCTTTTTTTCAGCCTTGTCAATCTTGATGTTCTGGATAGGATTTTCTTCGATCTCGTGATTCTGAATTGCGAAGATATACAGGCTTTTGATCGAAGCCAATGCGCGGGAAATTGTAGCGGCAGATTTTCCACACGCTTTCATATTGCCCATATAGCTGGACACGACCATCTGATCTGCATCCAGTACGTCAATGCCTTCGGAGCCAAGATATGACGCATACTGACGAAGATCACGCATATAAGACGCAATCGTGTTGTCAGACGCGTGTTTGGTATGGACGAGGTAATCCTCGTATCGCATAATAATGTCACTCATGCGAAGGCCCTTCCAAAATCAATCAAAATCGTAGTCGCATATTTTTAAGAATCAGAAAAAACCGAACGTATAACGTAATCTTCAGAATTCTTAAGGAATTATGCGATCATAATTATTTCTACCTGCTGCTACACAGGAAGTGATGTTACTATAGCGCAAACATCGGAAAATTTCAAGAAAAAACTAGAGATTCCGAAATTTTTGTAAATTATGACTAGGAATTATGTTAATGATATTATGTCAATAAAGTAACTTCGACACTCAGAATAACCATGACTTTTTGCAGAAAGCACAATATATGGTGCTATGCTTGCGGGCTTGGGTCGAAATCTTGAAATGAAAGAAGTACGGCGATAAAATTCATAAGTAGTAAATCTGTCTCTTATACACATCTCCGAGCCCACGAGACGCTCATGAATCTC
>ENA-OYVZ01000723-OYVZ01000723.1-human-gut-metagenome-genome-assembly--contig:-NODE-723-length-9649-cov-6.059621_pt1 | contig 9649 bp, 9 predicted proteins | sample MGYA00244162_ERZ653381 | MGnify/ENA primary metagenome ERZ653381 (study PRJEB26926, sample SAMN06165033) | human gut metagenome | biome: ENVO:00009003; feature: ENVO:2100002; material: ENVO:00002003...
TGAGATGGTAGCCGCCGTCGGCGTGGGCAAAAGCGTGAAGCGCATTGTTGGGGTCAACGCCGAATTTGTCGGACGAAATGAAGATCGTCCCGGACGTACCGAGCGAGATATTGCAGCCGCCCGCGCCGACTGTTCCTGTGCCGACCGCAGCAGCGGCGTTATCGCCCGCACCAGCCACGACCTTCACGGTTTCCGGCAGTCCCAGTGTCTGCGCAGCTTTCTTGGTCAGCGTGCCAACGACCTCGAAGCTTTCAAACAGCTTCGGCATCTGGCATTCCGAAATGCCGCAGATGTCCAGCATTTCCTGCGACCAGCGCTTGTGTGCAACATCCAGCAGAAGCATGCCGGAGGCGTCGGAGTAATCGCAGCAATGCACACCCGTCAGTTTATAGTTGACATAATCTTTTGGAAGCATGATCTTTGCGATCTTTTTGAAGTTCTCCGGCTCATTCTCGCGCATCCAGAGAAGCTTCGGTGCCGTAAAGCCCGCGAAAGCAATGTTTGCCGTCAGCGCAGAAAGCCGTTCCTTGCCAATCGTGTTATTGAGGTAGTCAACCTCTTTGAAGGTTCTGCCGTCGTTCCAGAGGATTGCCGGGCGGATAACGCTGTCCTGTGCGTCCAGCGCAACAAGCCCGTGCATCTGGCCGCCTGCGCCGATGCCCACGACCTGCGACGCGTCGAAGCCCCGCAGCAACTCCGGAATGCCGGCCACGACCGCGTTCCACCAGTCCTCCGGCCTCTGCTCCGACCAGCCAGGATGCGGGAAGATCAGGGGATATTCCCTTGTGACCTCGTTTTGAATCGTACCGTTCTCTCCGACAAGCAGCAGCTTGCAGGCGGACGTGCCGAGATCAATGCCGATAAATAACATAGACTGCACACGGCTCCTTTCCCAGTCATGAAGGTTCTGATAATTTGATTTTATACTAGTTTTTTTCAAAATTCAATCTCATTTTTTCAGGGATGGGGCACACTGCCCCAAAGCCTCCTCTTGTCATGCCCCGCATGATAAGGGGAGGTGGCATTTGCGTCAGCAAATGACGGAGGGGATTTGCAGCAGATTTCATGGTGCTCCGAAATTTGCTGCGTTCGAATCCCTTCAGGCCCTTCGGGCCAGCTTCCCTTGTGCCCAAGGGAAGCCTTGGGTGCGGCGCGGAAACGTTTGCTTCATAAAATCTTAAGGCATTCCCCGCTTGTTTGTTCATGTGATTTTGGATATGATGATAGCACAAAGAAGAAAACGGAGGGAAATCTGGTATGCAGCATATACTGGTCTGCGACGATGAGAAGGATATCGTCGCGGCTTTAAAAATTTATCTGGAATCTGACGGCTACTGCGTCCACACGGCCTACAGCGGCGAAGAGGCGCTGCGGGTCGCAAAGACGGAGCCGGTGCAGCTGGCGCTGATGGATATCATGATGCCCGGCATGGATGGCATTACGGCCATGGCAAAGCTGCGGGAATTCTCCAATATTCCCGTGATTTTGCTCACGGCAAAATCCGAGGATTCGGACAAAATTCTGGGCCTCAGCGTGGGCGCGGACGATTATATCACGAAGCCCTTTAACCCCGTGGAGGTACTCGCGCGGGTCAAGTCCCAGCTGCGCAGGTTCCTGCAGCTGGGCGCGGCGGTCAAAGCCCCGTCGGAGCTGACGGTCGGCGGCATTGCACTCGACCACGATGCCAAGCGCGTCACGCTCGACGGCGAGGAGATCGCGCTCACGCCGAAGGAATATGACATCCTGTATTATCTCATGCAGCACCCCGGCAAGGTCTTCACGCCTGCGGAACTCTACAGCGCCGTGTGGAACGAAGCGCCGGTCGCCATTGACAATACAGTGGCAGTACACATCCGCCATTTGCGGGAAAAGCTGGAGATCAACCCGTCCGAGCCCCGGTATTTAAAGGTCGTCTGGGGCAAGGGCTACAAGCTGGAAGGAGACAGGACATGAAACAGCTATACGGAAAGCTTTGGGTCAAGTGTACGGCCATTGCGCTGCTGGTCGTGTTTGCGGTGCTCTTCGCCGCGGCGGCGCTGGGCAGCGCGTATCTGATCCGCTACGGCGCATTCGCGGACGGCGGTGAGCAGGTGCGGCAGATGGCAGAAAACAATCTTTTGCAGCAGACGAGAGGCGACGGCTGGACAGCGATGCACGCATGGGCCGAGGACGATACGGTCACGGGCGATCTTCTCCGCGAACGCTATGACCCGCTCACCTCCAACATCTATTTTAAACTCACCGACAAGGACACCGGCGAAATTCTGTTCAGCACCGGTAAGATGCCCAAGGACGATTATACCGGCAAAGCCTCCGCCTATTACCAGCAGGACATGACCATCTCGCTGCGCGACGGCAGCGACGTGACCGCACTCTATCAGGCGTATCTCAAAAGCCCGCTTGCTCCGCGCGATTCCGCACTGTACGTTATGACGTGGGTCGAGCGGCTCATCAATGCGCGGTATCTGCTGATCGTGCTGGCTGTGTTCCTTCTTGCGGTCTGCCTGTTCCTGTTCATCTTCCTGCTGTGCTCCATGGGGCGCAAGGAGGGCGTGGACGGTATTTACCAGTGCTGGCTCAATAAAATTCCGCTCGATCTGTTCCTTGCGCTGCTTTTCGCGCTGTTCTTCGCATGGGCGGCATTCCTCAGCGATATCTGGTATATTGATTTCTGGTATTACATCCTTCTCGCGTTCGGCGCTGCGGCGCTGGCGCTGACGCTCATTCTGAGCGTCGCGGGCCGTGCAAAGGCGCCGGGGTTCTTCCAAAACACGGTCATTTACAAGTTCTTCGTGCTGATTTTCCGGACGCTCGGCCGCGTTCCGATGGTCTGGCGGACGATGCTGATTTGGGTTTGTTGGTGCTTTGTCGATCTGTACTTTACGTTCTCCAACAGCTATTACTATGATTCGCTCCTGCCAGCCCTTTGGGTGATCTCTCGCGCGGTGCTGACTGTTGTGGTTCTGTATCTGGCCTCCAGCCTGAAAATCCTGCAAAAGGAGGGACAGTCTATCGCCGACGGCAGGACGGATTACAAGGGCAAGCCCATCCCCCGCTGGCTGCCTGCACTTAAAAAGCACGAAGAGAATCTGCAGAGCATCCAGTCCGGCATTCAGAAGGCTGTCGATGAACAGATGCGCGCCGAACGCATGAAAACGGAGCTCATCACAAACGTCTCCCACGATATCAAAACGCCGCTGACGTCCATCGTCAACTATATCGATCTGCTGGAAAAAGAGGATATCCAGCCGGAAAAGGCGAAGGAATATGTGGATGTTCTGAACCGGCAGGCCGCGCGGCTCAAAAAGCTGACGGAAGACTTAGTAGAAGCGTCAAAAGCCTCATCCGGCAGTCTTCCGGTGCATCTGACGCCGACGGACGTGAACGTACTGTTAAGCCAGCTGGCAGGCGATTACATCGAAAAGCTGGAAGGCGCACAGCTGGAGCCGATTTTCCACCCCGCGCCGTCCCAGCCGGTCATTCAGGCTGACGGACAGCTGCTGTCCCGGGTGCTCGGCAATCTGTTCTCAAACATCTGCAAATATGCCATGCCCGGCACACGCGTGTATTTTGAAAGCACAGCAGACGAGAAAACCGTCTCGCTCACATTCAAGAATATCTCAAAATACGAGTTGAACATCCCGGCAGAAGAACTCATGGCCCGCTTCGCGCGCGGCGACCGCGCGCGCCACACGGAAGGCAGTGGTCTGGGCCTGTCCATCGCGCAGAGTCTGACCGAATTGCAGGGCGGCACGTTCCGCATCGAGATCGACGGCGATCTGTTCAAAGCCGTCGTGACCTTCCCGCGCGCGCGCGCCGAGTCGGCACAGCTATGAAAAAGCGAAAGCTGTTGGCAGCGTTTTTTCTGCTGCTTGCTGCCTGCGTGCTGGCTCTTTGCATTGCCGCCATTCGTCGCGCGCGGCTCCTGCCGTCGGAAACCGGAATTTCTGTTCCCATTTTCATGTACCACGCTGTCGGTAACGACTGCTGGGGCGAGGAAAGTCTATTCGTAAAGCCGGAGGAGCTGGAGAAGCAGCTGCAATATCTGTCCGAAAACGGCTACGAAACGATCTTTTTTGAAGACCTCGCCCACATCGAGCAGTATGAAAAACCGGTGATGCTGACCTTTGACGACGGATACGACGATAATAGCACGAATCTGCTGCCGCTGCTGCAAAAATACGGCATGAAAGCAACGATCTTCCTGATTGCAGGCGACGTCGGAAAAAGGCACAAGCTGACACGGGAACAGATTTCGGAATTGGTTCAGTCCGGACTGGTCAGCATCCAGAGCCACGGATGGAGCCATCGGAATATGGCGAATTTGCCTCCTTTGGAACTGCTGTTGGAGATGGCGCGCAGCCAGAGCGCCATTGCAGCGCTCACCGGACGGCCCCCCACCGTGCTTTCCTATCCGAATGGAAGCAGCAATGAGCGCGTAAGAAAAATTGCCGGATGGTTTTATACCTACGGCGTCCGTACTTATGCAGGCGTCTATGTAACCGGCCGCGACCCACTGCTGATCGAGCGCATCACCGTCAGCCGCGGTACGCCGCTGGAAGCGTTCAAAGCCGCCTGTCAGACGGCAGATGTATCAGAATAAGCAGTACAATTTCCAATTTTGCTTATCCACAGAAAAGGAGCCGCTGCAAAAGCAGCGGCTCCCCGTCTTCACCTCCGGCTTCCGGAGAAAAAGACTTACTTCATGTTGCGCTCGTAGGACTCGATCATTTTCTTAGACGTGTGACCCATAGAATCGTCAGAGTCGAAAACCCTTGCGGCGTCTGGCTTTTCTGACTGTTCAGCCAAATCACGGGTGATGTGACCCGTGCGGCTTTCGAGTTTCCGGAGGTACTTTTCCGTCGTTTCCCCGGTGAAGATCTTGACCTGAAGCAGCATAGTCGTGTCGTCTTTCGGTGTCACGAAGATCTTGCTGATATACTTGTCGATGAACTCCTTCGTGATGATTCCCTGCGCCGCGTCACGCTGGGCATTCGTCAGGACTCTGCGGATTTCGTCGATCTTTTGCTTGAAGGCGTCTCCCTCGGCGGCTGTCTGCTCCAGTTCTGTGATTTCCTTTTCGGCTTCTTCAATTTCACGATTGCAGTCAGCAGTCATCTTCTTGAAATCCGCGTTCGTAATACTGTCGTCTGCAGCAAGCTGCAGGAGCTTGTTCTTCTTCCGGTTTGCCTGATCGATGATGTTATTCTGCTGTTCGATCTTTTTCCGGAGCGAGCCGTGCTGCGTCAGCTCGTTATACATACGGATATATTCTTCCACCATCGCATCGGCGTCTGCCGCTGTATCGCGGAACACCTCGAACAGCAGCGGCTTAATCTCGCTTTCGTAGATGGCAAAGGATTTACAGGAATCCGCGCCGTTTTTGATCTTGCCGGAGCAGAGCCATTTGCTGTTCTTTCTCCCGCGCTTGTCCTCGGATTCGCGGCGGTAGTAGGGCTGCCCGCACTCCGTACACCATAGCTTTCCTGTCAGGAGATTGGCGTGGTTGCAGACGCCCTGCCGCGCTTTCACGTCCTCGCTGCGCTTTTTCAGGACAGCATTCGCAGCGTCCCAGATCTCCTCAGACACGATTGCCGGTACGATCTCGCCTGTTTCGTCCTTGAACATGACCCATTCCTCCGGCGGGAGGAACTTCTGCTTTTTCGTGAACATATCCACGACCTTGACCTTGTTGCCAACATAGTAGCCCTTGTATTTGGGATTGGAAATGATGTTGGACATGGTGGTGTGCGCGATTTTCTTGCCGTTGTGATTGCGATAGCCTTTTTCCCAGAACAGCGTTTCCAGCTGCTTCATGGAGTATTCACCGGTTGCGTAGAGTTCAAACAGTTCCCGTACCATCGGCGCTTCCGTTTCGTCAATGACCAGCTTCCCGTCCGCTTTTGTGTAGCCGAAAATGCGGCTGTTGCCGAGTACGACGCTCGACTTGATGGCCTGCTGGTGGCCAAATTTCACGCGCGAGGACAGCTTGCGCAGCTCGTCCTGCGCGATAGATGACATGATGGACAGGCGCAGTTCGGCATCCTCATCGAACGTGTTGATGTTGTCGTTCTGGAAGAATACACCGACGCCGTAGCTCAAAAGCTGGCGCGTGTACCGAATGGAATCAAGCGTGTTTCGAGCGAAGCGGGAGATTTCTTTGGTGATAATTAGATCGAATTGACCTTCAGCGGCATCCTCGATCATGCGGTTAAAGTTCTCACGCTTCTTCGTAGAGATACCGGACAAGCCCTCGTCAATGTACCCCGGCACGAATGTCCACGGGAGATTCCTTCGGATCAGATCCTCATAGTAGGAAACCTGATTGCCCAGTGAGTTTAGCTGCTCGTCACTCTCAGACGACACACGCGCATAGTAAGTCACGCGCAGCGGCAAATCGTAAATGGACTTTGTTCTTAACTCCATTCTGATCGTATGTATGTCCATTTGGTGCGCTCCTTCGTTTTTCGTTTTATCATGTTATATCTACAATATCACACCTGCATGAAACAAGCAAGCGTGAGTTTTTGACAGGAACATCACGCCTGGATGTTCCTGCCAACCTCGTTGGAGGCGGACGGTGCCAATGTGCTGATTTTGTTCTTCATGCGGTTGCGTTCCGTCTCCGTAATCAGTCCGGCTTCAAACAGAACCTGATTGTAGTAGCTCAGCCAGAGCTGTTCAGCAAGCTCTTTCTTTGCCTGCTCCGGCGACGGTTTTTTCTGTGTGCTGATGCTGTCCACCTCCTTTTTGTTGTAAGTATTCCCAGCGGGAATTGGAATCATGCAGTTCTTCTTCGCCACCTCCAACGTCTACATCGTGTCCATTCGCATTTCTTCATGGTCGTCCGCGGCATGACCGAGGGCGGTTTTCTTTTTGCCCATTCTCATGTTTCCTCCGTTTCCATTGAAGTGGGCACGGGCTTCTGCCCGATTTGAGGCATTTGGCAGGAAGCCGGTTTCCGGCGACTAGCCAAATGCGATGCTGGCTCCTTCGTCGGCACAAGCTCCATATCCTTCGCTTCCGCGCAAAGCGCGAAAGCCCATCCATTCCGCTGCGCCTCCTCTCAAAATCGCAATCGCGTTGAGGTGAAACCCGATAAAGAGCGTGACGAAAAGCACATTTTTAACAGGTAGTCACCGAAAAATCAAACTTTACTGACAAAAAAGAACACCAAGAAAAAGCACGATTTGACAAAAATCAAATCGTGCTTTTTCTATGACATAGATTATCGACCCAAAGCAGAGAAAGGAGCGACAAATATGGCGGCGGTTATCGTATCAGATTATTTCTACGGCGAAGAATCCGAACAGTTCAGTTATTTCCGGATTCCCAGATTGTTGGTGCGCAGCAAGAAATTCAAGACGCTCTCCACCGACGCGAAGCTGCTGTATGGCCTGATGCTCGACCGCATGGGGCTATCCGCCAAACACGGCTGGTATGACGAGCTGGGACGTGTTTACATTTACTACACGCTCGACGAAATTCAGACCGACCTCATGTGCGGACACAATAAGGCCGTTCGGCTGCTGGCTGAGCTGGATACGGGCAAGACAGGCTTTCGTGAAAACTACTGGGCTGTAACAAGAATTTGCTTGCCAAACGGCGAAAAATCGTATATGATAATGAATGGATTACAGAAGTCCATCGGGAAGAGGGCCCTCTTCCCGTCCGTAGGTACCTACGGACGAAACCCCACTGATAAGTTCATATTGTTGATACCGTAATACACGCCGATTCCGTACACCCTCGGGCAGGATAGGCAAGCAGAAGCAGGCCGCAAGGCCGACACGAAACGGTGCTGTGCGCGTGAGGCCACGCCGAAGCGGAGCGATCCGCCGGGACGAAAGTCCGCCATTGCAGGGATGACCTGTGAGAAGGTAGGATGTGGGCGCAGGGGGGATCCCCTATAACGCAAGTCAGAAGAACTGTATTACTCGCGGAAAACCGCGATCGTGTATTTGCAGCGGCGAGCGATTTCCTGTTGCAATGGGCGAAAAACCGCCCAACTGCCGCTGATTTCATGTTGAAATCGGCGCATTTTGTTTTTTGGACAAGGTGCGCCGCTTCAAGCCGGAATCGGCTTTTATTTTGCCCCCTATATTGGTGGCCTGGTCTGCAAATGGGAACGGCAGACCGGGCCGCCGCTAAAAAAACTGATACACCGGGCCTTCGCCCGGCTTCATACGGTGAATCGCACCGACAACTGAATAGCCACAACGGGAAAGAATACCTGTCCTTTCCGGGGAAGTACGCGACGACGCGGAGCGCCGAGCGTGCCAAGGGAGGACAGACGCGGTCAGAAGTGGGCGCAGGAACCGATACCGGCAGATTGGCATGAATTTGAAAATTGCATTCCTGCACTTAAAAAGAAAGGATGATTCCTAATATGAATGTATCAAATGTTGGAAAACAATGCAAGCGAAAGTCTTGCTTGCCAGTTCTTTTCGGAAGCAAAAATGGGACAAAAGAACCGTCCCCGAGGATGAAAAAAATAATTGTTTACGTCTTGTTGCTGGCGATTATGGTCAGCTTACTTCCTACATCAGCTATTGCGGCAACTACTGAACCAGTAATCAAGTATACAGTCGGCGATGGTACTGAAAAGCTTACACTCAAATTAAAATCGTTAGGTTCCATTGGCTCAAAGCCATTATATCTGGCGCAAGTACCGAGTAATGCCAACATTAGCTTTAGCGATATTACACCGGCCTCCGGATATAAGCTTGCAAACTGTACTGTGTATGGCACTGGCAAAGGACTGGTTTCAACCAGCTCAAGAAAAGGCTGGAATAGTACATCAGATGAAGCAGTACAAAGCATTTTGCTGCGAGGAGCACAATTCATCAGCGGCGAAAGCTTGCCAAGCGATTCGTCTTACAAAAAGAACGTTATTGATGTAATTACCGATAAAACGGTGTTCAGCAAAATACCGTCTGACAACACGCTTATCCCCGCTTTTCAGCCGCCCGACGATCAAAACGCTTCTGGCTGATGCGCGGAAGTCGATAGAGCCGAGACCGCGATAGCCGGATTTCAAGCCCTGCGCCTTGTTCATGTGTCCAATCAAAATGACGGCGCATTGTGTGCGCTCCGCCATCACGGAAAGCCGTTTGAGTACCGGGCGCACCTCGTTTGCGCGGTGCATATCCACATCGCTTCCGAGGTACGCCTGCAGCGGGTCGAGTACGATCAGCTTTGCCGCTGTCCTGCGGATCGCTTCTTCCAGCCTTGCGTCGCAGAGTGTCAGCTCCCGTTTGCCCTCGTCGATGACCAGAACACGTGTGCAGTCTGCGCCTGCACTCTCTAGCCTTGGCTTGATGGTATCCGCCAGACCGTCCTCGGCTGTCTGGTAGATCACGTTCATCGGCTCCGCTGCCCGTTCGCACTCCGGCAGCGGCTCGCCGCGCGTCAGAGCCGCAATGACCGCCAGAATGAAGCTCGTTTTTCCCTCGCCGGGGTCGCCTTGAATGATCGTCAGCTTGCCAAGCGGAATGTAAGGATACCAGAGCCATTGCACCTCCTCCGCGTTGATTTCGCTCATGGAAATCAGTTTTAATGGTGTGTTTCCTGTCAAAAAATCTCCTCCGAATCAAAAAGTAAAGGTGCGTACCACGTTTTTCGCGGCACGCACCTTTCTACTTGTAGT
>ENA-OYVZ01000734-OYVZ01000734.1-human-gut-metagenome-genome-assembly--contig:-NODE-734-length-9591-cov-5.903104_pt1 | contig 9591 bp, 9 predicted proteins | sample MGYA00244162_ERZ653381 | MGnify/ENA primary metagenome ERZ653381 (study PRJEB26926, sample SAMN06165033) | human gut metagenome | biome: ENVO:00009003; feature: ENVO:2100002; material: ENVO:00002003...
ACACACTGCATATCGTCGGCAGCGTCAGATGTGTATAAGAGACAGATCTTATACTCAGAAATTGGATACAATATCAAATATCAAATATTAAGCGGAGGAGGAAAATGATATGAGTCCAGCAACAATAACACTTTTATTCTTATTGTTTGCCGTTGTGATGTTCGTGTGGGAAAAGATTCCACTTGGGGTTACATCCATGATAGTATGTGTCGGTCTTGTTGTCACAGGAGTACTTGATTGGAAAACAGCCTTTTCGGGATTTATCGACAGCAACGTAATTCTTTTCGTAGCGATGTTTATCGTCGGAGGAGCATTGTTTGAAACCGGTATGGCAAACAAAATTGGAGGAGTGGTCACACACTTCGCCAAAACAGAGAGACAGCTTATCATAGCAATCATGGTGATTGTGGGACTGATGAGCGGAGTACTTTCAAACACAGGAACTGCAGCAGTTCTCATTCCGGTAGTTATCGGAATTGCTGCAAAATCAGGATACTCGAGATCGAGACTTCTTATGCCACTTGTTTTTGCGGCAGCCATGGGTGGAAATTTATCTCTCATCGGTGCACCGGGAAATCTCATAGCACAATCAGCTATGGGAGAGATTGGACTTAGCTTTGGATTTTTCGAGTATGCAAAGGTAGGACTTCCGATACTTATAGCAGGTATTCTGTACTTTGCATTTATAGGATACAAATTCCTGCCTGAAAAGCAGGGCAGTACGGAAAGCTCATATGATGAGCAGAAGGATTTTTCAAATGTGCCTAAATGGAAACAGATGATGTCATTGATTATCTTAATCCTTACACTTTTGGGAATGATTTTCGAGGACAAGATTGGCATAAAGCTTTGTGTCATCGGCTGTGTCGGAGCACTTGCCCTTATCATTACAGGCGTTATCAGTGAGAAAAACGCACTTAAATCAATAGATTTGAAAACCATTTTCTTATTTGGTGGAACTCTTTCACTTGCAGCGGCGCTTCAGGAGACCGGGGCAGGCGAAGAAATCGCAACAGCGGTTATCGGTATACTTGGCAAAAATCCATCACCATACGTTCTCACATTCGTAGTGTTCATGCTTTGCTGTGTACTTACGAACTTTATGTCAAATACCGCCACCACAGCACTTTTGGTTCCAATCTGCGTATCAATTGCCACAGAGATTGGAGCTGACCCGAGTGCAGTACTTATGGCATGTGTTATCGGTGGTTCATGTGCATACGCCACACCTATCGGTATGCCTGCCAACACAATGGTCATTACAGCCGGAGGATACACCTTCAAGGATTATGCAAAGGCCGGTATTCCGCTTATAGTAGTGGCGACCATTGTAAGTATGGTCTTACTGCCGATTTTCTATCCGTTCTTCCCATAAGAACGGATGAGAGTGGGTAAACAATAAATTAATATTTAATTATTTACAAGATTTATATTAGGAGGAAAAACTATGTCAAACGAGAAACAGGTAGAACAGCTTACCACCTATATGGCAAATTTTATCGCTCATATAGCAAAAAAATTACCGGATGATGTCATTGCAAAACTGACAGAACTCCGTGACAAAGAGGACAGTCCTCTTTCAAAAACAATCTATGATACAATGTTTAGAAATCAGGAGCTTGCGGTAAAACTTAACCGCCCAAGCTGCCAGGATACAGGAGTACTTCAGTTCTGGGTTAAATGTGGAACAAAATTCCCACTTATTGATGAGCTTGAGGGACTTTTAAAAGAGGCAGTTGTAAAAGCTACATTTGAGGCTCCTCTTCGTCACAACAGTGTTGAGACTTTCGATGAGTACAACACAGGCAAGAACGTTGGAAAAGGAACACCTACAGTATTCTGGGATATCGTGCCAAACAGTGACAAATGTGAGATCTACACATACATGGCAGGAGGTGGATGTACACTTCCGGGAAAAGCTATGGTACTTATGCCTGGAGAGGGCTATGAAGGAGTTACAAAATTCGTAATGGATGTTATGACTACTTATGGTTTAAATGCATGCCCACCTCTCCTGGTAGGTGTAGGTGTAGCAACATCTGTTGAGACAGCAGCACTTTTATCAAAGAAAGCACTCATGCGTCCAATCGGATCTCACAATGAGAACGAGAGAGCCGCAAAGATGGAAAAACTTCTCGAGGATGGTATCAATGCTATCGGCCTTGGACCTCAGGGAATGGGCGGAAAATACTCAGTAATGGGTGTAAATATCGAGAACACAGCCCGTCATCCATCTACAATCGGTGTAGCCGTAAACGTAGGCTGCTGGAGCCACAGACGCGGACACATTGTTTTTGATAAGGACCTTAACTATACAATCACAACACATTCGGGGGTGGAATTATAATGGTAGAGAGAATTAATGGAAAAACAATTTTAACAACACCAATCTCAGCAGAGGATCTTAAAGGAATAAAAATAGGAGATATTGTATACTTAAATGGAAGCATGACAACATGCCGTGACGTAGCACACCGACGTCTCGTTGAGGAGGGAAGAGAGCTTCCGGTAGACGTAAGAAACAATGCTATTTTCCATGCAGGACCGATCATCCGTCCACTCGAGAATGACAAATTTGAGATGGTATCTGTTGGACCGACAACAAGTATGCGTATGGAAAAATTCGAGTACGAGTTCGTAAAAGAGACCGGCGTACGTGTTATCATCGGAAAAGGTGGTATGAAAGAGAATACAGAGCGTGCATGTAAAGAGTTCGGTGCCATCCACTGCGTATTCCCGGCAGGAAATGCAGTAGTAGCCGCAACAGAGGTTGAGGAAATCGTCCGCGCAGAGTGGAGAGATCTCGGAATGCCTGAGACACTCTGGAACTGCCGTGTGAAAGAGTTTGGCCCACTTATCGTATCTATAGATACAGAGGGTAACAACTGGTTCGAGCAGCAGAAAGTTGAGTTCAACAAGAAAAAAGATGCAGCAACAGAGGAAATCTGCAAGCAGGTAGGATTCATCAAATAGTTGCCGGAGCCTGGTATCAAATTTATTTAGAACCCAATTGCCATGAAAGTATTCTGGCAAAATATATACCCGCAGAATGCGGGAGAAAACATAAAAAAATATAATTTTCGCGCAAAGGCTCTCACATAATTTGACTATTATGTGGGAGCTTTTAGATATATGAAATTAGAATAGTATGATAATCATTTCCATAGGATATTAAAATAAATTACTGCAATAAAAAAGATTATTGCCGGTAACTAAAAAAGAGAGGAATAAATGATAATGAAGCAATTCCTGAGAAAAACAATGAAAAATGTAGCAGCCTACGTGGAACTTTTTCTGTCGGCAGTATTGGTGTTTGTGATAGTGGTGCTTATTATAAAGCTTATAGGGCAGTGCTTTTTTGATATATGGCATGATAAAATTAAACTGGAGTATTACATGGAATATATCATGTCGCTTGCAATCGGCGTGGAGTTTGTGAAAATGCTCTGTACTCATAAGCCGGGCACGATCATAGAGGTGCTTTTGTTTGCGACAGCCAGGCAGATGATCGTGGAGCATCTCAATGTATATGAGACACTTGTCGGAATAGGTGCGATAGCGGCGCTTTTTGCCATCAGAAAATTCCTTTTCTGCAGCTTTGATGAGGCAGACCACATGATATGCCGTGGCAGCCAGACGGTAGCGAGGGCAAATTTTATTTCCGGAACAAATATACCGGAGGAAAAGACAAAGCTGCTTAGAGATGTGATAAGCGAAAAATTGCAGGATGAGGGTAAAAATGTGTCAATCGGAGCCTGTGTGTATTACCAGGATTGTGCGCTCAGAGTTGATAATGTGAAGCAGGGCGTTGTCACAAGAGTCGAGGTAATTAAAAATCTGTAGATAAAAGGAGGATCAGCACATCTGTGCCAATCCTCTTTTTGCTACTCCAGATTAAGTTTCTTTGTCATATTGTATATCGAGCCTGCGACATACACCACTGTGAGAAGCAGCGATACGGCAAGTGCACCGATGACTACTCTGTTCATAAGACCTGCAACCTCCTGATGGTTTAATACATTTAAAATGTAAGTGATAGATCCCTTTGATGACAGCGGAATAAAAAATGTAAAAATCATCACTATAATATTTGCGACCTGACCGATCACATAAAGTATGATGAAAGTAAGCACAGAGTTAGCATCTTTGCTTCCATTTGCCCTGTAGCCGGTAGTAAGGCTGAAAAACAATATAGAGATCGTGTAGAGCAGGGATATTACTGCAATACTGCCAAACATTACAACAGGACTCATTGTAAATCCGGCATTGGCAAACTCATCAGACATACTTCCTATAATATCTTTAATCCATGCAAAGCCATGGTTCATTATAGAAAATGTTAAAACAGCAACTATCAGATCGAGTATAAAAAGTACAAAAGCTGTCAGGAATTTTGACACATACAGCTTCCATGGCTCGACAGGCAGCGTATTCATGAGGTAGCCTTCGTCTTTTAACAGATTGCGTCTGAAGTAAATAACTATGATCACTAAGCTGCAGATCAGCATGGCGATTACTGACAGGCTATGCAGTGCCCAGAAAAATACTGATACAAGATCAAATTCAAAGCTATCCAAAATTATTTCTGTCAGGGCTGACACAAATACCAGTGCATAAAGTCCGATATGCTCCCTTAATTGCTCCTTGAAATCATATTTAATTAATTTTAACAGCATGCGAACACCTCCCTGAAAAGCTCATCAACACTTTTCTTGTAATTAGTGCGGATATTGTCTACGGAATCGTTTAGGAAAATACCACCATCTCTGATAAATACCACATCATCGAGCACTTTTTCTATATCGCTTATTAGATGAGTTGTGATAAGAATTGTTGAATCTTCATTATAGTTTTCGATTATTGTGCGTAAAATATAGTCTCTTGCGGCAGGATCGACACCGCCCATAGGTTCATCGAGCAGATAAAGCTTTGCATCCCTGCTCATTACAAGCACGATCTGTACTTTTTCACGCATACCTTTTGAGAGGTTTTTGATCTTTGCCTGTGGATCAACTCCGAATTTCTCAAGCATGGTATTTGCACGCTCAGGTGAGAAATCAGCATAGAAATCCTTGAAAAATGCAATGATATCACTCACCTTTTTTGACGGATTAAGATATGTCCGCTCAGGAAGATATGATACCATAGCCTTGCTCTTTACTCCGACAGGCTCACCGTCTATCAGTATCTGCCCCGTGTTTGGCTGCAATACTCCGGCAAGCATCTTTATCAGTGTACTTTTACCACTGCCGTTAGGACCAAGGATGCCGATAATCTTTCCACCGGGAAAAGTCACATTCATATTTTCGATAACTTTATGGCTCTTATAGTTTTTGCTTAGACTTTTGATTTCAATACGTTCTGCCATTTACATCACTCCTTTTTTAAACTTTTAAGATAATTTTCATACACCGTAAGGGACTGTTCAGGTGTAAAACCAACCTTTGACATCCCTTCACAAAACTCACTGCACAGCTTATGTGCCAGATCATTTTTTAGTGAGTCAGCCTGATTTCCCATGTCTGCGACAAATCTGCCTGAGGTACGTCTCGACTCCAGATACCCGTCACGCTCAAGCTCAGATAGAGCCTTTTGCATGGTGTTTGGATTTACACCGGCTGACAATGCCAGCTCTCTTACGGATGGAACTTTGTTACCTGGCTTTAGGCTGCCGTTTGCAATATCCATCTTGAACCGGTCTATGATCTGTAGGTATAGGGGTGTTTCGTTGTTAAAATTCCATTCCATCATTTCACCTGCTTTTGTACTGCTGTATTATTTGATTAATATAATAATACATGTGAGGTTATTTGTCAACTACAAATTAATTTCTTACAAAAATGTAAGATACGAGGTCGAAATGTAAGCTGATTCGATAGCATACATTCCGGTCTTTTGTTATTATAATTACATGAAGCGGCAACAATGTAAGTTGTGAAGCCGATTATGACGTCATATTAAAAATAAAGGTAACAAAAATATAAGCTTAAATAACATTGTAGAAATAATCGCGAAGGAGCATTGAAATGGCAATCTTAGAAGTAAGTAACCTCAAAAAAATATATACCACCAGATTTGGCGGCAATCAGGTACAGGCATTGAAAAACATCAATTTCTCTGTAGAGGAAGGTGAGTATGTGGCAATCATGGGAGAGTCCGGCTCAGGAAAGACGACACTCTTAAATATTCTCGCGGCACTTGATAAGCCGACAGCGGGAGAGGTACTCTTAAATGGAAAGAACCTTGTCTCATTGAAGGAAAAGGAGATATCTGCCTTCAGACGTGAGCATCTGGGCTTCGTATTTCAGGATTTTAATCTGCTTGACAATTTTTCACTGAAGGACAATATCTTTTTACCGCTTGTGCTGTCAGGTGTGGACTATAGGGATATGGAAAAAAGGCTTGCACCTATAGCTTCGCTGCTTGGAATTGAAAAGCTGCTTAATAAATATCCATACGAGGTGTCAGGAGGACAGAAGCAAAGGGCAGCAGTGGCACGTGCGATAATAACAAATCCCGAATTAATTTTGGCTGATGAGCCAACGGGTAGTGTTCAATTAGTACAACACTACCCAAAAACAACACCCGTGATATTCTGGTCATTGTCAATCCTTATTTCTTTAATGACCGAACGCCAAAGCGTGCGTTTTTCTTCACGGGTCAAAGTATCGTAAATGGTTCTAAAACTATTATCAAGAAGCCTGCGCACAGCTGCAAAGTCTGGCGGTGCTTCCTGCGCTGGTTCCGGTATCTGGTTCAGTGCAGAAACATATATTTGATAGTCCTTTTTATAGTCTTCAATGTCGATAAGGTCATTCACATATAGTTCTTTTAATTTAGTCAGCTTCCGTTTCAATGCGGCTTTGTCAGTCCGGGCAACGGACGCTTTCTTTTTGGCTGCTTCCACGTCCCATTCAAGCTGGCAGCGTTCCAGTTCTTCCCCCAGATGGTCAAACAACCATGCTTCCACAACGTCTTCACGGGCTGAATGGTTATGAGAGCAGCGCCCACGCTGGAAATGCTGATTGCAACGGTAATAAAAATAGTCACTTGATTTGTAACCGACTAATTTATGCCCACATTCAGCACAAGTCAGAATGGAAGTGAAAATATAAACTTTACCAGATGGAGCAGAACGCACATCGCGTGTCAGAAGCGCTTGCACCCGGTCAAATTGCTGCCTGTTTATGATTACCGGGCAGAATTGGTCATTATATCTGCCGCCCCGGTCATACACGCCAGTGTACAGCTTTTCTTTCAGCATACGCCGAAATGTGGCGTCACACCAGTTCACGCCGTATGTTTCCCGGACATAACGGACAGTAGCCCGCTGGGAAACTGTGTTTTCAAAATAATTAAAAGCGTCTTGCACAATGGCTGCGTCTTCCGGTACGACTTCCAGCCGCTTTTCTTCATTCACACGGAAGCCGAACGGAGCAGAACCGGAAACAACGGTGCCGTGCGCAATCTTGCTGTCAAACACCACGTCTATTCTTTCACCGTCTATGTCGGCTTCATTCTGCGCAATGGACAGCTTCACATTGATATACAGACGCCCGTTTGCAGTTGTCGTGTCGTACTCTTCATCAGTGGTCTTCCAGTCGCAGTTGTGCGCCTGCAATACTTCCATGACTTTGTAATAATCAGCAACGGAACGAAACCAGCGGTCAAGGCGGGCAAAAAGCAAAATGTCCACTTCATCACGCTTCACGCTGTCCATCATGCGTTGAAATTCAGTTCTTTTGTGAATGTTCTTTCTGGCGGTCTTTGCGGCGTCAATATAAATTCCAACAATGACCCAGCCACGTTCCCTTGCGTATGCTTCCAGTCGTTCTTGCTGGGCTTCCAGCGACAAGCCTTTTATCTTTTGTTCTTCACCGGAAACCCTTATATATAGAGCAACCCGGACAAGCGCCGGGGCAATTTCCTTGTTTCTCATAATATCACCACAATTCTTGTCAATTTCCTTTAATTTCCCGTCATGCCGTGATAATATAATAAGTGCAGACGGTATGTTGTATCTGGTATGATATATCTTTGCACCGCACCCGGAGTGTTACCAGCACTGCGGGTGTTTTTATATTAGCCATTCAAAATGTCATTGGTAAAGGCTGTTATTTTATTACTTACAAAAGAAGAATATTCTTCTAAATCCTGTTTAGGGTTATCACCTTGCAAAATAACAAATTCTGACAAAGCGACAATCTGGTTTTGTACATCAATCAAGGCTTCGCCGTTGTATGAAATATCTGGACCAAAACTGACGGAAGAAACCTGCTTATAATGCCATGCTGCACGCTCTTTCAAATCAACCAAAACAGGGACGGACGCTTTTTGCAACTGGGAAACAGTCTTTGCGTCGGAACGCACCAGTTGACCCCAGCGTGTCAGTTGTTCTTCCGTGATGTATCGTGGGTCTTCCGGGTGCAACTTTATGTGTACGAAACTATACAGACAGAAAACACCGAACAGGGCGGCAATAATGGAAAGAACAACATGAGAAAAATAAAAGAGAAACACAGCAGCAGCCAGAGCAACAACGCCGAACGCAACAAAGCTGGCGTCTGGTCTTTCCTGCAAAACAGCCGTGGTCTTTGGTAATTTCTCTTTTGGCTGCACAGCTGCTTTATGAACCTTAGAAGAAACAGAAGCAGACGTGACAACAGAGGAATTGGCGGCGGCAGCAGTGGACGAAGCACGGTTGCTGGCTGTCTTTTTCTTTTTACTCTTCAAATTTTCGGTCTTGACATAAGAAACACCAGCAACGGGGGTTCCTATGCTGGTTGTGACCCTACCGCTACTATTTATACTTTTTCGATACCCTTTGACACCAGCACTGACACCGACACTTTTCTTGCCGATATTAAGACGGACGCCCGGGGCAATTTTTACACTTTTTCTAAAACGTAATCCCATACAAAATCACCTTTCTTACAAAATAAAATACCAGTATTTGACAGTATTTTTCAGAGTGCCACACCTTTATAATTGAGAAGCGCCCAGCTTTTCCGCAAAAAGAAAGGTCGTGGGAGATAATGAGAAAAAAATACATATATCACCGCAGCAATAAAATATATGCAATATATTACAGCAGCAATAAAACAATGTATATCAATCTTAGCTTCACAGGTACGACACAACTAATAATATACAAATAAAGCGGGGCTGCTGGGCGTCCCCATTAGGGGGACTACCCAACGTCGCTTTTGCCGTCTTTTTCTACTGGCGGGAACTGCTTTTCTAATTCTTCCGGCGTGTCCGGTATGTCTTCATAGTCCGGCACGGCTTCTGTACTTGCAACATTAAGATATTTTTCAATCATAGATTGCAGCGCTTCCCAGTCCTTTTCATCAAAAAGCGCAAACGTCTTGAAAATGTTCTTTGCAAATTCATTTTCCCCGGTCATTACACGGTCAATCAATGCGCTGTATTCAGCTTCATTGCTTCCGTACATTTCCCCGGTGCCGTTCAGCAGCCATTCTTCACTAATATTAAATTCACTGCATATCAGTTTATATAATGACAACTTCTGGTCTGGTCTGGCAAGGGCGTTCAATTCAATATTCTTAATAACTGAACGGCTGACACCCA